>Ga0307513_10003690_pt1 | contig 20706 bp, 18 predicted proteins | sample 15_EM_MG_FD_202174 | JGI IMG/M metagenome (GOLD analysis project Ga0307513, IMG submission 202174) | Populus trichocarpa ectomycorrhiza microbial communities from riparian zone in the Pacific Northwest, United States - 15_EM | ecosystem: Host-associated > Plants > Roots > Unclassified | place...
ACGCGCGCCGAGCTCACCCTCCGGCCGGGACCGGGGCGAGCACCCGAGAGGCGGCACGCAGCAGCGCCGTGGGCTGGCTGGTGAGGCCGACCGCACCGAGCCGCGTCGCCTCCTGCACCCGGTCCGGGCTGGCGTGCGCGACGTAGAACAGGCACGGCACCTGGTGCCCCGCCGCGCGCGTGGCCTCCAGCAGCCCGAAGCCGGCGTTCTGGTCGGGACCGATCTGCAGGTCGCTCACCAGCATGTCGAACGGGCGCGACGCCATCGTCGAGAGCGCCTCCTCGGCGCTGGTCCGCACCACCACCGACACTCCGAGGGCGCCGAGCATCGCGTGCTCGTAGCGGGTGCGGTCGGGCCGGTCGTCGACCCACAGCACGGCGCGGCCCAGCATGCCGCCGCCACGCGTGGCCTCCTCGGCGGCGGCGCGCGACTCCCGCACCACTCGCGCGGCCTCCTCCGGGGTGGTGCCGGCGTCGCGGGCCACGGTCGCGGCGACGATCGCCGCCTCCGCCTCGGTGGTGAGCGTCGCGGCGAGCCCGGCCGGACCTGAAGCCGCACCGTCCCGGCCCCCGGCGATGAGCCGCTCGAGCGGCCTGCGCAACGCGAAGAACGCGACGAGCACGACCAGCGGCCACACGAGGGTGCCGACCAGCCCGCCGATCGCGTCGATGACGGACGCCGTGGGGTCCGGTGCCATGTGCCACTCCTCGTGCAGTTGTCGTCACACAGCGCAACGACAACGGCGGCCTCAGGTCACCCCGGACCGAGGAGTTCGCGGACGACGGCGTCGGCCTCGACGCGCCGCCCCGGATCCAGCCCGAGCGCGACCGCCCGTTCCAGCCGGGCATCGATCCGCTCCCACGCGGCGACGACCGCGCTCACCAGCGCCGGATCGCGGCGGGCAGCGGCACGGGCCAGGCAGGCGAGCGCCCACGGATGCGCTCCCGCGGCGGCGGTGGCCGCGGCGACGCGCTCTCCGGCACCGGGGTGTCCGGCGGCGACCGCGACCTCGGCCGCCAGCGCCATCGCCGGCACCCGGAAGCGCGCCGCGGGCGGGTAGCCGAACGCCCGCTCGACCAGCTCCTCCGCGGATTCGCCCCGATGGAGGGCGATCCGCAGCCCGATGAACGTGGCGAGCGGCCCGTGCCGGTCGTGGAAGATGTTGGCGAACTGGGCCGCGTCGGCCGCCCGGCCCTGCCAGCGGCCTGCGCCGTCATCGTCGCCGCGCAGCCCGGCGACGAGGGCGGCGTACTGCGCCGCGGCCGCGAGCCACACCGCAGGCGGCCGCCCGGCCCGTTCCCAGCCCGACCACATCGGCTCGAGCAGCGCATCCGCATCGGCGATGCGGCCGGTCAGCACGAGCACAGGCACGACCTTCCCGGCGGCGAGGAACGAGTGCTCGCCGGTCGCACTGTCCTCGTCGAGGATCTGCCGGGCGACGGCGAGCCCCACCGAGAGGTCTCCTGCGGCCACGGCGTCGTAGCAGGCGACGGCGAGCACGTCCTCCCGCTCCGCGGCCGCCGGCGGATCGGTGCGCGGCAGCTCGTCGAGCAGGCCCAACCGTCGACGCGACGTCGCGTGGGCGGTGTCGACATCGCCGACGACCGTGGCGGCCGTGCGGAGGAGCTCGTAGGCGGCCGAGCGCAGCACCGGATCACCGGTCTGCTCGGCGGCCGCGACCGCGTCGACGGCCCGGCCGGGATCGGGGCTGAGCGGACCCGACCCGGCCGCCCAGGCCTCGGCGATCGCCAGCCTGGCCGCAGCGGCCGGTCCCGGCGTGGGGACCGCGCGGGCGCGCTCCAGCAGCGCCTGCAGACGCTCGGGCGCCACCGTCGCGGGGAACGTCGCCGGGTAGCGCCAGGCGATCTCGACGGCCCGGGAGACAGCCGCCACCAGCGACTGCGGGTCCGCGTCTGCGGCCGCCACGAGCAGGTAGAAGGCGCCCGCCGAATCGTGCGCGACCTCGGCGCACTCGGCGGCGAGCGCCAGGTCGGCGGCGGCTGCGGTCGGGTCCGGCGCCAGCGCGGCCGCCCGCTCCCAGGTGGCGCGGGCCTCCCCGACGAACCCCGTGCCGAACACCAGCCGGGCGAGATCGCGGGCCAGCCCGTGCGCGACGGGATCCGGCTGCTCCGGGCAGCTCCACAGCGCCGCCCGCAGCTCGGCGGGATCGCCGGTGCCGGCGCGGGCCGCAGCGGCGGCCCAGTCGAGGTGCCGCTCCCGAACGGAGCCATCGGCGGGCAGCTCGGCGGCGTACGCGCGGACGGTCGCGAGCAGCCGCCAGCCACCGGGAGCGATCGCCACCAGCGACTTGTCGGCGAGCCGCCCGAGCAGGTCGGCCGTCTCGGCGGGTGGACGATCGGCGATCGCGGCCGCGCCGGGCAGGTCGAACGCGCCCGCGAACACCGCCAGCGCGCCCAGCAGCGCCTGCTCGTCGGCGTCGAGCAGCTCGCAGCTCCAGTCCAGGACGCTCCGCAGCGAGCGGTGCCGCACGTCGGCGCCGCGGCCGCCGGCGAGCAGCCGCAAGTAGTCGCCGAGGCCGGTGAGCAGCCCGGTCGCACCCAGCGACGCGCTCCGCGCTGCCGCCAGCTCGATCGCGAGCGGCAGCCCGTCCAGCCGCGCGCACAGGTCGGCGACGGTCGCGGCGTCGGCGGTGTGGCCGGGATCGGCGGCGAGCGCCCGGTCGCGGAAGAGCGCCTCGGCGTCGGGCACGAGCGGCAGCGGTCCCACCGGGATCGTCCGCTCCCCCGGCACCCGCAGCCGTTCTCGGCCGGTGACGAGCAGCCGCAGGTCCGGGCAGCCCGCCAGCAGGCGCTCGACGAGCGCGGCCAGCTCGTCGAGCACGTGCTCGGCGTTGTCGAGCACGAGCAGGAACGGCCCGCGGCGCAGCCGGGCGATCACGGCGTCGGCGAGCGGGCGCTGCGGTGATTCCGTCACGTCGAGCGCCGCGGCCACCGCCGGCACCACGAACCGTGGCGCCACCGGTACGAGATCGACGAACGCCCCGCCGCGCGGGAACCGGGGCAGGACCTCGGCCGCGACCGCCGTGGCGAGCCGGGTCTTGCCGGCGCCACCGGGCCCGAGCAGCGTGACCAGCGGTGCGACCTCCAGCGCGGCCGCCACCTCGGCCAGCTCCGCAACACGCCCGACGAACGTCGTGCGCGCCGCCGGGAGGCCCGAGATCGTGGCGACCGGCGCGACGTCCGGCGGTGCGAGCTCGGCCAGCTCCCGCCGCCCGGTCACCCCGTGCTTGCGCAGCAGCGCCGACACGTGCCCCTCGACCGTGCGGACCGACAGGTGCAGCCGCCGTCCGATCTCGGCGTTGGACAGGCCCGCGGCCACCGCCGCCAGCACCTGCGCCTCCCGCCCGGACACCTGCACGCGGGGATCATGCCCGTACCGATCACGTGGTGGCCACGTGGTCACCACGGTTATGCAGGGCTCCCGGGCCCGGCAAGCTCACCGGCATGCCCGACGACCTGGAGCAACTCGCCTTCCTGCTCGGGACGTGGCGGGTCACCGGCAGGGTCGCACCCGACGGGCAGGTCGCCGGGCACGCCGCGGTGACCCGCCTGCCGGGCGGGTACGCGCTCGTCCACCACCGGGTGGCCACGCTGCACCTCGGCGGGCACGCGACCGTCGACGAGAGCTACGAGTTCGTGGTGGCCTCGGCGACGGGCTACCGCGCCCACCTGTTCAGCAGCCTGGGCCCGCACGCGGTGTTCGACGGCGCACTCGACGGCCCGACGCTGGTGCTGACCGGGCCGTACCGCTCCACCCGCAGACCCGCACCCGACGGTGGCATCACCGCGGCCGTCCAGCTCCCGGGGCCCGACGGCTCCTGGACCACGTGGCAAGACCTCACCTACATCCCCGCCTGACCATCCCCGATCCGACCCGGAAGGAGCCCGCCATGGCGGTCCTCGTCAGCTTCACCATGTCGCTCGACGGCTTCATCGCGAGACCCGACAACAGTGTCGGCCCGTTGTTCGACTGGTACGACAACGGCGATGTCGACGTGCCGCTGCCCGGCTACGGGCTCACCTTCCACATGTCGCAGGCCAGCGCCGACTACTGGCGCAGCTACGCGCCGCTCGAGGAGGGCGCGCCGGGCGCGTTCGTCTCCGGCCGCGGCATCTTCGACTACACCAGCGGTTGGGGCGGGCGGCCGCCCGGCGGTGTGCCGACCTTCGTGGTCACCCACCGGCCGCCGCCGGCGGACTGGCCGCCGATCGAGGGCGGCGTCCCGTACACGTTCGTGCACGACGGCGTCGAGTCCGCGATCGCGCAGGCGCAGGCGGCCGCACGCGGCGGCGACGTGAGCATCTCCGGCGCGAACGTCGCGCAGCAGGCGATCAACGCCGGGCTCGTCGACCAGGTGCGGATCGACCTGGTGCCGGTGTTCCTCGGCGACGGCGTGCGCTACTTCGACGGTATGGACCCGGCGATCGCGCTGGAGGGCCCGATCGAGGCGGTGCAGGGCAACCGGGTGCTGCACCTGCACTACAAGATCAAGCGCTGAGCGCTACTCGCTGTCGGAGACGGTGTGCACAGCGGCCTCCTCAGCGGAGGCCGCGCCACCGGAGAACCCCTCGTCGCGGGCGAAGAGCTCCTCGTCGTCGACGAACGCGCCACCGGTGGCGACGAGCCGGCCGGAACGCTCCTCACCGGTCTCGTCGTCGTCGATCAGCTCGCCGTCGCTGTCGGACGAATCACCGAGGCCGTCGCCGTCCTCGTCGTCGTTCCCGTCCGGCAGCTCCCTGGCCAGCCGCGCGTCCAGCGACTCGCCCTCGTGCTCCTCGCGGGCGGTGGTGCCCCAGTCCTCGCTGGCGTAAGGCCGCTCCGGCGGCGACCAGCCCTCGTCGAGCGGGTCGACACCGCGGTCGACGAGCGTGTCCTCGGGATCGAGCTGCGCGAACTGGTCGAGGTCGTCGCCTTCGTCGGGATCGCTCATGCGCGGCACTGTATCCGCGCTGTCGACACCGGGCAGGTTGCCCTGGCCGGACGGGTCAGCGGCCCGCCGCGAGGCGGTACACCGCCCACGCCGCGACGACGACCACGGCGCAGAACACCAGAGCGGCAAGCGTGAAGGGCCAGGCGAGCCGGCGGACCGCGATCCGCCGGACGGCCAGCACGAGCCCCCCGAGGCCGCCCAGCACGGCGAGCGCCAGCCCGGCGATCACCGCCGCGCGGGCCGCGTCGCCGTTGCACTGCGGCGCGACGCACTCGCCGAACGCCAGCAGGAACACCCCGCCCAGCACCGCCATCGCGACGACGGCGGCCACCACGACGAGGAGCATCGCCGATACGACCGCGTCGGAGGTGCGGATCCCGTCCGGCTCGACAGCGGGGATGGCGTCGGTGTCGGTGTCGGTGCCGCCCTCGGGCGACGGCTCAGGCGACATTGACCCCGTAGTCACGGGCGATCCCGGCCAGCCCGGAGGCGTAGCCCTGGCCGACCGCGCGGAACTTCCAGTCGGCCCCGTGCCGGTAGACCTCGCCGAAGACCATGGCGGTCTCGGTGGAGGCATCCTCGGAGAGGTCGAAGCGGGCGATCTCGGCGTTGTCGGTCTCGTTGACGATCCGGATGTAGGCGTTCTGCACCTGGCCGAAGTTCTGCGAGCGGGCGTCGGCGTCGTAGATGCTGACCGGGAACACGATCTTCGTGACGGTCGACGCCATGCCCTGCAGGTTGACCTTGATCAGCTCGTCGTCGCCCTCGCCCTCACCGGTGAGGTTGTCGCCGGTGTGCTCGACGGTGCCGTCCGGGCTGGTCAGGTTGTTGAAGAAGACGAAGTGGCCGTCGGAGAGCACCCTCCCGCTGTCTCCGAGCATGATCGCCGAGGCATCGAGGTCGTAGTCGGCGCCCGTGGTGGTGCGGACATCCCAACCGAGGCCTACGAGGATGTTGGTGAGTCCTGGGGCCTCCTTGCTGAGGCTGACGTTCCCGCCCTTGACGAGGGTGACGCTCACGGGCTGATTCCCCCTTCGATGTCGCCGATCTGCCTTCGCGGCCACCCTATCGGTGGCCGTGACGAGTGACTCACCTGAACCTTCTTCGGACACTGTCCAGACAAGCTAGTATGGACAGTGTCCAGAGAAAGGGAGAGTGACATGACCACCACCGTCCCGACCACCGTCGGCATCGACCTGCAGGACACCCTCGTGGAGCTCACGGACCTGCACCTGCAGGCCAAGCAGCTGCACTGGAACGTCGCCGGCCGCCACTTCCGCACCGTGCACGCGCAGCTCGACGAGCTGACCGCGCTGGTCCGCGAGGCTGCCGACACCGTTGCCGAGCGCAGCGTCACGATCGGCTACGCGCCCGACGCGCGCGCCATCACCGTCGCCAAGGACAGCCCGCTGCCCGACGCCCCTGACGCGAAGGTGAGCGACGCCGGCGCCGTCGACCACGTGGTCGCGGTACTCACCGTCATCACCGGCCGGCTGCGCGAGCGGATCACCCGGATCGCCGATCTCGACCCGATCAGCCAGGATCTGCTCATCGGCGTGGCGGCGGACCTGGAGAAGCAGCGGTGGATGTTCAGCGCCCAACAGGGGTGACTACGGAAGCAGCGCTCCGTGAGCACGGCCTGCGGTCCACCCGCCCGCGGGTCGCGGTGCTCACCGCGCTGACCGAGCTGGGCGCGCACCGCTCCGCCGAGGAGGTGCGCGCCCGGATCGCCGCGACCGACGAGCCGCTGCCCCGCTCCAGCGTCTACGGGATCCTCGAGGCGCTGGTCGGGGCCGGTCTCGTCATGACGGCGGACGCCGGCCCCGGCGTCGTCCTCTACGAGCTCGGCGACCGCTGGCACCACCACTTCGTCTGCCGGATCTGCCACGGCGTCACCGACGTCGAGTGCGTGACCGGCGAGAAGCCGTGCCTGACTCCCGGACCAGGGTTCGATTCAGCCGTGGGCATCGTGGACGAGGCCCAGGTGATCTTCCGCGGGGTATGCACAGCCTGCGGGTCAGCCGCGCGGGCGTAGCCGCACCATCGGCAGCTCCGGCGCCGGCAGCGGCGCGGCCGGATGATCGACCGTGCCGAACCGGCCGTGCGGATCGCCGCCGTCGATCACCTCGGCCTGCCACTGCTGCCGGAACGCGACGATCTCGTCGTGGCTGCGGCCCACGAAGTTCCACCACATGACGATCTGCTCGCCCAGCGGCACGCCACCGATGAGCAGCGCCCGCACGGGGCCGGCGCCCGCGGTGATCGTCAGCTCGGTCGGACCCGACACCGCCACCCCGAGCTCCGCCGGAGCCACCGCTCGGCCCTGCAGCGTGGCCTCGCCCGACTCGACGAGCAGCCCGTGCTCGAACGCCGGGTCGACGGGCACCCGCACCGTCGATCCGGCCGGCAGGTCGACCTGTGCACCCACCAGCGGGGAGAACGTGGTGACCGCGGCGCGCCGCCCGGCCAGCTCACCCACGAACACCCGCAGCGTGGCCGCGCCGATCTCGAACGGCTCCGGCTCGTCGTGCTCGAAGAACGGCGCCACGCCCCGATGGGCGTCCGGCAGCGCCAACCACAGCTGCACCCCGTGCAGCGTGGCCGCCGCTCCCGTCGACGTCTCGGCGTGCGCGATCCCGGCGCCGGCGGTCATGAGATTGACCTGACCGGGCCGGATCAGCGCCCGCGCACCCGTCGAATCGCGGTGCTCCAGCTCGCCGGCGTAGAGCCAGCTCACCGTCTGCAGACCGGTGTGCGGGTGCGCCGGCAGGTCCATGGCCGACGCCTGGGGCGTCGGACCGTAGGAATCGGCGAAGCACCAGGCACCCACCAACGACCGCGCACGCTGGGGCAACGTGCGGTGCACCGTGAGCCCCCGGGCACCACCCAGCGGCACCTCGCGGGCCTCCAGCAACTCGATCGCGCCGCGCGTCGTCGTCACCGGACCATGGTAGGCGCCGGCCCGCCCTACTCGGCGGGCTTGGCGGTGCCCTTCACCGCGTCATCGGCGGCCTCGGCGCCCGCCCGCGCCGTGCCCGTCGCGGTGCCGAGCAGGTCGCGGCCGCGCTGGCCGAGCCGCTCGAGGAAGCTCGGGAACGCGACGGCGAGCTGGCGGGTGAACGCCGCCTGCGCCCGCCCGAACTCCTGGATCCACTCCGCGCCCCGGACGCCTGCGGACTCCTGCGCCTGGGCGAGGTCCTCCAGCATCCGTTCGTACGTCTTGATCGACTCCTCGCCGCCCTTCTGCGCGGAGGCGACGATCCTCTCGTTCAGCTCGCGGATGCGGGCAACAGCGGACTCGATCGACGGGTTGTCGGCCATGGAGATCGCTCCTTCGCGGTCGGGCACGATCGGGACACGGTCGGGTTGCGGGATCACACCCGTTTGTCCCCCGACGGCATGATCTACCCCATCGAGGCCATCGGGAACCCTCGATTGCCCGATCGTGGAATCCACTCGCACGCAGGGCGAACCGGCTGGTCACGGCATGCGAGCATCTAGCATTGGGGTGGCCCGCGACATGATTGCGTGCAGGCGCCCGCACAGTTACGGTGTCGATCTCAATCGACCGGTCCGGACTGCGCCGACGCGTTCTGCGTCGATCGCAGCCGTGAGGGGTGTGCATCTGGATGGACTGGTCGTCGATCTTCCCGCTGGTCCACGCGGAGGGCTGGATCAAGCATCTGTCGGTGCCGCTGTTCACCGGCGTGATCGGGTGGATCACGAACTGGACCGGCGTCCTGATGCTCTTCTACCCCGTGCAGTTCAAGGGGGTCCGCATCCCGGGGATGAAGGTCCTCGCCCAGTGGTTCCCGCGCAAGGTGCTCGAGGTGCCGGTCGGGTTGTCGCGGGGCAAGTTCGGCTGGCAGGGGATCATCCCGTCGCGCGCGGCGAAGATGGGCAGCATCGCCGTCGACAAGGGCCTCACCAAGCTCGGCACCATCTCCGAGTTCTACGAGCAGCTCGATCCCACCGCGATCGCCGAGCACATCCTCACCACCTCGCGCGGTGAGATCGACGGCATCATCGACCGGCTGATGCGCACGTACTACCCGATGCTGTGGGCCAACGTGCCGCCGACCGTGCGGGCGGCCATCCACGCGCGCGTCGAGGCGCAGCTGCCGCGCATCGTCTACGACCTCACCCGTGAGATCGGCGAGAACATCGACCAGCTCTTCGACCTGAAGCTGATGGTCATCGGCTACATGGAAGAGGACCCCACCCTCGCCAACATGATCTTCCAGGAGATGGGCAAGCGGGAGCTGCGCCTGATCATCCACTTCGGGTTCGTGTTCGGGTTCCTCCTGGGCATCCCGCTGCTGTTCCTCACGCTGGCGTACCCCGAGTGGTGGATCGTGCCGCTCTGCGGCGCGCTCATCGGCTACATCACCAACTGGCTGGCCATCGCGGTGATCTTCGAACCGGTGCGGCCGATCAAGCTCGGCTTCTACACGCTGCAGGGCCTCTTCATCAAACGGCAGAAAGAGGTCTCCGACGTCTGGGCGCAGATCATCTCCGAGCGCATCGTGTCGCTCAACAACATCGGCTACGAGCTGTTCAACGGCCCCCGCGGCGACCGCACCCGCAAGATGATCGAGAACCTCATGCGCCCGGTCGTGGACCGTGCCGTCGGGGTCGCCCGGGTGCCGGTGAAGGCAGCGATCGGCCGCGAGGCCTACGACACGATGTCGCGCTACGCCGTCACCGAAGCCACCGAAGTGGCCAGCGCCTCGTTCCTGGACAAGGACTTCAACGCGAAGCAGACGGCCCAGATCCGTAGCCTGGTGGCGGAGAAGACCCGGTCGATGCCGCCGTCCGACTTCGCCGAGATGCTGCGCTCGGCGATCAAGGCGGACGAATGGCTGCTCATCCTGCATGGGGCGGCACTGGGTGTCTTCGCCGGTTTCGCGCACCTGATCGTCTTCGGAGCCTGACATGACCCGTGCCGACACGAACGGCCACGTCGATGGCCCGGTCTCCACCGAACCCCTCGTCGTCCGGCCCGCCGCGCAGGCGCAGGTCAACGGCCATCGCGCGGCCGCAGCAGCGGCCCCCGCGCAGCCGGCGCGCCGCCGTGGCCTGTTCGGACGCGCGGTCGGCCTGCTGGGCGACGGCGTGGGCGCCGCGATCGGCGGCCCGATCGGTGATGCGGTCAGCACCGTCATCGACCGGACGGTCGGCAGCGCCGTCGACTCGGTCGAGAGGGCGGCTCCGGCGGTCACCGGAGAACTCCTCAACACTGTGACAGTAGGGAGCGTCGTGCGGGCCGTGCCCGACATCGTCAAGGTCGGCGGCGAGCTGCTGTGGCGCACCAACCGCTGGACGGTCAACGCATCGCTGCACCTGGGCAGCGTCGTCGTGCAGGGTGCGATCTCCGGCCAGTCGGCGCACGTGCTGATCGATCAGCTCGGCACCGAGGCCAAGCATTCGCTGCGGGAGCTGCTCGGGGTGCTCGAGGAGCCCGACCCGATGCCCAAGGAGCTGCGCGACCGCATCATCCTGAACGGCAACGAGCCGCAGATCAGCCTGCCCGACCGGATGCGCGCACTGCTCGACGCGTCGTCGGACGTCACCTTCCCCGACACCGGGCATCCCGCCTACGTGCGCCTGCTGTCGGAGCTGGCGCCCGACGAGGCCCGGATCCTGCGGCTGTTCGCCGAACGCGGCCCGCAGCCGTCGGTCGACGTGCGGACGAAGCGCCCGTTCGGGGTCGGTTCGCAGCTGGTCTCGCCGGGCATCACGATGATCGGCCGCTACGCCGGATGCGCGCACGTCGACCGGGTGCCGGCCTACCTCAACAACATGTTCCGGCTCGGGCTCGTCTGGTTCTCCCGCGAGCCCATCCCCGACCAGTCCCTCTACGACGTGCTGGAGGCGCAGGAGGAGGTCGAGGGGGCCATGAAGAAGGCCGGCGGCGGGGCCACCGTGCGCCGCAGCATCGAGCTGACCGCGTTCGGCGCCAACCTGTGCGCCATGTGCGGCCTGCTGCCCGTCGACGAGAGCACCGCCCGGGCATCGAAGGACGAGACCACCCGCCAGCTCCTGCCACCCGACGCCCGATCCTGAGCGTCCGACCGCCGTATTCGGCTAGCCCGTTCGGCCTAGTATCGTAACGCTGCGATACCACCGAGCGATGGAACCCTCGTACGTGCACATCGACCCGTCCCCCGTTCGGGGCGGGCCTGAGTACGCCGGGGGACGGGCATGGATGCTGTGCGGGTATGGCTCGACGATCCGCGCGGGCCCGCCGCCTTCCTCGTCGCCATCGTGCTGATCACCATCGCGGCCATGCTCACGCAGCGGGCCCGCAGCCGGCAGCGGCTCCGCGCCGTCGGAACGAGCGCGCATCGACCGTGGCCCGTCGCCGTTCCGGCCGCGCCGGTCGTGCCGGCGCCTGCGGACCCCCCGGCCGCCGAGAGCGGACCCTCCACCACGGTCCTGCCCATGACGTCCGTGCCGGAGCAACGCAGCCCCGTGCCGCCGACTCCTGACCGGAGTGACCCGGTCGGCACGATCCTGCTGGTCGGCACGCCCGGCGGGCCCGTCAAGGCCCCGCGGCCGGCGGAGCTGCTCGGTCTCGAACCCGGTCTGCACGTCCGCGTGCGGCGCGCCGATCTCGATCCGCACGCGCTCACCGCCGCGCTGCCCGACGAGGCCGCCATCCTGCTCGACGACCTCACCGCAGCCCCCACCGATGCCTCGCGCAACACCCGGTTCCGGCGCGCCGTCGACGCCGCCCGCCCGGCCCTGCCGTGTGCGGTGATCCTGGCCGGCCCGAGCGGCACCGCACCGGTGGTCACGATCGGCACGCTCGCCGTGGCACCGCTGCTCGGCGCGGACCCGCGGCTCTCCGCGCTGCTGGCCAGGGCCGTCGCCACCGGGGCCCGATCCGGCGATCGCCGCGACTTCGCCACGGCGTTGCTCGCGTCCGTCCGGTCGCGCCCCATCAGCCACCTGCTCGGCCTCGACGAGCTGGCCGGCGACGACCCGTGGGTCACCGCCCACCGGGCGGAGCTCGGGCAGCGCTACGGCAGCCTCCTGGGCACTCAGGTCACCACGTCCTGAGCCGTCAAGCACCGGGCTCGGCGGGAAGCACCACCTCCACCCGGTCCCGCCCGTGCTCCTTGGCCCGGTAGAGCGCCGAGTCGGCGGCCGCGAAGAGCGCCCCGTCGTCCACGCCATGGCCGTCCGGCCGCGCCGTCGACACCCCGACGCTCACCGTGAGACCGGCCGTGGCGTCCTCATGGACGATGCCGGCGGCACGCACCCGCCGGCGGACCGCCTCCGCCACCTCGACGGCGCCCGCGACGTCGGTGTGCGGCAGCAGGACGACGAACTCCTCACCGCCGTAGCGCGCGGCCAGGTCGGTGGGTCGGCGCACCGCGGCACCGATCGCCGCCGCCACCGCGACGAGCACCTCGTCCCCACGCACGTGCCCGTACCGGTCGTTGAAGGACTTGAAGTAGTCGACGTCGATCACGAGCAGCGACAACGGTTCGTGCGCGGTCGCGGCGGCCGCCCACGCCACCGCCCGTGCCGCGGCGAGCCGTCTGCGGTTGGCCAGCCCGGTCAAGGCATCCGTGCCGGCCGCCTCCAACAGCTCCTGGTTGCGCTCCTCGAGGTGCAGCTCCCGCAACCGGGCCGCGGTGACGTCGCGACCGAGCACCATGACGGGCTCGTCGGCGTCGCCGGACCGGCCACGGCGCAGGCGCAGGTCGAACCATCGCCAGTCGTCGTCCGAGACGCGGAAGCGGGTGAGCTGCTCGGCGGTCCCGTCCCGTTCCGCCGCCGCGACGGCCGCCAGGAGGCCCGGACGATCCGAGGGATGGATCCGCGCCCACCATGCGTCGACGTCCGGCACGTCGCGCACCCGGCCGTCGGGATGGACGAGGGCAACGAAGTCCCCGGCCTCCTCGGCGGCCTGCCGGTAGGCGTGCGCGGCACCGTGCCCGTCGAGCGTTGCGAGCACGGCGAACCCCGCGGCCATCAGCAACACGAGGAACAGCTGGGCCCACAGCAGCCCGATCGGCTGGTACCCGTCGGCGACCGCGATGAAGGGCCCGTGGCCGTAGGCGGTGGACGCGATCACGATCGGCACGATGGCCAGCGACGCGAGGTTGGCGCCGAGCGCGCCGTGCCGCACGGCCGCGACGACCAGCGGGATGGGCAGCAGGATCAGCAACAACGGCTGAGCCAGGACCATCAGCACCGTCGTCAGTACGACGAGCATGGCCACCGTCCACGCCAGCTCGGCCTCCCGGTCCGAGGGTGGCCGGCGCCGCAGGTAGGTCGGGCGCAGGCGCAGGACAGCCGGGACGATCAGCAGCGTCGCGACGATGTTCGTGGCCGCGTAGGTCAGCGCGGTGGCGCCGACCTGTTCCCACACCACCGGGCCACCGCCGCTGACCACGTACCGCAGACCGCTCTGCGCGAGCGTGCCGATCCCGAACGGGAGGAGCACTCCGACCACGGTGAACCGCAACCAGGACGACACGCGCTCGGTGGCGCCCTCGATCCATGCCGGGTCGCGGCGGAGCAGCACGGCCGCAACCAGCACCACCACGCCGTTGATCACCGCCGAGCTCACCGTCATCGGTACCGAGGCGCCCATCGCGATGTTCGTCCCCACGCAGGTCACCGAGAGCACGACCACGCTGCAGGGCAGGATCCGGCGCGGGACGATCAGCAGGGCGGCCAGTACGACCGCGTTGGGCAACCAGATCGCCGACATCGTCTGCACGTTCACGACGGCTCTGGAGAACACCACCGACGCGGCGGCGGCGACACAGGCCACGACGAGGCTGCGGACCGACCAGCGATCCGCCGAGCCGGCGTCGCTCATGGTGCACCTCCCGCCACTCCCGGTGAGCGCGGGGAAGCATGCCACCACTGATGGTGGACCACCAGACCCATGACGTTCCGCCGAGTGGCGCAGTAACTGCACCGACTGCGTCATTTCCCTGCTCCGGACGGGTTATCGAATGCGCACAAATGGATTCGACCGGCTCATAGGCTGTCGGCGTGGCCCGCATCCCGTACACGGTGTCCGACCGCGAGCTGATCGAGCTGCTCCAGATCGTGGGCTACTACTGGACGTTCGGTCGGATCGCCACGGTGCTGGAGGTCGACGTCGACCCGGTCACAACTTCCGCCGGCGGCGGAACAGTGCCACCGCCGCCGTGACCGCGACCCCGGCCCCGACGGCCACCGCCCAGCCCGGCACCCCCGAGGCGGTCGGCGGCTCGACGGGAAGGTCCGGTTCCTCGTCGACGAGCGTGACGGTGCCGGCGTCCCCGTCGACCCGGATGCGGGCGCCGTCGGGGATGCGCCGGGTGGCGACCGCGGTGCCGAGCACGGCCGGGATGCCGTACTCGCGGGCGACGATCGAGCTGTGCGACAGCGGCCCGCCGACGTCGGTGACCACCGCGGAGGCCATCGCGAACAGCGACGTCCACGCCGGCGTCGTGATGCTGGCGACGAGCACGTCGCCGGGCTGCATGCGGCCGAAGTCGGCCGGGCCGCCCAGCACCCGCGCAGGCGCGGTGACCTGGCCGGCGCTGGCGCCGGTGCCCTTCAGTACGCTGCCGGTCTGCTCGGTGGACGCGGCGGGCAGGAACGCCTCGAAACGGTCCATCCAGGAGCCCTTGGGCAGCACCTGGGGTGGTGTGGCGCGGCGCTGCCCACGCCAGACCTCCTTGCGCTGCGCGACCTGCGCCGCGCGCGGCTCCCCCGCGCTCAGCTCCGCCCGTTGCAGCCAGAACACGTCGTCGACCTGCTCGATCACCCCGGCCTCGACGAGACGGTTACCCAGCGCGCGCAGCACGCGGCGCATCTGCGGCCAGGCCAGCCCGATGTCGGCCAGCGCGTCCTCCCGGATCGGCGCGGTGGTCTGCGCCCAGCCGAGCAGCTTCGTGAACGCGGACCGCCGGACCGGGTCCAGCCGCGCCCGCACCTGCGCGGCCAGGTCGTCGCGGCGGCGCGCGGAGCGGCCCTGCCGCTCCCGCGGGTCGGTACCGCCGCCCCGCAGGTAGAACCGCAGCGTCTCCAGCAGCGGCGCCGGATCGTCGGCGGGCACCGCGTTGGCGAAGTCCATGTTGTAGGTGCTGTGGCCATGCGCGTCGAGGTGCGCCTGCAGCCGCGCCCGCCACTCGACGGCGTCCGGTCCGGGCGGCAGGGTCTCGTGGCTGCCGGCCAGCAGCGCCTCCGTGAGGGCCGGCCGCTCCCGCGTCCAGGTCGCGAGGTCGTACAGCGAGGTCTCGGCACGGATCGGCGCGCTGTCGAAGCCGAGCAGCAGCGTCGCCGCCCCCGGATCGCCGGCCTTCCGCACCGCGAGGTCGTAGAACTTCGTGAGCGCCACCTCGCTCGACGCCGCCAACGGGATGATCGTCTGGACGGCCGTGTAGTACTCGGTGCCCGCGTCGAGCAGGGTCAGGATGGAGTCGATGAGCTGCGCATCGGTCAGGTCGGGCAGCGACCGTGCCGACTCGGCCGCGACGATCCGCAGGTACTTCGGGTGCGCGACGTCGCGCCAGCGGGCCGGGCCGGCGATGCCGAGCTTCGGCAGCGCCCGCACGCTGCGCAGCGTCAACCGCATCATCAACGCCCGGTCGTAGCGGTAGTAGGCGTAGCCGTTGATCGTGGGCAAGGTGATCTCGCCGTCGCGGACGGCGTCCGCCCCGAGGAAGTCGCGCATCAACGTCGGCAACGTGCGGCTGACCGACGGGTCGACGAGCTCCGCGAACAGCGGGGTCAGCGGGTCGGGCAGCTGCTCGACGATGCTCGCGCGCACGTAGAGCGCCCGATCATCGACACCGTCGGGCAGCGGCCAGTCGGTGGGCACGGGCCCCTCCGGCTCGGGCAGCGCTGTGATCGGACGGGACTGCACGATCGCGAACTCGCCGCCCGCCCGGGCCCACTCGATGTCCTGCGGGGCGCCGAAGTGCGCCGCGATGGCGGCGCCGAGGCGGGCCAGCTCCACGGCCGCGGTGTCGTCGAGGACCACCGCGGTGCGGCGCGCGCCGGTGAGCTCCTCCTCGCGGGTGCCATCAGCCGTCCGCACCGTGATCATGGCCTTGTCCGCGGTGCTGCGGGACAGCACCTGCCCGGTCGTCGGATCGATCACGACGTCGTCGGTGGTGACCGCACCGCTCACCACGGACTCGCCCAGGCCCCACGCGGCCGACACCACCGTCTCGTCGCGGTGCCCGTTCGTCGGGTTGGCGGTGAACATGACACCGGCCGCGTCGGCCATCACCAGCTGCTGCACCACCACGGCCAGGGCGACCTCGGCCGGCGAGATGCCGAGCCGGGCGCGATAGGCCATCGCGCGCGCCGTCCACAGCGACGCCCAGCAGCGCTGGATCGCCACGAGGAGCCCGTCCGCCGGGATGTTGAGGTAGGTGTCCTGCTGGCCGGCGAAGCTCGCCCCCTCCAGGTCCTCTGCGGTGGCCGACGACCGCACCGCGAACGGACCGGGCCCCAGCTCCGTGACGGCAGCGGTGATCTCCCCCGCCAGCGCGGCGGGCAGCGGAGCGGACTCCATCAGCGCCCGGATCCGCGCGGACGCCGCCTCCGTGTCGGGATCGGCGGCCAGCTCCAACAGCTTCTCGCCGATCCCGGCCTCCGCGACGAACGCGCGGTACGCCGCCGTCGTCAGCACCAGCCCCGGTGGCACGGGGAACCCGCCCCGCACCAGCTCCCCCAGATTGGCCCCCTTGCCACCCGCGACGGCGACGTCGCCGCGACCGATCTCGGACAACCCCCGGACCAGATCCGTCGAACCACCCATGGGCGGCCATTCTGCGCCGGTCCGCCTGCAGTTGCGCAACACCGCGCACCCGCTCGGGGGGCCGACGTCTCAGCGGTTGCTCAGCGCTCCCGCCCCCGGACCGATTCGACCTCCAGCGCCCGCCGGACCGCGGCGAGCTCGCGGGCGTAGCGGGGCCAGCCGAAGCCGGAGGTCGCGTAGTCCTCCGCCGTCTGCTCGGCGATGGTGTGGGCGGTCTCGCGGTCGCCCTCGGCCAGGGCGAGCGCCGCCGAGACGGCGCGGGCGGCCAGCCACGGCGCGCCGCCTGCGGGGGCATCGAGATAGACCGTCTCGAGCAGTGGTCGCGCGTCGATGGGGCGACCGGCGCGCACCAGCACGTGCGCGAGATCGATGTGCGCCATGCTGGCCCCGGTCTCGGTGTAGGCGAGCGCGGCCCGGCAGCACGACTCGGCCCCGGCCAGGTCGCCCTCCTGCAGGGCGGCGGCGGCCCGGACGAGATCGTTGAGCGGCAGGATCTGCCGGTCGTCGAGCCGGCGGGCGTGGTGGTCGGAGCGCTCCGCCAGCGCGCGGGCCTCGTCGAGCCGGCCCAGCTCGGCCAGCGTCTTCGCCTCGTTGCTGAGCCCGCGGGCCAGGCCGTGCTCGTCGCCGGCAGCCTCGTCGAGCACGATCGCCTCCCGGAACCGGGCCAGCGCGCCTTCGGGATCACCGGAGAACAGCAGCGCGGTGCCCAGCGCGTCGGTGATCGCCGAGCGGCGCGAGGCGCCGAGGCCGGCCGTCAGCGCCGACGAGAGCATGCGGACCGCCTCGTCGAGGCGGCCGCGTTCGATCGCGACGATGCCCTGGTGGTGGCGCACGCTCATGCCGAGCTCACCGGCCGTCCCGGATGCCTCCAGCTGCGGCAGCAACGCCGCAGCGCGCTCCAGCAGGGCGGCGGCCGCGTCGGACTTTCCCGACATCAGCGCATGGAACGCGTGGTGCGACAGTCCGCGCGCCTGCTCCGCCATGGCCGCTGGGTCGGTGGCGGGGGCGGGGGCAGGTGCCGCCGCCACCAGCGCGGCGAAGCGCCGCGAGGCCTCCGCGAACCAGGCCCTGACCAGCCAGGGCGTGTGCAGCGCGTTCGCCAGGCGCAGCCCGGCAGCAGCCAGCTGGGGATCGGCAGCGGCCAGGTCGAGGGCCGCAGCCAGGTTCGGCCACTCGTCGAACACCGCCGTGACCGACTCGGCCGAGGCGAAGTCGTCGACGGCGGCCACCGTCGTGACGAACCGCTCGGCCCACCCGACCAGCGCGGCCCCGGTGGCGGCGGTCTCGCCGGCGGTGGCGAGATGGGCGGCCGCGTGCGCGCGCACCGTCTCCAGCAGCAGGAACCGCGGGCTGCCCGTCTCCACGTGGACGGTGACGAGGCTGCGGTCGACGAGCTCGCTGAGCATGGGCGCGACGTCACCGGCCTCGACGTCACCGCCTGCAGTGACGGTCTCGGCAGCCTCCAGGTCGAACCCCGCGGCGAAGAGGGCGAGCCGGCGGAACACCTGCCGGGCAGGCTCTTCGAGGAGCTCGTGGCTCCAGTCCAGTGCGGAGCGCAGGCTGGAGTGCCGGCCGGCCCGGTCGCGCCGGCCGCCGACCAGCAGCCGCAGCCGGTCGTCGATGCGGTCGGCGATCTGCCGCACGCTCAGTGCGCGGGTGAGACCGGCGGCCAGCTCGATGCCCAGCGGGAGTCCGTCCACGGCCGCGCAGATCACGGCGATCTCCTGCTCAGCGGCTGCACTGGTCGTGTCGGCATAGCTCGCCGCGCGGGAGCGGAACAGCGTGGCGGAGTCGATGGTGCCCAGCGGACGGACCCGGTGCTGCACCTCGCGATCCACCAGCAGCGGACGCTGCGAGGTGACCAGCACCGACAGGCCGCCGACGAGGTCGCGCAGCTCCGCCACGACGTCGGCGGCCTGGTCGACGAGGTGCTCGGCGTTGTCGACGATCAGCAGCGCGCCGGACAGCGCCGCCACGATGCCGTCGCGGGCCGCTGCGGGGTCGTCGGGCAGGTCGAGCAGGCGCGCCAACGCGGCACGCACCGCGCCGGCGGGGACGGGCTCCGGCTCGTCGTCGAAGGCTCCGACGAGATCCGCAGGAGTCACCGTGGTCGGCAGGGTGGGCGGCGCTGCCGGCGGCAGGGCGCGGACGGCCGCCAGCTCCAGAACGTGCACGGTCCGGCCGCCGGCAGCGGCCTGCGCCGCCACCTCCGATGCCAGCCGGGACTTCCCGCACCCGGGTTCGCCGACCAGCGTGACGATTCCCGTGCGCGCGACCAGGTCGGCCAGCGCGGCGAGGTCGCCGTCGCGACCGATGATCGCGGGCTGGCCCGGGGCGTGCGGGACGAGCGCTGCGGGCGCCGGTGTCGGCGGCGCGCTCGGCGGGCTGGGGCGCAGCGCCGGGTCCTGCCGCAGCAGCCGCAGCTCGAGGTCGGCGGTCTCCGGCGCGGGATCGATGCCGAGCTCGTCGGCCAGCGAACGGCGCAGGTGGGCCAGGTGGGCGAGCGCGTCGGCCTGGCGACCCGCCTGGTAGAGCGCGGTGGCGTAGAGCACCGACACGCCCTCGTGCAGCGGGTGCGCGGCGGCCAGGCCCTGCAGTTCCTGGACGTGCTCGGCACCGGCGCCGAGCCCGGTCTCAGCCGCCAGGCGGGCGATGGCGAGGTCGCGCTGCCAGTCGTCGAGGCGGGCGCCCTCAACCGCGCCGAACGGGATCGAGCGCAGGTCGGCCAGCGCCGGACCGCGCCAGCGGCCGAGCGCGTCGACCGCCGCGGCCCGGGCTGCGAGGTGGTCGCCGGCGCGGGTGGCCGCGGCGAGCCGGTCCGCAGCGGTGCGGGCGGCGGCGAGGTCGGAGATGGTGGCGTCGAGCCGGTAGCCGGCACTCGTTCGGGTGAGCCGGGCGGCCTCACCACCCAGGCTGGAACGCAGCCGCGACACCAGTACGCGCAGCCGCTCGACGGGCCGGGCCAGGTCGGCATCGCCCCACAGATCGGCAACGAGCCGATCGTCGGCTACTGCGACGGCACCGGCGAGGGCTAGCCTGACCAGCAGCGCGCGCTCCGACGTTCGGCCGATCACGATCGGCTCCCCGCCCGCCCTGACCTCCACCGTGCCGAGAACGTCGATGTGCATCCCCGCCCCCTCGGTTCACTACAGCTGTAGCGTAGTTTCCGATCGAGTGACCCGTGCGCCGGGTCCGTGAAACGTCGGCGACGCGTTGGTGCAAGGCCGTCCGACCAGCCTTCGGGGCAACACCGTCCCGAGGAGAGCGCCTTTGTCCACCACTTCGTACCCGAGGCCGGGCGTGCTGCCGGAACCGGCCGTCGGTGAGCTGCGCGCGCTCGTGCGGGGCGTCGTGCGCACACCGGCGGATGGTGGGCGCGCGGGGCGGGACGGGGAGATCGAGCACCGGCCGGCGGTGATCGTGCAGGCGGCGGCGACCACCGATGTCGTGGCGACGATCGGGTTCGCCCGCCGGCACGGCATCGGGATCAGCGTGCGGGCCGGGGGCCACTCCGTCGGCGGCCCCTCCGTCGGGCGGCACAGCGTCGCCGGCGACGTCGTGCTGGATCTGTCCGCGATGCGCGGGGTCGCGGTCGACCAGCTCGACCGCACGGCCGTCGTCGCAGGCGGTGCCACATGGGCCGACGTCGACGGCGCGACCCAGCCGCACGGGCTGGCGGTGCCGGGCGGTCGGATCAGCAGCACCGGGGTCGCGGGCCTGACGCTCGGCGGCGGCGAAGGCTGGCTGTCCGGCCGGCACGGGCTCAGCTGCGACAACCTGCTCGAGGTCGAGCTCGTCACCGCCGACGGCCGCGTCGTCACCGTCGACGAGCACCTCGAACCGGAGCTGTTCTGGGCACTGCGGGGCGGCGGCGGGAACTTCGGCGTGGTCACGTCGCTGACGTTCCGGCTGCACCCGATCGAACCGCTGGTGCTGGGCGGCCTGCTCGCCTATCCGCTGGCGGCCG
>Ga0307513_10003691_pt1 | contig 20704 bp, 23 predicted proteins | sample 15_EM_MG_FD_202174 | JGI IMG/M metagenome (GOLD analysis project Ga0307513, IMG submission 202174) | Populus trichocarpa ectomycorrhiza microbial communities from riparian zone in the Pacific Northwest, United States - 15_EM | ecosystem: Host-associated > Plants > Roots > Unclassified | place...
TATACTTGTTTTTCCTTACGTGTCTGGAGGAAGGTATTGCTCCGTCTTGCCTTCGTCTTAGGTGCTATTAGGGGGAGGAGTGGGCTCTGGTTGCGGGGGGATTGATTTTTCCCATGCGGGGGTGAAGCGGGTCGTTCGATTACTTATAGTTTTGTTCACGCCATAGCTAGCGCTCCACGCGGTTTCTTGTACTTTAACAACGAATACATGATAAAAAAAAGAAAAAAAGAAAAAAAAGAAAAAAAAGAAAAAAAAAAGCCCCCTATTTTCTTCACACTCCGCGCCCTCTACACCTCCAGTCATTGAAATCACAACTCCACGTCGTTCAGTGCACGATCCCCCCTCACCCCCTTTTCTCCTCCTCTTGTCAGGCTTCGCCTCCCTGATCCCTCGTCCTCACAATGGACGACTTTCCTCCCCTTCCCTCCTCGGGTGCCCCCTCGTGTGCCCCCTCTAGGCAGTCCTCATCCCCTGAGCTCACTGAGTCCCACCTCTACATTCGCGACTTTGTTCGCGAGACCCGCCAAAGGCTTAACTTCTCTTCTGTCCAACTCCCAATCCTCGACGACCGGCAGCTGGCTGAGCTCTCAGACGGCGAGACGAACCTCGTCCCCCTCTCCTGCTCCTCTCTCAACGCTCTCGCATCCATGACGCGCCAGCTTGACACCATAACAACCCAATTAGGTACCATACAAGGTATCGTTGCCACCCTCCCTACCACTGCGGCCCTGGACAGCAAGCTCTCCCCTATCCACGCGTCCCTACGTGACCTGTTACAATGGGTGTCTGCTGCCCCCCCTTCCCAAGCGCCAGCCCCCACTCGGCCACCGGTTCCCCCGACTGGTGTGACCACACGCCCGGGACTTCCCTCCGTTCGCCCTCCCATTCCCCCGACTGGTGCTACCACACGCCCCACAGGCCTCCCAGCTCAACCTAAGGCAAAAGTCCGCGCCCCCCCCCCTAGCAGGGCTAGCTCTTCCTCTTTCGACCCCGACATTCCCCTGTATGACCCGGACACCCGAGCCTTTTACGGCGATCCTCGCGCCTACGCCGACAAGTTCCCTGACTCCAGGGAAGCAAACGCGTTCCGTGAAGGGAAGTACCCCAATCCCAGCACCTTCATCTCGGGCCCCCTCGCCCCCGACTGTCACAAGCCCCAACTCTCGTATGCCCAGGCCACCTTCAAAGGTACCACGAAGGGCAAGAAGAATAAGAGCTCGCTCACGGCCGCCCAAGTCGCGCCAGCCAGCAACCTCGCCCCTGAGATTCAGGCACCGAGGTGACTTCCTACGGCCGAAAGAAGGTTCTACGCTCCTCGTTCTTCCCCGTCTGAGCACCCGCAAGCGCCCCTCATCGCCGCGACCTTCCCTGACATCGCTGCCCGTGTCCTGAGAGATGCTAACTGCGTCCTGCCCCTCGCAGTCACCACCAAGGTCATTGACAGTGGATCTGTCACCCTTCTTGTCACCAACCCTGCCACCCACGCCGCGGCCTTTGCCCCATACTTCGACGCTCTCTCCACCCAGCTCAACAAGTCGTTCCCTGTGGGTGAGTCTCCATGGTTGCCCTTTCGCCTCGCCCCCAATGAAGCTCAGCTCGCCATCCACTCCCTCCCGATCGCCTTCCTCCCTGAGGACCCGAGAGAGCTCTTCCTGTGTCTTGCGGAATCGATCCTCAACTCTAAGAACGTACGCATCCTATCCGCCAGATACCTCAATCCCAACGCACAATCCAGGGAGGGCAAGTCTGGCACCTCCGTCATTGTCTCCGTCCACCCAGGGGACGTGCTCACGATGGGCTCCTCGATTCGACTCTTTTCCCGTTCACGAAATATTGAACGCGCCTACTCTTCCAATAGGTACACTCCGTGCAAGAACTGCTGGGGTTTCGGCCACGTCGCCCCCAGGTGCCCCTCCGCCTCTCCCGTTTGCCCCATCTGCTCCGTCAACCACACCCGAGCAATGCACCGGTGCCCCAATCCTACCTGCCCTGGAGGAGGCAACCTAAGGCTGCTCCTGGCTGTTGTTCTTCCTCGCCACCGCACTGCACCAATTGCGGAGGCGCCCACACTGCGACTCACAGGGATTGTGACTCCCTTCCGACTCCGCCTCCTCTCAGACGTTCATCCGCTTCCAACGAGGTCGTTCTCCCGCCGCCCGCTCGCGACGAGATGGACATGGCCGCCGCGACCATGACGTCTCGCCCCCATCTTCACCCACCCGCTCCCTCCAGTCGGCGTTCCAGATGGCTACTCCAAGGGCCAGAAGGACAACGATACTTCCAGCCTCTGTAACGCCCGCACCAGGCGCTGGTCAGCTCCCTCCCGTGGAGCCCCAGAGCCCCTCCCCTATGAGCAGAACCCCATCGGGCCTGGCGGAATAATGCACCACAACCTTTCCTTTTGGGGTGGTGAGCAGGCCTTACCCCCCCCACCAAAACCCTTCACACTCGTTCAACACAACTGCCTCGGGAGCTGGTATGTGTTCCTTTCGCTGTTCGGGTCCCTCACACAGCTGGCCCACCCTCCTTCCATTGTAACCCTTCAGGACCCCCCGGTCTACAGGGGCAAACTCCCTTCGTTTAATTCGTTTACGGGTTTTTCCCCCCCCACGTCCGGTGGCTGCAAGCCCCGGGTTGCCTTTTATGTTTATAGCTCCTTTTTGTCGACTATTTCGCTCCTTCCACAGTTTTTTGGGCGAGGGGACGTCAGTGCACTTGACCTCTTCACCCCGAATGGTTTCTTTAACCCCTCCACAACTGGCTTTACAATAATCAACTCCTATAGCACCAAAGGGCGCGCAAACAACACTCGCTCTGTCCCACCGGACATTATTTTCCCCTCCAGCCTCCTTCCCACCCTCACCTTGGGTGACCTCAACATCCATCACCCCATGGCCGACCCCCTCAGGACCTTCAAAGAGGACGAGATTGCCACCTCGACCCCCTACTTCGACAGGGCCACAGACCTAGGGTTCTCCCTCCTCAATACCCCGGGTGTTTTCACTCGGTTTTCCATGTCGCTTGTCGGGCGCCCGGGCGTCCTGGACCTAGCCATTGCCTGCCACCTCCTCCACCCTACTTCTTTGAATGGTCTGACCCCGTCCCCTCTACCGGCTCGGACCACATCCCGATTCTCCTCCGCTTTGAGGCCCCATTATTTCGGGCTCCCCCCCCAACCCCCAACTGGGTCCTGTCCCACTGGGCCGCTCTAGATACTGGGCTGAAAGCAAAGGTCATCTCGCCCCCGCCCCCTCTCCCCACCACGACCTCCCTGGACCTCTGGCTCAGTACCAATCTAGGGAAGGTCACGTTCCAATTTGCGCTGCACACCCCGATGAAAAGGGTGACTTTCCACTCCAAATCATGGTGGTCTGAGCTCCTGTCGATGCTCAGGAAGGCCTATAACTCCGCTCTCCGCTCCTCGAAACGAGATCGTTTCGATGCCTCTCTCCTCGCATCCGCAAGGGCGGCGAGATCGGCCTACTTCAAGGTGATCAAGAAGGCGAAGAGGGCCCACTCGTTGTCCTTCTTGGCCTCAGCGACCCCCCAGACTGGGTGGACGGCCAAAAGATTTACCGTCGGGCGTCCCCCCCCCGTTTCCCTGATCTCCCAGGCGCCTCAACGCCGCCCGAGCTCAACAAAGCGCTCCTTGACCATTTCTTCCCTGGCGAACCAGCCGGGTTCACCGACACCAGCCTGCTCCCGTTCAGGGAATACCTCCCGCTGGCACCGGACGAGATTAGCAGGGCCCTAGCCCGCTCCTCCCCATCTTCGGCCCCAGGGCCTGACGCGATCCCTAACTCGGTTTGGAAAAGGGTGCACCGCGTGGCCCCTCACCTCATCCACGACCTTCTAGCCCCCTTGGTGACCTACTGGTCCCACCCCCTTACCCTCAAGAGGGCCGACGGCATAGTCCTTGACAAGCCCGGGAAGCCCTCATCCGACTCCCCCTCATCTTTCCGTGTAATAGTTCTTCTCCAGACCTTTTCTAAGATCCTTGAAAGGATAATGAACTCGAGACTCTCGGGTGTGGCCAGTGCCACTGGCCTCCTCAATCCTCACCAATGCGGCTCGCTTGCTGGCCTGTCGGCTTCGGACGCTGTTACCACCCTCACCCATGAGGTGAAGACCCTTCAGATGGCTGGGAGGAAAGTCTCCACACTCTTTCTGGACATTAACGGGGGTTTCGACAATGTCAACCCCTCTACCCTCTGCGGCATCCTTAGAGCCAAAGGGGTCAACCCGTACCTTGTGTCTTGGACCAGGTCTTTCCTGTCTGGCAGATCATGCCGGCTCCTGTACCAGGGATCGCCCAAGGTGTTCGCCCCGGTCTCGGTGGGCACGCCCCAGGGCGTCCCAGTCTCCCCGCTTTTGTTTGTCATTTACGTTTCCCGCCTCCACGGTGAGATCCCCCAGGGCCTCACGCTCTCCTACGTGGACGACTTCGGTCTGACTGCGTCCTCCGCCTCCTATCGGGGCAACATCCAAATCCTACAGAGGCAGTACACCAGGCTGAAGGCCAGAGGGGCCAGGCTAGGTGTCAGCTTCTCAGTCCCCAAAACAGAGCTTATCCACTGGCGCACGAACAGGGATAGGGCCCCCATTTCCAACGCTCCGATCCACCTGGATGGGTCGGTCTTCACGCCCAAGGGAGAGGTCAGATGGCTGGGCTACTGGTTCACACTCTCGATCTCCACCACCCCCCACTTCGTCAAGAGGCTAGCCAAAGCCCAAGCTGCCTTCGTGGCGGTCAAACGTCTCCCCCCTCCGGGAATTGGCCTCCCCCCTTTCCTCTGCCACAGACTTGCCTCCTCCCTCCTCTTTCCCATCCTCAGCTATGGCGCGGACGCCTTTGTTCCCACGGTCCACATGATCAGGAAACTTTCCGCGTTCTGGCACAAGGTCCAGAGATGGACGACCAACTGCTTCATGAGCACCCCAACCCACATCCTGGCCATTGAGGCCTGCTTCCCGCCACTCGATCTCCTCCTCGCGTATAAACGCCGGCTGGCTCATCTGAGGATCCTCTGCTCCCCACCGGAGATCAACCTCGCGGCCGCGAGGCTTCCCCCCTCGGTCCAAACACCTTCCCTTCACCGCCACTCTCCAGACCTCAGGGCCCTAAGCGCGAGGAATGCAGGCAGCCGCCTGCCCCTCCCTTGGACCCAGCCTAGGCCACCCTCCAAGAAGAGGGCCCACCTCCCCCTCGACGCCCTCCCCCACTTGATGCTATTCCTTCTGGGCCAGGACGGACTTGACGCCCTCCCGGTCACCTCCCAACACCTCCTTAGTGACTTCTATCCTGAGCCCCCCCCGGGCCGCTCCTACCCGCATCTTAAACGTAAGTGCAAGAACCTCCTCATGGGAGGATGGGACAAGGCCGCTCCAGACCAGGCCAGGTACCCGTTCCGCCCCTCGCTGAAGCCCCACCCGTTCATGGGCCTCGACAAGTTCACCGCGCGCCGTCTGCACCAGATGAGATCTGGGAAGAGTTACCTCCGCCCCCACCCCTCCTCGGACAGTGAAGTCACCACCACATGCCCCGGTTGTTTGTCTGCCCCCGAGACGTTGGAGCACGCTATCCTCCGATGCCCGGCTAAGGAGCCTGCCAGGACCCGCCACCTTCAGGGGGTCCTTGACGTCGCCCCGGATACCCCAGTATGGTCCTCGGCTGCCCTCTTGGGCGCCGTCCCCCGCTTCATTAAGTCTACAGCTACAGCCTACCCCCCGGGAATGTTCTCACGCCCGTCGTCCTCTACTTCCTCAGTTTCTGTCCGCTCATCTAATGTAGTTTCTTTTGCGTACTTTATGTCGTCTCAGGAAGGCTAGGTTTAAATCTGGTGTTTTTCATGCTATCCGCTGGTTTAGGGAGGGTTTCCTTTGATTTACTTGGTTTAATTTCACGCCCGCATGTGGGCCTGGGACCGGTACGGACCCCAGTTGAAGAGTTATGTTCCGCATGTTTCCTTTCTTAGTTCGTTTTGGATTTTGGGTTTTGTTTTCGACATAGCTAGCGCTCCATACGATTTCTTGTACCTTAACAACGAATATATGATATACAAAAAAAAAAAGAGAAAAAAAAAAAGCCCCCTATTTTCTTCCAGGCTCCGCGCCCTCTACACCTCCAGTTATTGAAATTACAACTTCACGTCGTTCAGTGGACGGTCCCCCCTTCCCCCCTATCTTCTCTCGCTACTCAGGCTTCGCGTCCCGGATCCCCCATCTCCATCATGGAAGACCTGCCCGCCCTCCCCTCCTCGAGGAACTGCTCAAGAACTCCCTCGAGGCAGTCATCCGCCCCAGACCTCACGGAGTCACACCTCTACATCCGCGACTTTGTTCGTGAGATCCGCCAGCGTCTTAACTTCACGTCTGTCCAACTCCCGATCCTCGACGACCACCAGCTCTCTGAACTTTCAGATGGCGAGACGATCCTCGTCCCTCTCTCTTGCTCTGCCCTCAACGCCCTCGCGTCCATGACGCGTCAGCTGGACACTATAACGACCCAACTAGGCACTATCCAGTCCATAGTGGCAACCCTCACCACCAACTCGGCCATGGATATCAAGCTCGCTCCCATCACCGCCTCCCTACGTGACCTGTCACAAAGGGTGTCAGCTGCCCCCCCTCCTCACATGCCGGCCCCACCTCGGGCTCCAGTTCCTCCGACTAGTGTTACCATACGACCCGCACCCCTCCCAGCACAGCCCATACGACCCACACCCCCCCGGGGCAGCCCAGACCGAAGGGTCGCGCCCCTCCCCCCATGCTCCTCCTTCCTCTTTCGACCCTGACACACCCCGATACGACGCGGACACTCGCACCTTCTACGGAGACCCACGCGCCTACGCGGATAGGTTTCCGGACTCCTGGGAAGCAAACGCTTTCCGCGAAGGAAAGTACCCTGACCCCACCACCTTGGTCTCAGGCCATCTCGCCCCTGACTGCCCCAAGCCCCAACCCTTTTACGCCCAGGCCGCCTCCAAAGGGCCTTCGAAGAGCAAGAAGAATAAGAGCTCCCTCACGGCCGCTAAAGTCGCGTCAGCCAGTAACCTCGTCCCTGTAACTCAGGCACCTAGGTCACTCCCTACGGCCAAGAGGAGATTCTATGCTCCTCGTTCTTCCCCCTCCGAACACCCACAAGCGCCCCTGATTGCTGCCACCTTTCCTGACATTGCCGCCCGTGTCCTCAGAGATGCGAACTGGATCCTCCCCCTCGCAGTCACAACCAAGGTCAACGACCGTGGTTCAGTCACCCTACTCGTCTCCGACCCTACCACCCCCGCTGCAGCTTTTGCGCCATACTTCGACGCCCTTTCCTCTCAACTCAATAAGTCGTTCCCCGTGGGAGACTCTCCCTGGTTGCCCTTCCGCCTCGCCCCCAACGAAGCACAGCTCGCCATCCACTCCCTCCCGCTTGCCTTCCTCCCGGAGGACCCCGAGGAACTTTTCCCGTGCCTCGCAGAGTCGGTCCTCAACTCCAAAAACGTTCGCATCCTCTCCGCCAGGTGCCTCAACCCCGACACGCGGTCCAGGGAGAGCAAGACTGCCACCGCCATCATCGTCTCCGTCCATCCCGGGGAAGTTTCCACGATGGGCTCCTCGATTCGACTCTTCTCCCGATCACGCACGATTGAACGCGCCTACTCCTCCAATCGGTGCACTCAGTGCAAGAACTGCTAGGGCTACGTCCATGTCGCCCCCAGGTGCCCCTCAACCGACCCCGTTTGCCCCATCTGCTCCCTCAACCATACCCGCGCCATGGATCGATGTCTTAACCACACCTGCCCTGGAGGCGGCAACTCTAAGGCTGTTCCTGGCTGTTGCTCTTCCTCGCCCTCCCGCTGCGTCAACTGTGGGGCGGACCATACTGCCACCCATAGGGATTGCGAAAGCTGCCCGGCACCGCCCCCTCTCAGGCGTTCAACTGCTGCCACCGAGATCATTCCCCCGCCGCCGACCGGCGACGAAATGGACACAGAAACTGATGACAGAGTCGTCTCGCCCCCCCCTTCACGCACCCGCTCCCTCCAGTTGGCGTTCGAGATGTCTACTCCAAGGGCCAGAAGGACAACGATACTTCCGGCCGCTGTAAGGCCCACACCAGGCACTGGTCTGCTCCCCCCCATGGAGCCTCAGAGCCCTTCCCCTATGAGCAGAAGCAATTCGGGCTTGGCCCGCTAATGCAGTACGACCGACCCTCTTGGGGAGGTGAGCAGGGCTCGCCCCCTCCTCCGAAACCCTTCACCCTCGTTCAACACAACTGCCTCGGGAGCTAGGATGTGTTCCTTTCCCTGTTCGCGTCGTTCACGCAACTGGCCCACCCTCCGTCCGTTGTCGCCCTCCAAGACCCTCCGGTCGAGAGGGGCAAACTCCCCTCGTTTAATTTGTTTACTGTTTTTTCCCCCCGACAACTGGGGCCTGCAAACCACGGGTTGCATTTTACGTTTATAGTTCCTTTATGGCTTCGGTTTCCCTCCTGCCCTGCTTCTTCGGAAGGGGTGATGTTATGGCTTTGGACCTGTTCACCCCTGACAGCTTTGTTAACCCCTCTACCACTGGCTTCAGGCAAATCAACTCTTACGGCACTAAGGGCCGCTCCAACAACACTCGCTCTGTTCCGCCGGACGTTATTTTCCCCTTCAGCCCCCTTCCCACACTTACACTTGGGGACCTGAATATTTATCACCCCACGGCCGATCCCCTCAGGACCTTCAAAGAGGACGAGATTGCCACCTCGACCCCCTACTTTGACAGGGCCACAGACCTAGGTTTCTCCCTCGTCAACACCCCGGGTGTGTTTACTCGGTTCTCTATGTCGCTTATTGGGCGCCCCGGCGTCCTGGACCTCGCATTCGCCTGCCCTCTGCTGGCGCCATACTTTACGGAGTGGTCTGACCCCCTCCCCTCTACCGGGTCTGATCACATCCCGATCCTCCTCCGCTTTGAGGCCCCCTTGTTTCGGGCTCCCCCCCAACCCCCAACTGGGCCCTGACTGACTGGGCCGCCTTGGAATCCTCCCTGACAGATACAACCATCTCCCCCCCCCCTCCCCTCCCCACCACGAGCTCCCTAGACATCTGGTTCAGCACCAACCCGGGCAGGGTAACGTCCCAATTCGCGCTCCAGCCCCCACTGAAAAGAGTGACCTTCCATTCCAAACTGTGGTGGTCAGAGCTCCTGTCGATGCTCAGGAAGGCCTACGGCTCCGCACTCCGCTCCTCCAAACGGGATCGTTTCGATGCCGCCCTCCTCGCCTCCGCAAGGGCGGCGAGGTCCGCCTACATCAAGGCCATCAAGAAAGCGAAAAGGGATCATTGGTCCTCCTTCCTGGCCTCGGCAACCCCGCAGACTGGGTGGACGGCCAAGAAGCTTGCCGTTGGCCACCCCCCGCCCAGCTTCCCGGAGCCCCCAGGTGCCTCCACCCCGCCCGAACTTAACCAGGCCCTCCTAGATCATTTTTTCCCCGGCGCACCAGCCAGGGTTCCTGACACCATCCTGCTCCCATTTAGAGAATGCCTCCCCTTGTCCCAGGACGAGGTCGGCAGGGCCCTGGCCCGCTCCGCCCGAACGTCGGCCCCCGGGCCCGACATGACGCCCAACTAAGTTTGGGAAAGTGTGCACCGTGTGGCCCCTCACCTAATCCAGGACCAGCTTGCCCCTCTGGTGACCTACGGATCCCACCCCCTCACCCTCAAAAGGGCCAATGGCATAGTGCTAGACAAGCCCGGCAATCCCTCTTGCTACTCCCCCTCATCCTTCCGAGTTATAGTGTTACTTCAGACCTGTTCGAAGATGCTTGAGAGGATAATGAACTCTAGACTTTCCTGTGTGGCCCGCGCGACCGGCCTCCTCAACGCGCACCAGTGTGGCTCGTTGGCTGGTCTTTCGGCCTCGGACGCGGTCACCACCCTCACCCATGAAGTGAAGACCCTCCAGATGGCTGGAAGGAAGCTCTCCACGCTTTTTCTTGACATAAAGGGGGGTTTCGACAACGTCAACCCCTCTACCTTCTGCGGCATTCTCAGGGCCAAAGGGGTCAACCTGTATCTAGTGTCTTGGACGAAATCCTTCCTTACCGGCAGGTCGTTCCGCCTCCTGTACCAGGGGTCCCCCAGAGTGTTTGCGCCGGTTTCGGTAGGCACCCCCCAGGGGTCCCCTGTCTCTTCTCTTTTGTTTGTGATTTACGTTTCCCATCTCCACTGCGAGATCCCCCATCGTCTCACCCTCTCCTATGTGGACGACTTCGGCCTGACCGCCTCCTCTGCGTCTTATCGGCGCAAAATCCAGATACTACAGAAGCAGTACATGAGGTTGAAGTCCAGAGGGACCAGACTGGGCGTCGGCTTCTCGGTCCCCAAGACGGAGCTCATCCACTGGCGTACGAACAGGGACAGAGGCCCTATCTCCAATGCTCCGGTCCACCTTGACGGGTCGGTCTTCACACCCAAGAGCGAGGTCAGATGGCTAGGCTACTGGTTCTCTCCCTCGATCTCCACCACCCCCCACTTCGTGAACAGGCTGGCCCAAGCCCAGGCGGCCTTTGTGGCGGTTAAGCGACTCTCACCCCCAGGGATTGGCCTCCCGCCTTTCCTTTGCCACAGAGTGGCCTCCTCCCTCCTCTTCCCCATCCTCGGCTACGGCGCAGACGTCTTCATGCCCACCGCCCACATGATTAGGAAGCTCGCCGTGTTCTGGCACAAGGTCCAGAGGTGGACAACCAATTGTTTCATGTCGACCCCTACACATATCCTGGCCATAGAGGGCTGCCTCCCGCCACTCGAGCTCCTCATCGCGTACAAGCGTCGCCTGGCACACCTTAGAATCCTGTGCTCCCCCCCAGAAATCAACCCAGCGACCGCGAGGCTCCCGCCCTCCGTCCAGACCCGGTCTCTTCACCGCCACTCGCCAGACCACAGGGTCCTGAGCGCGCGGAACGCCGAAAGCCGCCTCCCCCTCCCGTGGCTCCAATCAAGACCTCCCTCGAAGAACCGGGCCCACCTCCCCCTTGACGCCCTCCCGCACTCCAGGTTGTTTTTATTCGGCCCTGACGGGCTCGCTCCCCTCCCAGTTACCTCCCAGCATCTGCTCACAGACCACTACCCCGAGCCTGCCCCGGGCCGCTCCTACCCCCAGCTTAAACTCCAGTGCAGGGGCCTCCTCACGAAAGAATGGGAGGAGGCTTCACCTGGCCCGGCCAGATACCCGTATCGCCCCTCTCTCAATCCGCACCCGTTCATGGGCCTGGACAAGTTCTCCGTGGGCCGCATACACCAGATGAGATCTGGTAAAAGCTACCTCCCCGCCCACCCTTCCTGGGACAGCGACGCCCCCACCACGTGCCCGAGTTGCCAGAGTGCCCCCGAGACATTCGAGCACGCCATCCTGCACTGCCCCGCCAAAGAACCTAGCAGCACCCGCCACCTTCAGGTGATGCTCGACGTTTGTCCCGACGCGCCCGTCTGGTCCTCGGGCGCCCTCTTGGGCGCCCTTGCCCGCTTCATCAAGTCAACGGCTACTGCCTTCCCCCCGGGTATGTTCTCACGCCCAACGTCCGCGGTTTCTTCTGTGTCTTCCCGCTCCTCTAATGTAGTTTCCTTTGGCTATTTTATGTCGTCTCAGGGGAACCAGGTTTATGTGTTATGTTTTTCATGCTGTCCGCTGGTATAGGAAGGGTTTTCCTTGATGTACGTGGTTTAATTTCGCGCCCGTATGTGGGCCTGGGACCGGTACGGACCCCAGTTGAACAGTTCTCGGTGCCTGATGTTTCCTTTGTTTGTTTGTTTTGGATTTTGGGTTTTGTTTTCACCATAGCTAGCGCTCCATGCGATTTCTTGTACCTTAACAACGAATATATCATATAAAAAATAAACATAAAATAAAATAAAAAAAAAAAAAAAAAAAGCCCCCTATTTTCTTCATCTTTCTCGTCCGCTCCACCTCCAGCGATTGAAATCTCAACACCATGAAAAATCGTCGTGAGAGTGTCCTCCGCCTCTGGCCCCCCTTGATGGCTTCTGCCTATGGGTGCTACGCACCCATCTCTCCCTTTCCTCTCTCTGGGGTCCTTGGCCTCCCCTCCCACCGGGTTCTTGACTCTGTCTTCGTGAGCACGCTTGCGTCGATGTTTCTCCACTTTACCCCACACTTCGCGACGCGCCTCGCTTAGCGATTTGCACGGTCGGCAACCCTCTTTCCATCGTCAACACACGGTCGCAGTCTCGGGCTATCGGTGAAGTAGTTGCCCTGGTGGCCCTGCTCTCTGGTATTGCACTCTCTCCTGAGTTGCTCGGTTGGTACGGTTGGCGTTCGAAAAATCGTGACCCCGCTTCGGTCCTCTGTGTTCCTACTTCTTGGTTACTGGCGAGCCTTCCCTCTCCCGCTTCCCACGAGTTAGATCCGCTTGCACCGTACGGCTACAGCTAGCTGGCACCTTACTGCCCCCTCCCTCCCTTCCTTCCTCCTCCTCCTTGGGTCTCCACCTCGTCCGGGATCCCTGCCGGTAGTGACGCTCTCTCTCCTGTAACATGGGACCACGTGAGAGTGGCGGTAATATCGTCCGGTCGGCCCTTGGTCTATCCGTTGTGGCTAGCATCCCCGCTGCTGACTGGCTCTCCTTGCTGGGTGACTCCCCTCGTCCTTCTCCCTCTCCCGCGATTTACTCTACGGTCGCGACCCGTGGTGGTTACGGTATTCCATGGTATAGCACTGCCTCCTTGGATGTTCCTAATGTCTGCCGCTCGCCGATTACTGGGGACAGCCCGTCCCCGACCCGCTCGCCCCTGCAGCCCTTTGGGTTCGGGGTTCAGTAGGTTTTTCCGTTAGGGTAACCGGCAACAGTAGTTTTATCCCTCAGCTTCGTCGGCCCTGGGCCGTAAAATTCTTTTCGTTTGTTTTGGGGAGCCTGCTGAAGGGTTTCTTTGCTCCTGTACATCTTTATGTTGGGTTTCTTCGTGTTTGGCTTTCCTATGCTTTCCTTCCCGTCTGTTTAGGCAGGCGGCTGGTGTGCAGTTAGGCCCATACCACAGGGTCTTGGGAGTACGGTTTCAGTCTTCATGTTTGATTTCTTTCCTATGGGTGGGGGGTATTTGTTTGTCCCATGACGAGGTGAAGCGGGCCGTTGGATTGCTTTTATAGTTTTGTTTCGGCCATAGCTAGCGCTCCATGCTGTTTCTTGTACTTAACAACGAATACATGATATATATAAAAAAAAAAAAATGCCCCCTATTTTCTTGATTCTTTAGGCTACCTGGTATTTCTTTCACGACTCTTGTACTTCAGAATATAACGTCTTCTATTCTGCTATCCAAGTTCCACGCCAAGAACCCATGAACCCTGACCCTGATCTATCGTTACACGATCAGTCTTGACCTGAGATTGTTATCTCCGAACCCTCACGCTAAACGAGTGTTATCGTTTAGGACCTTCCTGTCGTTGTATGCCTCGGACTAACGTCCAGTGCCAAGACCCCGTTACAAAAGGAGAGGGATGACAGATGCGAGATTCCTGGGTATGATTGACGGTCGGTTTATCTCTCTGACTGCACCCATACCGTGCCATTCGCTGCGATGCTGGCGGACTGGAATCTTTATCGATAAAGTGGTTTTCATGCGTTCTAATGCTGGAGGTAAAATAAACCGCACAGACTTGTGGTTTTCAGGAGTGTCTGGATCCATTTTGGCCAAGGCATCCGGATACTCTCGAAAACCGCAAGTACTCGAGACGGGTGATAAGTGAGCTAATAGAAAGGCAGGCCTGATGGAATGTCAGACACCGACATGGCAGAATACTGGAGAGCGCTTTCAGGGTTTAATAATTGCGCAGATCAAGACTGTGTTGGGGGCCAAAATTGCCCAGGAGCGGGGAAAGCGTGCTGAGAGAACAGCAGGGTATTCCAATGATGATCATACGTTGAAGCGGGTATTTGGGATTGATCTGGAGCCTGAAGTATCACAATTGGCGCAGGGCAGCTGCCCGAACCTAGCGGATGCTTTGGGAGGACTGGTCAAGTCAGCTCTGTCCGGAGAACTTGCGGATGCGCCGGAGCAGGTTGGAGACAGTGACCGAGAGGACTTGGGGGATTGTGTTATAACTACACTATGATTATAATATTATGTATGGATAGTAGAAGAGTAATAGAATAGATAATACACATAGCAAAGGCGCCCGGAAGCCCGGAAGCCTAGAAGTACAAAACTGTAATAGTGTAGAGGCCATGACACGGTGGTCGGTGGGAGATGATATGCCGCTACCACGTCGTGATGTGTGGCGCAGGTGATTCGAAGATGCGCAGCTATGGGCGGGTCTTCTGGTGGCTAATGGTAGGTTCTGTAGGTTCAGAAGGCGTGGAAATGTGTCAGGCGGACGGTCACATGCCAGGAGCACATGGTAGGATATCCCACCGACAGGAGAGGTTGTATGGGACGTCTGGTCGAAGGGATAGGTAGCAAGAGACATCCGGCTGACGAGATGGGCTATACTGGACGTCCGGCGGAGGTGATAAATTGGAGAAGCACTCGGCCGACTAGATGGATTGCAGGGGGCATCCGGCCGACGAGATGGGTTGTTGGGGGCCTCCGCAGGACACCCAGGAATAAACATCAGGATCCGGAGGTCGTGAGGGAAACGGTCAAGGGCTGGAGGACGCCTGCTGGATGTGGGGAGATACAAGATGAGATTGAGAGGTAGAGAGCGAAAAGGGGTGTATCTGGGGGGGTGCGGGACCGAGAGGGGATAGGGAGGGGAACTCAGAACGGAATACGGAGGGAGCACAGTATCATAGGAGGAAACCCGGTAGGGGGGGGGTTGTAGGGCTTGTTAGAGAGAAGGAGATTGAAGTCGCACGATGTCAGGAAAGGGGTAGCATGCAGGGGGGTGCATGGGGTGTAACGGGATGGCAGAGTTGTTTGCAGGGAGCAGGGTTAGTGGGGGGGACAGGGTCTGGTTGCGTCCGGTGCGTCCGGACGGACGCCAACTCCGTCCGGACGATGTGGACGCCGGCGTTCCCACCCAGAACTGGAGTTTACGTTATATGCGCCCGCAATGTCCGGCGCACAGGGAGGGCAGGGCGCACGTTGATCTTTTTGCTCATGTACTTTCAGAGATGGAGAATCTGAATCTGAAGTTTATACCCAATAATAAAAAATAATGCTTCTTGTATACTCACTTTATTCCAAACTGGTTCAAATAGCATCTTACCTACAATAATAGTAAAGAAAGTTGAAACCAAGCACAAAAATCAGAGTTTAACCAAATAATATAATCAACTAGTTTGTGTATTTGATGTATGAACTGCTTTGGTATTTGTTTACAGCCATTTAGGAAGGCAGTGTGACTCAAAAAACATGAATAGTTAAATATCATTCTTACAATCCAGACAGGGTGACAGCTGCTCATCAGGTTTATATAATCTTCCAATACTTTGTAACCTGTTTCAAGTTAGTGATTCAAGATATTATATTATATAAATATTCAAGGCAGTTGGTTATGCCTTGCAAAATTTATTCCATAGTTATTGGAACATAATTTAGAGAGAAATACTACCATTCTGCCTCAACCACAGAAGCTATACATGTAGGATAAAGCTAAAAGTTTTGTTATATGGTCTATTCATATAGATAAAGTTATGGAATAAGTTTTAGTCTACTTGAATATTGGGATTTAGAGATCTCACACGTCTACTCTCAGGATTCTGTATTTTGCTTGTAATCTTTAGTGTTGATAGAGTTGTAGTGCAAATTCTCCAAATCTCAATTCCCAAACATCCTAAAACTTATTCCATAGCTTTAGCTATATTAATAGACCATATAACACAGCTTTTAGCCTTATTCTGCATATGTAGCTTACATGGTTGAGCCAGGAGGGTAGTATTTCTCTCTAAATTACTTTCGAATAACTATGGAATAAATTTTGCACGTCATGACCAACAGCCTTGAATATTTATATAGTATCTTGAATCACTAAATGGAAGTTGATTGCAAATTATTGGAATATCATGTAAACCCTATGAGCAGCTATCATCTTGTTTGAATTTCAAGTAACATATTTAACTATCCTTGTGTTCGAGTCACACTGCCTTCCTAAATAGCTGCAAACAAATACCAAAGCAGTTGATAAATCAAATACACAACCTAGGTAATCGTATTATTTGCTTAAACTATGATTTTTGTAGTTGGTTTCAACTTTCTTTGCTATTATTGTTGGTAAGATGCTATTTGAACCAGTTTGGAATAATGTGATTATACAAGAAGGATTATTTTTTATTATTAAATATAAACTTCAGATTCTGATTCTCCATCTCTAAAAGTACATTCTAACATATTTTCAATATACTATCACTACTAGTTGTGCAGATAATAAAATAAACATTTGGTGTTCCAGTAGTTGCCATGCTGAGCCGCATCTAGGTAAAGAGCCGTTGCATGGTAAATTACCTTAGTTGCTAGTGGTTCAACACCCTCCTCACACTGAAGCCGACTGAAATCTAAACTAGGTTAAGCGCGATTTGGCACTGGGGCCATTAACCGAACACTTTTTACAAAGCCTAAATAAGCCCCCGTTTACCTATAGACGTCTGTCCAACAGCCTAAAATGATGCCGACCGTTAAGGGGAACTTGACAGTGGGGAAGAGTGCGGCAAAGTAGATGGCGTTCACCTAGAGCAGATAACGTAACTTTTTCATTGTCTAGCTACAAGAATCTAGGACTGTGGAAAATTTGTCAAACACTTTCGCGCCCTTTATCAGATAACGCTTGAGACACCACTGTCTAGTCCACCACTATTACAAATCTAATTGTTAGAAGGAGAAAGACAGTTGAAGGTATGTAAAGAAAACAAAATTATTGCACGTTTAGCTACTATAATATTATAGTCTAGTATATAACTGAAAGCCCGTTTACCTCACTGACTTTCTTTAACGGTCGGTACTGCCTCTGGTTGCTAGACGGCCGTCTATAGGTAAACGGGCCCTAAGGTTGAGCAGGGGGGTTGTTTCTGAACTTCCAATAGTTCTGGATACCCAGTTTCCCTAGATTTAGGAATGATATAGCCAATGATCGAATAGGTTGTGGGGGTTTTTTATTAGTTTCGGGGGTAGCCTTTCTTGTGATCGCGGAATGAATGTACTTCCTGGCCACGGTCCGGGTTTAGGAGGGGGATACTGTTGAGTGTAGTAGGGTACGGGCAACCACCCTAGTTGTGTTGTGGAAAACATAGGACGGCGTTGAGGGTAAACCACTGGTTGCGCACACATGTTTGTTAGTCCTATTTAGTTAGCAGCGGCGCGCATCTGAGAATAGAAACAAGTTCTCTCACATCCACCACATCCACCCATCCAACAGATACGTGGCTACCGAGCGTCGCTGGCGGCTCACCCTCAAATCTGCAGCCATAAGGATAACATCCCGAAACTTAAGGGGGTGGCTAACGTTTGGAGCTGTGTGGAGGTGTCCAGGCAAGGACATGCCGTTTACCTGCGGTATGATATCATACCCGCTGGTGTCAAACCAACGCGAACACTCGTACACAGCGACGGAGCACCGGGGCTGAAAATCGCTGAATTCATTTCCTTCGATAGCCACACCCTAAATGATATGGCCAATTTCCCACCCCCACAGCAGCACACTTTCACTCTGGGAGTAGGGCTAGGTGTATTTTATATTTTGTTGTTAAGTTTGCCCCAATTATTATTCCTGGTATTAAGTTGGTGTGCTTGGTTCCAGGGCATGGTACAGTTGTTGGCGTTAGTTATTTTGACACAGCTATCCGGCGCCCGGCGGAATTTGTTTGCAACTCACCTCCCAGGCAACTTCATGTTTGTCAATCTAGGGAATAGGCGTCGCACGGAAGTAGACGATAGACCAAGAGAATCCACGTGGAACTTAGAATGTAACTTTCACCGCTCGCACTTCGCTCATTGGCTTGCCCATTGATATCTAAAGCTAAACTAATCCTAAAGACAGGCGTGGAAGTAAACGACCCTTTCAAGATATGTGAACCGTACTAGTACAGTATTTCCCCCACCAGGCCTCTTGAGCATAGGAATAACGGAACGGCGGATGAAGAGTTTACCCCTCCCGTGATTTTAGCCTCGCAGCCTCGGTTAAGTCTTTGCTTCATAGATTTAATTACAGATAGTACAGTAGATGGATTTCGGAGCAAAAAGTTGGTTAGTTCTAGTTTTTTGTGACGGTAACGAGTCACAGGCAAGGGCTCAGGTCTCGCTTAAGAGATAACGTACAAGTACGCCTAAAGTTCGGTTAGTTAGGCTACACGCTTCCTGTCCCCTATTTTCCTCAAAAGTGCAAATTGCACTTTTTTCAACACCACATAATTATCGCGAGTTTTCCGCGTAACGTGACAAGTCATGTTACACGAATTATACATGGATCCAACTGCCCCACCCTTCAAGGCGCGCAAGCGCGGAAAAGGGAAGAAGCCAGCTGGAGAACTTAACCCACCATCAGATGCTGGCCCCTCGGCGGCCACGTCGCCCCCCTCCATTTTGCCTCACGGCCCCCCTTCACGCAAACGACTGAGAAGCTCCACACTCCTGCAATTTGAATTAGACAAGTGGTCGGTCCCGATCAACTACTACATACATCTTTTCAACCATGCGGCCACTGGTATGGGAATCGAAAACCCGCCAGGAGAAAACAATCACACCATGGTCCTCCTGGACGTAATCCGGATGATCCATCTACACTAGAGGTCGGCTGTTGACGCGTTGGTTGAAAGCGTCGACATCCTTACGGAGGAGATAGTTGCTTTGAAAGCCGAGACCCCCTGCCCTGAAACACCCACTCCTATACCTTTTAAGGTTGCCGAAACAAAACCCCTGGATGTAAGACCTGACTCAAAACCCCGACTTGCTACACGCCTGCCTCCAGCCCCCGCCCCCTTGTGGACTACAGTGGTCAAGAAAGGCAAAAACACCAACAACCCTGCGAGGACAACTGGACCCCCTACGATTGCCCGACCCTCCCAGAGGAAGGCTCCAACCACCCGAGAACGCCGCCTGATTGTCAAAAGGGAAGGTGGACCCCTCATCATGTCCGCGCTGGAACTCCGAGCCGAGATAAACAAAGCTCTGGCGGGCACCTATGTACAGATGGTCACCGTGAAGGGACTCACGGTCACTCTCACCACTATGGAATCGACGAAAGCCTCTCTTCAGAACACCAAAGTGGGCTCCTTCCTCCACCTCATCCCTGGGACTGTCAGTGTCTGTAACATGTGTACATGTTCCGGTAACGGTACACAGGAGCGGGCAGTGCAGGATCTCCTATGTTTAGTTGATTTATATTTGGTTTATTTGATTTGATTTCAGCTCCGCCACTGTCTTTGAGTCAGATAGGCTATCCTATTGTATTGCTATGTTTAGTTTGCTTTATTGGAAGTTTATATTTAGGATTCCGGGTATGGAATGGTCATGTAACACTGGCGAAGGCTGAGCATTGTTTGTTTCTTTCTTTGGTCTTGCAGGATTACAGGATTCCGGTATGTGCGCAGCTACTGGTAATGATCGTGATTGCAGGAAGGCTATCGCTCTCGGGTTTTGTATTTAAACCAGTCTCCTGGCTAGCAGGAGACAGCAGACCCCGACAGACCCCCAGTCCAAGAATACACCTGGTTGAACGGCAATCCCTGAGTTCTATTTGTCCTTCAACTATTATCTCTTACCTCCGGTCCCTTGCAGCCTCCCTTAGCACCAGCGCTAGCAGGTCTACCGCCGGTCCTATTGTATTTTCGTTAGACAGGAATAAACCTGTTACATTTTTTTGCCTACAGGAGGTGAAACCCCTTCGTTCTCAGGATTGAGAACAGCCTGGTAGGATTGATCACGCTTCCAGTATCTTGATAACTAGTTAGAAGCAGGAGCGGCAGGGAAAGGAACTCCCGGCTCAGGTGCTACATTCACAATAGCAGAACGCAGGAGCAGAAGCGTTACCAGGTCCAGCAGGGCCTACAATCGTCCTTCAGCAGAACCCACAGACGATACTCCAGAACCAACCACACAGGAACCAACCCCTGGGCCCACGCCAGGCTCAACAGATACACCAGCAAGAACCACTCACCTCCTCCCAGGAGATCTAGATACAGATTCAGACGAAGACCACAACCTCACAGCTGAGGAACTCATTCAAAGAGAAGCCCGGCGGCTTGAGGAAAGAGCAGCAGCAAGAGCAGCAGCACAGCAAACTTCGGAAACTGAACGCCCATCAGAACGCCCCACTACAAGCAGGTGGCGAGCACCCAGCATTCTAGGAGTCTTTGGAAGTCAGACACCAACTAGAGCACCCTCCCGAGAGCATAGAGAGCAACAACTACCTGGTACATTCATCCCAGACACACCAGAAAGACCCTCAAGATCCAGGAGCGCCAGAGAGCCCCCTGAACGAACAGACCCACCACCTCCAGACCCAGACCCGCCTACAGGCACCATGGCAGACCCAGGTCCGGCCAGGTTGCCCCCTCCTAAGCCCCCTAAACCGCCTTTCTTTAGCGGTGAAGGAGAAGACCTCAAACCAGACAAACTCAAGCGATGGCTCAGAACAGTCAAGAAGTACCTGGCGAGATCTGGACTGAATGATGACACCCCTGGAGTGGCAGACTACTACGGCTTTTACACAGAAGGAAAAGCAAACAACGCATTCCAGACACTAGACACAGAGGAAGAGAACCTCACCCTACCGCAGCTGACAC
>Ga0307513_10003692_pt1 | contig 20700 bp, 27 predicted proteins | sample 15_EM_MG_FD_202174 | JGI IMG/M metagenome (GOLD analysis project Ga0307513, IMG submission 202174) | Populus trichocarpa ectomycorrhiza microbial communities from riparian zone in the Pacific Northwest, United States - 15_EM | ecosystem: Host-associated > Plants > Roots > Unclassified | place...
TTTACTTTTTCTATCTTTCTGGCGGCCTCTCATATTGAGAGAGGCTATTGTGATACCCAGTCGATTCTTAGGCCCGTTTGCCCCTCCTCTGTTCCAGTGGTTTATGACTGGATCAGGGGGATCATCTTCATCAGACAAGATCGAGGGCTCCTTGTTCTTGTCTTCGCTTTCGTTTTCATCTGATTTATCATTGGGATCATCCTCAATCCCGATTAGGAAAGACCTGAGGGGGTCTGTTTCATTGTCTCCGCCAGAGCCTCTGCCAGGATTTGCGACGTCCTTGGCCTCAGGCAGAATGTTGGGGGTTTCGCATACTGTGGCTGGGATGGCCAACCCCTTGGGACCATACCCAGTCCGGAGGTTTCCTGATCGAACATGAGCACTCCAGACACTCATGTAGGGCTCTGCCTGCACCCCTCCTCCATCCGCCGCCTGAAATTCGAGTGCATGCAGACGGCTGGAGTTCTGTGTTAAGTGTAGGTTGTAATTCATGGTAAGTTGTTCGCCTAATGGCACTGGTTGGTTTGTTTTGGCCTCGCGGCCTGGTTTTTCTCACTTCGGCTGTCAGGCTTGGGTTCGGGTTTGGGTTCAGTGCATCTCTTTTCAGGATCTGGGAGATCTGAGGGCTCTATCAAGGTACATTCTGCTTGCTTGTAATTTCTTCTGTTGCAGGGTCATTCTGTGCCTTATGTTCAGTCACTTTTGCATTGTGCTCATTACTCTTTGGTTCTTCTGATGTTCTATGGTTTAGGTTACGTGTTTTATGACTGTTTGTATTGGCCGTCATTGTGAAATCTTTCCTTGCCCTGATATGATGTATCTTTCACCTAATTGTTTGCTTTGTTTCTATTACCTCGAGGCATTTTTCGTGCCTTTTCTGACTCTCTTACATACTCTTTGTTTGTTTACATTGCCTCTGTGTTCAGGCCGCAGGCCTTCGGGTCATGCGTTTGCACACTTATGAGCCTGAAATTGGCTAACAGGGCGTGGCTGATCTTAGGTCATGGGCTTGTCTCAGGGATACTAACCAACCCCATATGGGGGTTGTGAAAATGCTACACTGTTTCACTCGGGGGGGACTGCATCCTGTTGTTCTGCACGGTCCTCCTACACTCACGTATAGAAGTATGTACGGGTACTACGTCTGTAATTACTAGACGTGTATGTCTGTGTCTTGTACGCGGTATGTCTGTAAGGTTCCCTAAGCCTATATTTGGGATTCGCTCGCACCAGAGAGGGAATTACTGAGCGTGCGTTCTCCAACCGGTCTCCTGCATCTCCTACTCATCCACTAGTGCAGACCGAGTAGTAACCCAACACACGGTCAAGGGGGGAGAGCTCGGACCTGGGTGTGGCCGGGTCCAAGATCCCCCAAGTTAAGAAGAAATTCAGACCCATGCAAATCGAACATACACAGATTGAGGACTTGATGACACGGTTGGCGGTATGCAAGTAAGGAGTGTTGACCTCTCTTCTTTGATTAAAACTCACAAATTTCGTAGCGAGAACTACAAGCGGGGTGTTCAGCTCCAAAAGAGTCTCCTTCCAAACTCAGATGTCCACCATTGTGGACACATTCAAGAGCTGTGGAAACTGGTGTCAGACCTGAAAGGGATGGCAGAAGAGCTCAATTTGGAGCCTGAGGACTCAGAGGAGCATCTGTTAGAACCCTGTATGTTTCTGTGTTTCATCTTGTGTTTCGTTTATATTTCACGTGTTGTATGTCTGCGCTTTTCAAGCCTTCTCATGATTTCACATGCCTCAGACGTTTGATCCCCTTCACGTCTGAGGTATGTCGAATCTCTTTACTGCTGTAGCTCACTACTCATGTGCTCTCAGTTCACTTCTATTAGGTATCTACAATACAGACGTTTGATCCCCTTCACGTCTGAGTTCACTTCTATTAGCATCGTCGTTTGGGTCAGAAGGGAATATTTCCTGCGGAACCAACGCGTACTGAGACGAAGCCACTCAAGCCCAAGCTGAACACAGATGACCTCTTCGAGAGACATTTTTGGTGTTCATGTGTAATTACCATCATCGTGAAATCGTAGATATAAAATATCTCTAGTGTCGAGCTTTGGGAATTTGAGGTTATGCGAAGGCACTCAGCAACGCGGAATTCAATAGAAGCTTGGTCCCAACAGTTCCAAGTCGGCCGAGCTAGACATGACGTCTGAGGATATTTTCGAGTCCTTGTACGGGACCAGATTTGCAACGTCGGATCTGTTGTAATAATAGTAATAGAATGTGAGCAGGGGGACCAAGATTAACCCTTGTTTATTACGCTGTAAGCTGGGACGACCTATATAGTAAACGACAAGTGAAACGCACACGAAACGGATGTGAAACGCCAGGAAAAACTAAGGGTCCACAGCAATAGTGAGATCTGATGTGCGGGCATGGAAGACGAAGCGGGTTCTTGAAAGTCCAATCTCCGACGGGATCCTCTTCGATTCACCCAACCACTTCAGTTCATACTTCCTGGGAGAATTCAAATTAAGAGGCAGCTAGTGACGGAGACGACGAGTGGAGCTGGTACTCCACAGGGGATCATCATGTGGATCTCTGAGTTTGATGCTGGGAGGTCTGCGGATATCAGCATGGTATGGGAGGTGACGGTGTGGGAGAAGAAAAGATAAGGCCTGACCGGGGATCGAACCACGGGTCTCCCTAATTCCGGAAGGGCGTGCTACCGCTGCACTACCGGGCCGTTTGTTGGAGAGGAATCACCAACTCCAACGGACGGCCCCAGTGTCGTTGAATTAGGGTCCTCTCTAGCTAGCCAGGATGTTTGAGAGCTATTTTCCATTACATCCATACCTTGGGCTTCGCTCGATCTGTTACCTTCTTATCGCAAACGCTTCTCAGTAGTTTCCTCGACCACTGGTGTAGGCGATCAAACATGTGGCGCTCGGTGCTTCGCCACATTGACATTGAGACAGTCCGGCTCCCGCATGGGATATCCACGTATACAGTAGATGTACCATCTCAGGACCATAAGAGGCTGGTCCGTGTTTTAATGTGAAACGGGAAGGGGTTGTCAAAGGAGCCTGACGACGGCGCTTCCTAGGGTTTTGGCGCGATCACCTTGCTTGGACTTGTCCACGTCTCTGCCCCATTACTGCCGTCAGTCTCCAGCACACCAATTCCAAGTATGGCAACGCCAGTCCCCTTACACAGCAATTCCGACCTGGAATACGACCAGATCCTCCAGGTTTTCAACCATCTTGAGAATGGGCCGCCCCCTGAAATCCAGAATATTCAAGAAGCTGTTACCGTGTTCAAGGATATGTGCGCTGTCGAAAAGCGTTCCAAGCTGCTCGAAACGCTTGTGGGTGGTACCCCCGACCCTGTTCTCGCACTTGCTCTGGCCTGTACGTCTCGATCACACTGCTATTGCACCCGCACCTTATTACCAACAGGTGATGAATCCTTTCGCTACGCATTTGAAGCTGATCTGGAGCACGCATTTCCGACTACACCGGCTCAATTCACCAATTCATTGGCGCAAAGGGCAATAAAGAAATTGGATTCTATTTATGCTGCCCTCCCAACGAGTAACTTTACAAGGTCGTTCCACGAGCACCGGTGCGCTGTCTTACATGTTGCATCGGTGTTTGAGGCCCTCAAAGGAACAAATTTCGATTATCCTATCTCACCTGTAACGAAAGATAGTGAAACCCAGATATTTGGTTCGAAGAAGATGACTCAGAAGCAAACCAAGCGCGCGCGAGCCAGAGGGCCAAGCATTGATGAGACTCCCCTCCAGAAAATGGGAGTCTCTCGACCAAGATCTCAGTCAGAATGTAATCAACTGATCAAAAATCTCCTCGCGGGTCAGAAGGAAATCCTTCAGGTAAGTGCACTTTGATTGAATTAGTGCTTCACTCATGGAATGCAAAGAATTTTATCCGTAACACCGCACATGACGAAATGCAGGACTACTTCCTTTCCAGTATCCTTACTAATATTCAAGCAAATACGACAACGAAGTCCAACCAGGAAGTCGACAGTATAGCATCTGCAGCTGATGTACTCAGCCCACCGACAGCAGATTCTACAGCTAGCCAATATCTTGGTACTCTCGGTGTAGTCAAATATCTCGATGACTCAGTTGAAGGCTTTGGTGAATGGAAGATTCTCCTCTCTTCCCGCTGCGAACAACACTTGAGGCAATTCAGTCGCCGAGATGCCAAACGGTTTGAGATTATCAAGAAGAAAATTACGTAAATATATATCTAGTTAATATCCCTGTACCTTCACTAATGAGACCTAGCGAGCTCTCTCGTGGATTCTTTTCTGCTTCGAACCAGAAGAAGTTACTTGGACAGGATACCGATCTCCCAGTATTTGAAGCCAAAATGGAGCGGGACACGAGATTGGTCTATACGGTTGACTGTGTGATGGACGATTCCGGGGAGGTGGGTCCTGACCTGAGCCTGCGTACCCGAAACTGACGAGGATACATAGAATGAGACGCAAGGTAATTTGACTCCTCAGATAAGTGGCTAGAGGCTGAATCGTGACAGTGCTCAAGCTGTTCGGAGTTTTCTCTCATGCTGAGATCGACCGGAATCTTTGGCAAGCAGTCGGCCACCACCTTCAGAGACGTGGACCCGATCACCGAAAGAGGTAATATATTGAAGTGGAAGTCGTATTTCGTATCTCTCATTCCGCATGGAAGGTGTATGGCTCGGCAAACTTCCCGGAACCACAATGGCTACGTCATTCCCCAGTCCTTCCCTCCACTTCCAGAAGTGTACGAGGAACCAGTTACTCCAACAAACTTGGACCATGCCCAAATTCTACAGGTAGTCCAGCCAGCCATCGCAATACAGACGGTTTACTGATGTGTTTTTAGCTCCATTCCCTTTTAGCGTCAGTGTGCCATCTTCATATGAGAACGCCTCACCCAATAACACTCCATCGACAGTCTCGAGAAGTTCATTCCCCTAACCCAGGCTGTCTTAAACAGTAAGCTCTCATAGCACGGTTTAGAATTGAATTGATAGTCTCTTCAGACATTCTTGCTGATGAGGATGCTACCCACCCATTCTCTGTTTCGTATGTGAAATTTAATTAACTCAGCCTGGCCCATATTTTGATCGTCAGATGCAGAAACCGGGAACAAGAAATTATTTTTCATTCATCTTCGTGTTTTGTACTCGGTCGTAGTGGTACTGGGTACGCCTCGTCATTGTTGAATACTTGCAGGGACTGATTTAAGGGTTTAGAAAGACGACGACAATGCTATTTAAGATGCTGGGAGTGGAGCGTTCCAGCGTTTCCCTATTTCGTAAGAAGATCCGACAAGTGTTTGTTACTCAATCTCGAGTCTTGGCGGAAAGAGTCCAAGAATACTATACGAAACTGGCCAGATCCTCAGCGGCCGGAGAATGCAGCGAAGGGGAGATAAAGAAGCGAGCAACACAACGATCTCAAGCAGAGAAAGAGTTGATAGAGCTCGACGATGAAGATGACAGTCAATCCGGGTTGCCGAAGAAGTTCAGCGAGCTGACAGATGGACACTTTCCACTCTTTCTCACATTTGACAAGGTTGGTTCCTGCTCCAATACCCCTTTGACCGATACGGTGTTGAGTCCTTCCTCTCAGCTTTGTCAGCTGCTTGAAGCCGATTTCGGATTGAAGTTTAAACGCAAATCACGGACGGCAGAGGAAAAGCGCGCTCTGCGACGATTCGAGCTACGTGAGGTCAAAGATGTCCCATTAGACCTTGAGAATGAAGACATTCAAGAGCTGAGACAGCACACGGAGCAGAAGAGAGTCGAAGAAGAGTTGAAGATCGACTATCATGTCTTCCGCTCGCTTTACTGGCCGCATTTCCCGCAAAATCTCACAAAGGGTCTTGGTATGCACTCCAGAGTTAATCCAGAAGGATATCAAGATTTCTAATTCTTTCTTGGACAGATCCAGCTTTGGTCTGGAGTGAGTTTCTTGGAGTAATCAGCGGGTCGGAAGGGTCTTTGGAAGCGGAATATGGCTACATCGATCGCAACTCATATGAGGGGCTCAGCCACAGAACTCAAGCGACATTCGCGAAGCAGCGCGGTCCGGTCTATAGTCTGTTTCAAGCGTACATTCGCCGAAAGCGAGAATTAGAAGGGTACGATGTCGCTGATAGGTTAGTATAAGTTGTGTGGCCATATTCTTCGTAATTTGGCTCATAACGATACCCAGGACGCATGCGCTCTTGCAGGCGATACAAGCAAATGGCCTTCCAGGATGCCCAATCGACTTCCTGTGAGTATATTCAAATATACTTTTTTGTACTCTCCGAGTACAACGTCACTAAATTTGGACAGATACTGCGACGAGTCTCAAGATAACCTGCTGATCGACGTGAAATGTAGGTTTAGCTCTCCGATTAGACTGCATTAGCACTACCACTTTTTTTTTTCCAGTGATGCACACACTTTGCCACAATCCCCATGGATTTTTCTGGGCGGGAGACACCGCACAGCAAATCACGTCGACCGCCTTCAGGTTTGCGGACCTTAAAGCATTTCTCTTTCGCATTGAGGTGGGAATACTTCCAACCGATTCATCGAGTGTTGCTCACAAAAATGACTAGAAATCAAATGACCTCGTAAAACGAGGGGTCCGAGAGGCAATCCACCCTAAATCGTTCTCATTGTCCGTGAATTACCGCAGCCACGGCGGAATAGTCAACTGTGCTCGGACGGTAGTCGAAACCATCACCCATTTCTGGCCTGATTCGATTGACGTCCTGGAGGACGAACGGGGGTTGGTGGATGGTCCTAAACCAATATTTTTCAGGGGTTGGAAGGACGGTGTCGTCCATTATGAGCAATTCCTCTTTGGCGAGGCGTGAGTTTTGACCTATTAACGTTCATTTCCTATTGACCAAAGAGTACTTTAGTGGTTCGAGAGTCGAGTTTGGTGCTGAACAATGTTGGTCCTTCAATAGCCATCCCGTGGGTTGGGTCTGAGCTCTCTTCCAGGTATTCTTGTTCGTGATGAGAGAGCCCGTGATGAGCTTCGAGCAATGATTGGGGATATTGGGTTGATTATGTGAGCGTCCATCTAATGGAAACGACGGAATGTTCATGAAATGTGACAAGGACATTATACGAAGCCAAGGGTCTCGAATTTTCGGACGTCCTCTTATACGACTTCTTCAATGACTCTCCGACTTTAACGGCCGATTGGCGCGTCATTCTCAACAAAGTAGATCTCATTGACCGTGACGGTACCGCTGCTCCTCGATTTGACGAGCTCCGTCACACGAGCGTTTGTTCGGAGCTCAAATTCTTGTATGTTGGTTTGACAAGGGCCAGAAACCAATTATGGATATGGGATAGTTCTGATCGAGGGGAACCAATGCGCGTAAGTCATATGCCTCAGTTCGTGATCAAGTTCCAACTGTTCAAAAGGCCCTATGGAGTACGCGAAATCAAATAGACATCCGCAAACCGGGAGATCCTATTCCTAAGCTGGCTGGTGAGCTTCGTAGCCGTAGCAATCTACAATGATTAACCCAAGACATAGTCTCTTCAACTCCCGAAGAGTGGGCCAAAACTGGTCGCCTTCTTTTCTCAAATGGCCGGTACCGACAGGCCAAATTGTGTTTTGATCATGCAGGTCTACCCCTCGAGCGCGATATATCGCATGGCTATCATTTAAGACAAGATGCTCGACTTCTCGAACGTGGCTCCAAGCAACGTGAGACCGCTTTCCTCTTTGCTGCAGATGCCTTTTTGGTTTGTGGTTCAAAGGCGAGGGATATACAGAAGACTCGTTGTTTCAATCGAGCTGCAGAATGCTATGTCGAAGCCAAACACCTTAGTCAAGCTTCCGATGCATACTATCAAGCTGAAGAATGGACCATGGCCGCTCGTTATGCACGATTGGCAGGGAAGTTTGATCGGGCCGTCGAGATTATCCGTGAAGAACGCGGAGTTGAGCCATCGGTTGCAAACTCTATCATTCATGTTTGCAAGGTTGTCTATGTCCAAACCAAAGAAATCGAGTGAGTGAAGCGGAGGTGGGGTTGCAACTCGCATACTAACACGATTTCAGGAAAGCGAGGCCCTTGTTCGAATCTGATGAAGACTTCCTTGAGCTAATGGACGAGTATGGCTTTGAGAAGGCCCCAATACTCGAAACGCTCGGTCGGTATATCGAGGCCGGACATCTGCGAGCAGCAGCAGGAGAAACGGTGGCAGCCATTCGCTTATTTGCCCAAGGAGGTGATCACGATCGCGCTGCTCAGTGTCTATGCGACGCTTTCTGGGAACACCTACCGTACAACACTTCAGTCACGGACGACAATCGAAAGCAAATCCGTACTCTGGAGAAGGTGCTGCCAGATATCGTAGAACCGAGCATTCATTGGAAGAACGAGGTAGGTCCTCATAGGTTCAAATGTCAAGCGCTCATGGGTTGCTCTAGCTCTCTATGTTCCATGCCATTATTAAATGCGACACAAGGACCCTGGAGGCGCTTGCACTGACCTTTGCCAACGATAACAGCGGCCGCTCCAATTCTGCTCTTCTACGGTGTCTCGACTACCTTTCACGACAGCAGCAGGACGTCTACGACATGAACTTCGAGGAGGTGAATCACCTCCTCAGAATTCTGCGCCTCTTTGGTATAACTTATCGAAAGATTACTCGTCTTCCGGAGCTCGAGACTTCAAATGCTATTCAGAGGGCACTTGGTTTCCGCTTGGATGAGTCTGGATTGGAGGCAACGATTTCGACCTCCTCATTCCTCGCCCGCGCCGAGAGCGTCTCACCCCTGGTGATGCGCAGAAATGATCGAAATGAAATTGTCGTCAATTCCAGGCAGCTCGGCGTTCAAATAGCGACACTCTTGGATGGCCATCTCGTGTCAGTCTTGTCCAACCACGCTGTCGCTTGTTCCGGAGCGAAATCCTTCCAGGATCTGTGTTCGACATATTTGGACGAGCGCCAGCTGGAATGCCAATGCCATCGACTTCATGTGAAGAGAGGAGATGTCCCAGCCATTTACAACCAGCAGCTTCAGCTTCACCTGCGTCAAATCCTCGTCCTCAGTCAAGGGGAGCCGTATGATTGGAAGGAGAGACGAAACCAGAGAAAGTAGGTTATGACTCCGTATCTGCCTTGTTTTTTTTTACTCAGAAGGCCACAGTCGACGCTTGCGCCGTATATTTGAAATACTCTTCCCGTTGCACGACGCCGCTGGGAACCTGGCTAGTTTCACCAGTCGAGAACCAGGCGTATCAGAGGGGCTCACCGTTTTGCGCGGGTGGCTGCAAGACAGCATCTGTGACCTTGACGTCAAGAATCCATCTGCTATGCTCAAAACCCTTTTGATGGCCAGCGCACTCGATATCAAACGCCGTCCTAATGGTCGGAAATTTAGTATTCTTCACCGCGTCCCGCACACTGTGGAAGGCTATCGAGTTGACGTCGATGGAAAGCAACAGCCTCTCTTTTTAGACCTCATCAACGCCTTATTCCGACCGGTAAGAGGAAGTGTAGAGCAAGGGATCGCGTTCCTCCAGTGGGCGAGATGTTTGTCAGAGACCTAGGTGTAGCAACTGACAGGTTTCCAGACATGTCATCAAGGAAAGGGTCAGAATCGATCTGCATGCCTTGGTTATTTTCCTCGAGATATTTACGGCCATCTTTGTCGGTTGCCTCCATCAAGGTCGCATGGATCAAGCTGTTCTACCTCGCTCTTTCTTGTTCTATCTCTCACAGCGCCCACGATTGCCGACTGCCAACGTGTGGTCCATCTCTCATCTGCTCCGACCACTAGAAGACCTCGTGGAGGCAATCTACTCTGGCCAAAGTGCGCTTAAGTTGTCTGTTTAACATTGTGTCTATTTATAATGACGGCGAAAAGACGAGTTCACGGATCTCAAATTTCCGTATCGTGGACGAATCATCTCTCGCATGTAAGCCGGAATGTTGGTCCCGCCGAGGTCAAGCGCTGACATTGTTGCTAGATTTCGTTGCCTTGTTATTAGTATGTCCTCGCATTGCTTTGCAACCCATCCCAATGCTCACAACCGCAGTTGGTTGCAATTCGGGAAGCACTGTGTTCCAATCACAAGTTGGGCGATCGATCTCTGCTCTGCGTAAGGATCGCGAAGATATACCATTCTGGGTCCTTTATTTTGGGTTTGCTCTGCGACCTTGAATCATCCAATCCTCTGCTAACGTGACTCCTTGCAGATATCTCAAAGCACAAGATTGGCATGAACTGGCGATTTCTGCTTACGAATCTCTCAACGACTGTGCAGTCGACCAGATTGTTCGAACTGTTCAATTGGCCCAAGGGCAAAATCCCCTTGATCCCTCAGATGGCCTCACGGTCCTACCATTTACCGACGAGCGTAGTCTCTTTGCTCCATATATCTCATCTCCACTGGTCAGCGACATCAGGAAATCGAAGTTGCGCGCGACAGCTAAGACTCTCGTGTCAAAGCCGTCCGCCCTATATTCCACCGTTACTCGTGCACCCAGTTCTGCACTAAATGAGCAAGGTCTCAAGAACAGAGGAATGGCCGAACCTACTGCCCCCATCTCAGTTGAAGATCTGGATGCTCCGCCCACGCCAGGGGAGACCAAAGCGGCCACCGTCATACAAATGGCCTACAGGCGGGCACTTGGACGGCGGGAGGCCCCTCCACCAAAGGATAGAAGGGTGAAACAGTGGTATGATCAATGCGTCGGTGCCCAAATATACCTCCAGGGACCAAAGATCTACTCGAAATATTTCCTCGGTCCTTTGGTTCATGCCTTGATTTGGGCAGATACCATGGTTCGCCTCCTCAAGCATAGAAAAGACCTAATTAAGAAAAAATTCGGACCCACGCAAATCGAACATACACAGATCGAAGACTTTATGACACGTTTGGCAGTGTGCAAGTAAGGAGTATTGACCTCCCTTCTTTGATTAGAACTCACAAATTTCGTAGCGAGAACTACAAGCGGGGTGTTCAGCTCCAAAAGAGCCTCCTTCCAAACGCAGATGTCCACCGTCGTGGACAGATTCAAGAGCTGCGAAAACTGGTGTCCGACCTGAAAGGGATGGCGGAAGAGCTCAAATTGGAACCTGAGGACTCGGAGGAGCATCGTCGTTTGGGTCAGAAGGGAATATTTCCTGCGAAACCAACGCGTACTGAGACGAAACCACTCAAGCCCAAGCTGAACACAGATGACCTCTTCGAGTTGTAAAGACATTTTGATGTTCATGTGTAACTATCATCATCGTGAAATCGTAGATATTGGATGTCTCTAGCGTCGAGCTTTGGAAATTTGAGCTCACATGGGCTGCCACGGCAGGAACGCGGCATTCAATAGAAGTCGGCCAAGCTAGACATGACGTCCGAGGAATTTCGGGTCCTTGTACGGGACCAAATCTGCAACGTCGAATCCTCTTCGATTCACCCAACTACTTCAGCTCGTACTTCCTGGGAGAATTCAAAGAGGCAGCAGAAGGACGTCAGCTCACTCTTCGCCGCGATCCCTTTCTGTTCCAAATCATCGAAAACCAGCAGATGCATATATCTCCAATAGGAGTGTCGAGGCGCTCAAGGCCAACAAAGACGACTTTTCGTCGCCCCCACAACGATGGAATACCTCATGGGTGGATCCTTTATGGAGGTTTTCGGGTCCAGGTCTCTTGGCTTCCTGAAAACCAGCCTGAGAACAGAGGTTGGAAGTATCACCGCTTGAATTACGCGATTGTACAACCTACGAACTTCTGAATAACCGACATTTTGTTGTCATCCCTAGATAAGTTAGTTATGGCTCCATTTTGTTACTCTTTGGGGTGCGTACAATGAGAAACATGACTGCGCAGATCGATTTGGAAATCGATTTGGTTGGCAGTTCCAGTCAAATGAGAAAGGAATCCCAAATCCGCGCCAATATGGTATCACATCCCTTAAATAGAACACTATGTATGTGAGGAGTTGTATTCGTCACCCTGTCGGCTCTCTCCAGAACAACCCCTTTGAAATATGCAATCGCATCCGATCACTGAGGAACTCTGTCTACGGTATTACAGAAACTACATACTAATGGACTCGTCCTAGTCATCGTCACCCTCCTCTCATTGTGTAACAAGGGGTCCATAAGAGTCCAAACCTTAAGTTGTGGGTTTGCCACCATGTATAGCACACAATCAGCTCTACTTCGAACCTCTTCATGACCTCCAGTCACCTGGTCTTCAGGAACAGATCTGATGGGGGTCCAAACATTTGCATCCACCTTGGACCCCTCCGGCTCTCAGTCTGTTGAAGGGAAACTCTGTACAAAAATGGATAGGCGTAACTGTGCGTGTCGTGTGAACTCCAGTGCCCACTATGGAACTGATTGGTCTCTGCTTCGTCCTACAACCTCGTCACTGGTTGCCCTTCATCGCGCGCTTCCTTTTCGGCCAATCGCTGGTGTAACGTGATGCATATGAACGAAACTGTATAATGGGCTATCTGTACACCCGATCGACGCGCTTCGTAGTGTACAAAAGCCGTGGCCAGATGTCGACCACGGAAGTTCGCAAGAGGCGCGAGGAACAACAAGTCGAAATCAGGCGACAACGGCGAGAGGAAAATGTAGCGAAGAGGAGGAACCTGTTTACCTCTGCCGATGGACCTGACTCGGACGACGAGGGCGCGATTGAGTGGGAGGCTCAGGTAGGTTTTGCTTGCAGTGCCGTGGGCGTTTTCTATGCACATCACCCTACTCTTTAAGTGACATGTGAACAATGCTGATCCCCACTTTCCGCAGGGCCCGCAGTTGGTAGAGCAAATTCAGTCCGGAGATGTGACACAACAAGTCAACGCGACCTCCCGCACCCGTAAACTACTCTCCCGCGAAGAGAATCCTCCAATACAACCTGTCATTGGTGCCGGTCTTGTTCCATTTTTCGTCCGATTTCTTACCTCGACCGATCCCCAACTTCAAGTGAGTCTCCGTTTATGCTTCCCTCGGTCTCCTGTTGTCTTTACCCAAGACATCGCCGCGTGCTCCACCTTGAATTCCAGTTCTCGGAATACCCACGATCTGACCCCTGCTACAGTTCGAGGCCGCTTGGGCTTTGACGAACATCGCGTCAGGGACCTCCGAGCAAACACAACTTATCATAAATCATGGAGCAGTACCACCACTTGTGTCGCTACTGTCGAGTCCCAACGCCGATGTCCGTGAACAGGCCGTTTGGGCTCTTGGAAATATCGCCGGAGACGGCGCGCCATTCCGCGACTACGTGCTGCATACCGGTGTAATGGAGCCTTTACTGAACGTGATTCAAAGTGAAACCCAACGCCTAACGTTGATTAAGAATGCCGTTTGGACGCTAAGCAATCTGTGCAGGGGAAAGAATCCTCAGCCGAAATGGGATATTGTGTGTGCTCCAGCTCTACACGTGTAGTACTCTCTGACCTTGATATAGGTGTCTAAAGCGTTACCTATCTTGGCCAAGAACATCTATTCGCAGGATTTGGACACCTTAGTCGATGCCACTTGGGCACTCTCATACCTCTCTGACGGCGCAAATGAACATATCCAAGCAGTAATTGAAGCCGGAGTATGTAGGAGACTTGTCGATCTCCTTAGCCATACTTCAACATCCGTCCAAACTCCCGCACTTCGTTGCATCGGCAATATTGTAACGGGAGACGACCTTCAAACCCAGGTCGTTATCGCATCTGGGGCTCTTCCGTTCCTCATTCCTATTTTCCGAAGCCACAAGGAGGCTTTGAGAAAGGAGGCGTGTTGGACTCTGAGCAACATCCTCGCAGGAACCCCTAAACAAATCCAAGCCGTTATAGATGCTGGTCTTTGGCCTGAGCTCATTCGAACGTTGGCGACCGCTGAACCTCGTACTCGGCGTGAAGCTTGTTGGGCGGTCTCAAACGCGACCTCGGCTGCTTCTGTCGACCAGATCAAGTACATGGTCGAGCACGACACCCTCGGCCCCCTCTGCGCGATGCTTGAGATGATCGACAATAGGATTATCAAAGTGACCCTCGAGGCGATCGAAAACATCCTCAAAGCGGGCGACCTGGAGAAGAGTCTCAAGCAGGATCTGGGAGTAAACCCATACGCCGTGATCGTGGAGGAGGTTGGAGGAATGCTCTCGATCCACAACTTGCAGAGGCACGACAATACGGAGATTTACAAGATTGCCTACCGGATTATGGAGACGTACTTTGCGGATGAAGACGATGATGTTATTGAGGAGACCGATAATTTCTCGGTAAGCCTTTGGGTCTCTTCTTGCAGTTTGCACATTGCTGACGCCTTTGCCCAGTTGCAACCGAGCTTCGCCCCTGCAAATGGATTCAACTTCGATGCATCTGCGTGGGGTGGTGCCCGTTAAGACAACCGCTGAAGTCCCATGATAGTGCTACTAATACCCGACTGTGGTATGTTCTCGTGCGCTGGCGGCTTGCAAGTACCCTAGTGGTTTGTTTCTCGTACCGTCGGGGTGTAGGGATGGAGTGTTGACGGATAGCAAAATCATCCACTCTTGTCTTAGTGTCGATTTTTCCCAATTCATACTCCGCCTGCCAATTTAAATGATATGGGGTTCTCATTCAGTGGATAGGTTTTGAACCGGTTTAGAGGTTGACAGAGTAGATTCCCACAGATTTTGCATGACCTCTGGTTGCCCTTTGCCCAGCAGCTGGTGTTGCTCTTTACCCCTTTCTACCTTGGCGATTTTCCACAAAGAGAGTAACGAGGACCCTAGCTCCACCACATCGCTAATTTACGAACTTGGGTCGTTTCGTCACGATCCTAAGCGAGATAGGCGAACCTTCTGAACCAAAGGTTCCTTGGCCGCGCGGTAATGAGACTCCGTGCGTGCTGGAAGGCGTCTCTAGAGCTAGGAATGTCACCTCAGCGTGATCACACTGTTCGAAATACCCACCGCTCGCCGGAAGTCGATTGCCACTCGGCGCATGGCGAGATTCATTCCTGGTGCTTCCGGTTTGAGGATAGAGAGTGGTGAGCGGTTCGATTTGCATCGCGGACAAGAAGATTGCTCCTGCTGTTCATCACGGCCTTGCTCTCTCGCTCTCTCGCCCACTCGCCTAGCCACACTGGAGCAAGCTAAAATTTCTCATTGCGCAAGGGGGGTCATATGGGTGTTCTCGTGACGGGAGTAAAACACCGGTTTATCAAAGGTGCTGACGAGTACTGGGAATGACATTCTAGACATCTTTGACACCATTACGGTAGTGGCCTCGTTGAGAGCGGAAGGCAGCGAAGCAGGAAGCATTTTATGGGCTACATCGGTAATCTATGCATTATCAGGCCAGATGGAAATTTCAACGTCGAAGAGCAAGTCGAAGGCCCTGATGCTGGTTCCTCCCGGTACCCGCAGCGCTCCGTTAGGATTCGGGAAGCTCGATTGGGCGTATGATTGCAGGGCTGGCTTTCCACATTGCCTTAGTGGCCATATGAAGCATAAAGGAGTGGCGCCGCTTCGATCATGAATGGAATGGCGCCTCTTAGCTGGCTGGCGATGGCTCTCAGCGAGGATCCCGCCGTAGAGCCGAGGGAATGGAGATCCTGAGAACCAGTGAGGCACCGGGCAAGGACCAAACAAGGACCAAGCAATACGGATCATCGGAACGGTGGGCAGACAAAGCAAGTAATAGTAAGTAAAAATGTTATTGGAGGTTGGTTAGCTCCGACTGGGGCTGACGTTGGGCTGACGGGCCTCGAGGCGAGAAAGCAAGGTCCACACGCTGAACACGTTGAGACCGCCCTTTCGACGGGCCTTTATTTGGACGATATCAGCCGCATTCGACGAGTCCCTTTTCACTGTCCTAACTGACACCCACTACACGCCCCCAACGTCGACACGTACGTCCCCGCCGCCGCCACCGCCGCCGCAATCGACCCGCATAGCAGAAACATGGCAACGACAACTCAGACATCGCGCGGTCGCAGATTACAAGGTGAGCTCCACTTGCTCTTATAATCGCATATCGCATACGCAACGCCGCCGCCCCAGCTACCTCAGCTGCCTCATCTTGGTCGATCTGCGATCGCAGCGCGCTCACACTACACCGAGCAGACTCCGGTCAAAATCAGCAATCCCAGCAATCCCAATCACCCAGCCTGAACAGTCAGTCGCAGGAGAACCTTCTCGGCCAGCCTTCCCAGCCTACACAATCGTCCCCTCAGCAGTCGCCCTCTCAGTCACCCCAACAACAGCCTCAAGTAGCTGCTGCTGCCACCCGTTCGAGAAACACCTCTCATTTGCCTCTCTCGAACCTCCTTTATCGCCCCGCTTCTCCCTCTCACAACCTCCACGGCGCACTTAACCCCGCGTCTCCAGCTCAATCCCTTGGGTCCAACGGTGGCGGTCTCATCTATCGTGACGAGAGAGACGACCCTCCACCTGATATCATCGCCCTCCTCCCGAACACCCATCCGAACACCCATCGCAACACCCCCCCGCAAACTCAATCCCCTTCTCAGTCCTCTCCATCTCAACAACAATCCCCCCAGCAGCAGCAGCAGCAACAGCAACAGCAACAGCAGCAACAGCAGCAATCTCACCAATCTCGGCGTGGTGTACCTCCGAACATGCCCGACGCAGAGCTCGATTCGGCCCCCACTCAGGGTCTCACCATCTCCCCGACTGGTTCCTTCCGTCAAAGGAAAGCCCGCAATGGCTCAGCTGGCAGTGCCGATTTCGTCATTCCTGAAGTCGGTCCATTGATCGGGAAGGAAAGCCCCACGACCGGCCGTAGATCGGAGGACCGCCCTGGCTCGAGTGGGCGACGCGAGCAGCGCGAAAAGGACAAGGAACGCTCAGAGAAGGGGGACACTCCGCGGAGATCGAGCGAAAACGCCCGAAGGCCTCTCCCCCAAACCTTCGATTCAAGTGCTACTATCAAGCCCATGTCCAACCCTACCGTCAACCACAGCTCTACGGACCTCCTCCTAGGCTCCAGCGGCATCTCCCAGTCGCGCGACTCGCCGACCCATGACCAGGGGGGTGGTTCGAGAAAGCATAGCGTAGATTCAGTGGAGTCTATCATGCCCCCTAACGGCGAGTCCGGCGGGTGGGTCAGCTACGAATCCGAAACCTCGCCGCAAGTGCCACCTCCAAGGAACTCGTCTGAGTCGTGGCGAGACAATGATAGAGGCAGGCAGACTAACCAAAATTACAATAATTCAAGGTTTTCGCCCCCTGATCGTATTCCATTCACCGAAGATGCTGATAGGGACGAGGACGCAGTCGCTCCGATCCCCGACCACGGCATTCCCCGAAACGGATCGAACGGCTCTTTGAACAAAGTCTCGCCCCCGGTGCGTGCTGCGTGTGCTTTTCTACACGCTCTCTCTAACCGAAATTTCTAGCCACAGCAAACCACTCGCAAACGAGACCTCCCCGGCATCCCTGCCCAGCAGGTGTCCCAGAATCAGCATCAAACGCATCAAACGCACGGCCACGGGCTCTACTCCCACACGAACCAGTCAATTATTCCTGTGCCTAAGTCCCAACATGCACAAATCATCCAAAATCAGAACTGGATCCGCCGACCATCCTCACCACTCGCACGAGAACCCGTTGTCGCTGGTCAGTGCATACCCTAGTCCCAGTCATGCGCCGGTCTGAACCTTTCATGATGTATCTAGCCCAAAACTCAAGCGAGGAGGAAACTGAGTCTCACACTCCTCGTTCTACACCTCAAGCACTCCCCGATATGTCAAGCCCACTCCAGTATCGTGACTATCGCCAACCACCCCAGCCCGTACAGCGGAATCGTCCCCAACCCCAGCAACACCAGCAGCAACACCAGCAGCAACACCAACACCAACAGCAGCAGCAACAGCAGCAACAACAGCAGCACCAGCAGCACCAGCAGCAACAACACCAACAGCAACTTCTCTCACAACCCCTGTACGAATCTCGCTCCAACGCCCAGATCCTCCCAATGTACACCGGCGCGTCGATGGCAACCGCCCTTTCTTCGATCTCTCCCTCTCAATCCGTTTCCGCTGTTGGTTCACCTCGCTCTCGTCCTGTTCAGCCTCCTGCGTTTGGTTCCTACGGCTCAGGCCGAGGTGGAAGGGGCGGCGGCATGTATCCTACCCTCAACGGTATGGGCATGGGTATCAGCAAGATTCCTGGCATGGGAGGGACAAATGCAACCATCGACCAACAAATCGCTGTCCTCAATGCTACGAACCTCAGCGCCCTCGCACAGCTGACGCCTGAAGAGCTCAGAGCGCTGGGCTTTGGCTTTAACCGTGATCCAAATAGTGGCAGTGGTCAAAATCAACAAAGCCAACCAATCCCTAAACCCGAACCTGTGAACGGTCCTGGCAGGGGCGGTGCCGTCATGGCTGGTAGTGGAGGTGGAGGCCCGAATCGCCTTCAATCTGTCGAAGACTTGCACCATCCACGAGGTTCTGCTGATATTGCGAGACTCGTGGATACACTCGACGAAGCCGCTGGTGAGGTCGTGGAACTGCAAGACTTGCAAAGGGATATGGAAATGAACCTTGAATGGCCGAACCAACGAGCACAGCGCCAGCAACCGCAACAGCCAATACAGCCGACCAGGGACCAACAGTGGTCGACACATCAGAAGGAGATGCAGAAGCAGTTCCATGAGCAGCAACAGCAGCTCTTGCAGCAGCAGTTGAATGCCGTGCTCGGTCTCTCTCCAGGCGGTAATTCGCAGACAAGTCACCAGACTTCTTCGCAATTGCCTGCTGCCTATCCTTCGAGTCAGGGCGGGTTCTCGGCAACACCACCCGGGCACATGTCGGTAACACCGCCCGGGCACACAAGGACTGGAAGCGGCGATAGGAGGAACATGGCGCCTGTTGGTTATGACGAACCACCCACGCCGTCTATGAGTGCAGCCCAGAACATCACCGGCAGCACTCAACAACAGGCTCCGCCCTCCACCATCTCTAGTTCGCACTTCCACCATTTAAGACCTGGCGCGCCGATACCCCCTACGCCGTTGAGTGGGAATACAGCTGCTGGTACGCGTGCTATCCAAGGTACCCCTTATCCGCTCACGCGTTATGGGCTACCCGCAGGTTCGACTGCCAACGGGTCTGTGCATGATAACGCCCTGCGTTCCGGTGAGGGGTGGATCCCGATTCCGAACACGGACGGGTATCCGCCGTCGTATGCAGAGCTCATCGAGCTGTTCGCGCGGCACAACCACGGACGGCAGCCGACCATACGGGACGTCCTCGCGATGCAGATGGCCGCGCTTGCCTCTGAGCCTGAGAACGTCGAGGGGAGTGTGTTCTCGAAGAGCGAGCCGGCTTTCCCTCCCCCTGGGTACAACCCGTTCCTGCCCGCGAGCAAAGCTGGGTACTCGGAGAGTGCCCGCAGTTCACCTCGGGATCCCCCTGGGGAATTCGGCCCCATGCTGCGCAGGGTTCCTGGATTCCCTTCTGGTGGCTACGGCGGGCTCAACTCCAGCGCCATGAGAGCTGCGAGCAGCGTTTTCGGATACGGTGATGGTGGGACTGAGGTATCCCGACTCGCGAAAAGTACGACCACCGACGGCGACCATGAGGATGGTGTCACTGAGGATGAGCTCACGGATAAGGAACCTGGGGCGCACTCGCTCGTCAGTGGGCTGAGGCTGAACATGCAGAAGCCACTCCAGAAGGACGGAGGGTCGCCGATGAGCAATACTGCGCTGGAGGACGCGATGAAGATGGCTGTGAACGGATCAGGCGCTGGCGCTGGCGTCAATCCCAACGATATCACTGCGCTCTATCCACTCCTCTCTAACCTGACTGGCCGCGCTGGTGGTACGTACGGCATGCGCGTGGCTCCTAACCCACCGAACGACGACTGGGTAGACGAGCAGGACTCGGATGAGGAGCTCGAGGCGGAACTCGAGATGTGGGACGAGGAAGGCGTGAAGAGGCACCCTCGCTTTGTCCGAGATGAGGCTAAGAGGCGACGCAAGTGGGAGATCAAGTTTGCTGAGTTGGTCAAGGCGGTTCGTAGTATCTCCTTACAACAAAGGGGGGTCACCATCGGGTGCTGACTTTTATTTTTTTAGTTCCATGAGTTAGATCGCCTCACAGATACACCTATGATTTTATTGGCTTCTCCTCCTCGTCCTGATAACCAGAATACTCTCATCAACATCGGCCAGTTGCCTCCCCTCAAGCCCCATGTCGCGATCTCCCGCTCGATTCGCCGGGATTCTGGATACACCTCGTTCGCCGATTCGGCTAGACGATCATACCACACCATCCTGACTACGCCCCCAACGCCACGCCCGCCTATGTCATATCAGTCCCTCTCACCGACCTCCAACTCGCCACAGGGTTTGGGTGGCTGGTCCGGACCACCGTCGATATCGTCGGTCGCTGGTATGGACGAACCATCTCGTTTGCAGATGCAGGCTGCACTTTCCTCCCTCCGGCTTCTCACTAAGGTCGAGGAGCGTAGAGAGCATCGCCGACTGGAGGAAGTGATGAAGGTCAGGGAGGAGAGGGCGCTCGTGGAGACGATGCTCAATAAAATACTAACCACAACTGGGAGTGCGAACGGGAGCCAGCCCCGTGGCCCTGGCAGCCCTGGTCTAGCAGGCGACGAAAGCACGAGGGACAGCAACAGCACGAGGACCGCTAGCAGCGACCAGGGCGGACCTATCGCTGGTGACGATACGCCACCGTCCGGTGGGTCCGTCCAGAAGGT
>Ga0307513_10003693_pt1 | contig 20695 bp, 19 predicted proteins | sample 15_EM_MG_FD_202174 | JGI IMG/M metagenome (GOLD analysis project Ga0307513, IMG submission 202174) | Populus trichocarpa ectomycorrhiza microbial communities from riparian zone in the Pacific Northwest, United States - 15_EM | ecosystem: Host-associated > Plants > Roots > Unclassified | place...
TGGTAAGCCACAAATTACCGTTGAGCTGTAAATTACCGTTGAGCTGTCAGGCACTCTTTAGAGTGCCCACGGTTGCGAGCAAGCGAGCAATCGTGGGTTGTGGTCCACCACAACCTTGGCACGAGTAGGTGGCAGCAAAACAGGTTATTTTGTGTTAGCCTATAAGTCTTGGACACCCAGGTGGGTAGCCAGACCTGGAAGAGGTGTAAAATCGGGCTTTTCAGACCTGCAGAAATCCGATCGCTACAAAGCAATAAATCAACAGCAATACAGTGCTCTTTTTACATTTTATTAAAAATATTTTACTAATGATACTATTGGGCATTCAGTAGTAGGTTGTCGCCTGTTCTGTGGCTGTCAGTATGGTTAGTATGATACCCAAATAATGTATCTGGGAATCCTAATTTGAGCAGGGAACAAATTGAGGGCAATGCGATATTACCCTACTCAATTCCCATCTTCCTGCTACCAAGCCACCTAGACCTGGTGCGCAAACTCATTCAGAGACCCAGGTCTCTTTTCCGTTAACTGCCACCTAGGTCCTCTTGCGCAAACTCTCTATCACTGAAGTTCTTCACCATGAAGTAGCCGCTATCAACCTTTCCTTAAGGATGTTAGTCCATGTATTGATTTCGTCTACCACAAAACCCTACAATAGGTACATGGTAGTGATTTTATCATTATTCTTTACAAGGAGGATTATAAAGTCAACCAATGTAACGCAATATCTCCTTTCACTAAGATGCAGAGTGAGTGGTGGTATGGGCAAGATTGGAATAGAGAAAAAGGAAAAGGTAGACTAAGTACCGAGCTAGGCGCTTTGTTCCACCCTTTCCACCATCTTTTTTCTCGGTCTTAATGTATTGCAGGCTGTGGGAGAATCAAACTGTATGGTTCAGGGGAAGGTGTTACCGTTTATAGCAATTGAATAGACAAAGTTTAAATACTCGAAGAAGACTTCAACGCCTCGCAAAGTTTTGTATTGTGGGGACTTGCAAGAATTGTGGCAGCATAGCAGAATTGCGTAAAAAATCGAATGGAAAGGCTTCTTAGCTTATTAATGTTGTGGGGGATAAATCGCCTAACGGTTAAACAGCCAAAATAGATTAGGGCTAAGCTATAGGGTAGTCATAATCAATGCTCCCAGCCGTCCATGTTGGAAATGACAGTTCAATGGCCACACTTGGTGCTGGATGTCCCCGCACTCCGAGGCCGCTGAGGCATACGTACGCACTAGATAAAGGATACGCAAGCTAGGAAAATGCTTTCACCACACCTGTTTTTCTTCCCTTCTCACCTTCGCTTGCTACACGCCTTCCTTCCTGTGCACCGCGTTCCTCAAGACTTTCCTTTCCATCAAGTTGTCACTATCAATCACGATCTTCATCCCCACTTAAGAGGTTTCACTCCACTGCGTAAAATCTTCACTGTAAATCCTTGCCTCCGCAGCCCACATTTTGAACAGTCCCCCACCGCCCCCTGCCGTCCCTCACTATCTCCGGCCTTCCGCCCCCTATCCTAAACACACATTGCTCACCCTGTAGGGCCCGCCGCCCTGCGCTTTGACACTTTGACCGCCAGGGACGGACCACGTCTTGCCGTCCCGCCCCGTCCAGGGCTCTTGGCAATCCCCCGCGGGGTCCCGCCGGGCCCTAGGCGCTTAGGAACACTAGACATAATTGGAAAGTTTATCCGCTCGTCATCCTAAAACTAACTAACCAAACAGAAGTCTATGTTATCAGGATAACCAAACTATCTCAACAATTCTATCGCCTGCCATACCTATTGATCTCTCCTTCATGCATAAACCCATTTCCCCGCGTGCCTCCACAGTGGTAACAAAGGAAAGACGACCATAAACTCATCCGTCTATCCTTCAGTTAACCCTCCCCTCTAGAACAAATGAAACCACAAGGGCTATTATCTCATTTTGTCCCTCATCTATCCGCTTTCTTTATCTCCGGCAACTATCCGCTTCCGTGCCGATATTTCAGAAGTCTTCATAGAAACATAAACACGCTGTGGGATATCTCATATTTTCAGCTAAGGGATACATTTCGAGACTCCTTCTAGTCTCGTTGAATGACGAGAACTTCCCCGCCCCAGAGTGTGCGATCATGTTTCCGTTGTGTGAACTCTTTGATCCGCGTTTAAAAACTACTCGAGTAGTCGACTATCTCCGTATGCAAAGCTATCTCCATGATCAGAGATAAAAACCCCTAGGAGGGATTAGTGTTTTCCTCACACGGTCAAGCCTGAGTGTGCTCAGCGTGCCTGATCCCGCTAACTAGTATCCGCAATTCTGTTAACCTGTCAAACCAAACTTATAGTGGGCTGAGCCAGAGATTGACGGAGATAGCCCCGCAGATGGAGATAGTGGATTATACGAATAAATAGGGTATCTAGGCCCAGTTTATTCAATTGCTATGAACAACAACGCCTTCTCCGTGAACTTCCCGTTTGACACTACCACAACCGGTAACACATTGGGAATGGAAAAAAGAAAATTGGGGGCAAGGTAAAACAAAGTGCCTAGCTCAGTGCTTCGTCTGCCATCTCCTTTTTTCTTCCTTCCACTCTAGCCCATACGGCCACTTACTCTGCACCGTCAGGAACGCGGCTAGTGCAGCACATTCGTTCGCCGTATAATCCACCTCGTAAAGAGTAATGACAGAATCATTACCACTCGCGTGCCGGAGGGCCTTGCGGTAGACAAAATCGATAGATGGGCTAACATCCTCAAGGACAAGGTTGCGGACAGCTACTTCCTTCTGAAGTACTTCAGTGAATGCCTCTGTCTTGGCTAGTGCACTGAGCCCGGCCTGAACCCCGGGTGGGCAATCGGTACCAATCTTCTTGATCAGCTTTGCCTCATATACCATGTGCCCTGCAACTTAAGATTAGTAACAACTAGATGAGTAGGGGTTGTGATTCTTTACCCAAGGCGCCAGTGAGGTTGAAACGTTCTCGTAATTTCATTATTTCGATTTTTCCGGACAAAACCGCAGCCTGTATCCCAGTTAGAAATAGTAGGAAAACCAAAGGGGAGGAGGTGCCAACAATAAGCCTCTCATTTTCGCATGAAATTTCGAGAATCTCTTGGTTTTTCTTCTCACAGCGCTCAAACCACTCTTGACAGCGCTGATACCAGACAGCTTCGGACTCCTCCAACGAGCGGCAAAACATAGCCCTAAGAGCTTCCGTCTTCTTGACCTTGGAATGAAACCACTCGGCTTCCTGCTGCCGCCACGACTGGTAAGACGAGGAAAGATCTTTAACGGGGCCGGGCTGACTTGGATTGCTTTCCGGCACAAGGTGGGGGATGGCAATACTGGGTAAAGTTTGCTTGAGTGCCGAAGTCCTGGTGTCCTGGGCCCATTGCGGATGCTTAGACATCATACGAGAATTCCACATTGATGGAGGAATTGGAACCAGAGTGGGAACTGTCTTTGAATTGGGGCTGGGGGCCGGAGTCGGACCGTACCATCCCCAGCTCTGCTGCTCGGGTATTTCCCCTAGGGTGCCCTGGAACGAATGGTTTTGAAACATTGGGAAGGAATTGAGATTCGGCGGTGCTAATAGTGTAGCGATATGATGTTTCGTCGCTCTTGACAGGTCGGTAATTTTTAAGTGACGTTTCCGTGTGAGTTAGGAGCGAGCGCAGTCACACCTGCTTATCCACAGTGGTCATAATAATTACCCGACCGAGAGTCGGGAGCCAGCATTGCAACGGATTTACCCCTACTCAACTCCACCTAACTTAGCTAGTTCATCACCGCCAAAACTCTCCCTAATTAGGGAGGTTTTGCTACGACGATGCTGAGGCCTTACTCCACCTAGTACGAACTCTGTCCTATATACTTGACTCGGGCATGTTGGAACTCCACGCTGGGGGTCTATAGAGGCATGGTTGTGGTAGTTAGTGCTTTGTATGTTTTATTCCTAATACAAACATTTCTTTTTGGTGATAGTTCCATTGCACAAACACTTATGCACTTTTGTTAGAGTTCATTACAAGACGGGGTGGGAACGGAGTCGGGGGCCCGCGTTTTGCGGGGCCCCAGAGGCCCTGTAATGAACTGTAACTGTTGTTCTCCAGGGATAACGGCCATTAATCTCTATTCTAGTGGAAGTATTATTAGTAACCAACTTAGAAGACCATGGATTCTTATTACTTAAGCCATTTTGCAATTATACTGCTCAAGGCCTTGCTCTTTCTAACCCAAAGAAATAAGCTTTGTATCATATATCAAAAGGAGAAAGTCATGATATATCACTCAGTTCTCCTTGGGAGAGGGTTGCGGAATCATACTCCAAGATTGCGAAGAAAATCAAATCAAGAGTAGAGAGGCCCGGGGAGAGAGTATAGCCTAGTACAATGTAGAATTGTAGCCTGCTCCCTTCCTCATATTTGTAGGGACTCCTCCACACACGCCTGTCCGATCCATCATCTCACTGATACGACTGTTGATGTTTCTTTGTCTTAGTATCACAACTTGTTCTAGGATTTCCTGCGTCCTATTGGGGCGGCGTTTTTATTAGAAAGTTTTACTTTTACTAGGTAGAACTTAAGTGAGATGGTTTTCGCCCGCATTGAGAGCACTTATATGGGCGGTATCAAAGCAATTGTCTATTGGAGAATATTCCAGGAAGCTATATAGTGGTTGTTGGATGTCACATTGAGTATATCATTTTCAGATATCTATTCATATAGCCACCAGCAATTTTAATATTGCAGTAAACCTCGGGTCACATGAACTGGCCATGCAGCGAGAACTGACTCTCCGATTGACGAAGAGCTTGCAAAGAGGGCCAGATAACTTAAGGAAGCATCTTTGGACCCCTCTTGAGCTCTTCAAATCTCTGAAAACTTCTGCGCAACCAGTCCAGGCGAGTTTGTTGGATCTGAGATTCTACGGTGTATGTAGGGTAAATTCTCCGAAGAGGCTCCGGAATTATCGCAGCAACCCAACCTTACACGGCATAGGATTTCCTTTTCTCCGGTCGTAGGGCTCCAACAGCGCCGGGGGTAGTTGATAAATTATTTCCAGGACGACGTGGCTCATTCAGACAGCGGGGGACATCTTGTGGGTGGTGCTGCTGTAAGCTCCCTTTCGTTTCATAGACAATTCCAACACTACAACGCCCTTTTTTTTAAAGATCTCCCAACCCCCGCTTTAGGGCTATACATCTCCTTAAAGCTTTTGCGCTTCAGTCTTCTCCTTCATACCGCTATCACGAGATTGGGATACCCCCGCTTAGCATTGGCGTTTCTGTGATTGGAGAAAATATAATACCATTTTCTAAGATGCGATACAAGTTTAAGGAAAATTGGGGGGGGGCTTGTTTATTATAACCCGATGTGTATAACTAATCTCAGAGAGGTTAACTTCTTGTTTTCATACCATAGATCCTGCTTGTTGGTTGTTGTTGGAAGAATGTGGATGACTTTGAAATATGCGGGAGAGTCTGAAAGATTGTTTAGATGCTTGCGGATGATTTGGGAGATTGAGATAGAATGTTTCACGGTTTATGAAAGAGATTAGATCGACATCTCTTTCCTTTGTTTATCACGGGAGTGTACAGAGGAATAAGGGCATGGCGAAGAAAGAGAGCTAGGTGTGGCGATTGACGGAAGGATCAGGAAGTGCTACTTATGATTTACTTATACACTTGTTTCTGTCATGAATTTTTTGTTTTTAGTTAAGGCGAATTTCAAGAGCGTGAGCGAAGTGTGCAAGTTCCGTGTGAATTCTCTTTCCATCGTCTACCACCATGCCATCCATAACATGCCAACGTTAACAGTTGTCCGATCTAAATCAAAGGCAGGGGACAGGGGATCTGTGAAGATGGGGTGAAATCTTTTCTGTTGTTGGACCGTCTAAACGAGCTCTTTTCATGACAGCTGCCGACGGCCCCTAATCTCTTCGCCCCAGTTCTATTATCCGTCGCATGGGTTTGAGACTGTCTGCCTGTGAAAAACCGGGTCCTGATAACACCAAGAGTACCGGGAAAGACATGTGCTAAGTAACGTGCCTACGGAGAGGATTAGTGGGTTTTCACGTTGCTAGGTCTATGATATCATACAAACATATGGATATCAGATTCATTCCCTGTATTGTGTCTCAGGCACTTCAATAGCTCGGAGATGTGACTCACCGGGTGTGAATATTTCTTGGCAGCACCACAACCAAACAAAAGTGGTAATGTTCGGGGATCGATATACTCATGACATTTAAAGAAAGTCTGGAGAGGTTAATATGATTGATAGAGCTGGTGTTGAAAGCCAGCTGACCCGGGCTTCACCAGGGTCCTGTCTGACTGACATCAAGTTATCCCGGTGAGATTGAAGTGTTCTCGTTTTCTTGAAATATCAGTTATGCCTGTACGTTAACGCGAATGCCTAAGTCGCTATGTGCTCTCAGTGTGGGTTTAGGAGAGTTAGATTGTAGAAAAGAAGGGTTCCAGACATTGGGGTATCAATACTCTTCTTCTCTATCTATTCTCACCTCGGAAATTTGTTTTTGGGCTCTGTTATTCCAAATCGCCCGCTCGCTGGTCCGACATTCCTTACTATCTTTCTTTCTTTTCCCACGATCCTGAGTTCACGAGGTCTTTTGGTGCTAGCTGCCTACGCTCTTTTTTAGATCTGCTGTTCTTCCAGAGATGTTGCTCCCGAGAGGGTTGTTGGTGGTATGCCTTGTGAGGGGATATCTTTGCATTCGTGTCGTGGGATTGCCCCAGCTTGCACCTGTCCAACTAGCACCTGTGGATCCTTTAACTGGATATCCACCCGTTCCTACTCAACAACCTTCAACTCAGTTACCCCCAACCCAACAACCCGCTGCTGTCCAACCATCATCCTCTATTTAGCAGTCTGGTGCAGTTAAACCAGCCGCCTCAGTTGAACCGCCTGGCGCTGTTGGACAACCTAGGGTTCTTCCTCCAGCTTCATCAACTCCTCCTTCGGGAGTACCTGCTCCGGCGGCAGGGGTACCATCTCCGCCTGAGGGAGCGCTCCTAAAAACATTCTTACCTACTGTAGGGCAAGTAGTCTCCATTTCCGGTGTAGCGAGTCCGACACCTCTGGGAGCGCTGATACCCACACCTGGGTTAGGTCAGGTTAAGGCATCTGCAATAGCACTGGGGGGGGGGGACTTCCTCTCCATTAGGGCCTAAAGCAGAACTACCTGTCGGATCAGCCCCTCTCGTACCACCGTCAGTTACACTGACAGTCTTCCTCCCACCCTCTACCGCCGGAGGCCGGCCAGACCCTGCACCTAAAAAATCGAACAGCGGATCTACAACAACGAGTCCCCCCACAGGATCAGGCTTACAGAAGCACAGTTTGGGCGCCCAGTCAAGCCAAGCACCTTCTTCTGCCCCCCCACCCCACCACGGTCCAGCGCCACAACCCCCGCCAGAGGCATATAATTTAAAGGATGCAATAATTTTGTGGAGCTGTGTAATAAGACATGGTGATCAGTTGTGCATCCCAGAGCACATGATTCTCCATTTGTTAAGCGAAAGGAGAATAAGTTCAGTGTTAGCAGACATCAATGCTTTGACGTTAAGGTTCAATTAGACGCTGGTATCCGATTGTTGCAGGGGCAAATTCATAAGGAAAACGACAAGACAAAGTTGTGCCTTTCGAGTTGCAAGCTGTTTGACAGAGGTCTGTTGGAGAATTACCTAAAGAAGGTGCGGGAATGGATGGATTTGCACACAACTGAAGTCACTGAAGTGGTAACAATCCTCTTGGTAAATAACAAAAAATCCTGGCCAAGACCATCAAGGAAGCTTTTGACAAAGCTGGTCTAACCCGTTTAACCTATGCCCCCCCGACATAGCCCGCGCTCTCACCAACTGGCTGGCCAACTCTGTAGCAACTCATCGTGGCTCAACGCAGAATTATAGCATTCACCAGCACCAGCGCAGACACTAAGAATGTCCCCTGACTCCTGGACAAATTCTCCTACATCTTTGAGATCCCCTTTGAAGTCACTGATCCGTCGAGGTTCACATGCGCTGCTCACCGTCCCTGTAGCCTTAGTGGACCTAACAAGCTCTAGCAAGCACTTCAAACCAGGATCCCCTTCATGAATAGATTCCTCTATGCCAATATTCTTGACAGTAAGGTTGGTAAGTGGGTTAGCGGCGGAGAGGCATAAAAAACCGAATGATACATACATGGTGACATTGAATGGTGACAAACCCGGCATGCCCTATAATCTCAAGCAGGGTCTCACTCCGTGCGTGACCGAGTATAAGCGTGTTGGCGCATTTGGCCTTTTCAACGAGGTTGGCGTTTGGGTGATAGTTTATAGTTGCAAGAGGTAACGAGTGTCTAGGGATAATAAAGATTATCGATGCTGTGAATGGGGTCTCTAACCCTATTAACAGGAAGGATCTGCCGCCGACACTGGATCAGAAAACAAAGGATGGTACTTTCAAGCAGTTGGTTAATGAAGTTAAGGGTGGCAAGGAGGATACTGTTACTAATCGCTTGGCGCCTTCAGGTACGAACCTGTTGAAGAAGACTGGGTTGAGGAGGAGATTAGTGCCGTAGCTGGCGTGAGTCCGCTTATGTTCAGTGTGGGGAACGTTTTATTTATATGTTTGGGTTATATTGTGGCTCTCAAGTTTTAGAAAGCATATGTTTTCAATTGATGCAAGGTCACAAGCAGAAGCGACGTGTATATGTTAGGAAAGTAGGTTTCTGTCAACAGTACTCGAGTAGATATGATAGGGGCAGCCCAATGAGTGTATCGATAGGATAACTAAGCAAGTATAAGAGATGACATAAGCCAAGGGAATAATCACGAAATCAAAAAAAATCAAAAACAGTGAAAATAAAGTGAGCGAAAACACCAAAGTAAGCTTCCCCTTAGCCAATATCGAAGCAAGATCTTTATCTGCTTCGGCCCTCCTAATAACCTTCGCACGTCCTCGATCTCTTGGCACAACCGGGCACTCAAATAGCAAAGGCCGCGACAGAAACTCATTCGTGAACACCATATCATCAACCAGAACCTCCCTCCCATCGAGCCTTATCTTTGGCCTGATATAGAACACCCGCAACATCCTCACGATATTAATAAACAGCGAATTCTTAGCAATGCGCTGCCCCGTGCAGACCCTACGCGCCACAGCCGAAGGACACATGTCCAAGTAGCCTGTTAGGAATTCAGATATATTAAGCATATCTCCGCCGTTGCCGAGTGAGGTCTACCAAAAATATCGTTATTGACCGAAAGATACTCCCGCAAAGTAAAGTGGATCAGTCGGACGATTGATACCTTATTCATAGTAATAAGCCCTTGACAGCAGCTGACCAAGGTCGATATCGGAAGGATGTTACCGGCGTTAAAATCTGTAGAGCCCAGCTCAATTACTAGTGCGTGGCGTGGCGGAGATCATTCACCCTCAATGGCCGTTCCCCATGACTGATCCTCATAAAGGCTTTCATCCCGAGTCTCGATTTACCCCCACCCTGCGCCTCCATCCACTCAATTGTTTCACCGAGACATCCCCCAATCCCAATCCATCTCTCATTTTTCTAAACCTTTCTCGCCTCCGATATATTGTTGATTCTTGCAAGATTGCTTCGATATTCAAGGAAGCGAGCAGAAACCTATATGTATCTATTAGCCGATAATGTGGGATGGGATCCTTGGTGTCATGGCCCTGCCCAAATTTCCGACGCATTTTCTGGAATCTTCTCTAGAATGTCCGCCTCAAGACTCGAATCCATAGCATTCGGTGTCTCACCCCCGCTCAGTCTAGCACGAAGGAGTCGGATGATTTCGTCTCTAGTAGGACCTCCAGGTGCAAAGGTCACTCGTCCAGCGAGGCTTGTCCCAATCCCGGTGCGAATGTGTGGCCTCCGGGTCACGAAGATTCGTGCACCCGGGGTCTTCTCCAGGAATTCTTTCAATGAACCAAAAAGCGCAAATCACCGGGCAGTCGCACATTCGCCGAGAGTGTCAATTGCCCTAAATGTGCACTGCGAGGACTAATGAGTTGCAGCATCCTTACAAGATCGACAAGTCGTGATTTGAGTCCACTAATGGCCTTTCTCTGCTCTTGCAAGGCTCGCCATATTTCCTCCGGGGTCGTTTCGATTCCACTGATCAACTGCTTCAACAAGGAACCCAATACACTGGCTCCAGAATGCTCCGCTCGCGCCGCGAGATCGAAGTAAACGTGCCCAACGGAGGTCCTCTGCTCTGATCGCACACTCGGTCTACCATTAGCGAATTGCCATCACTGCTGGTTAGCGCTAGCTCACTTCTGTCTCCGCAGTATAATTGCGCTTACCTGATAAATGTCTTGCCGACGTCCTGAACTCCATAGTAAAAGAGAACTGCCTTGTCCCCTTTATCTTCCTCGCTCAGTCCGCACTATCTCCTGAATTCCTCAGTTAGTATGAGCCATCCCTCGATATCGTTGAAGCGGCACTCTTGGATATTCTTGTGGCGTAGGACGGGATCCAGGGGCGATAGCCAGTCTAGGAGTTCCAACGAACGGATCATAGGGAACAGTATGGTAGTTCGTCACAGTATTATAAGAGTTCGTAGTATTGAGACAGTCGGTGCTATGTTGATGGCATATTGAGACATCTTCTAGTATTTGTTTTCTTGCTTTGTTGATGGAGAGAAGTTGTTAGAGAAAAAAGCAAAAGGATAAGGTTGCTGGGGTCTTCAGTATCAACTCAGCGCCCAATTTTTGCATTTGTATTAACTACAGTAGCTTCTTTCTTCGTCCCCCACAAATGTCGCCCCCACTTTAGCTCATTTACCCTCCTTTCCCCTCTCTTTGACCACCTTCCACTGGAGGGCACTGGTCCATTTTTCCTGAATTTTCAGCAAAACGGCAAACGCAGCAACTCCATTCTCCCTAAAATCCTCCTGGTAAAGAGTGATTGAGCCCGTGTTTCCATGAGCCACTTTTGATCCTTGGTGGTAGACAGCACGGAGGCATTCGAGAACAACCTCTTCATTCAGGTTGCGGAGTGCAAGTTCTTCCTGCAACAACTTTGAAAACCCCGTGGTTTTCTTCACCAGTTCATCGAGCCCAGACTGAACGCCGGCATTGGGCTGGGACTTAATGGTCCCCATGTCTCTTCCCTGTTTAAAAATTCTCTCTGTAGCTAATTAGCAAAGTCTCACTAGCGGGCATACCATATAATCTGGCAAAAGTGGAAGTGGAGCTATAGCAGAACTAGGGAAACCGGCTCAACAGTTGGGCGCCAAGTAGCTGAATTCGCCATAGTTTAAACATATAAACCGCGGTGGTTGAATAGGTTCAAGAAAATCCTCAGTAGGGTCAATCTGACTTCTGCCAGATTATATAGTTGTTACAACTTACCTAACCCCCCCCGAATATTCAACTTCTCATCGAGTCTGGTCCGCTGTCCTTGCTGGACCGAAATCTCTTTCTATATCAGAAGTTAGAAAAAAATTGGAAGTCATAACTGAGGACCAAACCTGAAGTCTCAAAATCTCAATATCCTGGCTCTTGATCTCTTCTGTTCCTTTATCAAATTTCTCACTCAGAGCCTTTTCCCGCTCGTGCCATTTCATGTCACACTTTTCTGTCTGGAGACACAGCCGACGAGCAAAAAACTTATCCCTGTCATCGAATCGTTCATTCCACATGAAGCTCCACTTCTGCAGCTCCTGTTCGGTTGTAGGGTGGGATCGAGCAGGGGGGTGGGATTGAGTGGGGGGGTGGGATTGAGTGGGGGGCTCGAGGTGGGATTGAGCGTGGTACCCTGCGTCGTATTGAGCGGGGGGCACGGGGTGGTGTTGACCGGGGGCCGCGGGGGGGTATTGACCGGGGGCTACGGGGTGGCGTTGAACGGGGACCATGGGGGGGCGTTGAGCGGGGACCCCGGAGTGGTATTGAACCGGGACCCCGGAGTGGTATTGAACGGGGTGGTGGTATTGATCGAGGGGGTAGCCAGTAGAATTGGTAGATGTGGGAAAGTTCACCATTCCACTTACAATATGGGGGCTGCATGCGGATTCTGGATGGTGAGTGAAGTAGCTATCAGACAGAGTTTCCTGCTCCCCGTCGGGAGAGGGAACTGGGGCAATGCTCAGGTGTGATGCTGCTGGTGTGAACATTGCTAATGTGAAATATTTGGCAATTCCGCTAACGTCCTTGGATATGTTGCGGTGGTATTCAGGAGGTGATATACGAAAAGAAACAATTCGGTGGGGACCTGGGAGAGAAAGTGGTCACATGTGTACCTAGGGTGAAGGGTAAGTCTGTCGAAGTCCCTGGCCCCAGCGCCTTCTCAACCACTCTGCCTCAAGGATTAAGTGAGTAGCCCTGCCCTAGGGTTTCTTTTTCCATCACCTGATTGATAGGCACCCCCCCGGTGAGGCGTAATGCCAAGAATAATAGGGATCACCTCTCAACTGCCAGGTCCGAATCCCCGTGCCGATCGCACGTTAATTCCCTACCCCATCACGGGCAGATAGCTCCTCCCATTCGGGTGAAGTTACTTGTATGGAGTACTATAGTTAATTCGTGAACTCCGTTGTAGTGGTCAAACTGCCGTAGCTACCGTGCTGGCCAATAAAAAAATCATAAAGCCTTCGCCGAATTTCTTCACTTTTACTCGGGTGTGTCCATAAAAATCGGAAAGATCAACATCCTTGTCATGCGATGTTGGCGATTCCCGGCGTCGTGGACAGTTCCAGAGTTACGGTCGATCGAGCCCTTATTTCTAAAATTCCCTGGCATTGAGAAGCCGAGGGTGGAGAAATCCCCTTTGGCCCATTGGTAGATCCAAGTCCCGGACTTTCTTAGGTCCCTCTAGTACATACCGCACCACCCTGGCCTCTTCACAAACAATCACTCGCCCCTCCTCTTTTTGGATTTGTCAAGAAGTGGACGTTTTTGTAGTGCAGCGGAAGATTGTTGATTAAGTTCTCTAGCTAGTTAAGCGGAACATGAATACTTAGTATAAGTATGCCCTATCGTGATGACGCAACCCATGATGTAGAATACACACTTCCGCATACGCCCTCTCATACCCAATAGTGAGTAGGAAGCCTTAAGCAAATCTCTCGTACCTCCACCCGGAGGATCATTTCTCAACACATTTCTCAACAGGATTGGTTGTAAGAAGTGGCTGTCGTGCTTCCTGGTAACCTTGTATTGGAATGGGACGAACTTCCTAACCCCCTGGGGTTCGAGCGTGGCGAATGGAGGGAGTGGAAAGGAGTGGCATGAGCATAATGGCAAGGAATGGAATGACAGAGTAAATACCCGAGGCTGGGAACGTTGGGTATATAGATTAGTTCTTTGTCTGTGATCTTGAGAGAATGATGAATTGATGCGAAATAAACATTCTCACGATTACGGAACTATGTTTTTTTTTACCTTCCTCAGGCTTAACGACCGCCTCTCAAGCCTACCGTGAGGACTGGAATAATTGTCAGTCTCGCTGGGGCATCGGAGTTCTCCCGCATTCTTTCTCCTCTCATTTTTCTCCACTGAGGGATGAAGGAGACTCTCTTCGAGGTGTTTTCCACCAGCAATGCAAAAGGGAGATCTTGGATGTCGTAGCGTCATTCTCAGATATTCCAGCTCCTACCGGAGTTGTACATATTGCTCCTCTTAATCCTGTTGAATGACAATCCAAGAAATCTTCTAGGCTCGCCACCGTGTCAGACACCTGGGCTGGTTGTCTGAGCTGATCCTCCCCCTATGCTGGACAGTATTCAAGAGCGAGCTCCGACAAGAGAGTAAGGGAATTTTGCTACTATTCATGATGAGTGCGTTATACGTAAGTATCAGTGGTGGATCGGACTGCGAAGTAAAGTCATGACCGTTACACACACATAAGAAAGGCGATATAATAATCCATAATTTGGCAAAATAAAGCCCCACGGACCAGATCAGTTTAAAAATAAGAAATATTAAGCCAATTCTATAAGCCCGTAACCTAATGCTAGCAGATTGGTTGTACCCCATCCCACTATCCTCCCACTTACCCACCAAATTTTGAGTAAGGAATTTCTTCTATTTGCATTATAACGTTAACACTGTCGCCTCAAACACCAAGTCTCCTTCGACCCCCGCTATTTGATCGCACCCTCGCAGCCTTATTCTTTTGAATATTTTTTTTGCACCAAATTACCGGTAAAACTTCTATAATACCATCAGGTACAACACAAGATCATGGTAGAGGTCTTCGGGGGCTGCTTCAAACCCCTTGAATACCGTCATGCCATATGACACCGGGCGAGGTTCCTCTCATTAACTCTTCACTGTTGAACCCCTCCACAGCAAGCCATTCACTGGGAGCAAGGTCACTCTCTATTTTTCAAGTGTTCCTATACGACAGGGGATGGTGAAATCAAAATATTTTATTCTCTCATCCGATTCCTAAATATTGGTATAGTCATGTATGAAGCTTTGTGATATCCTTTATAACACACCCGTTATCATACCCGGCGGGGTGGCGAGGCAGCAATGTCTATCGGAAGTCCCGGCAGGACTAGTCATAAAATATCACTCTCATTGTGAAATGTTTCTCCTTTTGGGGATCCAGACATGTGGCGCAGACGAATCCAGTTAATCAGGATAAATTTCACGAAAAATAAGGCTAGAGTGGGAAATATTTACTCAATTGAGTCCCCCACGCTTCGGCAGGAATCCATAATGGTTGTCCTTGGGTTGATTATTGAACTATTGTTACCCTGATGGGGGAGCCGCACAAGAAAAAGAAAACCGACTGCCGGGGTGCTTGGCCTCCATCGGGGAGCCCCTGGAATACTGGCACCGGTATCCGTAGTGGCTCATCCCCTGCCCTCAGGTTCTCGAGAAAAAAACAAGGAATATGGAAAAATATGGCAAAATAGATGTGCTGATCTGAGCGCCCGTCCAAAATATCCCAGCTGTTTTTGGGGAGGGTACTATGGCCAAGAACAGTGCACTTATGCTTCAAGGAGGAAAAACACCTGGTCTCCAATTCCCCGGGGCCTATCTTGTACGACTCCGGATGTACCAGCACAGTACCGGTACCGCAATTTATTTACAGGGTTGAAATAGTACTCGGGTATTCGAGTATAGAAGACCGACCGGAAATTAGTTCTAGAGCATTTCTGAAGTCCTTTGACAAAGAACTAGCATATAAATTCCTTTAAAGATTGAAGCTCCTTTCCTCCTTATTTTAGTAGATCTTTCGTTCATTCAATGATCTGTCTCCTGCTGAACACTTCGCCAAGAGATCCCTATAAGGTTACACATCATCACTCTTAGCCTCCCCACAACACTCCCCCCTATTCAGGTTTTGAGCAATGTAGACGCAGTGCTTACTACACTCAAGAGGCAATGTGCGATACATAGTCCTCACCCCTTTTACAGGCAGCCGGGTGCCTCCATGATACAATCTAAAGCTGCTTATATTTAGGTCTTTACTAAAATGTAGTTTCTTAGGGGAATCAGTACTATAACGGCTACTAAGCTACCTATCAGGCTGCTGTTTCTAGATCCAACCATTATAGGGGGGTTAGGAGCGGTTACAGTGCTCTTGGTATTTGAATAGAATCATTCCTCGTTCTAGGTAATATTAGGAATCAAAGGCACATCCGACTCCTACCATGCTTTCGTGAATGATACCTGTAATATCTCAATCCTAATAACACGAGACGTAACACGACAGGGGGCAGTTGGTTATGAGCACAAAGGAGGCAACTTCAGCCAAACTTGGTAAGTGCACAGAACTAGAATAGGCGATATTAGGGTTATGCACGGCTTTAGAGAGAGGCTGTGGCGCTTGAGCCAAACTAGTTCATCTCTCGAGATCCGCTAGCACCCCACGGATCCTTTCTTAGCTAATGCGCGAACGCCCGACTATTTGGTCAGATGAACGGGGGTCTCCCGGAAACCCATGTTGATAATCGCCTCATTCCCTTACAACCACCTTTTGAGATACCCACAGATCCAGTGTTGAATTGTTGAGGATCCAGGGCCAATATCTTCTCGACCAGGTGGGAATTTGGGGACTGATTAATAATGGAATAATGATATTGCTTGTACAGATGGGGTTCGAGTGTCAGCTTCTCTACACTCTAGATGCGCCAGATCACACGGAAGGTGAGCCGCGGTAAAGCTACGCCTGAAGTATTTCCACACTATATATTATTATATATACAAACTCCAGGACTGGTAAATAGTCACGGAGGGACAAGGGTATGGCGCAATCTCTCAGAACCGCAAACTAGGCAGAAGCAGAGAAAGCTTGGACCCACAGCTCACTACCTCTAACGGCTTTTCGGAGTAAAGCACTAACCACGAATGCGGCCACGACCCAGGTCAAGCTAAGGCAATACTCATGTACTGATTCCACATAGGAACACCCGAGCCCCCGGAAACCCAGGAGAGGAAATGAATAACCCCCGCCAAAAACCTTGTCTCTGCTTACTATGGGGCCGACCGATGTTACGCATGATAGACATGTTGCTTGACCCAAAAAAAGTTTAAACGCCAAGGATACCTAAGATTATAGGAGCCTTTTTTGGGAACTCACCTCTAGTTTGCATTAATAAGGAAACGCAAGTATATTTCCTCTACCTGTCGTTAGCCTTCTAAGTTTCTGGCAACTTAAGGCTATGTTGAAATATTTATCATGGCAGCGAACTTACGATTGACAAATCAATGAAACTAACCCAAATAGACCAATTGCATCAGAAAAGTTAGTTCCCGCTGCAAGGATTAGCAACAGAGTCAAGTAGCCAATTAGTGGAAGGGACAGCCAGGAACAGAAGATACCGGAGGGTCTAAGGATTCAAAGAGCATCTTCTCGCAGAAGGAGGAGGCTCTTTTGATCGACGACTAGCTGTCAAGGGGCTCGGACAAGGAGCGGCCCGATCTATAATACCACCCTAGAGATTCTCTTATAGAAAGCCACTCATGGCTCCGACCAGTGCCTCTCAGTGCCTTTGGTCCGCCACCTCACGATAGCCCAAGCAACCTTTCGGTATTGAACTTGCACTTCAAGGATAGAGAGATGGATACGCCCGTCAAGCCCCCCGCCCCTCGATATATGGAGGTGAGTCCATTCCTAACTACGAGCTCCCTTTGGTATGCCAGCGCGCGTAATTAACTTAGAATTAAGGGAAATACCAATGCTGAAATATTGAGGCTCCCCGAGTTAGCCCTTCAGTATGTCTTCGGATATCTTGAAACTCCTGCCCCTATTCGGAAGTCGAGGAATCAATACCTCCACGGCTTCTTTGAAAGTCACCGGATCGTCGACTCCGACCCCCGGGACCTGTTTAATTTGATTTGTACCTGCCGGACAATCTATAAAGCCTACAGGGAGATGAGGAGAAGCAATAAAATTCTAGACCAGTTCCATATTGAGATCCTGAGACCGCCCCAGCTTGAACCCCAGCTTGTGCGTATGACCAGTCCGGGAAAGCTTCAGACTTTTGTTCCGAATCCGAAAAGACAGCACTCACCGGAGTTGTATCATCAAAACCCCCCTCAGCCATCGTGGGCCGTACGTTCGAAGCTGGCCGGACGACTAGGACAACTAGACGAAGACCGGGATGCTCTGTCGGATATCCTCAGCCAGCATTGTGTGAAATGGGTCTCGACATTCATTAGCTGGCCCGCATCCTCTGACAGCGAGCAGCCATTTCCTCATGACCCCGCAACTCAACAATTAGTGGAATTCCGGCAAAACTTTCTCGGAGTGCTCAACTTCCATCAATACGAAAACCCTAGCCGATTTATGCATAAGGACGGCCATACTCCTGGAGGCTTTGGGCATGTTGGCTTCTGGGTTATGATATGTCATTGTAGGGCAGGAAAGTTTTTGGTCCTGCACAGTTCCAGCGGATCAATATGGAACCAAAACATCGCGTGTCCTCGAATTGCTTCCGTGACAGACTCATAGTACGTATTACCCCAAACTGTTCTATGTTTAACCCATTTCCGCATTGTTTCCTCTCTTCATACCTTTGTAGGCGGGCTCTATGCACGCATACCTTTAACTCTTGCTTCTGGCCGGGATCCCTCGTTGTTCCCCTTAGAAACTTGCGACGCGAATCCCGCTAATTCGATGTTTGTCAATAGCCCCGGCGCGAGGCGTACCTTTGAGCAGGCGTTGGCTTGTGCCTACTCTGAGGCGGAAGCTAGTTACTGAGGTTAATCGTTGGGCGGCGGTGGGGGTGAATACCTTGTAGTATTTGGTGGGGGGGGTATGTGGCGGGAGAGATGTACGGTATTGCAGTATTCGTAAGAGATGTATATTTTAATCAGCCGAGGAACCCAATCAGAGAAAACCTTCCTTCCGATAGGCGGAACTAGAATTGGGCATGCGTACCAGCTAGGGCGTGCAATACGCCTTATGAGTATAGCATCCTAGATGCAAAAAGATACCACAGTATCACGCCGCCCCGACTATCGGGAATTGAGAAACCCATAACCCTAAAATAGGTTAAAAGTTGACCTTCCAAAAAATCCAACATCAGATTCTAAGACCGTATATTGAGTAAAGTGAGACATAGAAACTACAGGAACAACTCCTTCCACGCCGTTTCTAGCCCCGGTTCGCCACATTCAATTTAGTTGCTGTAGCAGCCTTATGATAGTCCAATCCTAACGCCCGTTCCGTTAAATTAACGTGCACGCACAGTTGAGTTCACCATGCCTAAGAGAGGTAAAGGGGAAAAAAAGTAAAAAAAGTAAGGCCGAACCGAAGAAGAGTGCAACCCCCCCCAGGCCAAGAAAAATGGTAGCTACTCCAGCACAGGGTAGCGGCTAGTATCCACAGTTACCAGAGAGCATTAAGCAAGGCATTACCACTTTCCCCTTCATAATGGATAGTGTGACGATCAATCATTCAGGGCATTAAGCACCATCCTGTTGCTACTTACCCTTTAAATTTGATATGGGCAAAAATAAATAAGATCTTAATACGTGAGTAAACAAACAAATAAATAAATAATTCCTGATATATTGAAATGGGAATGATTGGGAAGGGTGAAATGCTAGCAGATTGTTTAAATTACCCGACCGACAGATCGTTGAGAATACCGGTAGGGGAGCATTGATGGGAGAAACCCAATTTGTAACAATGAGGCTGGTTAGTAATCTTTTTTTTATCAACCTTTGTGCCACTGAATACCCACTTTTCCCAGGGGCCAACACCAAGTCATGCCAGACCCCAAGACCGAGTCGGCGAACATTTGTTCTCTCCGGATCCGATGGGTTCGTATTTCGCATTTCGCATTTGCGTTTGGGTTTCCATGTCCTGTTTTGTCTCCCCCTTTTTCACCGTGTGTTAAGCGAGCACCCAAGGAGCAGGAGGATGCACTGCCCATCGCGAGTGACGGCCGGTGCATAAAGAGAGGTCACATTGGGTACATGAGGCATCACTCGCGCTGGCAGGCTCCAGGCCAGGGCCAGCCGGTGGAAGGAGGGTTGATAGGTTAGCGAGAGAACGAGGGGAGTGCAGACCAATGAGGGGGGGGTATATCGCTTGGGTACCGGGCAGCTGGGTGAAGTTTGTCAGGATTTGGGCAGAACTTTTAACCTAGCGAATTATGGCAAAGACCCCCTTAACACTCCCAGGAGATACTGCGGGTCTATTGATGTCTATTTTTGTGAGTTCTCCCATGGTTTCCGACATAAACTATTCAAACAACCTAGGCAAAGAGTCGCCCTGCTTTAGATCTTATGAGCGGGATGTCGTTCACGGATCCTCGGAAGTTCGGTAAGGCATCAAGCGAGCGAACCCATCCACTAATATAGCGTACTCCCAAAGTTTATATGCCCTGATTGAGCACAGTCCCCACAGTGCCCAAAGACGATATCCGGGGACAAAGTGCGCACAGTCTTTGCGGCCGGCCCCTAAACACCAAAGGAACAAGGGTGAACCCTGAACAATGGTGTTTACCTTTTCTGGATGAATGGACGGATAGAGGGAATGCCGCTCGTCTGAGTGGTAAGGAGTGGTAAGTTGACTCGCTCGTACCAACCAGTAGGATGGTAAACATACCGGTAGTGATTTGAAGGCGGAAGACGAGTGCGGGATTCTAGCCTTGGTTATAGCGCTGAATGGTGAAGCCTGGAGGCTGGGAGTCGCAAATGTCTCATAATTTGTCACGTCGTTAGTGTTGTTTACTCTAGAGGTAAGGGGGCAGCAGGGGTCGGCCCCACCACAAAGCTTACAAACAGAGCAGCCCAGGCGGGCATCCCAGGTGTGACCCGCAATTATCCACGTGGAATATGTTCAAGGCCGCGAAGCGGGGATCCAGTTGTCGGGGGGTAAATACCCCAGGTACAATACTGGTATCTTTAAATGGTGCTACAAGTACAATAGCGACTCACAAGCCAATCACGCCTGGAAAACCCTAGCCACCTTGTTAAACTCGGGAGAAATACCGGCACTGGTAGTGGGGCAGACCCGGAGGTCCTCCGCCCCATTGCGAATTTACTCGAGTACAAACCCTCTACTCCTATTCCTCTGGGGCACCCCACCACAACCTCCCCCTCGTACCACTAAATACCGAAACCACTTTCTTATCCTAGGGATTATTGGAAATGCTGCTCGCCAGGCTCTCCTGGTATTTCCTTTGTTCTTAGTTAGCTTCCGGGGAAGTGCTGTGGAGTCGGGCATATGGATATGGCTCCGGGCGTGTGTTTGTGGAAAGCATTTCCT
>Ga0307513_10003694_pt1 | contig 20694 bp, 26 predicted proteins | sample 15_EM_MG_FD_202174 | JGI IMG/M metagenome (GOLD analysis project Ga0307513, IMG submission 202174) | Populus trichocarpa ectomycorrhiza microbial communities from riparian zone in the Pacific Northwest, United States - 15_EM | ecosystem: Host-associated > Plants > Roots > Unclassified | place...
CTAGTTCATAGCATCAGTTACCAATTGAACAGTTATATGGTGCTCAAAGTATTCTTCACTGTGGCCCTCATTTGTACAGAGTAGTGAATTAAGAGTGACAAATATTATTAATTCTAACTGTCAATAATTCCCCAATTCCATGACGATATGTCTCTTTTTCCCAAAAATTTGGGTATAGCTGTGCTCACTCTCACCCAAACCAGTGTACTCCCTCTCTGTACTTTTCCTTGAAATTACATTATATGTCCAAACTGGTTCTGAAATGTAATGATACAGTAGCCTTGTAATAGTCACCTCATTACACTATTGTGATCCATTCACGGCTCAAGACAAACCAAAACCAAGAAAGGTTTAATAGTCAGTGTTGCCTAGAGGGTCAAGGAATACCGTAACACATCCAGCCAATTCTGTCTAAATGAACCGCCGCATTTGCAACCTCAAGGGGTTTATAACTTGTGTTTCTTTTAAGTAACATGGGGTATGCCACTTCCAGTTTGTTCGACTTCCTTTGACATCATGATGAATTCCGGTACCTGAGCAACCGGTGTCTGGGGTACAGGGGTCTGGGATGTTGATGTATTCAATCGCACTTTGATTGGATTGGCACTCATTGGAGGAACACTTGTGGATGTTGTTACAGGTTTGCCAGGTCGACGGGAGGGGAGAGGGTCTGTAGGCTCCTTCAGAGCCCAGTCCCAAGTTGCTCGGAGTTTACAATCTGCGACTATCGGGTTGGCACTGGAGGGTGTCCCGTTTGCGGTCGGTATAGCAGTATTCCAAGGTGCATCCACGGGGGCATTGTAAATAAGTGGCTGCCTATCACGTTCCAGAGCAGGCGGTGGTGCGAGACGTTTGACGCGTTGCTGGACAGGTTTCTGCGCGCAACAGATCGTGAACTCGGCTGCATCTAAAAAGCAGATCTTGAACTCACCGAAAGAAGGTATTGGCCTACTTTTGATATGCGTGAGCTTGTTGAGGTTGTCGCAAAGGCGATCGGTGAATGTATCCCGACTGGTTTGGAAAGTGACGGAGGGACTGGGAGAGGGTTTTTTGGATTTGACGTGATCGGTACAATATAGGTGGGATACGCGGCATTAGGGTGCAACACAGGGTGTCGGGCTTGGGCGAAGAGCGTGTCGGGAGTGTTATACCGGCCCGGGGTCATTCCAAGGAAATTCATCGAGATTTTGTGTCGACCAGGGTTTGTAGGCAAGGTGCTCTCCGATTTGAGGGAGGACAACGCGGTAAAGAGTTCCTCTGTAGTGGTCGCAGCCGAGTCTGGATTCGGACTCAAGGGAACCGGTGCCTGTGGGAGGTGCCATGGTCCACGCGCCTGAAGCTTCGAGAGCTCATACGGCGCTGGGACTTTGTAATCTGCGGGGATAGACGGGGCAGAATCATCCTCTGGTACGGGTTCAGGTTCAGGCGGAGGAGGTTCAGCGACGGGGTCTTCTGGGTTGGTGATAAGCACAGGAAAGGGAGGCATGAACTCGGGTATTTCAGGGCCATCTAGACCAATGCAGAGAGGCTTTCGTAAAAGGTCGATAGGAGTGTCTGGAGGTGAGTTTGAGATGGCAGGAAGTGAATACTGGATGGGGGTGATAGGCATTGGCGAAGAGGCGTCCGAATCCATTGTCCCCGTAATATCATCAAGTCCATCGAGACCTGGAGTTGGTGCGCGTTGCCATTTGAGGGGGATTGCGGTTGGGCAGTCGATTTGGAGACCAGTATGGAGATGGTCTAGCTGCGAGTGAGCGGTTGCATAAAGAAAGATGAAATGGTTTGGCATACCCTTAAGCTCTGTGAGTTCTTGAGCAGTCTTTGGTAGGGTTGCAGTGTACTTCTGAGTATCCTTTGCCTCGACGTCGCAGTAGTCTCTCATGTCGTCGAGGGTTGTTCCCATTTCCTCCATAGCAAGAAGTGTGTCATACGCGTTGATGGAAGGACGTCCTGCATGGTGTGCGTCGTCGGCACATGACGCGACAAGCAGCTTGAGATAGCGGTCAAGCAGATCCGTCAGAACGGCCACCGTATGCGTCGAAGACTTTGTGAAGCCCTGCGAATAGAGCATCCGTACAATCGTCAGCTTCAGATGTCCAACTATAGCCTCTTCCATCGATTTAGGGCTGGTGGTTGAGGTCAGGTTTACATCCTTTGTCTTCTGGCTTAATCGCCTTATTGTCATGGCCGGCAGAGGCGCGGCCCTTTTAATTCCAGCCAAACAGCTTTTGGGTGTCCCAGATGATGTGTGGTCTCCTTCAAAGCATATGCTCCCTCCGGAGCCCCCGCCTCCTCCTCCAGAAATGCCCATAAGCCAGGAAATGGCCGCTGCACAAGGAATTGACGGAAAACTGCTTCTAAAGAAGACGAAACCACGCAGGACAGTCGACTACTTTGGTCCTATGGGTCGCTGGCTTTACGTCTGTCAAACCCGCTGTCTGTTCTTTCTAAACATCTAATTCCACATTTAGCTGCGCAAAATCTATCCCAATGGTTATATTCCCTGTATACGACCGGCTCCTCCCTACATCATCGATGTATGCTAGAGCGTTTCATGCAATAGTCACATCTTGACGCGGCTGTAGCTACTTCCTCCCCTGGCGTATCCACAGAACGCTTCAACCTCCCTTTGCACTAAATTTATCCACACGTCGACCAATAAAGTACGATGTCCGGTAAATGTTGTCTCAGTGAGTTCCTTCCGACTCCTTCGGACCATCTCTTAACCTCTGACACAGTGGACGCCTGAGGGCCGCCGTATACTCACTGGTTCAACTTCTGGAGAATTTACGCTCTGGAATGGCCTTACTTTTAACTTCGAGACCATCCTCCAAGCACACGACAGCGCGATTCGAACGTTCCACTTTTCCCATTCAGGAGCGTATTTAGCCTCGGGAGATCAAAGTGGAGTCATCAAATACTTTCAGCCTAATATGAACAATGTCAACGCCTGGCAAGCACACTCCGAAGCCGTGCGCGGTCTTAGTTTTAGTCCAAACGATTCAAGATTTGTCACCGCTAGTGATGACTCCACGCTGAAATTATGGGCATTTGAAGAGAGTCGCGAAGAACGAGTGTTAACAGGTGAGTCATAATTGGTCATATTTTCGAACTTGATATTGATCTGGCTGCAGGCCATGGTTGGGATGTTCGATGCGTCGAGTGGCACCCTACGAAGGGTCTTCTCGTTTCAGGCTCCAAGGATAACCTGATCAAGTTCTGGGATCCTCGCACAGGTACCTGTCTTTCGACCCTGTGAGGACTGTCGTTAGCCGTCACGCCAAATCGCTCATTTACTTCCCAGACATCAACACAAGAATACGATCCAAGCAGTGGCATGGTCCCCTAACGGAGACTTTGTGGCCGCTGCCTCTCGTGACCAGGCTGTGTCCGTGTTCGACATTCGTGCAATGAAAGAATTCCGTATGTTCAAGGGGCACAAGAAAGAAGTTTGCTGTTCGTCATGAATATTGTCCATCGTCTCAAAATTTACCTTTCTCATAGCTGTGGCATGGCATCCGATCCAACCACTCTTAGTTTCGGGCGGGTCAGAGGGCGACCTCATCTACTGGGACCTATACTCCTCGTTGGCCTCATCAAACGTATCTGAACCTCGGGCCGTTCTATCCCAAGCACATGACTCGAACATCTGGGCATTGGCTTTCCACCCCATCGGACATCTCCTCGTAACGGGCTCAAACGACCACACAACCCGCTTCTGGGCTCGTGAACGACCAGGCGATGCAACCAGTGTGTTCAGCGGTGGCGGCGAGAAACCGCCAGAGCAGGACCCAGAGGCAGAGGACGATTTCGAGGGTGCCCTGCCTGGTTTAGGAGACTACCCTGGAGATCAAGATGACAGTAGAATGGTCTTTGATCCTTTTCACACAGCAGCACCGAGCGGAGGTGGGGAATCTCCACAAGGGTACAGTCAAATGGGTCGCTCACCGTCATCACAAGGAGCCGTCTATCCCGGGCAGAATGAAGAACATGGGTTCAGTCAAGGCAAGACTAGATGGAGTTCTTGATTGCTTGCTTTGTGGTGCCTGTATTTCGTTTCTGGTGTTTCACCATAGCAGTAAACTGGAAGTCCAATAGTGCTTTTCCCGACCCTGGTTAGGGGAGGGTTGTCGAGTCAAACAGCCGTGTTAGAGTAAAACGGTTTACCCAGCCGAGAGGGCCTTGATAATTTAATTTGCACTCTTCGTTCCAATCCGGTCTTTGGGTCAAGACTGGTCCCAAATTTTAACAAATCTTATACAATTTCGGATGGTTTTGGTACCAATTCTGTTAAGGTTTGCTGGGATTTGCTTCACGAAACGTGGCCGATTGCAGTTTTCACATGAAAGTAGGTTGGAAGGGCTAACAATTAGTGTAAAGAAAATTTTGGGGGTTCAAAAAGTTTCCACGAATACAAGAAGGGCCTAGTCCAATCTTGTTCTTCTCTTCTGGAATCTCTCAACTCTTGGTGTAGGGTTTTTTATGAGTGGTATGAAGGGGTAAAGAATTTTTGTGCTCATTTTAGTGATCACAGCCATGTCATTTGCCATCCACTGCTTGTTAAATACACCACAAGTCTCAGGAGCTGATGGGAATGCAAGGAAAGGAGGTTGTGCATTTAACTACTAGGAGGTACGTGCATCCCTGATGAGGATGCAGTATGGAGGGTCTGGAATGCTGGTTGGTTTGAGATACAGATGAGAAAAATTCTAAATATCACGTAGAACTGTCAGTGTTTGGAATGGAGCGCGGGCTCTTAGCGCTTGTCCGCGGAGGGCACAACCTCCAGGGCAGCGCGAAGGCTGTGAGCGAAGAAGTGTTTTAGTATATAACGAACTCGCATTGCATTTCCTGTACTTTGAGTGTTTGTGGCGGGTCCCGACAAACACTAGATTTGCTCGTACTAGGAAAACCAGCCGCGCGAAATTCTTACAAGGGTAGTCAAATACAAAAGGACAGCCTCACGCAAACCCCCTGACAGATATTGACCTTGACTCTGTGGTATTCCACCCTGGTCGTCCTCGTGATGCTGTAATGGGCCCACCACCCACAGTTTGGCCCTCTCTAAGGTGACAATTAGAGACCAACTCATTTCCAGTCTTTTGATTCGGTTCTCATGACGTATTCCTGAACAACTCTACGCGTGAAGTGGATTGCGAGTTGGTCAAGCTGAGCATGTGTAAAGTGCTTGGGTTATGCTGGAGAAGCTCGAGAGGGTGTCTATGGAACAGTACGGCTTTGGGATCATATCGACAAATTGGGTGATCGAGGGCGTCCCAGCGCCCGGCACGGAGGTAACGAATGGTGGAGTAGAGCACGACAAGTAAGGAGAAAGTGACTGAAGCGGGAGTTTCTGTGAGGGACAACCTGAACAAGTCTGGAGGTGTACGTACGAACTATGGCCTGGAGTAATAGGAACAGGACAAGTATGACTGCAGTGATCGAGAAATTACGTTGAAAAGTATTATCCATTGTTTTGACAGAGAATGGTGTATGGGAGAGGTCGACGTAGAGGTATAAGGCAGTGGCTGATCAGGAAAGTGAATGGGTACGATCAAGGGATGTGCGACGAGCACTCACTGATATGCAGTACAGTGAGGATAACGAGCGAAGATAGCTCGCCGACTGGTTTCGAGAGGAAAGTAACAGGGTAATAAAGATCGAGTAGCAATCTGATCCGGTGGTAGGGTCAGAAACGAGATCCATGATGCGAGACACGATGAAATACACACAACGCAGCGACCCACAAGCCATCCACGGCAGCAGTAACGACGGGGAGCAAGACCGAGGTTACCACGTCGCCGGACCCGTACAATGGCGCTGGCGTGTAGCGGAGGTGCAAAACAGCAGCGGCAAAGCCGAGAGCGGCGGCATCTAGTAGGAGGAATATGCCTTGAGGTGGAGTGAGATTCGATAAGGGACGGGACGGGACGGGACGGGATAAACAACAGATAGATTCCCACCAAAAACGGCTCTTCGGGCCTGCACGATGAGTTGGTTTGACGACGATAATGTGAGCGCGGTGAGCGCGGGTTCGCGGCCTTTGCGAGCACTTTCCATCCAAGGAAGAGAGTGAAGCACTGAGGCACTCCAAGTTCAGAGAGCCCTGACGTGGCCGTGGCCGTGGGAGGTATGGGGTCGGTGTGTGCATTCAATCAACCAACAAAACAATCCACACCGCCAGTATACAAGATGAGGCTGAGCAAGAAAATAGCAGCGCATAAAGAGACCCACAAACCCACAATACGGTAACGAGCAGCTGGTTCACTTGGACCGTGTATCCTCAGTCTTCACGCTCATCTGGTGTTATAGCCCGGAATACCCTCTCGTGTTGTCGGTCAGAAGGATACTCTCTCTCCCCATCCCTCCGATCTCTCTGCCGATGCTCATATCTCTCCTCTCGGTTTCTATCCCTTCCGTGCTCCCGTCGACTTCTCGTGTCCTCAGAATCGCCATTGCGTTCGTCACGTCCACTCTCGCGACGAGGGGCCGGAGAACGCGACCTTTCACGGTCTCTTCCCTTGTCTCTATCGCCTTCTCTGTCATGGTCGCGTTCACGGTCGCGATTGTAGGCTCTCTCGCGGTACGGGGACCGGGATCGACGACGGGGAGAATTCGAAGACGAGGGAGGGTCGTTGTATCTCCATGATGAAGAAGGGGCTTTACGTGCCCACTGCCGGGTCGAGCCATACATTGGATGACGAAGGAACCAAGCGACCGCGTGTAGGATGGGTAGGCACGGGTAGGATAGAAACACGCTTGGTTAGCCAGAAGGAGGACGTAAAGGAAACCATCGACTAACTTCGATTCGCAACCGCATCCCGTCGAAATAATGTCCGTGCATGTCCTTATAAGCCGTCTCTGCATCACGGTCGGACCTATACTCGACAAAGGCGTAGGGTGTGGAACGAGGGCCGGGCTTCATGGCAGGAATGTCGGCTCTAATCAACTTTCCGTATCTACAGGATGGCGGGTGCGGAATGAGTAAATGTGAAGAAACCAAAGGAGAAAGCAAATAAGCAATCGTATCCTACAACATGACCCATAGAGCTTGGGGGTATGGCGTACTTTTCAAATTCATGCGCAAGGTCTTTCGCACGGGTGAGAGGCGGAAAACCAGTAACGTAGAGGATGCGAGGCATGATGGGACTTTATTAGAGTGGGGTATGTTTAGAACGGAGCGAGCGGACGCGGAGGTGCCCCGCAGTGGTCAGGGCCAAGTTTTCTTGCTCACCCAACCTTACCTAAGGGGCGGAAAGATTTCAGGCAAAATAAGCTCGCTCTGATCTACTGCAAAGTAGTATATTCTCAGATGGCAGAGATTCGAAAGTTGGTGAAACTCGAGATAGTCCTCAGCTAACCGGTAGCGCATGACGTTTTACGCAAGGTTCTGAGGTGCAGAAAGAGTACGAATTAATGACAAGAAGAGTGAGCTGAACGTTGCTGAACGGTACCCGAGTTGACAAGGGGCCAAGTCTCACCAAATACTCGAAGGGGTTTGGAATCGAATATCACAAGGAGGAATCGAGGGGGAATAACTCATCTACGCTACATTGAAATATCGAAGCCAGCATTGGCTGTCCGGTCGTGGCTCTATGCACTATCATTTTATACCGGCGACTGACTCGGCTGGGGAGTGACAGCTTCTTCGTCTCGTCCCTATATATTTAGGATACAATTTTATTGTCAGTGTTCGAGTTGAGTTGATTCCGATTGGGAAGGCGACGTACGGCCAGGAATTTCTGCATAAATGTCTCACTCGGCCTTGTCTTTGGAGCAAGAAGTATTCCCATTATATGCGGTTCCTGAGGCGATTGTGAGAGAATTTGAGGTTAAAGAAATGAGAAAGTTGAAAACGAAATATCTTGTTGCTATAGGAAGGGGAACGGACCTGTTTCCAGCAGTTCATGGTCTCCTGGTATTCCTGGCGGCCTTTGAGGAGGAGGATGTCGACTACTTTGAGGTCCTGGATGTGTCGATGTTGCTCGAACTGGTCACGGATGGCCGCGCGCACTTGAAACGGGGGAACCGTCAACGCATAAATCGTGCAGATTTCTGGTGCCTGCATGAAGCTGTTAATGAGCCTAGGCTGCCTAGCGTTGGTCTGGTAGACCGCTCACTGCGCGGTACCAGTCTCGGTAGAGCTGGAGAACTCGGTGGCGCGCGTGCGCGTGATCCAAAGAGGACGTTGCAGCGCGTGCGAGTCTAGATGGAAGTGTAGTCATCGCTGTTGTTGTTGTCGTCGTCTGCGCCTATCTGGGTAGATGCCGAAAACGTGGTAGCAGTCAGCCTTTGATTTTACTTTACGTTCTAACTTGGACTCTTCACTCGCCCGCTTTTCTGGCCTCGATCGAACCTACGACGGCTGCTGTCCAGGACACAAAAGAGGATAGAGAACCCACTGAGAAATGTCCACACCCAACCTGAATGCGAGCGGGTTTCAGTATTCAGGCTACAGTCAACCGGCATATGCAAACCAATATCAGCAATATCCATACGGTAATACCACTGCCAACATAAACGCTTCCTCAACCTCCGTCGTATCTACCTTCTCCAATGCGTCCAAGGCCTCAAAGCTCTCCGCTTTCAAGAATGCTTTTAAACGGTCAAATACAGCTTCACCGCAGCCTCCTCCAGTCCCCCAAAAGGACTCAACTTATCTTCAAGCCCTCCAGACCAGTGCTTACCGTAGTGCGGGTGGCCATTCCGCTGAGTATTATGGCATTGGACCTCAGGTTTCCTCGTCTGCCTACGACAGCAACATCTCGCTTACTCTCTCAGAGGCCTCGGGCTCAACACGTGCCAGTGCTCCAGGCAGTAACCTCGCCCATAAGTCATCCAGTGCAGCCAGCTTCTTCAAGTTTGGCCGGAAGTCTAAGAAGGCTCGTTCACCTGGGACTCAGCCACCAACACCTACAGTCGAAGTGTCAGGCCCCAGAAACGTAAAGGTATGTATTTGTACCGATTTCTGAATTTTGGTTTGGCGCTTGCCTCGGTTCATGGCACAGGCTGTGTGAGGACGCACACTCGCAAACCACACCCACCCTCGGTATCTCTTACATTGTAGAATAATGTTACTTGCTATATGAGCGCCGTCCGGAGGGTGCTCGTTCCGTTTGATACGAAGATCACCCGGATCTTTCGTCCTGGTATGAGGCCTGCGAACGAGTTATCGACGGGCGTACCTCTGTCTTTGGACTGTGCTCTCGAAGGCTTTTACATTTTCTATGTTTCTGCGTGAACCCGCTTCATCCAGTCCTACTCCGAGGTCCACACATATTTCTGACTTTCCGTTTGACAGCACGAACTTCACGTCGACGATGGCTTGAATGGACTACCAGCTGCATGGCACGCATCACTGGTCCAGATAGGTTATACATCTGATGAAATCGAGAGCATTGCACGGCGACGGCGAAATCCGTCCATGGGCTCGGTGCCACTCCTGGCAATCGGACAGACCCCTACACCCGCTCAGTTACAAGTAATGCAGGCTAACTCGATACTTGCGAGTCCCGTATCGCAGACTGAGGCGCCTCAGCGGCCACTCTTCCAGCCATCCTCTCAAGACACATGGCGACCTGCACCACGACAAGAATCATTACCATCCAGTCCTGCCTCTCAGCACTCTCAACCACAGTTCTTTCTCCCTCTCCGTCCTTCTGTGCGCGACCGCGCTGACTCCCCTGATGGATCCGTTCGGTCTGTCGTTGTCCAAATCGATAGACACGGGTCCCCAACACCACCCGCGAGCTCACCAATTCGTCCCGGCCAAAGCACTCCGGCGGGTCCCCGCCCTTCACCGCCTCTCTTCGCCATAAACCCTGATCCACTTTCCCCTCCTGCAACCCTCCCCCAACCTACGTTCGCGATCCGGCAAGTTATGAACGTTGATAAGGAACCAGAGACTGTAGAAGACGAACCTCTGAGTACGACACCTCCCATTCCAAGAACGCCCATCAGTCCACCACGCCTATCACTCAAGAGCGATGACCGCGACTCTATTAACTGGTCCGACTCGCTTTTCTCGGCACTTCCCTCTACAACTGCCTTTGAAGGATTCCGAAACTCCGTGGTTCCGTCGCACTGCGGGGGAAGGACCATATCCACACCGATCTCCCGCGCCGCGAGTACCTCGCCATCCACCATGGAGCCTCTACGGACATTTACCCCACCACAGCAGCAGAAGACAGTCGCAGAATTGCGAACGGACCGAGAAGGTGCCACGGTTGCACGCTACCTCCAGGCGAACCCTCAGGCCGGGGATCGTGGGTCAACTGGTTCAATAGGCCTTGAGGAGCCGGCAATAGTCACGCGGGCGACAGCTATTACCATCGCTCGTGCGCCTTCCATGAAACGCTCAGTTCCCGCGCGAGTCGTGGTAGTGGGTGGCAGAGGGACGCCGCCACCCGTACCGCAAGTATATGGGAGGTTCGACTTGAGTGAATCACGGCAGAGTCTTGGTAGCACAAGGGGCTCAGCGGAAGGATCACCCGTTCCTTCCGTCGTCAGGACGTTGGTTCATCAGAGCACGGGAAGTACAGATACAGGGAATAGCATGCCTATTACTCCTGATCAAGGTCAAGAGCTTTTGCAGGCTTCCAACAATCCTGGGTTTGAATCTGACGAATCTGACGAAGATAATCGGTACACCATCCGGGTAGACGATGCAAAAGCCGCACAAGTACTTGCTGCTGTGAGAGAGGCGAAGGCGTTCGAGGGACGACCGATCTCGACCGCGAGTGTCGCCACCATCAAGGACAACCTGTATGCGAATGGGACGAACGGGATTCCAGAACCAATCCAGGACTCAGTAGCTGAAGATGACCTGCTGGCGAGCTATTTAGACGGTGACGAGGGTGAGGAGGAACGCAGTGACGATGATGACAAGGCACTCGATGGGTCGAAGCCACAACCCAACAAACAACCCACCCTAGCGATACCACCGCTCCGTACAAACGGGTCCAGGTATGAACCGCCATACCAGGATGAGATATCGCCTGCCAGCAGCATGAGCCCCGGGCCCTCGTTCATCGCAAGCGATGGACCCGGTACACCGACGATGAACTCTGCATTACCTGAGACGCCCAGCCCTTTCCGTACATCACCCGGACCCGGTGTCCTGTCCAGACTCCAGCAGCAGCAACAATCGGTCGCACCACTCAACCTCGTGTGGAAAAAAGCCCAAGCTGCATCTAATAGAAGGTCAAAGAAACCTGTATCAATGCTTCCACTGCGTGAAGACATTCCTCTGGTTCTCGCCTCGCTTGCTTCGGAGATCCAAGCGGCAGACCCGCGGACGATCTTCGCTAATCTCGTTGAGATTGCAGAGGGTGAATCGGGGTCGGTGTACGCCGCTGACCTTATGATACAATCTCCCGTTTATGGACCTCCTGGTTCCAACCGGGGTGATGTCGTTGCCTTGAAGAAAATTTCGGTGGTCACAGCTGAGTCGAAGATCAACTCCGTGCGGCATGAGATGGATATCCTCAAAGATATACAGTACGAGAATGTTCTGGGGTATCACTCACTGTACTTTGCCGAAGATGCCTTGTGGTTGAGGATGGAGTTGATGGATCGGAGCTGTGCGGATTTGTTGGCTCTGTATGAGGTGGGATTAGTGGTCGAGGAGAAGCATGTCGCCGGTGTTACTCGAGATGTGAGTTATCCATGTGCGCGAGCATATTTTCCTAACACTTTGTTGCAGGCCCTCGAGGGTCTTGCCTATTTGGCGGAGAGGAACATCGCCCATCGAGATTTGAGATCCGATAACGTGCTTATCTCCAAGGATGGGATTGTCAAGCTCGGTTGGTTTATTCATTCTGCACGTAAAGCGCCCGCTGAACACAACAAAAACAGCCGATTTCTCGAGTGCAGTGCGCGTCACTCCGAATGATCGCATGCGGAGTGACGACGTGGGTGTTATCTATTGGCAAGCACCAGAGATTCGAAAGGGCGAGTACGACGTCATGCTTGTGGACATTTGGTCGCTCGGCGCGACTGTGTGGGAACTTATCGAGGGTACAACGCCTTTTGAGGGTCAGGCAGAGGTTGGGGATCGACTTCCGGGGCTATCGGGTTCGGTGGTCTCGTCTGAGGCTGTCTTGGATTTCCTCGAAATGTGCTCATCGCCGCCACACTACCGACCACATGCCCAACGGTTGCTAGAGGTATGTCAACTCTCTAATAGACGTCTCTTATTGTTACCAACCACATTAGCAGACACCTTTTGTCGAAAAAGCGTGCCTGCGATCCGAAATGATCCGCTTGTTAAGCCTAGCCCGTGGCCTGGAACAGCAGCTAGGAGGCTGAACATAATGAGGATTGCTCGATCTTTTCGCGTACTTATACTAGTTCCCTAGATCGGTTTGGGTTTTGGGTGGATGGTGCATCTCATATGCTTACTTGCTTGGTCGTGCTCAACTTCGTGTTATGCCATAGCTTTGTATTCGGGACATTGTTTATCTTTCTCTTCTTTTCAACGTAGTCTCTTTCTATAGCTATTCTTTCGACTATGGCAGCAGATATTAATCGTATGGGGGTGTATGTCAATATCTGACGGCTCTTATCGATTCAGATGTAGCAATGCGACGCACCTTTTGTACATTGATCTGGCTCACTACGCTCTCCATGGATCGTTCTGATCGAAACATACTCACTTCCCGGTCGCAGCTTCCTCACTCAGTGCCTCTTATGGCGACTGCCATGGGACCAGGTGTCAAACGTAAAGAGGCGGGCGTTGCGTTTACACGGGGAACTTCTGGTGAAGACTTTACATCAATCTGGAACTTCAAGGTGGCCCTTCAGGATTGCAGAGTGATTATAAGGGCCACAAGAGCAGGGAGAGGACAGGGGCTGTGGGCAACTACTCTTGCGCCAAGAATGGATTTTGGATTTCTTCCGAGCCGTCCGTTGGGCTGATGAGAGTGATAGTGGGGCCTCTTAATACCGCTAAGCCGAGCTTCCTGCTTCTCTCTTGGACCTCTACGCACGGATCGGGAGTCAGGACTTAGAGAGGCTCGAAAGTAGACGAGAGACGCAAACCTGATGAGTGCTCTTCTACATTGTCCAGGACGAGATTAAGGAGCTGGTCAAAACCTTTGAGTGTACCAGTTACTAGCGTCGTGTGAGTAAAGTAAGACGAGAAGTGGCGGTATGGATACCTTGTCGTCCGCCTTGGAAAGTGATTCTAATATCCGTGTTCACGTATTTTGTGAGATCCAATATAGCTTCACGCTTCGGTTTTTCCTGTGAATTCTGTGCAGAGGATCCCCCACTCCCGCCTCCGCGCTTTGCAGGCCCACCACGGCCACGGGGAGCGTTACCGCCGCGTCCCTGTGTGATACGACGCGTGAGTGAAGTGCACATTGTGACAGACGATGGCGACGACGCACTCTGTCCATCGTGTGGGTTGTGGTTGACACCAAACAGAAACGGCTTTCTTTCCCGACTATCCTCAGCCTCGACGCCGCCTCGCTCGACACTGACGGTCCTGGTTCGCCGTGTGACGTGCCCATCGAGTGATCGAGTGACCCACTGACGCGTCACCAACTACTTTTAAATCTCTTCTCCCTCAACACCAACAGCGTCGACGACGATGGATGCTGCTCAGCTCCTCGCAAATTCCCTCTCACAAGGTGCGCCCGTCACCCTCCCCGTCGTCCTCGTCGTACACACGACATTGACGCGTCCTGCTACTTGTCGAAACAGACGCAGCCACTCGCCAACAGGCCACTCAGCAGCTCGAACAGGCCGCTGCAGAAAACTTTGTGAGTTTGTAAATACTATTATACACATATCACACGCTCACTCCATTATCCGATCTCCTGTTAGCCCGCGTATGCCACTCTACTCTCCACAGAACTCGTCAATGAGACCACTGCGCCCCATCTCCGAAACGCCGCAGGTCTCGCTCTCAAGAACGCTTTCACTGCTCGTGTGTGTACAACCGTACCATCCACACTCCCCGTTATGGTCGCTGTTGTGGCTGATCGCCTTCGCATTTTGGTTGCAGGAACAAGCACGTGCAAATGAAGCCGCTCTCAGGTGGCAAAACACTCCAGAAGAGTACAAGGCAAAAGTAAAGCAGGATGTCCTCACCGCCCTTGCTTCCCAGACCAGCAGGGTTGGCGCCGTTGCTGCCCAAGTCCTCGCTGCGATCGCCGCCATTGAACTCCCCCACCAGCAGTGGCCAGATCTCATCAACCTCCTCTTGGCGTTTGTTAACAATGCAGACAACGTCAATCTGCGAATCGCCACTCTCCAGTCCATCGGATACATTTGTGAAACCATCGTAGGCGCTCTGTTTAACCACCATACATTGGAATACGTGCTAAAGAATCACATCAGGCTCCAGAAATCCTCAAGCTTCGTGCCAATGAGATCCTCACAGCTGTCATTCAAGGCGCCCGTCGGGAGGAGCCGTCGACCGACGTACAACTCGCTGCCATCAAGGCCCTTTACAATTCGCTCGACTTTATCAAGGACAATTTCGAACGTGAGGTAAGATGGGTTTTGTTTTCGACAAATCTAGTTTTCATCTACGTACAGGGCGAGCGAAATTACATCATGCAAGTCGTGTGCGAAGCCACACAAAACCAAGCTGTCGAGGTGCAGGCTGCTGCCTTCGAAACACTTGTGAGGATTATGAGCCTTTACTACGACAAGATGAGCTATTATATGGAGCGAGCTCTCTTCGGTGTACGTCTATCCACTCCTTTCTCCCTTATAGGAGCTGACCCTTTACAAAGTTGACCGTCCTCGGCATGAACCACCCAGACGAACGAGTCGCTCTCCAAGCCGTCGAGTTTTGGTCCACCGTATGCGAAGAGGAAATCGAATTGGCCATCGAAGCCGCAGAGGTATCACCTTTCAACTTCTGTCCTGCTCGTATCATTAACGTACTCTATGAGTAGGCTTTAGACTACCACGACCTCCCAGAACGGGAGAGCAAGTACTTCGCCAAAGTTGCTTTGCCAGAGATTATTCCAGTCATTCTCCGCCTCCTCACGCGCCAAGAGGAGGATGCCGACGAAGACGAGTGGAATATCTCAATGGCGGCAGGAACCTGCCTCACGCTCCTCGCACAAGCCGTGGGCGATTCCATTGTCAGCTTCGTTATCCCATTCATTGAGAGTAACATCAAGTCGCCTGACTGGCACTCCCGCGAAGCCGCTGTAATGACCTTCGGCTCGATACTCGACGGTCCGGACCCCGCGCTGTTGACACCGCTCGTCACGCAGGCGCTCCCCATTCTCATCGATATGATGAGGGATCCCAACCCGCACGTCAAGGACACCACTGCCTGGACTTTAGGCCGTATCTGCGATATTCTCATTACAACGATCAAGCCCGAGGTGCACTTGCAGCCCCTCGTTACCGCTCTCGTTTCTGGATTGGCTGAGAATCCGCGTATCATTTGTAACGCATGCTGGGCTCTTATGACCTTGTCAGATCAGATGAACGACGGAGACGAGAATCCTCCCACTGGACATCTGTCCGTTTACTACGAGGGTATAGTTACTGCGTTGATGTCAGTAACTGATCGGTGAGTATCAAAATATTAAGTGCAGGAGACGGGTTTGACCCCCCCTTTCAGCCCATCAAACGAGTCGAACTTCCGAACTGCCGCGTATGAAGCGCTCTCTTCGTACATCCAAAATGCTCCTCGCGATGTCCTTCATGTCGTGCGTCAGATTGTCCAGGTCATTCTCCAGCGTATGGAGACCCTGTTGGCGATGAGTGTAAGTGCACCTTGCCTATTGTGAATGGACGGTGCTGAATAGGTGCTCAGAACCAATTGCTCGGTCAGGATGACAGGAACAACTGGAGTGAGCTCCAAGGCAACTTCTGCAGCATCATCAGTGTAAGTGAATTGGCTGACTGATTGTCCATGTTATTCACCTGTTGGTTTAGACTGTGGCCCGAAAACTCGGCGCCGAAATCCAGCCGTTGGCGGATCGCATCATGACCCTTGTCCTCCAATTGATCACTATAGCAGGAAAGCAATCGACAGTACTGGAAGATGCATTCCTGGTGATGGGGAGCATGGCATCTGGTATGTTTCCTCTTCTTTAGTGGCAGGGATTAATTCTCATGACCTGTTCCAGCATTGGAGCGAGGCTTCCACCCGTACTTGAGCGCCTTTGCTCCATATCTGAGCCCTGCATTACAGTCCTACGAGGATCCTCAGCTTTGCGCCGTCGCAGTTGGTCTCATCGGGGACATTTGCCGTGCCCTTGGAGAAGAGGCCGCCCCATATTGCAACACCTTCATGACTGTGCTCCTCGAAAGCTTGCAGAGCCCTGTGCTCGATCGTCAAGTCAAAATTACTATTGTGTCCTGCTTCGGTGATATTGCTATGTCCATCGGCCCCAACTTTGAGCCATACTTTGCGGCTACTATGGGCGTCCTGCGATCTGCCGGTGAGCAGACGGCTGATCCTGTGAGTGGTATCCCAGACAACTACAAATAATTGCTTACCGTGGCCATAGGAAGATTATAACTCTCTCGAGTACTTGCAAGCTCTCCACGAGGGAATAGTCGACGCTTATGTCGGCATTGTGACTGGGTTGAAGTCGACAGAGAAGCGTGAGTCACTTTTGTGTTTCTGCGTCTACTGGCTAAACAGGTTTCAGGGGGGTTGCTACTGGAGCACACTCCAGCCATGCTCAAGCTGGTTCGTCAAGCGTACGAAGAAGAGGGTACAGATCTGACGCTCAAAACGGGAGCGGGGCTCATTGGCGACCTGGCCGAGACCTTCCCCAACGGCCAACTCAAGGAATTGCTCCTTAGCGACTGGGTCGTGGTGATGCTCAAGACAAAAACAAGGAATGCAGATCTCAAGAAGACTCTGCGATGGGCTCGTGAGGTGAGCTTGCACTGCTAGCGTTCCGTCGGGGACTCACCACGCTTCGATAGCTCGTTAAGCGTGCAACTGTGTAAACGGACAGCGATCGATTCCACCACTACTCACAACGATTCCTTATTTCTTGACTGTCCATCGACCGTCCTTGGTTCCATACTCGCCGTCTGTGCCTAATCGGCGATTGCATTCTGTCGACCACGACTCATCTCAAGGATGACCTTATAGGGACCCAATCCATTGCATCGCACACCTACAGGGGCGCAAATGTTACAATTCCCATCAACTACTCTCCAGCAGCAACACTCAACCTATCACCTAGTTCAGTCCTTATAGCAAGTTAGACCTTGGTAACGCCACGTCGCATCTAGCATCTGTTTTCTCGCTGCAACATCTCCATTGTCGGTTGTTTCTTTTCCCACCATCATTGATTGTATCAATCAAACCGTTCATGGCTCTGGGCTCTGTCCAACTGTTCTCGTCTCTGTCCGTTGATCTCATTGTCTTCGTACTCAGATATGAATCATTTTACACCATGACTACATACTCCGCGTAGAGCGAAATGTTGGTCACTGAGCTGTGGATTACAGGAAGTGCGAAACCAATGAAGAACCACTCCATTATGAACAGCGGACTAGAAAGTTGTGACAGAGATTCAAACAACAGTGGTGTCGATATCCATCCGCGTCCCCACCGGATCGACCTCCCCGTGAGCCGAAGGCTGTCCATTGACTGGTCCTTCGCCGTCTGAATCGTCTTCATCAGAGCTGCCACTATCACTCTCAAAATCTGATCCATCGTCCTCTTGTTCGCTACCCGTACCCGTGACGTCATCGTGAAGTAGCTCCAGGTCAGCAGCCGCATCGATTTCCATGGCCACATCTCGAGAGTGTCCATTTTTTGATGTTCCATTCGTCTGGGAACCAGTGCGTTCAGCAGCCAGGACTCTGGGGTCTCGAGAAGTAGAGCTCTCGTTCGTCTCTCCCTTTGAGGAGTCTCGCGGTCTCTTCAATAGCTTTCCTATGTAACTCTTAACGTATTTCTTGATTTTTGCGCGCTTTTCGTCTGACAACGCTTCGAGTTTGGCGCCTGAACGGTAGGTCGCGCCGTTTTTCTCGAGTTCCGCGATCGTATGCGTGAGCTATTAGATCATTGTGATTAATGAGAGGGATCAACCAATGAAATGAATATACCTCTTTGGCATGCTTCTTGAACTGCTCGTTGTCCAGTTGCTGTCGATGCTGTGAGAGGTAGCCCACGACAACCGCGCCGACAAGTTTGAGCAACTGCTTCTCCCTCTTTGCCTCACACTCGCTCTTCGAAGAGGATGAGGTTTTGTATTTTCGCTCCTTCTCGTTCTCTGAGCCGCCCTTAGCCCATTCCTTGCCTTTCGCCCTCTCTTTCTCTCTCCTTCTCCGCACTCTCTTCTCCTCGCTCCGTTGCTTTCGTGTCTCCCGTCGTTCCCTCTTCTTCGCTTCTTCTTCCGCGTTCGCCTTTACCTCTGCTTCCTGCTGCAACCGGAGTTGCCGAGCAGCTTCATTAGCTTGAGCGATGATTGCGTCCAGGACGTCTCGACTTGGCTGAACGGGATTGGAGAGCTTGACAGGGGAGGGAGTGGATATTGGGAGCGGTTTGAATTTACGGGGAGGTGTTCGCTGTATTGGTATAGCTAGCGATTTACCAATGACAGGAGTTGGACCCTCTTCTATTCGTGGGCGTTTCGTTGGTCGGGTATCTTCTTCATGTGCGGCTAGGATGATCTGAGGTGCAGCTTCATCGTCTTCCAGAGCCTATTAAAGAATATTTTAGACTCGTTAGACCACAGCTCCAGAGTATACCATACCCGCTTTCGTATCCTGTACACCGCCTCGAGAATAGACCATTGCATTAGGGTTTTCTCCGAAAGCGTCTTTAGATCCTCATTATCACCCTTGGTGTATGCTTCAAGTATCGACTCGATCTTTGAATCTTCGATCTTCGTCCGGTTGACAAATGGCCATTTCTGGATGCTTTCTAAGATGAGTGTTTGAATCTCAACGTCATCCTTATACTCCTTCAATGTTGGGGTCATGAGAGTGAGACCACGCAATCGAGTGACCTGTCGGAGGACTTCTTGGTCGTGGGTCATCTTGATGCGCTGAAGCAGCTTCTGTAAAATTTTTCGACTCGTGGTCTGTCGAATAGCATTGACAACTTTGGGGACTTCCTTCTCCGTCATGGGTTTGAGAATAGGCTGCAAAACCCGGGTGTCAGCAGAACTCACAAGGGCATGGAGGCGTAGAGGCTAACCATGTAGTCTTCGTCCAGATTTTTGCTCTTCTTCTTCCTCGTACCTTTGAGATTGAGGAGCTCGACCTCATCCGTAATACCAAGCGCGTCCATGTAGAGGTCGTCCATTCCACCGAGGTCTGTCTGAGTCTTGCCTCCAATAACCCCAACACAGTTTGGCTCTCCACAATAGCAAATCTGAGCATCGTTTCCATAGCGATCGACGTTATAGTTAAAAGTGAGCTCTTCGTCCTTCTTTATATCCCGTTTGGCGAAAATGCCCATGCGCAGTCGGTTATCTACTACCCACTTGGCAACGTAGCAGTTTGGATTGCAACTATGATTCGCAAATCTGCCGATATCACCCTTCTTAGTCGCATCGATGAATTCGTCTTTTTGCAGCATCATAAAATAAAAATGCTTGATGCCTTCATCGGCGTAGTTGCGCATACGTTTCAGAAAGGAGGGTTGACTAACCACCTCGCCTATGTATTCGTAGATGAAGTCATCTCTGCACCCTAATGAGCAGGAGTGAACTCAGACAGGAAACGATAATGACTGGCGAACCGCTTGATATCCGAGCCAGCTCTGAGACCAAATCCCTTCTTCTCCGTTTGTACGATGTGAATATCAGCGTATTGTCGCTTTTGGAATCTGGCACAGCCAATCGTTCAACTACAAAGCGAGAGCGACGTGGTGAAACAAGAGCCGACCTCTGATTTTGGCAGTATTGACGACACCTACATTCCCCTTCTATGCACTCTACTTGCGTGAGGCGGTTTATGCAATCCGAGTTGGCGCCACACGCTCTGTCGGAGTCGTCAACACCTAAAACGAGGCTCAGCGTGCCATAAGGCGAGAGATCAGAAAGGAAGGCTAAAATACCCGGTTTAAACTGGCATTCGCATGACATGGCATCTTCTTGCACTTTGGATCGACCGAGGGTCTTGTACTGGTGCCAATTGGTCTCCAATTGCTCAAAGGTCGCAAATGCAGCCTTCTCTGCTCGCGGAAGATCACCTATAAGCTGCACAGGGGCACCCCCCTTCTTCGGAGGTACGGGCGTGGCACTCTTGCTCAAGACTTTTGGAGTGAGAGAGCGCTTTGAGTCGGAATTCGACGAGGATGACTCGCGCTTGAAATTCGGATGGACCATGTGGTCAGAGTCGTCAATAGAAGGGGAGTTGCTCTCTTTCTTGGAGATCTGTGAGACTATGGTACCGTCGTTCGAGATTGCGGTTGTGTTCTCGTCATCTGGATCAGCATCGTTTACGATAGCGACTGGGTCTTGAAAAGAGGGGGTCGAGGGTGTATGCAGACTAAAATAATCATTTGCTGAGAATAATCTCGGCTCTGTCGAGACTGTAGCCGCCCCCACTCCTGCGTGCATTGGCCGCTTGGTCTTCGCTATGCGTGGGTGGCGACGCGACAAATTAGCTCGAATAAATGATTAGAGGCGAATAGATGCGAAATACAGCCGTGGGCACGTGAGAGGCGACGACGAAGGGGCAAGCGGAGATGACCCGGGGTCCAAGGTAATGGACTCCTTTGTTGGACCAACTTGG
>Ga0307513_10003695_pt1 | contig 20694 bp, 22 predicted proteins | sample 15_EM_MG_FD_202174 | JGI IMG/M metagenome (GOLD analysis project Ga0307513, IMG submission 202174) | Populus trichocarpa ectomycorrhiza microbial communities from riparian zone in the Pacific Northwest, United States - 15_EM | ecosystem: Host-associated > Plants > Roots > Unclassified | place...
AAGGACTTCGCGACCGCACACGGCACCGACTTCCAGATCGCCACGGATGAGTCGTTCGCCCTCGACGGCAAGGACTTCTCGGCGATTCTCAGCACGGTCCGCACGGCCAAGGCCGACCTGCTCATGGTCGACGCACACCTGCCGGATTTCATCACCATGCAGCGGCAGTATCTCAGCTCCACGATGTGCAACAAGCTGATCACCTATGGCGCGCGGGGCGCCGAGTCCGACGCCCGGGCGGCGTTGGGGCAGAAGGGCGTCGACTACATCCTGTCCGCGGTCTGGTGGAACGCCCAGCTCGGCGACAAGGGGCTCAACAAGGACTTCATCGACAAGTTCACGGCGAAGTACGGCGCCGCCCCGGAGTGGTACCAGGCCGAGGGATACGAGGCGGCCCGGGCGCTGATGACCGCGATCGCCACCGCCGGCTCGGTCAACAAGCAGAAGGTCCGGGACACGTTGTCGACCATGAACATCGACTCGATCCTGCCCGGCGGCAAGCTCAGTTTCCCCGCGGCCAAGGGCGGCCAGGCCGACTACCCCTTCGTGGTCCAGCAAAATCTCCCCGACGGCACCTCACCGATCATCTACCCGGCCGACGTGGCCACCGGACAGGGCGTCGCGCCGAACCCGACCTGCAAGGGCTGAGGCCGGCATGCGAGAGGCGCTCACCCTGACCATCTCGGCGATCCTGCTGGCCGGCTTCTACGCCGCCATGGCGTACGGGCTGGGCCTGATCTATGGCGTGCTGCGCATCGTCAACCTGGCGCACGGCGGCATCATCATGGCCGCCGCGTATCTGACTTGGCAGCTGTTCGACCGGTTCGGGATCGATCCGTACCTCGCGATCCCGATCGCGGTCGTGGTGTTCTTCCTGGTCGGCGTCGGCCTCTACCTCGGTCTCGTCCGCTTCCTGCCGCGCGGGCCGGCTGGCGCCGTACAGTCGCTGCTGTTGTTGTTCGGTGTCTGGCTCGTCATCCGCAACATCGTCTACCTGCTCTTCACCGGCAACGACCAGGCGATCCAGACCGCGTACGCCACTTCCTCGGCAAGCATCCTCGGCGCGCACTACTCCGTCACGCGCATCCTGGTGTTCCTCGTCGCCGTGGTCGCCCTGATCGCCCTGCACCTGCTGCTCACCCGCACCTACCTCGGCAAAGCGATCCGGGCCGTCGCGCAGAACCCGGACAGTTGCACGCTGGCCGGCATCAACATCGAGCGGGTGTACGCGTTCACCTTCGGCCTGGGCACCGCGCTCGCCGGGCTCGCCGGCGTGCTGGCGTCGACCCTGTTCGCCTTCAACCCGTCCTTCGGCGCGAGTGAGCTGCTCAAGAGCTTCGTCATCATCGTCCTCGGCGGCCTGGGCAGCGTGCTCGGCATCGCGTCGGGCGCCTGCGTCCTGGCCTTCGCGGAAGTCTTCTCCATCTACGTCGTCCCGCCGTATCTGACCACGGCGGTCGGCTTCGTGCTCCTCGTCGTGGTGCTCGTGCTGCGCCCCGGCGGGTTGTTCGGCCAGCGGGTGCTGCGGTGAGGGGCGCGCGGTCGCTGCGGTGGATCAGCGTCCGGGCGCTGATCGCCTTCGCGGTCGCCGTGCTGGTGCTGTGGACCGCGCCGCTGGTGCTGCCGCTGGGCGACTACACCCACAACATCATCGGGCTCACCTTCATGTTCATGGCCGCCGCGCTGGCCTGGAACTGGCTCGGCGGATTCGTGGGCCAGATCAGCTTCGGGCACTCGGCGATGTTCGGCGTCGGCGGATTCGTGGCCGCCCGGCTGATGCTGACGTTCGGGCTGCCCTCCGTGGTCGGCTGGCTGGTCGGTGGCCTGGTCGCCGGCGGCTACGCCCTGCTCTGGGGGCATCCGACGCTGCGGCTGCGCGGGCCGTACTTCTCCATCGCGACGATCGGCGTCGGCGAAGCCACCCGGCTCATCGCCACCTACTGGTCGGACTTCACCGGCGGCTCCTCCGGCCTCTCGCTGCCGCTGTCCAGCGGCTCCACCAAATACCAGCTCTACTGGTACGGGCTCTACCTGCTCGTCGCCGCGGTCGCGATCTCCTACTGGCTGCGCCGGTCCCGGATCGGCCTGGCCCTGCTCGCCATCAAGGAAGATGTGGAGGCGGCCGCGGACGTGGGCGTCAACGCGACGCGGTACCAGGACCTCGTCCTGTTCCTCTCCGGGACAATGGTCGGCGTCTGCGGCGGCTTCTACGCCTCCTACCAGGCGTTCATCGACCCGCAGGACATGTTCAGCTTCGACCGGTCGATCTCGCTGATCCTGATGACCGTGATCGGCGGGATCGGCACCGTCCTGGGCCCCACCGGCGGCGCCGTGGTCTTCGTGATCATCCAGGAGTTCCTGCTGGCCAACTACTCCCAGCTCTACCTCGGCCTGTACGGAATCCTGCTGATCCTGATCATTCTCTTCGAGCCGCTCGGGCTGGCCGGCCTGCTGCTGCGCCTTCGCCGGCTCACCGGATACCGCCCACCGGCGGACGTCGGCGCCGGCGGGCTGACCTCAACGGCAGCCGGTGGCGCGACCGAGGCTGCAGTCGTCGCCGACCGGAGGGTGCCATGACCGACTGCACCGAGCCACGCCCACCGCGAGTCGACATCGGCCGCGACGGCGAGGGCCGCGAGGGCATGGCTAAGGAGGCTCAGCCCTAGTGACGGCGCTTCTCGTCGGCGAGTCCGTCAGCCGGCACTTCGGCGGGCTCCGCGCCGTGGACAACGTCGACTTCCACGTCGACGAGGCGGAGATCCTCGGCCTGATCGGACCCAACGGCGCGGGCAAGACCACCCTGTTCTCGGTGGCCGCCGGCTCGGTACCGCCGACGAGCGGCCGGGTGCTGCTGGCGGGCACGCCGGTGAGCGGAAAATCCGCACACCGCTCCGTGCACCTTGGCGTCTGCCGTACGCACCAGATAGTCCGGCCGTTCGCCCGGCTGACCGTACTGGACAACGTTCTGGTCGGATTCCACTACGGACGGCCGGCGACCATGCCGCACCGCGATCCACGCGGGGTAGCCATGGAGCTGCTCGAGTTCATCGGGCTGGCCGGCGACGCCCACCGGCTGCCCGGCGAGCTGACCCTGGCCGGGCGCAAGCGGCTCGAGGTGGCGCGGGCGCTGGCCACCGGCCCGCGAGTGCTCCTGCTGGACGAGGTCGTGGCCGGGCTGAACCCGGCGGAGGCCGCCCGGGTCGTCGCGCTCATCCGGCAGATCCGCGACCGGGGCATCGCGATCATCATGATCGAGCACGTCATGCAGGCCGTCATGGCGCTCTCCGACCGGGTCATCGTGCTGGACCACGGCCGCAAGATCGCCGAGGGCACGCCGGCCGAGGTCGTCGACGACCCCCTGGTCATCGAGGCCTACCTGGGTCGCGACGGGGACGACGAGGAGCCGGGACGTGCTTGAGGTACGCGACATCTCGGCCGGCTACGGCGACGCGCAGGCCCTGTCCGGCGTCAGCCTCACCATCGAGCGCGGCGAGCTGGTCACCCTCGTCGGGGCCAACGGCGCCGGCAAGACCACCACCCTGCGAGTCATCTCCGGCATCCGCCCGGTCACCCGTGGTGACCTGCGTTTCGAGGGCGAGTCGCTGCTGCGGGTGCCGGCCCACCGCCGGCCCGGGATGGGCATCGCGCTGGTGCCCGAGGGACGGGAGCTGTGGCCGCAGCTGACCGTGCTGGAAAACCTCGAACTCGGCGCGTACGACCGGGCGGCCCGCGCCAGGAGCGCCACCACCCTGGAATGGGTCTACGAACTCTTCCCCATCCTGAAGGCCCGGGCCGCCCAGCTGGCCGGCAGCATGTCCGGCGGCGAGCAGCAGATGGTCGCGATCGCCCGGGCGCTGATGAGCCGCCCCCGGCTGCTCATGATGGACGAACCCAGCCTCGGACTCGCTCCCCTGGTGGTGAGCCAGATGTTCGCGATCATCCGCCGGCTGCACGCCGACGGCCTCACCATCCTGCTGGTGGAGCAGAACCTGGTCCGAGCCCTCGAGGTCGCCGACCGCGGGTATGTCGTCGAGACCGGCACGATCTCGCTCAGCGGCACCAGCGCCGAGCTACTCGCCAATCCGGCTGTTCGGACCGCTTACCTCGGGCTCTGAAGGGCCCCCGCGGGTGATGCGCGGCCGCTACGCGCCGCGCATCACCTCCGCCGAGAGCGGCTCAGCTGTTGCCGACCGCCGAGGCCCAGTCGAAGTTCACGCCCATCTGGGCGAACATGACGCTGTATCCGACGTAGCAGTCGAACTTCTCGACCTTGCCGTTACGCAGGTACCAGAAATCGGCGGTGGGCACGTCGACCTTGGCGCCGTTCGGCTTGAGGCTGCCCGCCGGCGTCGGCAGCGGCCCCTTGAACGTGCCCTGGATCGACAGCTCGATGCTGACCACGTCGCCGCGCACGGTGATCCGCTTCAGCTCACGATGGACGTCGGGGAAGATGCCGACCATGTTGTTCAGCACGTCACCGAGCGCCGGGCCCTGGTAGGTCTGGCCGGCGACGACGTCGTTGAACACGCCGTCCTTGGTGAAGCTGTTGACGAAGGTGGCGACGTCCAGGCTGTTGCCCTCCGCCACGTGATATGCCCGCAGGACGATCGCGAGGTTGGCCTTTTCCCGCTTGGTCAGGTGGCGGTCGGTGAGCGGCAGCTTGGACAGGTCGCCGGCGCTCAGCCCCGCGCTGGCCTTCGCGCTCTCGACGGGAGTCGCGGCCTCCGACGGCGCGGCGGCGATGACAAGAGCCAGGCCCGCGGCCGCGGCCAAGGCGGTGATCGTCTTCCAGCTACGAACCTTCATGGTCGAGTCCTCCTGTGACTTCTTGCAACAAATCAAACGATTGCTTGACCTTATGGTTGGCAGGACGGGGCCACCTTGTCAAGCTCCCGGCCGCCGAAAGTCAAACGCTTGCTTGACATGTACCTCAAGCAAGTGTTTAAGTTCGGGCCGTGGGGGCTCAGAAGGCGGATCTGCGTCGCGAGGCCGGTCAGCGCACCCGGGACCGGCTGCTGATGGCCGCCCTGGAGCTACTGGCCAAACGGGGCCAGGAGGGCGTGACGCTTCGGGAGATCACGGACGCGGCCGGGGCCAACGTCGCGGCGGCGAGCTATCACTTCGGGTCTCTGCAGCGGCTGTGCGATGCCGCGATCGAGCACGCCCTGGAGCGCTATCTGGACGCGCAGATCCAGGCGATGAGCGCTTTGCAGCCCGGGTCGACACTCGAGGAGTTGGCCGCGGCGTTCGCCCGGCCGATGGTGGGTGCGCTCGCGGCAGGTGGATACGAACTTGCGGTCATGCGGACCGTGGCACGCTTCGGGATCGATCCACCGCCGGGGTGGGATCGTCTGGCGGGCAAGTTCGACCAGACCCGCCAGGATGCCCTGCGGGTGCTGACGGCGGCCCTTCCCGGGGCCAAGGAGCCGGAGCTGACTTTCCGGGTCAGGTGCGCGGCCGGCATGCTGAATTGGCTCGCACTGGCGCCCATCGGCGCCGAGCTGGCCGGCAAGTCGCTGAAGCAGATCGAACGGCTGCTGCTGCCCGCCCTGGCCGGGGCGTTGCACGGCTACCCCAGCGCCGGCTGATCCGCGACGGCCTGGGCCCGGGGGTCCAAACGCCGTCACCGCCCCCGCTGCCGCGGAGCAGCGCCGACCGTTCCGAGGGTGTCTCGCCCACCTGCCGGATTGGAGGGGCCTTGCCATGGGCACATCGCGCGCACTGCTGATCGATGTCCACCGCTCCGATGACCGTCGGAGACCAACTTGTCGTGGCTTCGCGGCCGGCACTCGTTCTGGGTCGGTGGCCCGCCGCACGATCCGGAGAACACCCACCACGGCCTGCTGCTGGTCCACAACGAGGACATCATCCGGCCGGGCGCCGGCTTCGAGAGCCATCCGCACCGGGACATGGAGATCGTCACCTGGGTTCTGGCGGGGGCGCTGGTGCATCAGGATTCGGTCGGCAACGCCGTCGTGCCCGCCGAGATCCTCGTCTGGGAAATGCACGCCAACCTAGCGATCTGACCCGCGAATAGACCACGAGCGGCGACGGCTTTGGTCACCGGGCTACTTCACCGGGCCGCCGGCTCCTGGCGGTGTCCGGTGCGGTGTCGGAAGGTTCCGGGGGTGGCGCCGTCGAGGCGGCGGAAGAACAGGCCGAAGGCGGACGGGTCGGTGAAGCCGAGGCGGCTGCTGATGTCGGCGACGGTGTGGTCGGTGTTGGCCAGTAACCGGCGGGCCTCGAGCAGTACGCGTGCGTCGATGAGCTGTTTGGGGGTGCGGCCGAGGCCGGCCAGGCAGGCGCGGGTCAGGGTGCGTGGCGACCAGCCGAGCGACGCCGCGGCTTGCCGGGTGGTCAGCCGTTCGCGGTAGTGCTGTTCCAGGTGGCGTTCGAAGGATCGAAGGTTTTCGCCGGTGCGTCCGGCCGGTTCGGGTTCGTCGGGCGTCAGGGCGGCCAGATGCAGCAGCAAGGCGCTGAGGGCGTACCGCGGGGCGCCTTGTGCGGGCGCGGCCGCGCGCAGCACGGCGACGAGATCGGTGACCGTGGTCGCCGCCGCAGGGGGCAGCCGCCAGGTGGTGCTGCGGATCGAGGGCTGCAGCAGGTCGCGGATCCCCGGCCCGTCCGCCGGGGCCAGATCGGTGAACAGTACGGCGTCGCCGGCGATACCCGGGTCCGGGCGGAACCGCTGAACCGCGCCGGACCTGATCCACAGAACCGTCGCGGGCTCGTACGGCCGGTCGACGAAGTCGACGTGGTGCGCTCCGGTGCCTCGGGTGATCCAGAACAGGGTGTGGAAGTCGCTGCGATGCGCGCCGATCCGGATGATCCTGGCGCCGCTGAACAGCGCAGTGAGGTCGATGACTTCGATGTCCCATGGCGCCGCCCCGGCCGGCTGGAACGGCACGGCGGGAAGCTGTCCACTTCTGTCCATGCGATGACCCTAGTTGTTCTGGTTGAGCCGAGCGGGCCGTCCTACGTTGGGTGCCGAATCGTCCAGCTGTAGAGAGGGATCCGAGATGACTTCGCAGCATGAGGTGGGCCGCTTGTTCGACGTGCAGGGCGGCCAGGTGCACGCCGACGTCCGCGAGGGTGACGGCCCGGTGCTGATCTTCCTGCATTACTGGGGAGGCTCACGGCGTACCTGGGGGCCGGTGCTGCGGCGTCTGGACGCCGGGCCCGGCTACCTGGCCTACGACCAGCGCGGTTGGGGCGACTCCGCAAGCCTGCCGTGGCCTTACGACCTGGACCAGTTCGCGGACGACGCGCAGCGGGTCATCGACGCGCTCGACGGCTCCCGCTATGTGCTCGTCGGGCACTCCATGGGCGGCAAGGTGGCTCAACTGCTGGCCGCGCGCAAGCCCGCGGGTCTGCTCGGAGTCGTCCTCGTGGCGCCCGCGCCGCCCGCGCCGATCGGGGTGACCGAGCAGTTGCTGGAGGCGGTTTCCCACGCCTACGACAGCGAGGAGACGGTGCTGCAAGGCATCGACCAGATGCTGACCCACCGCGCGCTGACCGCCGAGCTGCGCCGGCAGGTGGTCGAGGACAGCCTGCGCGGCGGCGAACAGGCCCGTCTCGCGTGGCCACGGCAAGGCATGATCCAAGACCTCTCCGCCAGTGTCGCAGCCATCGACGTGCCGGTCCTGGTACTCGCCGGCAGCCACGACAAAGTCGACCCGCCGGCCGTGCTCGCCGACCATCTGCTGCCGCTGATCCCGACCGCCTCGCTGACCGTCCTGACCGGCACCGGCCACCTCTCCCCTCTTGAGGTGCCCGACCAGGTGGCCGCGCACATCGGCAGATTCGTCGCCCAGCTCTAGGCGGTCGGGCCGCTGTGCCGGAACAGCGCCCGGTATCCCTGGGGTGAGGTGCCGAGGTGCCGGTGGAAGGCGGCCCGCACGGAAGCAGGCGCGCCGAGTCCGGTGAGGCGGCCGATGTGTTCCACGGGCAGGGTGGTCGACTCCAGCAGTTCGCGGGCGCGGTCGATGCGGGCGTCGGCGAGCCAGGCCATCGGTGAGGTGCCGGTCTCCTCGCGGAATCGGCGGATGACGGTCCGCCGGGACATGTGCGCGTGTGCGGCGAGAACGTCGATGGTGAGTTCGTCGGCGAGGTTGTCGAGCATCCATTTCCGCAGCGGGGCGAGGCGGTCCCCGGCCGCCTCCTGGGGCCGGAACCGTTCGATGTACTGCGCCTGCCCGCCGGTGCGCCGGGGCGGGGCGACGAGGGCGCGGGCCCGGGCGTTGGCCGCCGCGGGGCCGTGGTCGCGGCGGATCAGGTGCAGGCAGAGGTCGAGCCCCGCGGTCACGCCGGCGGAGCTGAGGATGTCGCCGTCGTCGACGTACATCCGGTCGAGGACGACCTTGACCTTCGGGTACCGCTGGCGGAGCTGGTCGGCGAACTGCCAGTGCGTGGTCGCGGGGCGTCCGTCCAGCAGGCCGGCGGCGGCGAGGGCAAAGGCTCCGACGCAGATGGAGACCAGTCGGGCACCCGCGTCGTGGGCGTCGCGCAGCGCGTCCAGGACGTCGGCCGACGGCGGGGTGTCGATGTCGTGGTAGCCCGGGACGATCACGGTGTCGGCGCCGATCAGCGCGTCGAGGCCGGCGTCGGCGGTGACGGTGAAACCGGCGCTCGGCACCGGTCCGGGCCGGCCGCCCGCGCAGATCACCAGGTGGTAGCGCGGATCGGCCGCGAAGGTCTGCGTCGCGATGCCGAATTCCAGCGCCGGCACGCCGGGCAGGACAAGGACCGCGACCCGGTGCGGATCCGCCGTCGTCGCCATGGCCCGATCATAGCGGTACGTGGCGCTCGGGCCACTATTCGGCGGCCCGACCGGCTCCTACGGTTGGCTCCATGGACAACGCACTCACCCTGCCCACCGGGCCGCTGGCCGACGCGAGCCTTGCTCTGGTGCGGCAGTCGGTCAGCACGGAGATCGCCGAGCACAGCATCCGTAGCTTCCTGTTCGCCCGCCTGGTCGCCGAGCAGGAAGGTTCCGCAGCCGACGCGGCCTACGACGAGGATCTGCTGTTCGCCGCCTGCGTGCTGCACGACCTGGCCTTGGGCCCCCTCGGGACGAGCAAGGCCCGGTTCGAGGTGGAGGGCGCGGATCTGGCCGCGTCGGTGCTGGCCGGGCACGGCGTCTCGGCCGCGGACGTCGACCGGGTCTGGGAGGCGATCGCCCTGCACTCGATCGTGGGCATCGCCGACCGCCGGGGTCTGCTGACGTATCTGACGCACAAGGGAGTATTCATCGACACCGGCCGCTTCACCGACCTCGACGCCGAGCGGCTGCGGCAGGTCTACGCCGTGTACCCCCGGCCTGCCGGTGCCACGTTCATCCGGGACGCGATCGTGGAGCACGCCGCCCGCTCCGACGCGGCGGCGCCGCCCTTCTCGATCGCCGCCGAACTGCTGCGCCAACGACGCGTCGAAGCCTCGTCGTAGCGCCTGTTAGTCGTCGTGCGTCAGGTGGGGCCACAGCCCGGCCCAGTCGGTTGTGGGGCCGGTGCAGAGGCTCAGGTCGAGGTGGTTGAAATCGTTGTCCACATCGTACGGCGTGACGAACGTGCCCACCGTCAGGCACTGCGCGAAGTACGGCCGGAGTTGGTCGGCGGCGTCCACCGCGAGCACCGTGGCGTCGGACGCCGAACCCGGTCCCCACATGCCGTACGCGTTGTGTCCCGACAGCACCGGCGGCAACCCTGGCGCGCCGAGCACGTCGAGCGTCGCCGCTTCGGCGTAGTTGCCGGTGAAAATCGACGTCGGTGGTGTGCCGGAAGCGGCGAGTGCGGTGTTCTCGGTCGCGACGAGGCGAGCGAGCTCCGGCCAGCCGACCATGTCGGCCAGGTCGGCACTCGTCGTGTGCGCGTGCAGGTCCCGCACCGGCCAGACCGGTAGCACCGTGGGCAGCTCGACCAGGGTCGCGACGAGGATGGCGCCGACGACGAGGGCACGGCGTCCGAGCGGTCGGCGGCCGCGGGCGAACCAGCGCTCGGTCGCCACCGACCCCGCCGCGAGCACGGCCGGCAGCAGACCCGAGGTGTAGTAAGGCTTTCCCGGCACCCACGCCAGCACGTAAATCGCTACCAGGGTGACCGCGACCGCGAGGTACCGCACTTCCGGCGTACGCCACAGCCGCACGACGCCGGCGATCAGCACCGGGGCGGTGAACAGGCCGCCGTAGACGATCTGCGCCGGTAACCCGCCCAGGTAGGCGGCCGATGAGGTGTTCTCCCGGTGCAGCGACGCGGCCATCGCGAACTGGGGCCAGCCGTGCGTCGCCTGCCACACCACGTTCGGCGCCCAGATGACCGCCGCGACCGCGGCGCCCAGCCACGGCCAGCGCGTGCCCACGACGTCGAACCGGCGGGTGGCGAGCAGACCGACCGTGAGCGCCAGCAACAGCAGCGCGATCAGGTTGTTGGTCTGCAGGCCGAGGCCGGCGGCGAGCCCCGCGCCGAGCCACCACCGGGGTCGGTCCCGCGCGATCGCGGTGCTCACGCACAGCACGACCAGCGTCCAGGTCAGCAGCGCCGGCGGCGTGGTGTTGCCGATGTGGACGGCGCCGAGCAGCACCGGCGCGCCGGCCAGGCAGAGCGCCGCCAGGACCCGGCCGACGCGCCCGGCGCCGAAGATCGCGGCCTGTCGCGCGGCCAGCACGATGATCGCGCCGCCCTCCAGCGCCGGCAGCGTGCGTACGGCGGTCGGATTCGTGCCGCCGACCATCGTGGCCAGCCGGTTCAGGAGTGGAGCGATCGGCGGCTGGTCGACGTAACCGAACGCGAGGTGGCGGCCGGCTTGGATGAAGTAGAGCTCGTCCTGCTGGAAACCGTAGCCGGCGCTGAACGCCAGCTCGATGCCGACAAACGCGGCGGCGATGACCCAGACCAGCGTCGGGAGGCGGTCGTCGGTGGTGGGCTCGCTCACATGTCCTCACATTCGGTGCTGCTTGCGTTACGCCGTGCGGGCCTGCTCGAGCGGTGGAGCCAACGGAGCCGGGGCGGTGCCCCACTCGCTCAGGCTAGGCCGTGGTTTCCCGCACCCACGGCAGCAGCAGCCGTTCGGCCAGGGACAGCACGTAGAACAGCACGACGCTCATCACGGCGAGCAGCACAATGGCGGCAAACGCCATGGCGGTGTCGGAGCCGGCGTTCTGGATGACGAAGCCGAGCCCGGCGGTGGAGCCGGACAACTCGCCGACGAGCGCCCCGATGACGGCCAGCGGCATCGCGACCTTCAGGCCGACGAAGATCTGCGGCAGCGCCGACGGGAGCCGGACCCGGATGAAGGTCTGCCAACGGGACGCCGCCAGCGATTGGGCGAGCTCGGCCAAGTCGGCCGGGGTGCGGGTGAGGCCGGTCGCGACGGCCAGGACGACTGGGAAGAAGCACAACAGGACGACCATCACGACCTTCGGTCCCTGGCCGAAACCCATCCACACGAGCAGCAGCGGCGCGAATGCCAGCTTCGGTACGGCGTTGAGCGCCACCAGGGTCGGCATGAAGGCCCGTTCCAGAGTGCGTGACGTGGCCAGCGCCCCGCCGATCGCCATCCCCAGCCCCACCGTGATCGCGAAGCCTTCGGCGACCTCCAGGAACGTCACCCAGGCGTTGTCGAGGAGGTATCCAGGCAACCGGCCGAAAGCGAAGATCACGGCCGGCGGCGTCGGCGCGACGTAGGACTCGATCCCCAGCACGATCATCGCAAGCCACCACAGCCCGATGCAGGCGGCGGCTCCCGCGACCGGCAGGAGGATCGCGGTGGCGATCTGACGTCCACGGCTGGGCGGGCCGGGGTCCGCCATGTCAGCCGTTCGGTGCGAAGGCGAAGGACACCACGTCGGTTGCGTTGATGGTGCCGGTGACGATCCCGGCGGCCTGGATGATGGCGATGTTGCGGGCCACCCGCTGCGAGTCGAGCGCGCCGACGGCGGTGGACTTCACATACGGCGCCATGAGCACGTTCTCCGCCGCGGCCACGGGAGCCGGCTGGAGCTTTTGATACTTCGCGTAGATGTTCCCGGCCTCGGTCGGGTTGTCCATCGCGTACGCGAGTCCCTTGAGCATTGCGTTGTTGAACTTCCTGACCCTGTCCGGGTTGTCCGCGAGCGCCTTCTTGGAGACGGCCAGCCCGTTGCCGTAGAGATCGGGGAGATAGTCGCTGAACGGCAGGATCACGGCCTTCCTGCCCTTCGCGGCCGCCTCGATGCCCGGCTTGCCCACCACGAACTGGGTGGCCGCGTCGATGCTGCCGGTGGCGAGGTTCTGGCCCATCTGCTGGACCGGCACGACGACCCACTGGATCTTCGAGCCGTCCACGCCGGCTAGCTTCGCGTACGTATCAAAAAGCGAGCGGACCACGCCGCCCGGGATGTAGGCGATCCTCTTGCCCGCCAGATCCTTGGGGGCGGTGATGCCGCTGCCGTCGAGCGCCATGATGCAGGAGAGATTGCGCTGCTGGACGGCGCTCACCACGGTGAAGTCCTTGAACACGCCCTTGCCGTACTCGATGAGCGCCGCGGTGATGTCGACAGTGGCGAAATCCGCCTGGCCGCCCTGCAGCAGCTTGAGGTTCTGCTCCGTGCCGTTGCCCGGCTTGACCTCGACGTCGAGCCCGGCGTCCCGGAAATAGCCCTTTTCCGAGGCGACATAGATGTACGCTTCCCGGCCCTGGACGCCGGCGCCGGTCAGGTAGGTGACCTTTTCCAAGGCCTTGGGAGCTTCGCCACTGTCGTCACCGCCGGAGGTGCAGCCGGCGACCAGCACCAGCGTCGACACGGCCACGGCGGCGCCCAGCACCCGGGTCATCCTTCGCACGAAACCGGTCCCCCTTCCCGATTCGATTGTCATGCGGATTTGCGGCCGGTAGTGGAGAGCAGCAGAATCCCGCGCAGCACCAGACGCGGGTCCAGCGCCAGACGGCCCAGCGTCGCCAGCTCCTCCGCGGACATGCCGGCGTCGACCAGCTTGTCGTGCAATTCCGACGATCCCGCGTACGCCAGCAGGGCGGCTCCGGTGCCACCAGGCCAGGAACCCTGCCAGGCCTGGGTGTCCACATCGGTGAGTTCGAGGTCGCGCATCGCGGTGTGCACCCGCCGCGCCCAGGTCTGATCGTTCCCGCTGGCCTTGAAGATGCCGGCGAGAGCCGTCTCGTAGTGGGCGAAGATCTCATGCGCCCCGGGATCGGGGGTGGCGAGCACCGCGCGGCTCCACCCCGCCTCCAGCTCCTCGACGATGACCACGCCGCCCGGGGCGAGAGCGGCGGTCAGCTTGGCGAGCACCTCGTGCCGCTCCGGCAGGTGCTGCAGGACGGCACGCGCGTGGATGACGTCGAACGGGCCGTCGGGCAACGGGTCCGTGACCACGTTGTGCTTGATGGTGGTCAGGCCGGGGCGCGACGGGACATGCTGCGGCCGGACATCGGTGGCGACGACGGAGCCGGTCGGCCCCACCCGATCCGCCAGCCACGCGGCGATCGTGCCCGCGCCGGCGCCCACCTCGAGGCAGCGCATGCCCTGGGTGACGCCGGCCTGGGTCAGGCGGGTCGTCGTGAACGGGTCCAGCATCTGGCCCAGGGCGCCGAGCAGATCGTTGGCCGTGGGCTTGTCATTGCTGAACGCATATGGTGTCTCGGAGTCCTTTGTGGCCGCTGGCACTGATGATCTCCTAAATGGATCTTCCGTACGCAGAACGAACGTCCAGGATCGGCGTGGAGCACCATAGCGGTCACATCACTTGATCGGAATAGAAATGTCTCAATCTTGCAGGACCGAAGCCCGCGGGGGCGGCACTCGTCGGCGCCGTCCCGTGGGGCATTTCGGGCCGTTCCGACGGTCAGATAACCACGATGCCTTCCATGCCGGAGCCGTCGGCGAAGACCGGGAGCCACCGGCCGCCGCGATGACCCCGTTCTCGCCGCCGAGCGTCACCACGCCCTCGGCGTCCACGGTGTAGAGGCTGATGGTCGAACTGCCCGGGTTGGTGCCGTAGAAGAACGCACCTGCCCGCGCGATCCCGCACAGCACCTGCTGTCCGGAGACCACCGACTCGGTGATGGGGTCGAGGGAGCCGTCGGCGTTGAGCGTGTACGAAGTCACCCCGGACTTCTCGGCCTCGGTCACGAGCAGGTGCCCGGCGTCGTCGAAGACGAACGCGAACGGCACGTTGCCGGCCGACTTCGTGGACACCGCCTCGTGGGAGAGCCGGCCGTGCGCACGCACCTGGAAGACCTCCTTCGACTCGTACGCTGACCGCTGCCGTTGCCGTTGACCCGGATTCTCGTGTGCTGACGGAGTCCGGTGGATGCGGCCGCCACAGCGACCGCTAGCGATGCGGTGACCGCGATGCCGGTGCTCCTGCGTTTCGGTAAGGCTTTCGTAAGCACTCACATTGAACCTCTTCGAAACCTCTTTGAGGACGGATCGGCGGCGCCGGTGAGGGCGGCTGGCCTCCCGCCCGAGTGCATCAGAGGTCGAGCACGAGGCATGGCGTGCAGGCCCGCGAGACGCAGATCATCATGCTGTCGTTGGCCTCCCTGGCGTCCTGGTCGAGGACGGAGTCGCGGTGGTCGGGGACCCCCTCGAGGACAGGGGTCTCGCAGGTACCGCAGGTGCCTTCGGCGCAGGAGGAGAGCACCCCGATGCCAGCCTCCGCAACGGCGGCAAGGATGGACTTGTCCGGTGGGATGGTGAGGGTGCGGTCGCTGCGCGCGAGGTGGACCTCGAATGCCTCGTGCAGCACGGGCTCGCTGAGCGGTTTGGCGATGAAGCGCTCGACGTGCAGGGATCCCTTCGGCCACGCGGCGCACCGTTGCTCGACCGCGGCCAGGAGCGGTTCGGGTCCGCAGCAGTAGACCTCGGTGTCGGGCTGCGGCTGCCCGAGCAGGCTGTCGAGGTCGATCAGTCCGTTCTCGTCCTGCGGCCACACGGTGACCTTCTCGCCGTAGGCGGCGAGCTCGTCGAGGAAGGCCATCGACGCGCGCTGCCGGCCGCCGAACACCAGCCGCCACTGCGCTCCGGCCGCGTCGGCGGTCCGGATCATGGGCAGGATCGGGGTGATGCCGATGCCGCCGGCGATGAACAGGTAGCGCGGCGAGTCGACGAGTGGGAGGTTGTTGCGGGGTCCGCGGATGCGGACGACGTCGCCGACTTGCAGGCGGTCGTGCACGTGCACCGATCCGCCGCTGCCGTTGGGGTCACGCAGGATCCCCAGCCGCCACGCGTGGTGGTCGTCAGGGTCGCCGCACAGGGAATACTGCCGGGTCGCCGCGTGGTCGAGGATCAGATCCAGGTGGGCGCCGGGCTCCCAGTGCGGCAGCGGGCGCCCGTCGACCTCGTGCAGGGTCAGGGCCACTACTCCGTCGGCGACGGCGTCCTTGCCTTCGACGCGGACCGAGGCCTCGAACGCGCGGGTGTCGACGGTCGGCCTCGTGCTGCGGTGCTGCGTGGCTTCGACGTGGGCCGCGGGCACCAACGCCGCGCGGAGCGACCGGACCGGCTCCGACGCGACGAACTTTACGGGCAGCTTGGCGAACCCGCGCACCATCTGCTTGGCCCAACGCTCGGGCGTGCCGACGACGCGGATCTCGGTGCCGTCGTTGCCTGCGACGAGTTCCTCCACCGCGACCTGGGCGGTCAGCCGCGCGAGAGGGGCGCCCATGCAGGAGTGGATGCCTTCGCCGAAGCTGAGGATCTTGTTGTCCGCCGTGAAGGTACGGAAGAGGTCGAACGTGTCGGGCTCGGCGTAGACGCGTTCGTCGCGGTTGGCCGATCCCATCAGCACCATGACGCGGGAGTCAGCCGGAACGGTGACGCCGGCGATGGTGAGCTCCGCGGTCGTCTGCCGGCACAGGTTCTTCGCCGGGCCGTCGTAACGCAGGGTCTCCTCCACGAAGTTCTTGACCATCGCGGGGTTGTGATGGAGGTAGCCCTGCAGGGCCGGGAACTTGTCCAGGACCGCGACGCAGTTGGTGAGCAGCGCCGCCGGTGCGTCGGTGGATGCGGACAGGACCAGGTGGGCCAGCCCGACGACCTCCGCCTCGGCGAGCACGCCCTCGGCGCGGGCGAGCAGGATCTGGCTGATGACGTCCGGCGCGTCGGCCGCGATCTCCTCCCCGCGCTGGCGCACGATCTCCGCGATACGCACTTCCGCCTCGAGGTTGGACTTGGCGGCGTCATCGGGGATCCCGAACTGGCCGGCGGTGCGCGCCATCGAGCGCATCAGGTGCTCCTGCCAGAACTGGCTGTCCGACGCTGGCGCGCCCATCAGCCGCATGGAGACCCCGAACACAAGCGGAAGCGCGACGTCCCGGGCGAGGTCACCGCCACCCCGCTCCTGTTCCGGTCGGCGTACCTGATCGTGCCGTTCCTGATCCTGATCGCGGCGCTGTACCGCCTGCCGCTCGGCGCACGCAGCCGTGGCGAACGGCAACGGCTGCTACTCGATGTCGCCACCGTGACGCTGGCCGCGGTGCTGTTCGTGTGGTTCGTCTCGCGCGGCCAGTTGGCCGGGACGCCGTCGGCCCGCCTCGCCGTCACGATCAGCGTGATCATGGTTCTCATCTCGATCATCATCTTCGGTCTGATCAAGGTGATCCTGTCCGACTCACATGTGGTCGACAGGCTGGCGCTGCGGTTGTTCAGTACCAGCATGATCATCACCGTGGCCGGCATCCTCGCGCGGCCGGTGCTAGCCGGCCGGCCGCAGATCACCGTCGACCTGCTCACCCGCGCGGTTGCCCAAGTGCTGACGGTCGCGGCCGCCAACCGGCAGTGGCGGGCAGCAACTGCCAGGGATACCGCAGAGACGGCCGACCGTACAGTATCCTGCCGTATCTGGCCGTGGGCAGCGTCGACACCCTGCTACTGGTCGTCCTGTGGCGGCAGGACTCCGCCGCACAGCTGGTGGTCGGCACCGTCGCCGTGGCGCTGACCGGGCTCGTGGTCGTCCGCCAACTCGGCGCGTTGCGGGACAACGCCCGGCTGCTCACCGAGGTGGGCCGCCAGGAGCGGCGGTTCCGCTCGCTGGTGCAGAACGCCGCGGACGTGATCGCCATCTGTGACCCGGACGGCACCGTGACCTACGCCAGCCCGGGCGTGCAGCAGCTGACCGGTCGCCCGCCCGCTGAGTTGCTCGGCACGACCGGGCCGGCCGTGCATCCGGATGACTTGGCCACAGCCCAGGGTGCCTTCACCGCGGTCGCCGCCGAGCCCGGACTCGTGATCACGTACCAGATCCGGATCGCCCACGCCGACGGCGACTGGCGCTGGGTGCGGGTCACGCTCACGAACCAACTGGAGGACCCGGCGATCGGCGGTATCGTGTCCAACACCAGCGACATCGACGAGGTCCACGCCTACCATCAGCAACTGTCCCACCAGGCGTCACACGGCTCACTCACCGACCTCGCCAACCGATCACTGTTTGAAGATCAACTGGCGCTGGCCCTGGCCCGCGACGGTGGGCGGGTGAGTCTCGCCATGATCGACCTGGACGACTTCAAATCGGTCAACGACACCCTCGGTCACCACGCCGGCGACGCGTTGCTGGTCGCGGTCGCCGAACGGCTACGCCGCGGAGTACGCCCGCAGGACCTGGTCGCCCGGCTCGGCGGTGACGAGTTCGCGGTGGTGCTCGACGGGATCGCCGCCGAGCACGTGGACACCGTCGCCCGACGCATGCTGGGCATCCTCACCGAGCCGCTGCAGGTCGACGGACACGACCTCTACGTGCGGGCCAGCGTCGGCATCGCCGACGCAGAACCACACATCGACGCCGAAGTGCTCAAACGCCGCGCCGACCTGGCCCTCTACGAAGCCAAAGACGCGGGAAAGGGATGCTACATCCGCTACGCGCAGAGCATGCGACCGGCCGCCGAACTGCAATAGCCCGGCCCCCGGCCAGCCGACATGGAGCCTCCTCGGTTGGTCAGGCGGGTTCGGTGACTTTGATCGGTTGTGGGGTCTGTTGTGCCGGTTGCTGTGGACGGTTGTTGGGCAGCAGGGCGGCGGTCAGCATTGCCAGGAGGCTGGCGCCGGTGGCGATGACGAAGCTGATCCGGAATCCGGTCATCGAGGCCAGCGGGATGCCGCCGAACGGTGTTGTGGTGTTGGCCAGGACCACGCCGATCACGGCCCCGGCGACGGAGGTGCCGATGGAGCGGGTCAGGCTGTTGAACCCGTTCGCGGACGCGGTTTCGGACAGGGGGACGGCGGCCATGATGAGGGCGGGCATGGCCGCGTAGGCGATCGCGATGCCGGCGCCGATGACGCAGGTGACGACGATGACCTGCCAGACGGTGTGGACCAGGACCAGGGCCAGCGCGTACCCGACGGCGATGACGGCCGCGCCGAGCATCAGTGACGTCTTAGGGCCGCGGGCCTTGGAGATCCACGCCGACACCGGGGAGACCGCCATCATCACCAGGCCGCCGGGGGCCAGACACAATCCCGCGACAACCATCGACTGGCCCAGCCCGTACCCGGTGGCCTTGGGTAGTTGCAGCAGTTGCGGCAGGATCAGCGACATCGCGAACATGGCGAACCCGATGGCGACCGAGGCGATGTTGGTGAGCAGGACCTGGCGGCCGGCAGTGATGCGCAGGTCTACGAGCGGTTCGCCGGCGCGCAGTTCAAACCAGCCCCAGGCGAGCAGGATCACCGGCGCGGCGGCGAACAAGCCGATCGTGGTGGCGCTGCCCCACCCCCAGTCGCCGCCCTTGGACACCGCGAGCAGCAGGCTGATCAATCCGGCGGCGAGACCGAGCGCGCCGATCAGGTCGAACCGGCCGGCGGCCCGCACCGGCGACTCGGGGACGACGATCGCGATCAGCACCGCGGCGACGACGCCGAGCGCGGCCGAGCCCAGGAACAGCACGTGCCAGTTGAAGTGCTGGGCGACCAGGGCGGCGGCGGGCAGGCCGAGGGACCCGCCGACGCCGAGCGAGGCGCTCATCAAGGCCACCGCGGATCCCATCCGCTGTGCTGGCAGGACGTCGCGCATGACGCTGATACCCAGCGGGATGACGCCCATCGCGGCACCCTGCAGGCTCCGGCCGACCACCATCGGCAGTACCCCGGAGGTGAGACCGCACAGCAGCGAGCCCGCGATGAGCAGGCCCAGGCTGACGAAGATCAAGCGCCGTTTCCCGTACATGTCTCCCAGCCGCCCGGTCACCGGGACCGCCACCGCGCCGGCCAGCAGGGTCGCGGTGATCACCCAGGAGGCGTTGGCGCTGGAGGTGTGCAGCAACGCGGGGAGCTCCACCAGCAGCGGAATCACCAGGGTCTGCATCACCGAGACCACGATGCCGGTGAAGGCGAGCACGGCCACGACGGCGCTACCGCCCGGGCGTGGTGGTGGTGGTGGTGCGGTGTTCGGGGACATGCTTCTCACCTTCGAGTGGGGTTGACTCAGGCTGCTGTTGCGGTGTTCCACCGCTGGGCGGCGACTGCGCCGCCGTCAACGAGCAGGTCGTTGCCGGTGATGAACGAGGAGTCCGGTCCGGCCAGGAACGCCGCGGCGTTGGCGATGTCGTCCGGGGTGCCCATCCGGCGCGCCCCGGACAGGTCGATCAACGCCTGGATGTGGGCACCCGCCGGGCCCTGCAACTCCTGTACGCCCATCGGGGTCGAGATCACGCCGGGACTGATCGTGTTGAGTCGTGCCCCGGCCCTCCCCCAGGCGTGCGCGGCGGCCTGCACCCGCAGCTGATTGCCGCGCTTGGCCGTCGTGTACGCCGCGCCCGGGTTCGCCGCGTCGAGGTCGATCGCGGGATGCTCCAACAGCCGGCCGGTGGGCGCGGTCGCGAGGTGCCGCTCCAGATCCGCGGGCAACGACGTGAAATGCCCGGCCATGCTCGCCACGCAGACCAGCGACAGGCCGGGCGAAGCGACGGCCAGGAAGGCGTCGATGACGTGCGCGGTGCCGAGCAGGTCCACCTCGTAGATCTGCCGGGCCGTGGCCATCACCGGCGAGACGCCCGCGGTGTGGATGACCGCGTCGATGCGACCGGCGTTGCCCGCGGCGCCTGCCAGCTTCTGCACCGAGCCCGGCTCCGAGACGTCCACCAGAAGCCCCTCGACCGCGTGCCCCTCACCGGCGAGGGAGGTCACGGCGGCCTCCAGCCGGGTGGGCGAGAAGTCGGCCAGCAGCAGCCGCCGCCCGCTGGCCAGACGCCGCGCGACGGCCAACCCCATCCCACCGGTGCCGATCACGACCAGAACGTTCGGCGCCGCATCCAGCTCACTCATCAGAACCCCCAACGGCCGCCCACCACGAGCAGCTCGATCAACTGGAACCGTACACCAGATACGGTACTGAGTACCATCAGCGGGATTGTGTAACATGTCAGGCATGGCACCCATCAACACCCCACCAACGCTTCGTGACCGGACAACCCGCGCGGTGCGCGCGGAGGTGAGTGCCGTCGCCATGCAGCTGTTCCTCGAGCAGGGCTTCGACAAGACGACTGTCGATCAGATCGCCGCCGCGGCCGGGCTGTCGCGCACCAGCTTCTTCCGCTACTTCGCCACAAAAGAGGACGTCGTCCTCGGCAACCTCGAAGAACGCGGCAGTCAGGTGCTCGACGCGCTGGTCGCGCGTCCCGCCCGGGAGCCCGTATGGCAGGCGCTGCGGAACGCTTTCAACCCGCTGCTCGAGGAGATCGCGCAGGCACCCGAGCGGGGGCTGAGCACGG
>Ga0307513_10003696_pt1 | contig 20678 bp, 22 predicted proteins | sample 15_EM_MG_FD_202174 | JGI IMG/M metagenome (GOLD analysis project Ga0307513, IMG submission 202174) | Populus trichocarpa ectomycorrhiza microbial communities from riparian zone in the Pacific Northwest, United States - 15_EM | ecosystem: Host-associated > Plants > Roots > Unclassified | place...
AGTACAACTCTAAGTTGCCAGAATATTCATTACTCATATTGTCTTTATTATGAAACTCAACATCCATATCAAATTGCTTCAGCGAGAGGCTTCAGCTATGGGCTTTAGCTATCAACCATAGCTATTCCGTTAAAACACAAGCTTTACTTCCCTACCTCAATGCTATCCTGTCTTGAATACCGCGTGGTGTCAAAAATCGCAAAGGCCCCTATCGGTAACAACGAAGTGCCCCCTATAATACGTAGAATAATATTTTACGCAAATTGAAGTTTGTCTAGTTCGGATCAAAGGAAATATTGTCATTGATTTTGGAGAGCGGCGCTTGGCTACTGCTTAAAGGCATTCAAGCGCGGACCGCAGCTAGGTGGCCAACGTGGTTTGCCAACTCCTCATCGACTCGGTCAATTTCCGAGGCAAGCTGTAATACATGACAACACCAACTTCATGCCAACCTGTAAAAATCAGCACCTGGACAATTTCATTTCAGTTACGGTTTGCCATAGAAGCCATAACAAGGAGTTATATAGAACGCAATACTCCTCCCCAGATGCCACTCTTTCGATTCCCTCTCCTATCTCTCAGGCTCCTATCCCTTTCCTCTCTTGGTTTCCCATCTCCACCCCCTTCCTGGTTAAAAGTGTCCTTTTATAGTTAGTATGCAGCTTGATCCTAGAAGTGCGTCACTCCGGTGCTATGACTAGCGGGAAGATCTCCATGAGTCTGCTCATGTGGCCCAGATCTGCGGCAACTTCAATTTCGCTAACCCTCCTGTCTTAAACTACGGTTACTATCAAAAGAGGAGAGCGCTCCCTCAGAGAGCTTGAACTATGGGGTACCGCCAGGGGGGAAGAGGCATTCCACCATTGTATTTATTTTGCTTGTGATCTTGCCCATGAGAATGCCGAAATAGACCAGGTACCGGGGCACGTACCAGTCTCGCCTGATCAGTAGCGGCAAAACATCTGCCAGGATGGGCTGGATATGGATCTCACCAAAGCGCTCTTCACTGCCAACCCCGATGATGCAGTCCTATCGTCGGAAATTACTCTGAAGAATCACATTCTTTTAGCATACCTAGATGGGAAATCCCATGTCCGCTGGATTCTTCATTGCCGGAATGAACCCTAAGCAGAAAACAAGAATTTTGTCATCCCACCCACCCTGCCCATCTTTAACAGTCATGAAGATTTCTGCATAGCCCGGTGCCCAGATAATCATATTATACCCATTGTCGGGATACCATGGAGGGAGCACAACATAAACTATTTTTCGGTACAACCTATATCCACCATGAGTGGACAAAGTTCTATCATATGATCGGCTGCTCACAAATCTGGGAAATGATCTGCCAAACCAGAACTACGATTCAGCGGAAATGGAGTCCGTCAATATAGATAGGAGCATGCGAGTTCGGGATTAGAGGGCGCTCATCAACTACTTCGATCTTGCAATTGCCAATGAAACCTCAAATTTGGTATGGAGTTTACTGCGAAAAAAGCAACCCAACAGAACTCCAATTCCTCATCGAAACGCCTCTGCATGAGGCCTCCTGCCGGATCTGACTGCAGCAATCCTCGGTAGTACCCCAGTATCTTCCTCCATACCGGCACCACCACTCTCTGTCACAATCGTACCGCAAATCTTCGCGGCCCCACTGTTGCCCCCCGACAACAGGTATTCCCTCTTATCCAACAACGACCACTTCCCCAGGTGCCCATCCACTTCTGGCAGCCGGTTGGATAATCGAGTCGAATGGTGGCAGCTGGGTATTTTTGTCCGCTGAGTTTAGTCCATGCCATTTATTCAAGCCTTAGGCCTTGGGGCAATACCACAGCCCCTGCTCAGTTCCCAGCTCTACCACTGACATTGGCTGCAGTTGGGCCTAGTTCTACCTTCAGTCATGCTCCGCCTTCTTCTGGAAATGAAGAATATACTTCTTGACAAACCTGTGCGGCCTCAACTCACTCCTCACTGGCCCCCAAGCTCCCCAGCAAGCTTCCCCCATGGATTTTGCTCTACCCACCCCTCAGACCCTGCAACCAGCCAGCCCAGCCGGCCGTGATACTTGCTGCCCCCCCACCCTGATCCCCCCCTACCCTGTTCCCTCCATCAGCTGCTTCCCCCACTTTCCCGACCACCACACCAAGTTCCACTGCCTTTCCCTCTTTCCCGCCCATTACATTGCCAATGACCCCTCCGGCTTCTACACTCCATTTCCCGGCTCCTTTAGTCGTCTCGCCTGCCCTGCCCCATAGTCCGACGGTGGCTCCAGCCACTTACAGTGATTCGACAGCCGGTGGCCAAACTTTGATGACCACTCCCGTAACCTCTCCAACACAGCTAACCAGCATCATAGGTTGCATCCCGACTATGTCGTCTCACCTAAAGATTCCACGGGATCTTGGAACCCCTCTACGTCTTTCCATCATGCTTCCCTTGCCCTCCCTAGCCTTATTAGCTTCTTCTCATCACACTTCACCTTCTCCTCCAGGTCTGGTACCAACGCCCACTCACTCGCTATGACCTCTAGTCTCAGCCTCAAGCAAGTCCTATTCGCCTTCAACCAGAGATGAGAAGACCGGATCCCTTACTGCTTCAGGAAACTGCCGCACGCCCAGGACAATTACCCAACCGCTGTTCTATGCCCAGTCCAATCTAGGGACTGCGGTAACCACAAAGTCTTCTAGTAACAAGAGACCTCTAACTGATTTCAAAGTCTCCACAGATACCAACTATAAACCTAGCCGTACCAAGTTCAAACTCCCAACAATTAACATTTCGCATGACGATGATGATAATAATAATGATAGTAGTAATAACAAAGATTACGATGAGGATGTGGGTGTGGATGGAGATATATCAACCATTTCCTGGAATCATGAGGATGATGATAATCACTTTCAGATGACGGATTATATAGATGAGGAGGAGTCAGGGGCGGGGAGAGTGATGAGTAGAGTTCAGACTGGCAGAATGGAGAAGAATTCGATGAGATTGATGGGGACGAACAATGGCAGAGCCAAAAGGATACAAAGGTTGGCCAGCAGGAAGAGGATAGGAGGCACAAGGACAATACTGCCCAGGAGGCAGAGATGGAGCAGGAGTGGGAGCAGGAGGAAGAAGACCTTGAACCACAACCTGAAATAGCAAGGCTATGCACAAGCAGGCAACATTGGTGATACCTCTGACCGCCTATTTTATCCAAGTCACATCTCGCACATCAAGTTAGGCTCACCAAAGGGCCATGGTAATGAGACTTGCCGGGCGGGACCAGTAGGTGTCTTTACAGCAACTTCTACAATACTACAGACACCAATAATCACGCGTGGAACAATTATACAATTGCTGATGGCTGGTCTCAAATATTGACCTGGTTATCGCTGATAAAGCCTGGGCTACAACTCAGGGCTATTCAAGAGAGCCGGGTGAAAAATATAGGGGAATGGGTGATAGAGACTAAGAAGTATAGAAGCAGTAGGGGAAGATAATCTAATAAGCAAGTTTGGTTTTGCTATGGAGATCCAGGAGCTTGAAAGACTTTTATTAAGTAACGAGGATGAGCGGCGATGGCTGGAAGGAAAAAGGGCTAGTGCTGATAAGGTGTAATAGTAGCTCGTTGGCGATAGACATGCTGTGCGATTTGGCCTGAGGCCAAGAGGTCACGGCCGGAAGGGCTCTGCATGGTCATGGTGGTGTAGAGTTCACACTGCGAGTAACCCATGAGAACTGACAAACTGCTCCAGGCTCTTGGGGTGTCAATAGGGCGACTGGTTCTTGATTGCGATGCTATTACTTGAATAGGGAGATTGGTATATTGTTGTTAAGGACTGCTTACGGTAGTTAAGGAGGCTTCCATGGTCCGACTAATCTGTTTTACACTTCAGGGGCACCTATTGGTTTATCCTGACCTCCTTGGTATGGCTAATTCTACAATGCCGGAGACATGTTCAACTTATTTGAAGTCCAATCAGGTCAAGGCCATTTCAGCTGGTCCCTCGAGTGACCTTTGGCACACACTGTTTCCCGATGTTCCTTCTTTAAACAGGCAAGATATAGTTCTGGATTTGGAAGATTCTGATTCAGATAGGCAAGGTTCTCCCCAGTATTCGGGCATATGGTTTCTGGAATATGCTTCGGTGTATTGGGAACGAAACGCATAACAAGAACTTTCAGAGAGCACAAGGCCGTTCGCGCTGAAACTATTTGGTGACTAAAGCAACCACATATCGCTGGATATCTGCTTGGAGGCAGAGAAAGGTTTTTTCCCTCCCGTGGTAATTTCAATACAACTTCGTTGATCAGAGATCTACACTATGCACCATTGTTTGGAATGCTTGAGATTGTAGCCTGTTCGGTAGTGCTTGAAGGCTGTGATATTAACCAAATGGATTGCATGGAGAATACAGCTCTCATATGGGCTGGTGGAAAGGAGCATGAGGGAGCGGTGCAAATACTGGGGCGGGATGATGCCAACCCGACCAAGCAAATCATGATGGCAAAACGCCGCTGTACCAGGCTTTTTGGGGTGGACACAAAGGAGTGGTGGAAATACTACTCGGAAGGGACGTTGTCAAACTTGACAGACCAGAGGCGTTCGAAGAAACACTACTATCGCATTCTAAGAATAGTCACAAGGGAATGGTGAAAATACTACTGGAGCGGGACGACGTGGACCCCAACAGACCGGATATCTACGACAAAAATTGGCTCTCTTGCGCTTTTGAGAATGGGCACTAGGGAGTTGTGAAAATACTGGTCGAACAGGGCAAGATAAAGACCTACAAACCAGATAAGCGCAGCCGAATGCCGCTCATGTGTTCTACGTGGAATGGGCACGAGGGAGTTGTGAAAAAACTACACGAAGAAACAACGTCAACCCCCAACACACCGAATAACGCTGGCTGAGCACCACTCTTGTTTGCTACTTCAAATAGACACAAGGGAGTGGTGAGGGTGGAGTACTACTCCCAAGCGCCCAGTCAGTCCTTCAATTGCCTAGGGCGGGATAGACGCCAAAGTTGCCGCCATTGGAGGAGACGGACACCAAATTGTAGTGTACACCAACCCATGCCCGGGACGACAGCCGGGCCCTACAGGTGTCTCAGTCGAACCGCTATTTTTAAATTTCTGAGCCGAGAGTTTGTGCTTCAAGAAAAGAAACATCTTTATTACAACGCTATCATGATATTTGGGTATCAGGAATCAAATTTTATCAGCAATCAACCAAGCTGTGAACTCATATCCGATCCCAGTTCTGGCCACCCGGAACATGCCCTAGTTCCCCACCTGATATTACCGCTCTGTTCTCCAAATCCCCAAACATATTTTCTTCTCTTATCAAATGTATGAAGCAACAAATAAGCGGATAGAGCAATCACACATGGTGAATACCATAAAAACTCCAGTCGTTTGCTATCTCCGAATCTACTGCCTAGAAGTGTTCAAAAAGGTTAGTGCTTGTCTATGCCGTGACAAGAGCAATCACGATGTTATTAAAACGCATTAGCCGACACGCGGTTCTATTAACCTGTCAAACTAAACCTATAATAAGCTGACGGAGATAGCGAATTGAAAGTATTTTTGCGGTATTTTTATGCAATACCAATAGCTCACGCCCAGCATGACTCAGGGGGGCAAGTGACGGTGGGTACGTACAGGTGACACCCGTCCTGACTCAGGCTGGCCGGGCCCTGCAGATGACTCCGGACAATTCCAAATAGGGCGAGGCCGTACGGGAACTTGATATGAACTGCAGGACTCTAGGTTGACGGACGGGCCCTGCCGTCTTTCTGCAAATGGTGAGAACAGACGCCCGGGCCCTGCTGGTAGGACGGGACAGTTGGGAACACTGAGCGTGCTACGTGGGCTGGAGGACGACAATCTCAACATACTTAATTAGTAGGGCCGAACACCGCTATTGTATGCTGCTTCGAGAGGCGCTCTGGGGGTGAAGAAAATAGTACATGTAAGGGACGACATCAACTCCAACAAACTGGATAACGGGGGCCAAAAACCGCTCTCGTTTGCTGCTTCAAATAGGCCCAAGGAAGCGGGGAGGGTGGTACACGGGTGGGACGACGTCAACCACAACAAACCCCAACAAACTGGATATGCGCTGCTGAATAGCACGCTTGTGTGATGCTTCGAATGGGCATCAGGCAGTGGTGAAAATGGTAGTTGAATGGGACGACGTCAACCACAACAGAGCAGATAAGGGCGGGCAAACACCCCTCTTCTAGGGTGCTACGAATGGGCAGGAGGAAGCGGTGAAAATACTACTGGAACTGCACGACGTCAACCCCAACAGGATAAGCACTGCTGAATACTGCTTGTGTGTGCTGCTGGGAATGGGCATGAACAAGTGGTGAAAATCATACTCAATTGAAACGACTGGAGCTTCAACTCACCAGAAAACCATGGCCAAACACCGCTCTCATGGGCTGCTTCGAATCGACAAATTGGAGTGGTGAAAATACTACTCGCATGAGACGATGCCGGGGTCGGTCAACCCCGACAAACCGGAGAAGCACAGCGGATCACCACCCTTTTGTGATCCTTCGACTGGGGACAAGAAAGTGGTGAAAATAGTAGTTGAAGGGGACATCAACCTGTGTAAACTAGATAAGTGTGGCTGAATAGTGCTCTCAGGTGCTGCTTCGAATGCGTACGAGGAAGTGGTGAAAATAGTCGTCGAACGGGACGACGTCAACATCGACAAGCCAATAAGCACGGCCAAGCAACCCTCACGGTGATGTTTCGAATGAGCCCGAGAGAGTAGTGAAAATCCTAATTGAACAAAATGATGGCAGCCCCAACGAACAGGATCACCGTAGCCTAATACCGCTCTGTATGCTGCTTGGAACGGGAAAGAGGAAGTGGTGAGGGTGATACTCTGGCGGGACGACAGCAATCTCGACATATTAAACAAGTACAACCGTGCACTGCTCGTGCATGCTGCTTCGAATAGGCACGAGGAGTGGTTAAAATACTACTTGGGCGGGACGACAGCAATCCTGATTCTCCAAATACTACCGGCCAAGCCCTGCTCTTGATGCTGCTTATAGCGGTCGTGTGGAAACAGTGAAAATTCGGCTAGGGCGTCCTTCTGGTTCTCTTCCGACACCTGTCCCATAACTCGTCTCACAACCCAAACCTACTCAAAGCAAGCTTCCTTCCTGGTCAAAGTAGTGTGCAATTAAGGGTCTTCATATGCGGCACTGGGAGAGGTAGTCTGGAGCGGGGAAGCAAAGAGAGGGGGGGGGGCAGCTGAGTAGGTGGGTGCCGGTAGAAGTGCGGGGAATTTGACGCCCAAGGTCAGGCCAAGTTGCGGTGGTGTGAGGTGGACTCGCAATTGCTGCTTTGTGGAAAAGAATAGAGGTGAGGCAGAAGCTTTATAGGTGTAGAGGAATGTGCTGCCGCCTTAGGTTTTTTCTTTGTCTTTTTTGTTTTCTTTTTTGGGGAGATGAGAGAAGACGAATTGTGGCACCTCCGGGTCCCGGTCCACTAGTGCCTACCCTATTAGGTTAAGCCCACCCCGGCAACAAGCCCTTAGCACTCACAATTTGTAACAAAACACTCTGTGAAGGAAGAGCTTTTTCCAGCCATGGGATAGCTTGCGGAGCCTGAGCTTCCCAGATCCCATTAACTGGCATTCCGCCTTTTGTTAACCTGCTCTGCCAAGTCTGTTATGCTTTGGTACCACTCTCCGACCGAGATCTACGATACCAAATTAAGCAAGTATTTAGGTAGATTCTCGTTCGTATCTGGGCCTTCCCTTTGACGAATATTGCTCCTTCCATTGGAGAGTGCTCTCAAAAAGATGTCTTCCAGATTGTAAAAGCCTCCTCATGGCATAGCTATTTGGCAACTGCAGCAACCAGATCTCCCCAATGCTCTGCTTAGACGTGGAGAGACCGTATCTCCTCCAAGTTGAATGTGATAAACCTTTCTTATTGAGTGGTCTACACTGGGCATCGTTTTTTTGGGATTGTTGAGATTGCGGCTGGTTTGTTAGAGCTGGAAGGTTGTGACTTCAACCAAACACATTTGATCAATGATACATCTCTCATGTGCGGCTGCTTTGAATGGGCATGCGTGGTGAAAATAGTTCTTGAGTGGGAAGAAAGCCGACCCACCAAATTGGAATGGCAAAACACTGCTCTGCTTGGCTGCTTGGGGTGGACACGGAGGAGTGGTGAAAACACTACACCGAATGCACGATGTCAGCCATGACAAACCAGATAAGGATTGCCGAACACCGCTCTTGTATACTGCTTCAAATAGGTAATAGGGCATGGGGTGGAACATACAACACAAGGGAACCGACGTCCACCCAGACCAACGGGACAAGTGCCGCCGAAGACCGCTGTTGTATGCTGTTGCGAATAGGCTTGAGGGAGTGGTGAAAATACTATTCGCACAGGACGACGTCGGCCCAAACACACCAGATAGGTACCACAGAGTGCCCCACTTGTACGCTGCTGAGAATGGGAACGTAGTACTAGTGAAAAGAGTGCTCGAACAAAACGACGTCAACCGCACCACAGGGGATAACAGTGGCCAAATGAACCTCTTAAATACGGCTTCGAAAGGGCACGAGGAAGTACTGAAAGTCCTACTCAAAGGAAACGAGATCAACTCCTATACACCGGATAACCGTGGCCAACACCAATCTCGTATGCTGCTTCGAATGGACAAGAAGGAGTGGGGTGCGTACTACTCGGGTAGGACGACGTCAACCACAACATACTAAATAAGTACTGCCCAACACCCCTCTTGGGTAATCCTTAAAATGGGTACGAGTCAGTGGTGAAAATACTCCTTGAACGGGACGACCTCAACGCTGACGAACCCAATATCCGTGGCCAAAACCGCTCGTGTATGGTGCTTCAAATAGGCGTGACGGAGTGGGGAAAATACTACACTACTAGGACCACGGGAATCCTGATTGTGCGGATACTACCGGCTGAGCCCGGCTCTCAAATGCAGGTTGTAGGGGTCAAAAGCAAACAGTGAAAATTCTGCTCATGTGTCCTTCTTTTTCTCTTTCGCCACCTTTCCCATAGCTGTTCTCGCAACCCAAACCCACTCAAAGCAGGCTTCCTTCCTACTCAAAGTAGGGTGTAATTAAGGGTCTTGATACGCGGCATTGGGAGAGGTAGTGTGCAGGGAGAAACGAAGAGAGAGGGGGCGAGAGGAAGGGGGTGGCCCTGGGTGCGGTTTTCGGCGACAGGCGTATTGGAAGTGCTTGGAATACCAAGCTGCTTCAGCTTCCCGCTGTCCTTCCCCCTCTTCTTCTCTTTGACACCTTTCCCATAGCTGTTCTCGCAACCCAAACCCACTCAAAGCAGGCTTCCTTCCTACTCAAAGTAGGGTGTAATTAAGGGTCTTGATAAGCGGCACCGGGAGAGGTAGTCTGGAGCGGAGAAGCAAAGAGAGGGGGAGAGGGAGAGGGGGAGAGGGAGAGGGGCTGTGTGGGCGGGCAGCTGTCGAAGTGCTTGGAATTTGAAGTGCCATGCCAGGTGAAGTTGCGGTGCTGTGAGGTGGACTTGGAGTTGATGCTTTTTGGAAAAAAATAGGGGGGAGGCAGAAGCTTTATAGGCGTGCAGGGATGCACTGCTGCACTAGTCTTTTTCCTTTTTCTTTTTGTGGGGATGAGAGTAGGGCACATGCGGTACCTCCGGTCCGGCTAGCGCGTGCCCTATGGGGGCAGGGCTGCGGCCGGATCCGCCCTGGGCCCTTTAAGCTTCCCCTGAATTTGAGCACAACAGCAAAGCAGGGTGGCAGCCCGGCTGGTGACATGAAACTCACAGCCCACGCAGCACTCTTGGGCCAATATCTCCGTGCATGCCGGAAGGCTGCAGAAGCTCTGAGAGATTACCTCAAACTGCTATACACGCATCTTATGGAGACACTGCACCAGAGGTTTATCGGTAAGTTATATAATACTACACCGAGTCGATTTGTTTTAACTACACCGGCGATATGGAGCCATGAGGCACAGAGCGCACCTGTCCAGGGGCCAAGGATCCTGGGCTTTCAGCGACTGCTGGGGATACATTGACAATGGTTTCAGAGCCAGAGGCTGCGGCATCGTATTGTCTGAAAGAGGCTTAACTACCACAAGCACTGTGATAGCGATTGCCTGCTTGAGGTAACTTTCCTTTTGCCTAGCCATTCAGTGCTGGGCCTAATGAGGCCGGCTGGTCCCTCTCACAAACCTTCCGTCATGCACTTTCCGCAAGTCTTTTCTTTAAATCAGCGAGATTTGGATTCTGATTTGGAAGATTGCCAATCAGGTGGGATAGATTCTCGCTCATATTTGGGCATACCCTTTCTCGCATATTCTTCCCTCTATTGGTGAGTGCACATAATACGAGATCTTTCAGATTGTGCTAGCCTGCCTGCGCCGAAGCTATTTGATAACTAGAGCAACCATGTATGCCCAAAGATCCTCCTGGACTTGCAGAAACCATGTTTCCTCCCGTGAATTACGATAAACCTTCCTTGTTCAGCAGTCGACACCGTGCATCCTTCTTCGGGATTGTTGAGATTTTAGCTGATTTGGTTGAGCTTAAAGGCTGTGACATCAACAAAACAGATTGCATAGGCACAGTAAACTCTTGGTAAGCCCACCACCGGGAATCTCAACAGAAATCACAATCTAAATTCCAAATAGGCTTAGTTGGGTATGTTAACAAAATTACGAATATGATGTAATAAGATCCAATGGCTAATCTTAAATAGGCTATACAGAGTCTGGAAACCGCTATCTCTTCTCGAGGTGTTTTGTCTCTAACCTGGGGACCCAAGGCCGATGGGTGACAGCGGGTTTAAGCAGAGTCCACCGCAGTAGATCTCTGGTCTGGGCTGCGGTGAATGGGCACAAGGGTGCGGTGAAAGTCCCACTGGAATGGGACGGTGTCAACCCAGCAAAACAGGATAAGCGCGGCCGAGCACCACTCTTGTCTGATGTTTTCAATAAGCACAAAGGAGTAGTGAAAATACTAGTCGAAATGAAACGGCCTCAGCCCTAACACACCGGATAAGCTCCCCGCAACACCACTCTAGGGTGTTACTGACAATGGGTACCGTGACTAGGGAGTGGTGAAAATACTACTCAAACAAAACGACTTCAGCCTTAACACGCAGCATAGCCAAGGCGGAATACTGCTCTTATATGCTGCTTCGAAAGGACACAAGGGAGTGGTGAAAATACTAGGTGAACGGGACCAGGTCACCCCCGATACAGCGGATACCTGCAGCTTAGCGCCCCTCTCGAACGCTGCTGAGGATCGGCATGAGGGAGTTGGGAAAATAGTCCTCGAACAAGACGACGTCAACCCTCACAGATCAAGTCGCTGCAGCCAAACACTCCTCTTATGCACTACTAGGAATGGGGGCGAGAGAGTAGGCTTCCCTGTTTCACTCATTGGCCTATTCGCCGCTTGGCCTTATTGCCTTTTGGCCTCTTCCTTGTTTCGCTGTTTCCCACTTTCCAAGGTCCCTGTTTCTCTGTTTCTCTACTTCACCATTTCTTCTTTCTTTGTTTAGCCGTTTCTTTGCCTGTACCCCTCCAACCAGCAACAGCTCGAATACTCGCGCTGCCGTTTCAAGTTGCAAGGTGATTACCTATTGGTCAACGCGTTCTTACTTGTACAGTGAGGTGCTATAAGTGGCAGAGTAGCCTTGTTGTTATGATTGAAGCCGACGGCTAACGGCATAAGATCACGATAAGTAGATAAGTGAGCTTTTTTTCTTCCTTTTTTTAATTGCTGCAGTGTTTATAATTACAAAATGCAAAACTCCCGGAAAGCAAAGGCTACCCATTCTGAGTCCCAGTCAAATTCTCACGGGAAGCCCGCCACCATTCCGGCATGTTCTGGAACTCCCACAGCAGCCCCCCGGTCATCTCTGCATACGCATCATGTACTGTTTGGTGCGTAAAGTGCACTACACTATATCAGTTTCCGACATAGGAGCCAATATAGTGCTCAACAGCATACGATCGCAAGAAAACAACAGAGCCCTGCGTGCAGTCAATTTTAACTCCAAGTTGTGGAAAACAAGCGTCCCCGCCCTCAAAGCCCCCTAATGCGACGATTGCGCACCACCCCTGACAAATGTCCTCCAAATCCTTGTGGTTGTTTGTGTTGGCGTTGATGACTAGTGAGCGCGACGTGAAAATTCCGAATGCTGAGTCTACCGCGTCCCGGTTTCCCTTGCCATGAATGTTATCATATATCCCATTATAGGCCTGTGTATATTTCGCATGTTCATCGGGGAGAAAAGTTTCAAAGAGTTTCTCCACAGTTTGAGTTAATGGCCGGAGGTCTTTGCTCAACTCTTGCAATGCTGCCCTTGCTTCTTGTGAGCTACACGCTTGGGCTGGCCCTGCTCTAAGTTTGATGTCATGGGTGCGAGTACCGGTTCTGGGCACGAACGCGCGGTGTGCAATCACACACCCCTTCACCCTTGTGGCACCATCGGTCCCATTTTCGTCAGCCGAAAGCAAAGTCGTAGCATCCACATCCATATCACTAGAAGCGCTGGCCGATTTGAACCGGTCCCGTGAGCCTACAGCTCCGTGCCTGACGTGATCCGCCGTAATACCCCGCGATTTAGCGTATTTCACTATTGCCGGCTCAAGTACCTCTCTGAACTGGGTCGCCCTATTATTTCCTGCTTTAATAACGCATGGAACTCCGTGTCTAATGGTAGCTTACGGTTAGCGTGGCCTCAACATACAGTATTAACTTTGATAAGAGATATTTGTCTCAGGGTGTCTAAGTTTCCTATTTTGGCTGCCATTGAAGGAGCAAGAGAAGCATAGCGGCGCCGCGCGCATAATTGAACGATGTTTGTGAACACGACTGCTATTGCATACCATCAAAATTCAGACTACTTGCCGTGCCCTGGCATTTGTGGCACAACAACTATTGCCTACAGGTAAAAAATAGGCCGCAGCTGAGTGATTCTGCTGGCATGCAATAGTGGGAGTTTTCACAAACTTCAGGACACGGCGAGTAGGCTCGATTTGGGCGGCAGGCAATCGCAGTGGCGCTCACAAACGCTGTTCTATTATGCGCGCAGCGCCGCTATGCTTCTCTTGCGTCTTCAATGGCAGCCAAAATAGGAAACTTAGACACCCTGAGACAGATCTCTCTTATCCAAGTTAATAGCAGATGGGAAATTGCTTACTTATCACTGATGATAATAATATTCCCACTAATGGGTTCCAATTGAGGCTCATTAAAGGCCTCAAAGTCCTCTTGCCGATTTGAGTCTGGCTGTTTTTTGATTTTATTCCGGATCTCGCTCATGACATCAAAACCTTGGCATCGATGATAAACAACCTGCTCGTTTGTTGTTTTTAACATCCCGAGAATATTACGCCGCATGTTGGATAGCTTTGCACCAGCTCCGACTATCGGGAAGGCCAGTTCCTTGGAATCTAAAGAGGGTGATAGGCAGGTTAGCATACGGCTTTGGTGTGCAACGGAGATGAAGCCTTGACATGCAGTAGCCAGCCGCCTAGCGAGAGCACAGTAAAGCGAGAACGCGCATAGAACTCTTATAGGACAGGGATTATTTGTATAAGCATTCTTGCTAGATTGCCATTTTACTTTGCGGTTGGGCGTTGCATCAACTGGGAGGGCAAAACAAGGGAGAAAATATCGCACCTTGCATATTTGTCGGAAAGTTTTGAATGGGCTCCTGCTCATCTGCAATACCCCTAGCACCGAGAGCGCTGCTATGACCACCTTCATGCTGCAGCTGCAGCTTCATGTTTTTCTCTTCCTCCATCATGTTTTTCTTTTTCTGTTTCAACCGCTTCCGCTTGAGGCCTTCGACGTCCTTCTTCTTCTTCTTCGCTCCTCCCATCTCTATTCCACGCAAAGCCAAACTGACTCAAAGCAAGCTTCCTTCCTGCTCAAATCAGGGCGTAATTAACGGTCTTGGTCCGCCACTGAGTGAGGAAGTCTGGAGGTGAGAAGCTCCGAGAGGGCGGAAGAGGAGCGGAGGGGGCAGGAGAGGGGGGGCCGGCGGCTGGGGAAGTGCTTGGAATTCGAAGCCCAAAGCCAGGCGAAGTCGTGGTGCTATGAGGTGTACTAGCAGCTGTAGTTGCTGCTTTTCAGAAGAAATAAGGGGGAGGCAGAAGCTCTATCGGCGTGCAAGAACCCACTGCGGTGCGAGTTTATTTTTTATTTATTTTTTGTGGAGATGAGAGCATGGCATTTGTGACCTCTCGGGCGCAGCTAGTGTGTGCCCTATCCCTTGGGGTATCTGAAACAGTCAAATTTGTAGCCAACACGCTAAGGCCAGATTCAGCCCCAGCATGCCACACTTGGTCAGAAGATACGATTTTCAGCCCCTTCACAACCCAAATGACTCAGCGCTATTGCCAAGTTAAATATTCTCAGCAAACCACAACTCTTAGTACGCCTGGCATTGCATTTGACTTGCTCAGATACCCCAGGGGATAGGAGGGCTAGCGCGATACATCTATAGAAGCCAGAGCCGCCGGGGACCTGGGCAACAGAGAGTTTGCGCAAAGAGACCCAGGTAGTCAGAAACTAGGTTATTTTCGGTTAACCTAAAAGCCTTAGGCGCTTTGGCTGCTGGGCAGAAGTGCAAAATGGGGCTTTTAAGACATGAAGAAATTTGATTCTGGCAGAAGAACAAATGACAGCGATGCAATACACTTTGACCATTTAGGTGTTTTCTAATATTACGATAGAAGCTAGCGCGATATGTCTTTCAGGAGCGGGCGCTATTGCGACATCTTTAAACTGGTAGCTTCCCCAAATTCAGCTACCCAACTGGTGTGCCCTAAGATCCAGGATATTAGGGCTTTGTTGGCGGGCACAGAAGGCGGGCCAACAGTTCTGTTTTGCAACTATTCTCTTTTCTTTACACACGGTGCATCTTTCACCAAAGCATCAACAGCGAGGGGCGCTACCGCCGTGAATCGGCCTACTGGCTCTGCCAGCAGCATAATTATCATTCAGTATAGCTGAGTTACACATCTTCATTGCCTGCTATAAGAACTCGAATACCGCAATGGAACCTCCTGCTAGCATTTTGGAGTTGCCTTTGCTGGTAAGGTTTGGGTGTTTTTTCTTCTTTTCTCTCTTAAGCTCATGCTCAGGGCCAGCTTTCGCTATGTGCCCGCCCTCCCTGTTCAAGTGACACAGCTTCAAACGACTTAGCTGTGCTCACCCCGCAAGCCTCCGCTGGCACTGGGCAGCCTGTCGGCCCTGGAGCTGGGCCACGGCCGGCAGCTTGTGGCAGCCCTGTCCACCCTTTGTCAAAGGTTGCCCTGTTGCTCATTTCCTTGCAGCCTCCGGCCCCGCCAGGCCGCCAATCAAAGAAAAGAAATGCCCGGGGCCCCAAGTGTTTGGTTCACTCCAATGAAAACACGGGAAGGGTTAGGGTTAGGAGTTAAGTGTATTGATCTTAGAGACAGGAACGTAGTAGCAAGCTCACTAGGTACATAGTCGGCACGAACACCACCAAGCCTGAAGCATGACACAACAAGTGAGGAGACAACTACATAAGCAGAAGCAACTGAGATGAAGGAAACAACAGCAGAACTTCGGAAGCGGGTAAGTATAAGGCCCATACCAGGCACACATGCGGGTACTAATACCTAAGTATTAGTACTGGAAACGAATCGAGAGTCAGCAGGAGACCTGAGCTAACCGAAACGAGGCTGAGCAAACAAGGCCTACTCAGAGGCATGCGTGATCAGGAGTACAAGGCCCCACACTGATGGCCGAGTAGAAAAGAAGTACTTTTAAGTAAGAGAAGATAATAAGACCCTTTATCAAAACAAAAACCATTAAAGCAATCGTGTGCAAGGAAGCGGTTCATAATTAAAAGGAGGACTTTTATGGAAACAAAGAGACAAAATGCCAAATGAACGTGGTTTAAAGTAATAAGAGAGAATATAAAAGATACTGAATCTGTAAGTAAAATATATGAGATAAATCAGAATCAAATAAAGGGAAGAAATAAATATCGTTAATAAAGAAATCAAATAAGAATGATAATGGGAAAAAGTGTTAAAAGATAATAAAAGATATGAAAGTATAATGGTGAACGGAAATGGAACAATCAAGGTACAATACCGAAGTTAAAACATTGTTTTTGTATTTTTCAATAGTGCCAGTACTAATGGTGAGTAGTATTGGACCTAAGTAGGTTGGACATGGTGAGTGTCCACGCGTTGAGGATATTTCGTGCCTGGTTCCAAAGCCCATTGTTGAGAAGATAGTCCACAATAGTGTACTTGGTGTTGGGGTCAATTAGATAGCGGTCAAGTTCATAGATGAACTGTTGCTCTTGAGTAAGGCCAGGATCGGGATATGGCATACACTTGGTATGTCCACGGTCAAAGCGTTCTCCACAAAGGCATTTGCGTCCCCAGCCAAATACCCCCCTTCGCCATGCCAGGAATCGTGATTGATCTGTCATCGGGGCAGTGAGTACTAGATCACAGTCCAGACCAGGTACCCTGTTGGCAAGCATGCTAACTTGTAATAGCTTTGAAGAGTGAGGACCAATAGTAGAACGTATTTGGGTAAACTTCTGAGTCGATAGTTCCTCAAGGACAGTATGACGGAGGAGAGTAATAGGTGTGTGTTGAAGGTTGGATAGGTGTTTTGGAAATGCTGGTGGAGGATTGAGAAACTGTGAGAGGAGAGGGTCATGTTTGTGAATGTGCATGGAGTGATTGGACTTGGGATACCAGTTACTGCGATCGAGAATAGCCCGTAGTGGATTCGAAGGTTCCATCGCCATGAGATGTAGATAAAACCTTGTAAACAGATGTTGTGCGCGATCGACAAAGAGAAGTAGCCCTAATAGATGTGCCGTAATATGAGGACGTTTTGCATTACCTCCAGCGATCCAGGTCAGACAATTGTTGTACGCATTAGTAAGTGTTATCCATTCTTGAGCCTTGCGATCGCGTTTGTAATTGGCATAGAGTAGTGGAAGGGAATATTCGAGTGTTGGTAGCAGGATGCTTTTGAAGATGTTCAATCGTATTCGTGGAGCCCAGGTATCTGAAAACCAGCGCATTCCAGCAAGGCAACTCTCAACCCTTTGACTGAGAAGAATTCCCTGTTTGACGAAATCGATTCCGGTACTTTCAAATCTAACTCCTAAATACTTGTAGGAAGTAACATGGGGAATAGGGTGGTTGTTGAGAGTTAGCATATGTGGTAGATAGCTACGGAGAGGTTGATTGGTAACCATATAACCACACTTTGGTATATTGAAGGACATTCCATGCCTATCCGCCCAGGAAGCAGCCTGGTTCAATAGACTTTGGGCTTTCGTTATAGTAGGTGCAATGAGGACTCCATCATCGGCAAAGAATAAGGCGGATGGAAAGGTGGGTTGACTATTCCAATTGAGAGACTGTAATAGACTATTGATGAAGCGGTTGAATAAGATGGGAGAGAGGGGAGATCCTTGGAGAAGGCCACAAGTACGAGGTTGTTTTGGAGACTCACAACCATTGACAATAAGGGAGTATGACATATCCCGATACATGAGCTGATAGACAAGTTCCAATACCAGAGGATTCATCCCTTGTTCTTTGAGTTCTTGTTGCAGGTATGGCCAGCCAACCCTGTCAAAAGCTGAGGCAAAATCAAGGAACACGATATGCCGCGCTGCATCTGCTTCAATCAGGTGATGGAGGGTGAGAACATTGGTGAGTGTTGAGTAGCCGGAGCGAAAGCCAGCTTGGATACCGGAGTAGGCCATATGTCCTGATGCTGAGATAATGGGAAGGATAAGGGACTCAAACAGTTTGCGGAATAGACACAGCAGGCTGATTGGACGCGAGTTGGTTGCTGTATAGGGCTTTTTTCGATCCTTGCACAAAGGGTAAACAAGGGCTTCATTCCATCGGGCTGGTGTTTGTCCACTACGTAAACATGCATGGTAGAGTCGACAGAGATGTTGGGGAAAGGTTGTTGCAAGCAAGTGGCGTAACAGGATAACGGTAATTCCATCACTACCACAAGAGGAGGTGCTGGACATTCGACCAAGTTGAAACTTGATTTTGTCTGTAGTAATGGTATCAAGCAGAGCAGATGCAAGCACAGTAGCTTCATCAAATGTGGGACATGGAGGAATGTTTGGTAGTTTAGAAGATAAAGGTGTATTTAGAGAGTGGGAAGGAGAATCTGGCGTATTATCAGGTCGTATAGCTTGAAAATTGGGGATATGATCGCTGGTATTGAATATCGTCGAATAGTGGTCAATGGACTCTGCCATCGGTGTTGATGTTGAGGTTGCGCTAACCATTTTTAAACCTGTAGTGGATGTCCGTTGGGCCCTCTTGACAAGTTGTATGCTTGATGGCATATCCAATTGTGTTGCAAGCCTTTGCGCACTTTGGTCCTCCTTTTTTCTTGCATCTTCAGGCTGATAGATACCCAGCACAGTCTCTGCTACCCCTTGTACTGCGGAACAGAGAAGACCATCAAGCATGTCAACCTCAAAGGCCTCAGACCCCTTGAATCTGGTAAACAAACTGTCCATCAGTTCCCAATTCTTTTGAAATTTCTGAACAACGTCAGGCTTTCGTAGACGCTGAATATGAAAGCGGACTGGGCCAGGGACAAAGACTATTGGGGCAATTGGTGGGCAATGCTGGGTTGTAGGGGCAGATTTGTAGTCATATTGAACATGCAGTAGATATCGATGATCAGTTTGGAAGGCAAGTATGCGTGTAGAAACCAGATGTAGGGTAATATCGGATCGAATTTGTGTTGATGCAAATACATGGTCAGGAATCTGGTGTGAAATGGTGTTTTGTGTGTTGTCAGATATGTGGACCATACCACAATTGACGGCCCAGGTTTGAAACAGGATTGCACGGGTTGTTGTGCTTGAACTTGGTATGTTTGCTCTGGGTGCCGAGTTGGATTGAAATTTGGTGTTTATGTCGCCCAATAGAAGATCAACAGGGCCAATGAGGTTGAGATTGTGTTTTAAGTTTTGGTCGGAGAGGGAATAGGGAGGATAGTAAACAGCGGCAAAGCGAAAGCCGGGAAGCGAAACAGTAATGGAGTATTGTCAGGATGTAGTTGACTGGATAAGACTGCGGAGGTGTGGTCTGACAAGAAGGTATATACCGCCATGTTTGCGTCCTTGGCGCAGTGTTTTGTTGGTTGATAAAGGTAATGTAGTAGAGCAGAAAATAAGTGGATGGGCAAGTCGTGCATCGTGATGCTGATACCAGTGCTCAGCAATAAACAAAAAGTCAAAACATTTTTCGAGAAGGCACACTGCCTGTGCAAACTTCCCATCAGGTAGGGAGTTTGCGTTAACATAACCAATGTGATACATTAAGAGGAAGATGGCGTCCCGTGAGTTGACTTTAAGATTAGTCTCTTTTTCGGTTGCAAACCCACCACACTTGAACTATATCAACATACATTAGTTAAATTGATTGCTCTTTCATCTTCTAAGTTGGTAAACTACTTACCTCTCAATACTGTCTTCACTTAATATGCTAAATTTCCGCTTGATATATTTGCCTGCACCACCAACAATACGCGAAGATTCTTGAGGGTCGCAAAGAGTTGATTGGATATGCTCATTGTGCATGGATTCTGGATCGGGACTGGGAGAATCCCTATCGTGCTCGGCCAAGATTATTCCCTGTTTTTCCAACTCTTTTTCTAATTGCTGTCCCAGTGCACGATTGCTTGCCCAATTCATGATTTGACGACGTGTTGAATCCCGATTACTTGACCGTACAGAAGATACCAATCGGGTAACAAAGTTTCTCTTCAGAACGGATTCTTTTGACTCTGGCTGAATATCTCCTTCCCAATTGAAACACTGTGGTAATAGTCCATCAAAGTTTGATTTCACCTGATATTTGGAATTCTCATTAATGTGGTTTTTCATCCGCTGGACATGTTGAACATCGACGAGGAGTTCCACAACTCGTTGCTCAATCCAGCAAATGTTGCCAATATCGCGCAATTGGATGCCGATTGCCGGATTACCAAGAAGCTCTTTAACATTTTTGATAGTTGTAAAAGGTATGCCAGAGATATATAATGCGGTTGTTGTAGCAGGACGATTCCGAAACTTGGCCTTCTTTCTTTTAGGAGTAATATTGCTATATCGATCTATAGAGGACTTTAATTGAAATCCTGATAGAAATATATATCAAATAGTATATACTCACTTGTGCTACCGGATGCTAAAACACTACTGTACGTTGGTCTAGCCGAAGACATATCTGGTGGCTGATATGGCTGTGGAGAGATAAGGGAAGAATCATGGGCAGATTCTCTGTTCGATATGGTAGATTTGGGAATAGATGTAACACTTTCAGCTCCAATGCTGGAATCATGTTCGATATCATGCATTAGAGAATTTGTGACATCAAACTCCGTTGTTTCCTAAATAGTTGTATTTGTAGATGGTAAACGATTAGTACTTGAACACTTCAAGCAGTCGCTTATAATCTTGGCGTAAAATATGATTCTCCTCATTTTTAGTAATACCAGACGTATTTACCAATAGTAAAGCAGAACTCACATACCTGATCTAAGTTAGATATCAGATGATTTGCAGGATATTTCCCTTTAAACACTCTGTTTAATGCCTTTTCCAGATTGGTAATTCTGTCCTCA
>Ga0307513_10003697_pt1 | contig 20672 bp, 28 predicted proteins | sample 15_EM_MG_FD_202174 | JGI IMG/M metagenome (GOLD analysis project Ga0307513, IMG submission 202174) | Populus trichocarpa ectomycorrhiza microbial communities from riparian zone in the Pacific Northwest, United States - 15_EM | ecosystem: Host-associated > Plants > Roots > Unclassified | place...
CAATTAAATGTACGGGGCGTATATAAAATATGTGCGGGGTACATAAAATATTTCCGCGTTACAAAATATAATTTCCGGGGCAATGTAAAATGTCTTCGGATTTTTTATACAATCGGACAGGCATAATGCTGGAGCAAACTTGGCCAACAATTGGATGTCGTTTCAATGTACAGCTGCGCATATTCCACTTCCTTGGAGGCCTGATGGTGTTTTTCAGGCTATTTTTCCAGCCACCCTTAACGGTATGCCTATACCTACACCCAAAATGAATACCCATGCGGGATTTATGAAGCAGGAACTTCATAACCACCCATCTCCTCAGTATTCCTTCTAATCTCACCCGCAGAACGGGGACCCCCACTGCTCCAAGAGCTGGATTGATAATGCATGAAAAGGATGGGTACCAGTGCTCGATCAACACCGGAATGCAGGTTCCTAGAATTCGAACGCGCATCACCCAAGTCGACCTGGAAAGAGGGCTCGACAAACCATTCGAAAGGAAGAAATTACACGAGTAGGGCCCCTGTACATACACCGAGTCTGCGATAATATACATGGATGTATGATCGTCTTAAATATTTTCGCGATCTCTTTGGACTCTGATCCTAGAGAGGTTTTTTAGAACAGAACATCCTGCATTTATCAACTCGTCTGCGCGATTAGTTTACATTCTGGGCTGCTTGCCTAATTCTATCATCAAAGGAACAAGTCTAGGAACAACAGTGCACAGGAACACCGACGCGGCTCTAGAACTTGGGGGGTCCGTCAAGAAATATGGTAAAACATCGAGCCCCAATAGCAATCCATGTGGGGTCAATGTATGACGCCCAAACGGCGGCAACACTTACTGTAGACAGCTCGGGGTTGCTATCAAAAACCATTCTCGATATAATGCACTGGTCGCCACCATACGTTCGGTGAATTCAGTATCCCTCCCCGCTACTCGGCACGTCCTCGGCACGTCCTCGCCCATTTCTCTTGACAACCACCTCCGCGCCACCATCACCAATGTTAAGGCCAATCTGTCCACACCTACCAACGTCTCGAATCCGCCACGGCGAAAGCATACTCGCTAAATATTCAAGAAAGATGGCCCATGGAAATAACTACCAACGGTCAAGAAGGCATGTTGTGAGAGGGACGAGAACGGAATCTCAATCTATTGGATAGATATTAAGTTGGAATATGCAAGCTATAGTAGTGCGATATTCAACCGAGATATCAAACTGAATTCCCTATCCTTTCCAGGACCTGAGAGGATGTGAGGTCAAAGAAGGTAGATGAACTTTATAAAGGGCGACTCACGGCTTTTTAGGGGCGTCAATTTTTTGAGGCCGTACCTTCCTTACACCAGATGAAGCGACCGAGGACTTCCCATACTTCTGGATGCCAGTCGTGCTTGTAAGTGGGGCATCATTGTGAATAGCAACAGCCTCAGCAGGATCTTCGGAACTTTGATTTGCTTTGTTCTCTGTGCCATGGAGCTGAGACGCATCCTGAGTGCTTTGTCCCTGGATGGGAATAGGACCCACTCTCTTTAGAGGTGTCCAAGTACCGGAGCTCCGAGAGCTAATACTACTGGTAGCTCTCGTGATGTTGGTTGGCTGGGATCGGGGAATCGGGTATGCTCCCTGAATTCTCTGAATAGGAGTTGTACCTCTGGGAGTACGAGACCCGGCGATATTCGAGCTACACCCTAGATTCGCTTGGGCCGTCACACTTTGGCTTGTGCGACTCTAAAGACGATCGCAACTGTTAGGAACGACAACAATGACGAAGATCAATGCAACTGACCACTGAATTCTGAGGTCTGGGAGAGTTCATGTTACCTGATTTGGTGGCTTCGTTAGACACAGTCGCACTCTGCGAGAATTCATTCCTACTTCAGTCATGACAAAAGGGGCGTAGCTTGAAGCAATTACTAACCTGAAGTTTGCTATCAAGTATTGATATCGATGGAACATGCTGCACAGGAGGCTGAGGATGGAATTACTCTCGGTTTTAAGAAATTAATCTCACCTGAGATTCGACATGCGGGAGGAACTTGGGGATATTTTCTGCACCACAGTCGGATCTCTGAAAATGAGTAAGGCATAGTGGATGAGCAGCGATAAAATTACTTACTGAAATATATGTTGTTATTGCAGATGTGATTGAATCCTCTTCCAGATAAGCTGCCGCCGGCGTCACGGTTGGGTTCCTAAAGCATTCAACGAGGTCAGGTCGAATGGATGACTTAGCCAGGATTTTTGGAAAGATCTTGGCCATAGTGTGAAGTATGTGAGAAGTTTTGTAAGGCGGATATGATCTGCAATGCGACATTAATAACAAGGTCAGAGTATCCAGCAGATGGGACATACTTCGAATCAGCAGTCATATACTTCACCATATGTAATGCAATATCTGCATACTGATTATCATCAATGAAAAATTCTCCTTGGGGGTCCTCAAGGAGATCTTTCATCGCCGGACACCAATATAGATCTAAAGGCTCTGATAGAAGTTTAAAGCCACTATTTCTGTCATCGTTTACCATCTCAAGCGACAGGTCAAATATATCCCCAAGTGCGTGAAGATATACGACTTTATGATCCGAAGCAATTGCCGCGACCAAGGCGAAGCGGGCAGGTGCATGTCCGAAATACAGTTGAATTTTCTTTCGGATAAACATAGCAAATAAACCCAGTTGAGCATGGTATAGCTGTTCCGCATCGGAGAATTTCTAAGAAGACATTAAGATGGCATAAAAAGGCGAGTGTAATGAACCTCACCGAGCGTCGGATTAAGTGCATTACCAGCGGCTGAAGATCAAAATTGTCGACGCGCTTTGTTAAATCGAAATTTTTGATGGTGTCATGTAGGTTGGGGATTGGCGCAGCCCTGGAGAAAATGTATTTCCCTTCGTTCTCACAAAAGGCGCGAAGGCCTGTGCAAAGGCGTAAGGTCTTATCCAATGAGATGACTGCCATAATACTTACCCGTCCACCACGGAGGTTCAGATAGAAACCGTAGAAGACAATGCTGAGCGACGTTGGCATAAATCATTTCTGCATCGATCCAAAACTGTCCAGATCGCGATTTGTCAAAAAGGTAGTCTGAAAGTGAGGCATGGAAAAAGCGGATATCCCTATCATCATCGTCAATAGTGAGAAGAGATTCCAAATCAAATAACAGGTATCGGACGCCACCAGTCCTGAGCCCTAGTAGGCGCTCGAGAAATCGCGGTGAATAAGGGAAGGGGTCATTGGAAGATGGAGAATAAGAGGGGTGGAAAAAAAATTGATGGGACAGGACCATGACGGTACCCAGGACGAGAAGCGTACCAGCTAGGTCTGCTTGATCAATGGCATGGAAGATGGCGGAGTAAAGAGAATCCAGTTGTTCGAAGGGCTTTAACCTTCCGGCATCAAGGTCACCAAGTAGGACATCAAGACGCTCAGCTGGGTTGCAGCGAATAGAACCGATGAATCTATCAACTGTCGATGCATAGATGAACTGTCCGGAGGCGTTGGCCACCAGGTTATCAATGGCCTCCTGCGTGGGCCAGGATTCCGGGAGGTATGCTCTAAAAGGGTGCTGTTTTTGGATGTCACTGAACTTATCGACGAGAAATTTCTTGATATCTTTGCCATGGTTGTAGGAGTTATCGAGTGATAATCGCGAACAACATCTGTTGAGATCGCCGAGATCGAATGCTCCACGAATATGATGTTCTGGACGACTCGCTATTATCAAGGCGAAGGGAATGGAAAGGCGTTGTAGGATGCGGCACAGGACGTCCAGGATTCCGCATTGTTTATCAGGGTCATTACATTCATCAAGGCCATCAATGATGAAAATCCGTGGGCGGTGGCTGGTATTGAAGGAGGGTTCGTTGAGGATAGCAAGGATAGGAGAAAGGATCAGTGCCTGCGCTTGATCCCAAAGCGATAGGGAGAAGATGAGAGGGTTCTTTACAATGGCTTGCTCGATGTGTGGACGAGTGGCAGGGATGGCCAGGGCAACTTGGTAGGCGATGGTGGCGATGAAGTTGTTGGCGCTATTTCGACCTGCGGCTGTTCGGAAGAAAAAAAAACTGGCGAGAAGCAGTCCTCTTTCATGAAGTAATTGCGCGATCGTTCGTTGGATTGCAGATTTACCCGAGCCTGCAGGACCATGCAGCCATATGATCGGGTACGTATAGGTGAGCGCTGTGGCCCAGGCGATGAGATGGTCTAGGATGGCAACACGAGTTCCTGGATGGCATTTCGGTTGTTCTGACACCTCGCCGGAGTTGTGGAGGGCATTTGCAGCAACCTGCTTCTCGAGACGTTCAAAACCTGCAGAAGTGGGACGTCGGCACCAAACCGGTATGGCTAGGACAACTGTGGCATACCCGGGCTTGACGGACAGCTGTGAATATACTGATCCCCAGCAACAATCGTTGAGGAGCCTCCATGAATGTTGACGTCACAGTTGTCGTAGAGAGCCATCTGACGCAGAGGGCGAAAGGTAGACGAAGTGATCTTGTGAGTCGGTCACAATCAGGACTGTGAACGTGGATCAGGCGAGGTTTGGCCACGAGGACCTGATTAGACTACTAATCAAGATAAACCCATGTAAATGGCTGATGTGTGAAAAATAAGTTCGAATCAGCAAGTACATATAAACGGTCACTAACTTGAAACTGATGCTGAATTACTTCACCGAATCAACTCATGGTAACCTACATCAACAGCGGCGAACTTGAAAGAATCGGTGGTGGATGGGTTGCTGCAGCAGCGATTTGCACCTTGCCATGTGGTAGTTCAAATTTTAGGTACAAGACCCCTAATGCACTGATTTTCTTCCAAAATATGTCCTCAATGAAACTTACAAAAGGAAACACCATCAGGCTATTCAAGCTCAATTTCCTACACCCCACCAACTTCAAACCCCCGCCTCCCGTGCCAACCACTCCATCATCCCCTTCATCAAAAACACCAAACTCATTGCATCGGGATCAGGCGGCAGGTCCCCCGTATCCATAACATACGTCGCCCTCCCTAGCTTCGCCGTCAACTTCGCCCCACCCAGCTTGCACGCCCCCACCGCGTCTCCGAACGTCGTCGCTTTAGTAGAAAGAGCGGCAATGAATGAGATAAGGGCGCCCATGACGGTGCGGTGGTGCTCCACTGAAGCGTGATGATGGCGCGGGTGGCTGCCGAGCCGCAGAATTCGAGGGAGGTGGACGCGGACGCGGAGGCGAGGGTTCGGGCTTCGGTGGTGAGTGCCATGAGGAAGATGGAGACGATGGCGCCAACGGTGCCACTGCATATTTCTGGGATGTATGATAATGAGTGATTGAAATGGAGTGTTGCGTACGAACAATGGATTAGCTTTGTGAGGACGGAGAGCTTCGATAACCTCTCTGTCGGCGCCGAGGCCGTTGAGAACGGCTATAGGAGAAAGGGCAGTTAGAGAGGAAATCAGATCATAAGAGGATTAGGAAGGAGTACCGCTGGCGCATGTCTCTCCATAGTCACCATCACCGACAATCTGAAACGTGGATCAATGATATGTTGGGAATACCAAACGCAAGTAATAATCAATATTGACTGTATCCCATCTCGTTAGGTCGAGCTCAGATTCAAAGACAGCCTGTGCACCATGCTTCAACACTCGCTTCAACATATCAGGATTCGCTATGAACAAATTCAATCCAATCAATCATCTACAACCTTTTAAAAACATCACGCCTCGACATACCGTAATTTTGGAGCCACCAACCACAACCTTGGCCACTTCTTCTGGAACATCAATCCACCTCTCTTCCCTAGTTCGTTTCCTTGACGCTTCAGTGGTCGAACCAATGATACTATTGGTAGACCACGCGGCAGACGAATGTGGCGCTTCAATCAAAAAACATAACATTGTTCCACCAATGATGCCAATTTCGCAACATGTGTTAAATTGAGCAAGGTGAGCGAAAAGCCCGGTTAATTGAGAGAGCATATGAAGGCACCGATGAATACGCGAGAGGGCGATTTCATACGTATTCGCCAGATGAGGCGAATGGGACGAAGGTGCGTTCGGGGTTGTCCCTGTCGAGGAAGAGCTTCAGGAGTCGCTCGATAAGTTCTGAAGATGAAGGCTGAGGGTTAACGACCCAAACTCTCTAAAATTTGGGTTATCAAGACAGATACATGTAAAATAGTCAAAATAGTTACTTACAGGTTCATTGTGAAGGCCGAGGCCAATGTTGACGGTTTTGGGGAGGCATAACGGAGCGCCTTGAAACGTGCCAATGGTCGAGTGTGCAAGATATTCTCCACCGCGGATCAACGTGACTTTTGAGTCGTCGTGGTCGGCGTTCATAATGGTCTTGAAGGAGTTACCAAGAGGTTGGGTTGGGTGTTGACGAGACCAGTCAGGGACGGTAGAACGAGGGTGGAGTGGTCAGAGAAGAAGTGGCGGTCGCCCATGTTTGGCAGAAAAGTGTGTGATCAGGTGTGTGCGCAGACTCTTGGTGGATTTTTAAGCAGCATGGGGGCGGAACGGGTGACCATACAGGAGAGTGGACGCGGAAATTTTTAGAGAGCCGATGGTCCGAAATGGCGAACAGGTGGATGAGGTTGCTGGAGGAGCGGTAGGTGAATCCGTGACCGGTTGAACGGTGACGGTGACATCTAGTCTCCTAAAACAGACCTCGGTTGTGCAATCAACGCTCAGCGCTCATGTAGCATGAACACCGACATCGAAGAACTAGCTTAATAATTGTGGACAGGTTTGACCAGCACGGCGTCCGTGGTACTCGGAATTATGCAAAAAAATATTCACACTCTTAGCTTCTCAGCACTGCAAGGCCGCACCGCATCCTGGTCTATATCGCAGGCATAGAACCGGCCTCCGGAAAAACCACACTCACCCATCTCCTAACAGAACATATCAATCTCGCAATGACTATTTTCTCGCTGGGGATATTCAGCGAAAATCGTGATGGAAGCAGAACGAAACAGTGATAACGCTCTCCAACCGACCTGTGATGTTCATTTCACGATCATGCTATATTTAGTTGGATTAGATGGCTGGCACCTCTGGAGCGCCCCACTCGACGTTTTTTCTGAACCTCAAATCGCCTATGACAGGAAGGACAGCCACTGGACATTTGATGGTGCTCTTCCTCCCTCCCTCGTTGTCTCCACCTTATTTGTTCAGCAGCAGGAGTTGTGGCACTGGACGGTTCCGAAGAGCCTTCGCTCGCTTTCTCTCTTTTTCCCGTAGGAGACTATTATATATACGAGTGCGATATTCAACCGAGATATCAAACTTATTTCCCTATTTCCTATCCTTTCCAGGACCTGAGAGGACGTGAGGTCAAAGAAGGTAAATGAACTGTTTGAATGGCGACTCACGGCTTTTTAGGTGCGTCAATCTTTCGAGACCGTACCTTCCTTATACCAGATGAAGCGACCGAGGACCCCTCAGATTTCTGGATGCCGGTCGTGCTTGTAAGTGGGGCATTATTGTGAGTAGGAACAGCCTCAGCAGGATCTTCGGAACTTTGATTTGCTCTGTTCCCTGCGCCATAGAGCTGAGGCGCATCCTGAGTACCCGATCCCTGGATGGGAATGGGACCTACTCTCTTTACAGGTGTCCGAGTACCGGAGCTCCGAGAGCTAATATTACTGGTAGGTTTCGTGATGTTGGTTGGTTGGAATCGGGAAATCGGGCTTGCTCCCTGAATTCTCGGAATAGGGGTTGTACCTCTGCCGGCGATATTCGGGCTACCTTCTAGATTCGCTTGAACCGTCACACTTTGGCCCATCCGACTCTAAAGACAATCGCCACCGTTAGGAACGACAACAATGATGAGGATTAATACAACTGACTACTGAATTCCGGGGTCTGCGAGAGTTCGTGTTACCTGATTTGGTGGCTTCGTTAGGCGCAGTCGCGCTCTGCGAGAATTCATTCCTACTTTAGTCATGACAAGAGGGGCATAGCTTGAAGCAATTACTAACCTGAGGTTTGCTGTCAAGTATTGATATTGATGGGGCATGCTGCGTAGGAGGGTGAGGATGGAAACTACTCCTGGTCTTAAGAAATTAATATCACCTGAGATTCGACATGCCCCAGGAAATTGGGGATATTTTCTGCACTACCGTCGGATCTCTGAGATTGGATAAAGCATAGTAGATGTGCAGCGATAAAATTACTTACTGAAATATATGTTGATATTGCAGATGTGATTAAATGCTTCTTGAGATAAATTGACGCCAAGGTGGGGGTCCTGAAACATTCAACGAGGTCAGGCCGAATGGACGACTTAGCCAGGATTGTTGGAAAAATCCAGGCCATAATGTCAAGTGTTAGATAAGCTTTGCCAGACGGATATGATCTGCAATGCGACATTAATAATAAGGTCAGGATATCCAGCAGGTGGGACGTACTCCAAATCCGCAGACATATACTTCACCATATGTAATGCAATATCTGCATACTGATTATCGTCAATGAAAAATTCTCCTTGGGGATCGTTAAGGAGATCGTTCATCGCCGGAGACCAATCTGGATCTAAAAACTTGGATAGAAGCCTAAACCCACTGCTTCTGTCATCGTCTACCATCTCAAGCGACAAGTCGAATACATCCCTCAGTGCGCCAAGATATGTGATTTTATTATCCGAAGCAATTGCCGCGACCAAGGCGAAGCGGGCAGGTGCATCTCCGAAATACAGTTGAATTTTCTTTCGGATAAACATAGCAAATAAAGCCAGTTGAGCACGATATAGCTGTTCCGCATCGGAGAATTTCTAAGAAGACGCTAAGATAGCATAAAAAGGCGAACATAATGAACCTCACCGAGTGTCGGATTCCGTACATTACCAAGGGTTGAAGACCAAAATTATCGATGCGCTTTGTTAAATCAAAATTTTCGATGATTTCATGTAGGTCGATGGTTGGCGCGGCCTTGGAGAAAATGAGTTTCCCTTCGATCTCAAAAAAGGTGCGAAAGTCTGTGCAAAGGCATAAGGTTCTATTCGATGAGATGACTGCCATAATACTTACCCCTCCACTCCCGGGCCGAAGATTCAGATATAAGCAGGAGAAGCCACTGCTGAGCGACGTCGGCATAAATCATTTCCGCATCGATCCAAAACTGCCCAGATCGCGATTTGTCAAAAAGATAGTCTGAAAGTGAGGCATGGAAAAAGCGGATATTCCTATTATCATCGTCAATAGTGAGAAGAGATTCCAAATCAAATAGCAGGCATCGGACGCCACCAGTCCTGAGCCTTAGTAGGCGCTCAAGAAATCGTGGTGAATAAGGTACGGGGTTATTGAAAGATGAAGCATAATGGTAGGAACGACGATGGGACAGGACCATGACGATACCCAGGATGCGAAGCGTACCAGCTAGGTCTGCTTGATCAATGGCATGGAAGATGACGGAATACAGAAAATCCAGTTGTTCGAAGGGCTTTAACTTTCCGGCATCGAGGTTACCAATTAGGACATCCAGACGCTCGGCTGGGTTGTGTCGAATAGAACCGATGAATCTATCAACTGTCGATGCATAGATGAACTGTCCGGACGCTTTGGAAACCAGCTTATCAATGACCTCTTGCATGGGCCAGGATTCCGGGAGGTATGCTCTGAAAGGATGCTGTTTTCGGATGTCGTTGAACTTATCGACCAGAAATTTCTTGATATCTGGGTCACGGTTGTAGGCGTTATCAAGAGATAATCGCGAAGAACATCTGTTGAGATCGCCGAGGTCGAATGCTCCACGAATGCGATGTTCTGGACGACTCGCTATTATCAAGGCGAAGGGAACGGGAAGGCCTTGTAGGAGGCGGCACAAGACGTCCAGGATTCCGCATTGCTTATCAGGCTCATTGCATTCATCAAGACCATCGATGATGAAAATCCGTGGGCGGTGACTGGTATTGAAGGAGGGTTCGTCGACGATAGCAAGGATGGGAGAAAGGATCATAGCCTGCGCTTGATCCCAAAGCGATAGGGAGAAGATGAGAGGGTTCCTTGAGATGGCCTGCTCGATGTGTGGACGAGTGGCAGGGATGACCAGGGAAACTTGATAGGCGATGGTGGCGATGAAGTTGTTGGCGCTATTTCGACCTGCGGCTGTTCGGAAGAAAAAGAAACTGGCGAGAAGCAGTCCTCTTTCATGAAGTAATTGGGCGATCGTTCGTTGGATTGCAGATTTACCCGATCCTGCAGGACCATGCAGCCATATGATCGGGTACGTATAGGTGAGCGCTGCTGCCCAGGCGATGAGATGGTCTAGGATGGCAACACGAGTTCCTGGATGGCATTTCGGTTGGTCTGATACCTCGCCGGAGTTGTGGAGGGCATTTGCAGCGACCTCCTTCTCGAGACGTTCAAAACCTGCCGAGGTGGGACGTCAGCACGAAACGGGTATGGCTAGGACAACTGTGGCATACCTGGGCTTGTCGGATAGTTGTTAATATTCTGATCCCCAGCAACAATCGTTGAAGAGCCTCCATGAATATTGACGTCGCAGTTTTTATAGAGAGCCATCTGACGCGGAGGGCGGAAGGTAGAAGAAGCGTTCTTGTGGTTCAGTCAGGATCAGGACTGACAAGGACCAACGTGGACCAGGCGAGGTTTGGCCATGAGGACCTGACTAGACTACGAATCAGGAAAAACCTATGTAAATCGCTGGCGTGTGAAATAAGTTCGAATCAGCAAGGATGAACGGTCACCAAACTGATGCTAAATTACTTCACCGAATCAGCTTATGTTGAGCTGTATCAACAGCAGCGAACTTGAAAGAGGCGGTGGTGGGTTGCTGCAGGCTTGCAGCAGCGGCGAATGGTGGTGAAGCTGCGAATCGGGCCAACAGTGGTGGAGGTAGTGGCCCCCCCAATAGTGAAGGCCAGGGAGCTGCAATGCTGCATCGACGATAGCAAGGATGGAGGAGAGGCGTTAGCCATGTCAATAGCGGCGAAGGGGGGATCATGGCGCGGCATTGCAGCGGCAGCGACAACGGAGGTGGCGGTAGGACTGCAGCGACCGCATTGAAGGTAGTGCAGGAGGTTGTAGGACCTGGGCAGCCATGTAGAGGGCGTCTTGGAGGCCATTGTAATTGGAATTCTAAATTCGTCTATGTGAATGGTTTGGTCGGGCCCAACTTCAACCAACTCACGGTAATGCCTTGCTGCCAGTACGTAGAACATACCAAGATAGACCCATACCCTCTAATGACGACTCAGGACCTCCGACTCAGCGGTCGTCCACCAGAAGCGCCCTGACAGGTCTGTACCTCGAAAACCCCAAAATTCCGGCCTCAAATCCGCTATGTCGGACAGGGATGTCACTTAACGTCGTAACCTTCCAAAATTTGCACCTTAGGTACAAGACCCCTAATGCATTGATTTTTTCCAAAGCTTGTCCTCAATGAAACTTACGAAAGGAAACAGCATCAAGCTATTCAAGCTCAATTTCCTACAATCCCCCCAATTTAAAACCCCCTCCCGGGCCAACCACTCCATCACCCCCTTCATCAAAAACACCAAACTCATCGAGGATCAGGCGGCAGGTTATCCGTATCCGTAACATACGTCGCCCTCCTCGGCTTCGCCTTCAACTTGGCTCCACCCACCTTGCATACCTCAGCCGCATCTCCGAACGTCGTCGCTTTAGAAAGAGCGGCGACGAATAGGATAAGGGCACCCATGACGGTGCGCACGCAGCGGTGCTCCGTTGTGGTGCGGTGATGGGCTGAACCCCAGAATTTGAGGGAGGCAGAGGCGGAGGCGCTGGCGAGGGATTGGGCCTCAATGGCGAGTGCGGCTAGGATGACGGAGACGATGGCGCAGAGGGTGCCACCGCATGTTTCTGGGATATATGATAACGAGTGAAATGAAATGAGAGTGGTGATGCATACGAACCATCGATTAATTCCGTGAGGATACGGAGAACTTCGATAACCTCTCCGTCAGCGCTGAAGCCATTTTCGAGAGCGTCGAGAACGGCTATAGGAGAAAGGGCTGTTAAAAAGAAGATAAGAGGATTAGGAAGGAGTACCTTTAGCACCGCTTGCACATGTCTTTCCATGCTCACCATCGACAATCTGAAAGGGGGATCAATGATATGCTGGGAATACCAAACGCGAGTAATAATCAATACTGACTGTATCCCATCTCGTCAGATCGGGCTCAGATTCAAAACAGCCTGTGCACCATGCTTCGCATCAGAATCCACTATGGACAAATTCAATCCAATCAGTCATCTACAACCTTTTAAAAACATCATGCTTCGACGTACCGTAATTTTAGAGCCACCAACCATAACCTCGGCCGCTTCTTCCGGAATATCAATCGACCTCTGGTCCCGAGTTCGTTTCCTCAAAGTTTCAGTCGTCAAACGAATGATACTGTTGGTAGGCCACGCGGCAGACAAATGTGGCGCTTCAATCAAAAACGTAACTTGTCCCACAGACGACGCCAATTTCGCAATGTGTGTTAAATTGAGCAAGATGAGCGAAAAGCCCGGTTGATTGAGAGAGCCCATGAACGCGCCGATGAATACGCGAGAGGGCGATTTCATACAGAAGGGGCGAATGGGATGAAGGTGCGTTCGGGGTCGTCCATATCGAGGATGAACTTGAGGAACCGCTCGATAAGTTCTGGAGATGGATGTTGAGGGTTAACGACCCAAACTCCTTAAAATTGGGGTTATCAAGACAGATACATGTGAAATGGTCAAAATAGTTACTGACAGGTTCCTTGTGAAGGCCGAGGCCAATGTTGACGGTTTTGGGGGGCATAACGGAACACCTTGAAATATGGCAATGGTAGAGTGTGCAAGTTAATGAAGCGATGGCTCTGGTGAGTCGTGACGGCTTGGCCAAGTTTAAGGAGTGTCGAAAAGCCAGTTGGCTTCTGAAGCAGCGCCACCTCCACCGCGGATCAACGTAGCTTATGAGTCGTCATGGTCGGCGTTTGTCACGGTCTTGAAGGAGGGAATCACAGAGACGTTGGGTTGGGTGTTGAAGAGACTAGTCAGGGACCGTAGTCGAGTGGTCGGAGAAGTGGCGGTCACCAAAACGTGTGTGGTCAGGTGTGTGCGCAGACTCTTGGTGCATTTTTAAGCAGTATGGGGGTGGAACTGGCAAACATCCAGGAGAGCGGGTGGGGAAATGTTGGAGAGCTGTTGGTCGGAAACGGCGAACAGGTGGATGAGGTTGCTGGCTGTGGATCCGTGACCAGTGACGGTGACATCACTGGACTTCACCTTCCGAGTCGGTTGTGCAAATCAACACTCATGTAGCGTGAACACCGACATCGAAGAACTAGCCCAATAATTGTGGACAGGTTTGACCAGTGCGGCATTTCTGGTACCCAGAATTATGCAAAAAATCTTCAAACTCATAGCTTCTTAGCACTGCAAGGCCACCGCATCCTGGTCGGTATCGCAGGCATACCGGCCTCTGGCAAAACCACACTTGCCTATCTCCTGATAGAACGCATCAACCTCGCAATGACTGTTTTCTCATTGGGGATACTCCCCGAAAGTTGTCTGTAGTGGAAACAGAACGAAACAGCGATGACGCTCCTCCAACCGACCTCCGATGTTCATACCATTCCACTTCACGATCATTTGGATTAGATGGCTGGCACCTCTCTCGCGCCAAACTCGACGTCTTTTTTGAACCTCAAACTGCCCACCACAGGATTGGCATCCACTGGACATTTTATGGTGCCGGTTATGATTCCTTCGTTCGCCAACTCAGAGACACCTCATTCATCACCAATGGCAAAATAATCACTGCGCCTTATTTCGACCACGCACTGAAAGATTCCACTCCGAATTCCGATCCGCACCACAGGACCATAATTATCGGACTTTACCTGTTTCTTGCCATCCATCCATGGAGTGACGGGGGGTTAATTGTTGGATGAGCGATGGTACATCCAAGTCGACCCCAAGGAGTCAGGAGAAGGCTCGTCGGCCCTCATGTATCAAATGGGGTGGCCAAAGACATGCAAGCAAATTGGACAGCGGATAAGAATGATATGCCAAGTAAGCGACCATGAGCGTTTTTGGTTCCTTCCTTCGTTCATACGAATTATTTATTCAGATGGGCACTTCATAATCGCGAACATGCTAGAGGCCACCAGAGCCCTTCAAAGTAAAGACATCCCTCCATTATCTCATCCTGACTCGCTCGACGAGCCCCCAGTAACGATATCCGAAGCAGGATTCTTGAAATGGAAAAAACCCCGTATTATTTTACTCGTCGTAAAACTCCCTGAGATATATTTAACGCGGCTCAGCAACGTGTAGCCTCATCTTCACCTTTTTCCAGAACCTCTTCGCCCATGATGATTATCCCTCCAAGCACATGCACCATTTTTCACAAACACGGACGCCTCATCCGCAGTGAAGTTTCCCTCACTCCCTCGGCATGTAACTCAGATTAACAGCTACTTATCTAACTGGATGTGTGCTGACCATCTCTTGCATTGATTTTTCGGAGCAAGCTACCGACATTCGACCCAACAACCACGCGCGCCAAACTTACCGACCTTTGCTCCTTTTTCGCAGCTCAGTGTATGTAGGAATCACCTCGTGTTTATTTATAAACGGAATGTAAGGTCTGTAATGATTTACTTACCTCAATGATCAAACCCTTTACTTATCAATTCGAATTTCACTACCGTAGCGAATGCTTTTTACCCACTCGGAAACTGGCCCAGTCGAAATGCGAAAGTTCCTTGGACCGTTACACTTCACCCCACCGGGTCCCCTGCCAGCGCCTATAAACAACTTCTCTGACAACAATGTGCTATCGTTATGGATTCCGATAGAAAATAACCAGGAACGAACACGAACATTTCCTTGGCTCGAGTTTAATGAACGAGCGACTCAGGTTGTTGAGGTCGAAATTGAAGCCGAAGCCGACAGTTTGAGATAAACCGGTTTGCGAACGTACGGAAATGAAAGGCTTGCTATACTGGAGCGACCTTAACCAAAAATTGGAGGTCGTTTCAATGTACAGCTGCGCATATTCCACCTTGATTATCTCCCTCAGAGGCCTGACGATGTTTTGTGGGTTATTTTTCTAGCCACCGACGAACAACCGCAATGTTGTGCGCCTCCACCATCCGAAAGCGGCATTGATACCTCGGTGAGCTTCTTGGGAAATAGCGATGCGATAGCGAGCAACGCTCAGAGGAGAAGTGGGACGGTTGTATGCCGCTCTAAGTATAACTTGTGAGATTGTGCAAGCGGCAATAAACTTTCGTTGACTTCTAACACTCTTCTCAGCCATTACAACCTTCTGAAAAACAATATATTAATAGCGAATTCTCCGCTCTGTTCACGTTACTGCAAATGGCGACGCCACTGCTGGTCTATGTGGCTTCAAATGGCCGTAGCTTGCTCGCTTTTCGATTACGGAAGCTTCCAAGTGAAGTTCATGAAAATAAGCAAGAAGAAATAAAAAGAATTCGGACTTGAAGTAAGTTACATAAAGAGAAGAAAAATAATGCGAGACCTGTCGCCATTAATTCCGAATATGATGCTTTCCCTCCCTCGTCGTCCCCGCATTATTTGTCCAGCCTTAGGAGTTATGGCACTGGACGGCTCCGAAGAGCCTTCGCTCGTTTTCTCTTTCTCTTTCCCGTTGGAGACTATTATATATAATAGTGCGATATTCAACCGAGATATCGAATCAATTTCCCTATTCCTATCCCCTCCAGGACCTGAGAGGACGTGAGGCCAAAGAAAGCAGATTAACTCTATGAAGGGCGACTCACGGCTTTTTAGGGGCGTCAATCTTTTGAGGTCGTACCTTCCTTATGCCAGATGAAGCGACCGAGGACTTCCCAGACTTTTGAATGCCAGTCATGCTTGTAAGTGGGGCATTATTGTGGGTAGGAACAGCCTCAGCAGGATCTTCCGAACTCTGATTTGCTTTGTTCTTTGCGCCATGGACCTGAGGCGCATCCTGAGTGCGCGGTCCCTGGATGGGAATGGGGCCTACTTTATTTAGAGGTGTCCGAGTACCAGAGCTCCGAGAGCTAATACTACTGGTAGCTCGCGTGATGTTGGTTGGCTGGAATCGGGGAATCGGGGATGCTCCCGGAATTCTCTGAATAGGGGTCATACCTCTGGGAGTGCGGGAGCTGGCGACATTCGAGCTACCTCCTAGATTCGCTTGCACCGTCACACTTTGACTCGTCCGACTCTAAAGACAATCGCCACTGTTAGGAACGACAACAATAACGAGGATTAATACAACTGACTACTAAATTCTGGGGTCTGCGAGAGTTCGTGTTACCTGATTTGGTAGCTTCATTAGACGCAGTCGCGCTCTGCGAGAATTTATTCCTACTTCAGTCACGACAAGAGGGGCGTAGCTTGAAGCAATTACTAACCTGAGGTTCGCGATCAAGTATTGATATTGACGGGGCATGCTACGCAAGAGGCTGAGGATGCAAATTACTCTCGGTCTCAAGAGATTAATATCACCTGAGATTCGACATGCCGCAGGAATTTGGGGATATTTTCTGCACCAACGTCAGACCTCTGAGAATGGGTAAGGCATAGTGGATGTGCAGCAATTAAAATTACTTACTGAAATATATGTTGTTATTGCAGATGTGATTAAATCCTTCTTCAGATAAGCTGCCGCCAACGTGGGGGTCCTGAAACATTCAACGAGGTCAGGCCGAATGGATGACTTAGCCAAGATTTTTGGAAAGATCCCGGCCATAGCGCGAAGTATTTTAGAATCGGTTACATAAGGCAGATACGATCTGCAATGCGACGTTAATAACAAGGTCAGGATATCCAGCAGGTGGGACGTACTCCAAATTGGCAGACATGTGCTTCACCATATGTAATGACATATCTGCATACTGATCACCATTAATGAAAAATTCCCCTTGGGGGTCCTCAAGGAGATCGTTCATCGCCAAACACCAATATCGATCGAACGAATGGGATAGAAGCTTAAAGCCACTCTTTCTGTCATCGTCTACCATCCTAAACGACAGGTAGAATATATCCTCCAGTGGGCGAAGATCTATGACTTTATCATCCGAAGCAACTGCCGCAACCAAGGCGAAGCGGGCAAGTTCATTTCCGAAATACAGTCGAATTTGCTTTCGGACAAACATAGAAAATAAATCCAGTTGAGCATGGTATAGCTGCTCGGCATCGGAGAATTTCTAAGAAGAGGTCAAGATAGCATAAAAAGGCGAACGTAATGAACCTCACCGAGCATCGGATTAAGTACAGTACCAACGGTTGAAGACCCAAATTATCGATGCACTTTGTTAAATCGAAATTTTCGATGGCTTCATGTAGGTCGGGGATTGGCGCGGCCCTGGAGAAAATGAGTTCCCCTTCGATCTTGCAAAAGTGAGGAAAGCCTGTGCAAAGGCGTAAGGTCATATTCGATGAGATGACTGCCATAATACTTGCCCGTCCACTCCAGAGGTTCAGATATAAGCCGGAGAAGACACTGCTGAGCGACGTCGGCATAAATCATTTCTGTGTCGAACCAAAACTGTCCAGATCGCGATTTGTCAAAAAGATAGTCTGAAAGTGAGGCATGGAAGAAGTGGATATCGCTATCATCATCGTCAATAGTGAGAAGAGATTCCAAATCAAATAGCAGGTATCGGATGCCACCAGTCCTGAGCCCTAGTAGGCGCTCAAGAAATCGCGGTGAATAAGGGAAGGGGTTATTGGAAGATGGAACATAAACGGGGTAGAAATAACGATTACGATGAAAGGTCAAGACCATGGCGATTCCCAGGACGCGAAGCGTACCGGCTAAGTCTGCTTGATCAATGGCATGGAAGATGACGGAGTACAGAGAATCCAACCGTTCGAAGGGCTTTAACCTTCCGGCATCGAGGTTACCAAGTAGGATATCAAGACGCTCGGCTGGGTTGTGTCGAATAGAACCAATGAATTTATCAACTGTCGATGCATAGATGAACTGTCCGGAGGCTTTGGCGACCAGCTTATTAATGACCTCTTGCGTGGGCCAGGATTCCGGAAGGTATGCTCTGAAAGGATGCTGTTTTCGGATGTCGCTGAACTTATCGACGAGAAATTTCTTGATATCTGCATCACGGTTGTAGGAGTTGTCGAGTGATAATCGCGCAGAACATCTGTTGAGATCGCCGAGGTCGAATGATCCACGAATATGATGTTCTGGACGACTCGCTATTATCAAGGCGAAGGAAACGGGAAGGCGTCGTAGGACGCGGCGCAAGACGTCCAGGATTCCGCATTGCTTATCAGGGTCATCGCATTCATCAAGGCCATCGATGATGAAAATCCGTGGGTAGTGACTGATATTGAAGTAAGGTTCGTTGAGGATAGCAAGGATAGGAGAAAGGATCATAGCCTGCGCTTGATCCCAAAGCGATAGGGAAAAGATTAGAGGGTTCCTTTCGATGGCCTGCTCGATGTGTGGACGAGTGGCAGGGATGACCAGGGCAACTTGATAGGCAATGGTAGCGATGAAATTGTTGGCGGTATTTCGACCTGCGGCTGTTCGGAAGAAAAAGAAACTGGCGAGAAGCAATCCTCTTTCATGAAGTAATTGGGCGATCGTTCGTTGGATTGCAGATTTACCCGATCCTGCGGGACCATGCAGCCATATGATCGGGTATGTATAGGTGACCGCTGCTGCCCAGGCGATGAGATGGTCTAGGATGGCAACACGAGTTCCTGGATGGCATTTCGGTTGGTCTGACACCTCACCAGAGTTGTGGAGGGCATTTGCAGCGACCTGTTTCTCGAGACGTTCAAAACCTGCCGAGGTGGGACGTCAGCACCAAACCGCTAAGGTTAGGACAACTGTGGCTCACCTGGGCTTGTCGGATAGTTGTGGATAATCTGATCCCCAGCAACAATCGTTGAAGAGCCTCCATCAATGTTGACGTCGCAGTTGTTATAGAGAGCCATCTGACGCGGAGGGCAGGAGATAGATGAAGTAACCTTGTGGTTCAGTCAGGATCAGGACTGACAAGGACCAACGTGGCCCAGGCGATGTTTGGCCACGAGTCGGAGGACCTGATTAGACTACTAATCAGGATAAACTTATGTCAATCGCTGATGTGTGAAAAATAAGTTCGAATCAGGGAGGATAAACGGTCACCAAATGATGCTAAATTACTTCACCGAATCGAGCTGCATCAACAGTGCCGAACTTGAAAGAGCTGGTGGTGCTGCAATAGTGACGAATGATGGTGAGGCTGCGAATCGGGCCAACGCGGGCCGGTGACCGACTCGCGGGAGTAACGCGATTTCCTCCTCCATTGCCACGGCGTCGGGATCGTTCCTATCGACGTCGTTTGCCATATCAAAGTTGTCCAGGAAGGCTTGTTGCTCTGCTGTTGGGCCGATCTTGTCGCGTACGGACAAGGAGGTGGAGGACTGGATAGGCGGAGCGAAGACCTCTGGGTGTAATTTTTGCAGGTCGAAACCGTGGTATTTCGCGACGTGGCGCAAGTTGTGGAGGCAGACGCGTGCGTTTTCTGTCGAGTTCTCATCAGGGCAGTCGGAGATGGGAATGATGGTGAAAAAATCCTGGGGAGAAGGGCTGGTCGAGTTCTCGCCAGGGCAGGCCATGTGGCCAAGGGTTCTACCCTGATCGGATGCGGAATGGACGAAGCGATCGGTATCAATGAAGAGGCCTTGGGAGGGGGCAGCAAAATCCGAGTTGGTCTCCATCGTGGGGTCAGCGACGCACGAAGTGACAGGAATCGACGTTAACGCGTCAGGGACCGGCTCAGAGTCGGGGGAATCGTCAACGACGATGGGGTTAAGTGGGCTCCCGAGTAGAAGGGGAGCCGAAATGAGGGGTGCGGTGGCAAGGCCGGGCCGTGCGATCAAGGGAGCAGGACGTGCCCGACTAACACGGCGCATGGCGGTGAGAAACTTTGTAGATACGAGGCGCATTCTACAGGAGAGGGTGGGTGGGCAATGAAAAATAAGTGGCAAGGACTAAGTGATGAGCGCAGGAAGTGACGGTCAAGGGGCTCTGAGGCCAAGACCTGGGCATCTTAAAGGGTTTGAGAAATACCACAATCCTGGGATTTCAGTGAGATAAATAAGACACTGAAGATCGCCGCGGGGGGCGGATCAGTCACAGTGAAATATTATTCAGATTGTCTTAAGCGCTGAGGCCTTGACCGATCGTTAGACGCCCTGCGCATCACGTGTAGTCCGCCAGGTTGCCGTTCATTGAACTTGAGTAAATCTCCGCTTCAAACTCGATATATCGTGGATGGTGTTGCCAAGAAGGGCGAGAAGCAATCAACGTGGCATTATGTAACTAAGATAAGATAAAGGGAACTTCGGGCGGTTGGAATCGGTCCTTGATCACCACCTACCACCAGCGCACTCCACCGCCGACGGAGCGACGAGTTCCGTTGTTAGGAAAATACTGCCCAATCAAATACCGGTGACCATGGCTTCCATGTTTGCATCCCACACCCTTATCACTGGAGGGACAATCACGCACGCGCACGGTGACGTGCATTACCATGGCTTTCGAGGTGCGTCTCTCTTTTAAACAATCACCTCTGTTAAACTCACGAATCTGTGAAATCGGTAGAAAGCTCAGATATTCTTCACCGTGCAACAGCTACTGCCGCATTTCACAACTCGAAAGAACGTTTCGATCCCCCCAAA
>Ga0307513_10003698_pt1 | contig 20671 bp, 13 predicted proteins | sample 15_EM_MG_FD_202174 | JGI IMG/M metagenome (GOLD analysis project Ga0307513, IMG submission 202174) | Populus trichocarpa ectomycorrhiza microbial communities from riparian zone in the Pacific Northwest, United States - 15_EM | ecosystem: Host-associated > Plants > Roots > Unclassified | place...
TCGCAATTTGTGGTTTCTACCCCCCCCCCCCCCCCCGGAACCTCCCCCATGGCATAAAGTTACTCTAGAGCGAAAGATTCTACAACCGCGACTCTCCAGGGACACTACCGGCCCTATTAATAATCCCCTAGCTAGCTAAAGAAACCGATGAACTATCATACCGGAAATAGATCAAACTGTGAGAAAAATAATCCGAATCCAGGTGAGGTGTTTCCGGTAAAGCTGATGGGCTGTGGATATGGTGTTACACTCTGGAGGCATGGATGCCCTTTGCATCTGTGCCTGAGAACATAGGAAAAAAAAAGAAAAAATTCACAATGTTCAACGTCTGTTCTGAATATAGACTGATGCCACGGTGTGGTATAGCCCTGGTAGAGCTCTAAATTAAGTGTGGAGAAAGGCTTTGTGCATTAATAAAGACTGGGTCGGGGCCTTTCGTCCGATGGCCTTTTTGCCCTCAAAGCGCCTTTTTCACCCTTCGTTTTGAGAACACCAATCGCTATGGGTATCTTCTAAAATCTCACCCTGCATCATCGGGTCGTCAGAAGACATTGGGAAAATTTTAGTCAGCTCTTGGGAGGTATGGAGTTGTGGAGAAAATGGGAGTTAATTGGGAGATATGCTGTCACCGTGGCTCCTGGGGCGGAGTTGGGGTTGGATAATTTGTATGGGACCTGCAGTCTTGGGTATCCAACTTCAGCTCCCTCGTGCTGGCACCTTTTTTATATGATGCCCATACAAAGGCTTGAGTCACCTTCACATCATCTGATACAGTTTTAAATAATGAGCTCGATTTTACCTTTTCCTATCGGGGCCTCTACTGGGCTAGCAGCAAGTGACTTCTTAATCAATTGTAAAAGATCCCAATTACTTCAATAAGCAGGCGTCGGGGGGGGCACCTCCAAAGACGCCCGCCTCTCCCCCAATTTGGTGTGGAAACATGTGTCGGGCGAAACGTTTTGGTTGGGTACTTTACACCCTGTGTAATCCTTACGGTCGATGCGAGGGAACAGGTAGGAGGCCTGGTATTTAGATAGGGGTAAGCTTGCTCCGATCACGAGCCAAGATTGATCACTATTCGTGCTGATCAAAAACATGTCGATAATGAGTGCAATTTATCCATGGAAACTAGGCCGTGAGGGTTGCGTGTTGAAATCGCATGGGAAAGGAAGGAATTGACGGGGGCGAGTGAGATATCGTGCTTGGATTCCGAATTCAAACTTAATCTACTTTTGGGGCAATTCCAGGGTTAGAGCCGGGAAACACACATACACAGTGCCAGTTGCAAGGGGAAAGAAAGGGTGCTTAACCGTTTCAAAAATCTCCCCACGAGCGGTGTTTGCCGGACGGGTTTATAGGAACTCGAGGAATACGAATATCTCCCCCGGCCCCAATATTTAGACTACCTCCCACCTACCCCCTACATTCCTCGTGGAAGGGCAAATAATGGGCTGATGGAGCGTTAGCAAGAGAAGGCCCTACGCCAAACAGTGCGCCGAAATGCTGTTCGCCTGAAGAAAAACAGTTCGCTCTGTTAGTTTTAGCAAAGAGAAAGAAAGCTGTCCATGAAGTTGAAACGGCATCTGTTGACCAGATCTATCATGAAACCCAATCTTTAGTCAATTCTAGCAAAGGTGTGGTAGCTTTTGCATTAGAAAAGCGACCAGTTGCCTGTTTTATTCTCTTGCCTGCTCCTGTCATCGGCCACGCCGCTCCGTGCCATCAATTCGCAATCTACCCTTGTCTAGCACGATGCCTCAGGGGTCGGTCATATGATAACCCCCCCACCGGGAATTTAACTATTACCGTATTTCACATTTCATGAATCTAAACATAACCTCGGACATAGCACATTATCTGCATGCCCAGCTTTCTGTGAACCCACAGAGAGCCATATTATTGGCAACATAAAACCATTATTATTAAAGTTACTGACCAAAAGGCCCTATTCTTGTCTACATAGTGCGAGCTCACCTAGGCTCCGCTTTAATTGGTATAAATGTTCAGATGAAGACGCGGGGTAAAGCCGTACGAGCCCCAGTATAATGTGACGTTGCAAAGGAATGGTTGGTGTATTAGGAAAACAGGAAGAAGGAAAGAAAGGAGCATACAATATTTATATCCACCCACCATTGCGCTCAATTTCTAGATATTGCTCTGAAATATTGACTGCGGAGTACTCTGAGGTATACCCACTTTCTGCGGCCGGGAGTGGGTCGTCGTCGCTATTGTAGTAAACGTCGAATGGATTGAAATGGTTGCCGTAGAAAGAGTGGACTCCTGGGTCTGTAGTTTCTGGTGGATTTGGGTCTGAGCCATTAACGTGATCTGTTGGGCTGGGTACTCTTCCCCGAGGGATAACATGAGAATCCGCAAAAGCGCCATCGGGCCTTTTATCTTCCCAGTAACTTTTAGCCTCAAGGCTAAAGGGATCCGAAGATTTTAGTTTTCTGTCTTTGTACTTTAGTTCATCTAGGAAAGACTGCTCTCTCTCCCGCTTGTCCTTCCTGGCTTGCTGCTCACGAGTGGTGAAGCTTGCCCTCTTAGCACTTCTGATAACTCTCCCGACTGTTTCCGAGCGTTCTCTAATCCTGCGGAGTGCATCTTTGCCATGGACCCTTATCCAGGCATCCAACCAGGGGACCAGTCTACCGCCTCTATGCTTTCTCGAATAGATTGCAATCCTCATGGCCTCGAGACATACAATGTCACCCGCGATAGCCGCAAGAAGGCAGCCATCACAATCGGTGTCCTGGTACATGTCGTCCCGGGGCGGGCTCGCCATGTAAAGCTTTTCATAATCTTCCAAGGGAATCCAGTACGCCGTTATAATTCTCAAGTTCGCAACGAGTTCTTGCGCATCTTTATCCTTCACAGGCACCAGAGCGTTGAGGTGCGCGCCCCACGCCTCATAGCGGATTTTGTAAAAGAGTGCTTCGAGGAGATCTCCGTCAAGTGCTTCGTGCACTTTGCACGCCCACCTATTGGCCATTCGTCCGCTCGTGCTTGGCGATTGGAGGAGTCGCGGGGGCAGTGCTTTTATCAAGTCTCTTTCCCGACGCTGGAAGTCCTCGGATGACGTTTTTAGATTAGAGGACTTGGCTGCTAGTGTTTCTGGTGCTCTAAAGACGGCGGCGGCGAAGAGCTGTTTCTCCGACTTGGTTGCCTCTGTTAGTACTTGTGGGAGGGGTAGTGGTGACGGTGGTGATAGGGCTTGCGGCTGAGGTAGGACTTTACTACTTGTGTCCCAGGGGGAGAAGAGAGCCTTTGAGTATTGCCGTTTACTCGTCATGGTGGGCAGGCTAGCGGGCAGGCGCACGGGGGGTGGGCGTCGTGTTTTTGCTTTGTTAGGCTTCTGTATTTAGATTTGGATTTCTCCAATGGATATGCGTGGAGTGGCGGTCTACCCGTGGGATAAAGAGGTAAGGAATGGCAAGGAAAGTTACGAGTTCTCTAGGAATTATATTGGCCGGTGCGGAATCAATTTGTTAACATCCAGAGTGTTCTAGTTTCATGTGCGACCATGACGGTTTGAAATAAAAGGGAAACGTCCAAGTAGTGAATCATGAAAATAGACTTTTCAAAGAAACATGCTGTATCGCCCTAGTCAGGTTGTTTCCAAGCTTCTGCGCGGCATCAAGGCGATAGGTTACTAGTGATGATTTAGCACCAGGAACTTCCTCGTTCAATGGAAGTAGGCGTGGAAAACCTCATTCTGTCGTGCCACTGGTGATTTGCACGGTCGGGCTAAGCCTTTGTACCAGGTCCGTGTTAGGCTAGGCTGTGCAACGCTCACCACCAAAACACTTCCTAATACAGTTAGGATGTGATGTTGGGGATATTTATAGAAAGTCCAATCGACAGCGACTTGAAATTTTTGCTTTTTAGTCACTCCTCACTCGTACAGTTACTGTACCGGTGATACAGTGCAGCAGTAAGCCACACCAGTTCTTACAGTCTTTTCTTTTCTTAACCCTCTTTTCTTTTTCGTTCGTTTGTCGTAGTGGTACATGACACCTATCAACCGTTCGTTCGCGGGGGGTATGATGGTGCAAAAAGTGTAGAAATAAAAAAATAGGAATAAAAAAAACAGGAAATTGAATAGGTGGAATAAAGGGAATATAAGTAAAAAATACAAAAACATCAACAACTCCAGTTCAAAATTGGCTCAGGTTCATTTCCTTCACGACACTAATTCCATATATGCAATCCCAAGAATTAACCGAACCTTACCAATCCGAACGAATGCCCTAAGTGCGAAAAGACTGAAGTTTAAAGAGAACAACCGAAAAAATGCCGCCGATCCGTCATCCCTTCGTGAGAAAGAAGTATTTATAAATATGATAGATGAAGAAAATGAAAATGAGCGAAATATCATAGAATGTATCGTGTCTGGGAATTTTCAGACCATCTCGGCCGCAGCGATTCGCTCCTCCTCTGTCAGTTCGCTGACTACTGATGCTGAATCATCAAAGTTCTCTGTGAACCTTCCTGACGCGGTAGGCTGGGAATATAACACCCTGTTACCCTGCTGACTTAGTCTTAACGCCGCTTGGAGCGAGAGGCTGTCGTCGTCTTGCGGTCCCAATATGGGAGAGTCATGAGGGAAGATTATTATTTCTTGCGATACCGGTCTCTGCTGCGGTGTTATGATTGGCTCGAGGCGGTTGAGAGCCGTGGTACTAGCGGCACTTATAGGCCGGGGAGAATGTATTACATGGTGCACTGGTTCCGGAGATTGGAGTATTGGCTGTTCTGGCTGTCGTGGAGAATCGTGGATACTGTAATGCTCATTCTAGAGAATGTCAGCGATGTTACAGGGATTGAAATTTCAAGATATCTAGAACGAGTCTTCACATACCCATGTTGCATTATCAGTTGATCCAAAAACTGCTGCCTCGTAACTTGGAGGTGCCTTCTCCTCTTCGTCCTCGTCATCTATAGGACTCCTTCTACGCCCCCCTATCCCTCTTCTACGCTGGTCCTTCTTCCGCCTAATACAGGCCAGCGCAACCAATGCTGCAACGAAAACCACTCCTAGCGCGATTAAAATTCCAGCCAACGCCGCAGTGCTAACTCTACTCGTTGCGTTATTAGAAGTGCTCGGCTCAGTGGTAGTAGCCGCTGGGACTCTAGTAGGGGTAATCATCGTAGCTGGTGTGGCGGTCGTTATCCGAATCGGAGTCTCTTCGTTCGGTTTATTTCTTCCATTTGATGCTGGCGATGTCTCCTCAATATGCAAAGAATCCCCTATATCCGCCGGTTGTATTTCCGGATCTTCCACTCGTGTAGGCGTCGGGGGTAAAGCAGCCGTGGGACTCAGCACTGTATCCGGGAGAAGCGTGTTCCCGAATGGCTGCATATTATCTCAATTATGGTATTCTGCCTTCTCTCCTCAATAAAGAAGAAAAGCGACCATGGGGAACTGACAGCTGTGAGAAGAGGAGAACAGGAGATGAAAGCAAGAGTGTGTAGGGGGGGGGGGGGGGTGGCAACATAAGTAGTGAGCGACTAGGCCGCACCCAGTATCGGTACCATACGTTCTCAAGGCAGAGAAATATCTCAGCCCCTCTGCTGACCGGGCTCCACTCGCCTACCGTATTTGGGAGGAAATCTCTGCGAATCAGCACCGCCGAGGGTTTTTCTGGTTGTGTGCGGAGGGACTGCATGCAGTGTAACGTTGTCACTCCGGAATTTGAACCTGGCCCAATTCTCTTTCAAATAAGGAATTCTTGGGCTGGAGGTGTCAGCAAAAATGCTTGTGAGACGTTCGAGTATGATAATACTTGTACGAGTACTAGCACTAGTGCTCGTACTGTAAGTTAACAGTTAGTGCCGGTTGTTTGTTTTGGCCATGCAGGCGGGAGCTGCGGCGGAAATTCCTGTGAAATCACAGTGCCTGCCTCATCATCAGAAGGCTGCGAGAATAAAGATCGTGATCATCCCTGAAATTAGTTTTTGGAGTCCAGAGCGAAACTTGGTGCGTTATGAAAGGCTAACTTTAGCGGAATATCGGCAAGACCCGTGCGAGCACGAAAACCCCACGGGGCTTAGTTTGTTAATATTGGTACTTATAGCAACGATCGCCGCCAACCTCATACTACCTGTAACTTTCCCTTTCGGATGACTGTGGGCTATCATAAATAGGCTCAAGTTACGGTAGGCTTTATGATAAGTCCCTGTCTATGGGTGTTACACCACCGGCACAAGCTCTCTGAAGTGCAAGTTCATTTCCAACAATACTCCAATGGAACTGCTCAGTACTTTTGATGATTTCCATCTCTGAATCATGAGCGAGTATATAATTCACTGTTGCGGCATCAATGTGATTTATGCACCAAGCAGCACTACTTGGCTGGCGAAGTCACATCCGGTTGAGCCGGCGCTTCAATGGAACTTATTGTATTAATACAAGTACTAGTAGTTCCTGTTCGGAGAACCAAGGACAACTTTCTGATCAAAAACTAGCGAGTCACTATAACGATTTGCCCTCTAATACCCTGCCATAGCATATGTTAGCAGTAGGCTGGCTTAAGTTAGAGAGCGGTGCTAATGCTTACACGCAACTGTTCGCTAACAGCATACTGTGCACTCCGACGGCCCAGCCTGATATGGAGGAGGTGCGCGCTGACAGTAAGAACCATTCCAAGCTGCGAACACATTACCGGAGGGTTAAAAAAAACTTCTGTTATCTGATCGTCCAGTCTGTCTCGGAGCGCACTCTGTTGTAATAATAATAGCCCAAAGCAACTCTCCACCTCAACCGACTCCGAAAAAAACACAAATGCTAACCTAGGATCCCGGGGCCTGCCGAGCAAAGCACTGTCTTTTGTCTGGATCCATCGAAAACCTAACAGCAGCCATAGCACTGATATGTGCTTGTATCTAGGAATAAATGTCTGAAGATACGACTGTTGTACGCTCAGCTAGGGGAAAGAAAAACACCTCTCATTTTCAGATACTCCGTGCCAGATACGAGCACAATACTATCTCAGGATTAGGGTATCGTAGATGATAACCCAACTAATTTGATAAAAAACTTTCCACCTCAGGAAACTTTCCGTTCTTATCCCCCGGTTGGCGAAACACACCGGGTCATCACTTCACCGGCCCGACAGCGATTAGCCCTCTCCTGCCACTCTCACACAGGCAGTTCACCGTAGGGGCTCGAGTAAACGGACCCTGTCTAGGACACTGAAGTTTCCTTTTCTAGTAAGGTAGTTTCTTCCTCTTCTATTTATCTACGAGAGCAGATCCTTTAGTTTGTTCTTTTGCCCTTTCTCCAGAGGGGGGAAGTCTAGGCTGCCTAGCAGGTACTGTAGTCCTTTTAAGTTACCCCATTTCTCATAGTACCTTAATACCCACTAAGAGCCTCAAGTTCCGCAGTAATCTCATAATTAAAGCCCTTACTGCGCAGAGCCCGGCTCCGCCCGTCTTGGGGGCGTGAAGCGCGATTACCAACTCCGATGCCCGCAAAACCTGGTCTCTACGATGTCGTTAATCTTTGCCCCCGAGAGCCCGCACTGCCCAAACGTGACCCCGATAGGCGCCGCAGGCGAAGCACCAGAAGCTATTCGGAACACTTGCTGGGAACGGTTTATTGGGGGCCTTGATGATTGATCGGAGGATATCACGGTCTAAGCCACTTGGGGAAAAATTCGTACCCGAGTAGACATTGCCTCGGGAGCTCGAAGGTTTAAGCTTATTATTGTTGCCGGCCGGCGCAGGGGGCGGTACTTGTAGCGCTTCTGTGCCTTCGTAGAATGCAATCCTGGCATTATACATCTAGAGGCGTCCGGTTGGGAAATTTAAGCTCTTAGAGTCGGTATTTATAGTGACCAGTTTCTTATCATATCCAATTAAGAAAGATTTGATAAAGTAATGCTACTGTGTTATAGTAATCGGGCTAGTTTCCGACACAGGCGGCTAACGAGCTCTACTCAGGCATACTGGTATATCAATTAGGAAAGTTGGGGTTCCAGTACCAAACATTGATTTAGGGGTCCTAGGATATCATCTGCAGTCACGGGCGTCTGGAATCAACCCTCACCCTTACCAAATCCAACAAAAGCAGGCGCCTAACCACAGAGTTTTCGGAGGGGGAACTCTTCACAAGACTACTTAGGAACGGCTCCCCTTTAATTCTATGAACTGCTTTTTTTGATAAAGTGAGTATTGGTTGAGAACGGTGGGAGGAGCATTCCGAAAACAGAGGACACAAAAAATTTTACGCCAGGGGGCTATTTTGGCACTATACGTATAACTGAGCGGGGAAAAAAGTGAACAAGAGAGTCGGCTTTTAGTGTCCGGCAATATCAACAACGCTGCGATATAGCTACTGTTTACTGTTCTGAGTAACTTGTCTCGCGCAGGATAGTGCTGGCCGAAATTTACTGCAGTTAATCCGCTGTCCCATGCTGTGATATCATGGGCTTACGCGAGGAAAGAATTCGTATACCCTGCGCCTACAGATAACCCACATAGATTCGGGCAGCTCGCCGCGATTCTCATAACCTCTCCTAACGCTATCTCTAATTCACCCACACACCCTCTTGGGAGTAAACGGGCACCCGATCATTAATATTTGTGGGACCATATATACTGTATTGTCAAGTGTTCACTAATCGCGTGTGGGTGGAAAGGAAGGAACATGACTATCGCTCCACAAACAATCGGCTAGGGATATCAAAAAAAATTTAAAAAAAATTACAAAGTATTACCATAGTTTTACTCTATGGTAATACCGCCTAGTGACACCTGTTGTTCCTCTGCCCCCCAGAATCTGATAGGCGAAGGCTCCAAGTTTAGCTGTTCACAGGTTTTGTTTATATCTAGGAAGTTTATACTAGTACTCGAATATTTCTATAGGCCAGGCGGTTTTTTCGCAATCTACTTAAGTCTCACTTTAGTGTTCCAAATTGATGGCCCCTCCCTTTCGGCATAGTCGATATTACTGGTAACTGAGGGAGGCGGTTGAGTGATCATTCATGATCCTGTTGACTTCCAAATGAGTTGCATCCTTGATCAGAAGGCCACGTTTATGTCAACACAAAACTCGAACCTGTCGGAGCCCAAAAAAGGAGGAAATGATTGACCCTGGAATGCGCGTCAGTGGGAACTCGCTGGGAAAAAATATTGGCAAATCGAGGCCATCTCTCCGGGGGGTGGTGGAGCCTTGTTTGTAGTCCCCCCCATTAAGTAGCCATTTCCTCAGTTTAAATACCAACAGAGCCCGGGACCTTTCCCGTAAAGGGAAAGTCTAACAATTTATCCCCCTAACCGTCAAATACCTAGAGAGCAGGACGCTTTCTATTAGTCCCTGCTTAACTGCTGGGTGATAGGCTAGTTCGAACACTTGCAGAGGTTCTGCTCTATGCCGGACATCGATGTGGCAGGCATCGGCTAACAAGCCCGCTACCCACAGTTACTGGATCCCAGTTTGGTTTAACTCCACATGATGCTCGGAAGAAAGCATTACAACAGAGACGTTATTTGCACCACCTTCCTGCCATAGTATACATTTGGCAAAACAAAAAGCCCTAACGGCCCTCTAGCTGGGTGATCTTTGCCTGCCTCCAGAACCTGTCTGGTGCGTAGTTAACCCTCCCTTTTTTGACTGCTGGTATTTATTCCGCGATTGCTTCTTTGAAAATGAAGCCGCCTTTGCCGCTAGCGTTTATAATTTCTCTTGAAGATATAACGCCCCCCAAGCTCATAGTCAGGCCTTTAATAGACGGTCATGTACCGGGCCTGGAATAACTGAGAATCTTGCTACTACATTGGAGTTTTTTCTCTTCTAGCAAGATCGATTGTATTTTATTTTTTATTTGTCCCAACTAAGTACCGAAGAGGGATCTTCTGGCTTTGTTTTTCTCCCTTGATTTAAAGGGGGAAGTCCTGGATCTACCTGTGCGATTCTCAATTATTACTGTTTCCACTGTATCTTATTCTGGTCCGCGGCCATTGATGATCAATTCAATGTCTAATACTATTGCCCTTAACGTCAGGGGAAAAAAAAGCAGAAATAAAAAACCCAGCCTCAAGAAAGATAAGTATTACTTTTATTTTTATTTTCCAATCAATATCAAGTGAAACCACTATTTGAGGCATTGCCGAAATGTCACCGCCCAATTAGCCTCCGCAATTCGCAGGCCCCTAAGAACATGGGGGGCGTTTGGCACGGTGACGTTTGAGTGGGTTGGTGTGTTTGGCTACCCTCCCTTTCCAAATAGTGGTGTCCGAAGTTTGGAAACTGCAGTTTGGGAACAATGTTTTGTAGCTTAATATTGAGTCTCTAAATCCCATTTGTAATACAAGTTTTACTCACTGTCATCATATTAAATTCACTTGTTAGAAATTAGCCTCTTGCACTGGTTACTAATTTTCTCTTTTTTCACTCAAACTTTCACAGCTGATTGTGTTTAGAACCACATACCACTCAATTGCCACCGTGCCAAACACCCCTTAATCCCTCGCTGACAACTCTCCAGCTGTGCTTTGAACGATCCATCACCTAGGGTAAGAGAATTCAGAAACTCTACTATACGGAGAGCTGGGGATCGAGGACCTAGCCTTCCTCAAAAAGGCAATAGGCCCAACTAACCCTCCCTCGGAGAGAGAGCGGGTTCGGGATATACACCCTCCCTACGCACCTATACTAGTGATGTCATAGAGGCGAGCCGAGTAGCCCTTAGGGTACATGGTAGGAGTGTACACCGGAGAGAAGTAAAAATTTTTGCGGGAAGCTAAGTTAAAAGAGGGAGAGAAATAAAAGACAAAAAAGGAAAATTTTTTGTTTGCTTCTTTCAACAGATAACTTTAGTGGAAGCTATAGGTTCTTAATTCCGTAATAGTCTTTCTGGTATTATATCGAAATTACAGAACCAAACCATGTGAAATAGCCTGTATTAAATTGTCCTAACACACTATATCCCCACTTTTATCCCTTTGTTGATACATTTTTCAGCTTAGCAGGATACAAGTAGTAGCTGGTAAGATATATAAGATATCTTTAATGTCAAAATAGTCAGAGTAGTCCTTAGTCTCCTTCCAGACTTTATCCGGGAAGCTTCTTATGGAAAAACAGCACCACATACAAGACTTCGCTCGTCATCGAGAGAAGTGCTTTCTCTGTTCAGGTATAGTTTCTCTCTAATTGCAGCGCTTGGGGCTCTTCCCGTACAGTCTCACACAATTAGTAGAAAGGGATACATGAAATCAGCAAGCATCGTCAGGCAAAGGCCACGGACACCAGAAGGTCCTTAATCTCTCATCACATAAAATCACTCGTGTAATGGCACAACCCCTTGCTGTTCTTGTTGGGCGGATGTGCCTGGCTTTTTTGCATGGGTGTGAGGGAATCGTTCAGGAGATGTGCAGATGGTCAGGATACAGGGATTGTTTATACCGATATGTCCTTCCTTTGTTATCACGGGAGTGTGCGGTGGAATAAGGGCATGTAGGGAAACACAGAGAAGGTGTGGTGATCCATGGAAGAATCAGGACGTGGTATTTGTGTTTCACTTATGCACCTGTCTTTACCGTTAATTTAGTTTTGGGAGTAAGCGAGGATAGGAAGTGCAAGCGGTGAGAGTCACATTTCATATCCTCCCTACAAAGTGTCCAAGTCCACGTGAATTCTCTTAGTCTCTCCCCCACTTCCGTTCGACCCCTATAGCCCCCACATTGACTCACCTGGCTAGCTTTGCAAACAAATTGTATCGTGCGTAGGGCTTTTCCCACTTATTCCGCCCTACTCCCTGGGCAATCGCTGAGAGGATGGTATGATATCTTCTAGGAGAGAGCACAACCCGTCAATGAAGCTAGAATATAAAATAATCAAGGAAATCACAAAACAATGGGGCTACTGTAGCAAAAGCTCCCTGGTGAATGTGAGTGCATGCTCAGAAGCTTGAGAACCCCCCATTGTTTTAGAAATTTAGCATCACATTAAATCATCATGATGCTTATATAACAAGATAATAACTTCAGAAAAATCCCCAAGGAGTGGGTCCGCAACATCCCCTGCTCTAGCTTTCAGGGCAATGCCTGCAACAACCAACGGGCACCTTCTAGTAGAGTAAGCTTATGTGTAAGAGCTCATGGTGCCCAAGATTAGATTCAGGGGAAAACCCGAATCCAGGAAGTCGTTGGTATCTTGCTGGTTTATCTTTTGACTCTTTCGGACTGTCGGCTGGATAGCCCTGACATGTCCTGCCGTGAGCATGACCCTTAGTCTAAGATATTCCCCCCAATAAAATTCAAGCCGAAGGAGGTCAAAAGTAAGCCCTAGGGTATCTTTCCGGAGGTATAGACATCTAAGAGCAGCACCAGCCTTTTCTCTTCAATGGATTCTTATTGGAAGCTAGTAATCTTTTGCAACAGGAAAAAATCTGGCGCGGAATCCTCTTAAACAGCGAGGTGAAAAATGGGCCGACATAGTACGGTACTGTAAAATCTCCTGAGATCTGCTCTTAGATTATCAGCTGGAATAGGCTCGACAGCCTAGGATAGGTTTAGTTTGGCATGTTAACAGAATTAGGGATGCTAGCTAATAAGATCCAACATCTCTTAGGGGCCGGTCCTGTACTATTTCAGGAAAACCATAATCCTTTTCAGGAGCTTTCGCCCCTAAATCGGGAGATTTCATGGCTGGCGGAGATGGAGGGTTTCGTGAAATTCTAAGGCCCAATCCAAGTGCGCTTGGTTGCTGTTTGGAAGGCCTGTCAAGAACGGAATTTCAATAATGAAAACAAGGGACTAAAAGGGTGTTTTGGGTGTCACCGCGGGGGCTCAAGGGTTTTACCAATAGCACGATAGTCCGTGTTGAGAGATGCAAACTTCCCAGCATATCAGCAGATTTGACTGACGCTCACCACCTTCTCCCCGGTCATAGCCAAGCTCCTTATTCACCAGAGAAGAAAAGAAATCCCGGGCTGAATTTTCAGAACTCGAGTGATCTATAATGACGTTTCATTGCTTTCTTGGGAAAAACGGTCCCTTGTCAAAATTGTATTCACATAATGCAATCCCTGAATCATTGCGTACTAGGAATTTTTACCAACCTCTGGCAGATAAAACTATCCTTCAGTCCAAATGGAAGGCTATTCCCATATATGCACATATTTCTTCTCCCGCTCTTTAATGAAAGGCCAGTAACCAGGTTGGTTTCAAAGTTAGTAATCCTACAAGGAGATCTACTTCCGGATTCCAATTGGGACCACAGCATCACAAAATTTGATCAGTACTGCGGTATATTAATTGTATCAGCATCCTGAGAGAGACCAATGCCCTCTGGATACTCTGCCATAATGCCAACCAAGTATTGCGATCTATCCACCTTCTGTAGGCTTTCGATAAAAGCGCAAGACTAGCCCTTATATGCCGTAAGGCCAGAGCCTCAATGTCGATATAAGGTGATTTCCCATGTGCGGGTGCGGATCCCCATTGAATTTAACCATCGGAGTCCGGTGATGGGCAATTTTGATCGGAGCTGTTATCGGGAAGCGGTTCTCATACTACTATTAGTGCCTTCAGATGCTATATTAAAAGTAGCATTTTGAGAGTTTCAAAATTTCTATGAGCCGCCAGGAGCTACGCGCTGCATCTAGAATCGTTGTTTAAACGCTCGGACATCGTGCCGTACCGGGACGGAATGATGCTAACAAAATATTCCTGACCAGGCGAGCAGCTTCTTGCCTCAAGTATTTTCGGAAAATCTCAGGTCTCTCCCCCCACCAGATGCCGAAAAATCGTATTCTAAGTAATAAGAATATTCCGCCACCCAATTTGGACCAAAGACCAGAGGTGGCGCCTAACCCTCATAGCTCATCACTCGTCAAAGGAATAGATTTAGCGGTTTATCCGACAACAACGCACCAATCCTGTGCTCCTGAAAGATTGATTGAGCCAAATTTGAGCCCTCGATAGGGATTGCCGCTATACCCAAATGGAAAGTAAATGCTGTGTTATTCTCTACTTGAAAAAGTATTGTAGTCTAGCATCAGCGCTTGACGCCACCGAAGAGTCTAAATAATCATCACCCCGTTGGTGGCAATCTGGTCAATACCAGTGCCGCCAGACTCGAGGGGTTAGCTTCCATAAACACAGGGAATTCTAAGACAGGGCACTAATCGCAGAAAAGGAAGTCTTAACTGTACACCCTCAATTTCTAAGAGACCTTATTAGACTAGTCTTATTATGAGGTTACTAAGTTACAAATAGAGTTTGTAGTGTGCGTGCTGGGAGCGGGCGCGGTGCAAGAAGAGGAAGTTCCGTAGCTGCGGCTTATACTATACCTATCTATACAAGTGCTCGAGCGCAGTAGGCTAGTTACCCGGCAAGCATTTCTGCGGGAGAACCTCCAGGAACTTGTGGCACCCTCACAAACTACTGATACCGGTACTCTGTTCTGTGCAAGCGGTTGGGTGCCCGCCAAAATTAACCTCCGCTGCTCCCTAAGGTGGGCATAGATTTGGCACCTGCGGTAATAGGTAGTCAGAGGAATAGCAACCCTCTTTTCCACAGAGAATACATCAACCGGATCGCACTGTGGATATTTTCGCCGGCAGCGCGATCACTGATGTAGAACCTACTGTGGATGCTGGTATAATATCTTGAAAGGGTTCAACAGTACCGCTAAAGTTAAACAAGCTGTTAGGTGAGAAATATCTATACCGCGCCCACAGTCACAGTGCAATACTACTCGTCCCAGGCAAGAAGTACCCGGAAACAGGGATTAGATTTTCGTATGGCAAACCCCCTGCAATTATCTGAGCGCTCATACAAAATTGACCCCCCCTGTTTCCGGGTACTTCTTGCCTGGGACGAGTATCAACCCTCCCAGGGTGCGCCAAGATACAGGCATTCACGGCACGATAGAAGCAGCCGGAAGTTCTTCGCGAAAGGGGTAAACCGTTAAGATCTTCACTCTTTTATAATAGTCACCATAACCGCGCCCTTTGATGCTTGCAAGTCGCCAAGAGATCCTCAGGGATTTACCCATATCTCTGCTATTAACTTGCGGCGACGCTAGTACGCGGTTGTACTCGGGGGGTACCATAAGTCGGGCGACACCCATATAAAGTAACTAGGGTTTTTACCCATACAAACGCGGTTTGCACCAATTTTTTTGTATGAGGAAAAAAGTCGGGCGACACCCAGAACAGGCAATAAACCAAGACTTTTTGTGGCACCGCGCCCGACTTACCCTTGTACCCGAGTACGGGTACGGTTAGCCTATTTCCCCACTAGCGGTTGCAACAATACTCGAGTATTGATAATGCAAGGGACAGGCTATGGTGGCGTGAAACGCCGTCCCTGGTTTTCGTTTCACTAGGCGAGCAAAGCTTAAACCTCCATCCAGAGATGCAGGGCATTGGGGCTAGTGATCTCGCTTGTGCAATTAATAGGCAAGAAGTACCCGAACCTAGAGGCTAGGAAAACATATACTCGAGTACCTAATTATATATGAGTATCTAAGAGCCCATGCTATAGTGCTCGAACGTCTAGGACTTACCTGTTACTTGTGAGATGGTCCGATAGGGGAGGTGGGCCTCGAATATACAAAGATCGAATTCTTTTTATCCGGATGAGTTTACTTTTGCCCAACCCCGAAGTTTAGGACGGGATCAAGCAGTTTGTAGGGGGGAATTATCTGTAAGATCATGCTCTTCTATTTTTGTGTAATATAACGTACAGTAAGTAGGACATTCTCTCAATAGGAGGAACTTGTATAATACTGCGCTCAAGCACTGGTACCGGTGTAGCTCTTTGGCCTGGTGGCATAAAGGGTGACAAAAGAACGGACGGGGAATAGATTTTCGAACACGATCATCTCAGCTGGCTTGGTTGAAATAACCTGCGCGGCTCAAATCTATTGCACAGACCATTACCACAATCGCTGGGGGGTGATGGTACTCGTAGTGGGCAAGAAGTATCCCATAGGAGCCTGAGTTTGTACTAAAGTACTGTACTAGCACAAGTATAGTGCAACACTTGCCATGTGACAACTAAAAGCTACTGTTGCAACATAAATATCAATATCAACCTAGGTATTTACGGATTTTTTTGCCATATGTCTTGTGAATCCCTGTTTTCGGACACTTTTTACTGGGGGCGAGTACGAGGTTAGAATTGGTTGAACTGCCGGTGTCCTGACAAGAATGATAAAAGTGCAAGTACCGGTACCGTATTCACAGATGCTTAGCTCCTTCCAGATTTGCTCACGCCAATTGAGTAGGAAAATCAGCCCCTCGCAGGCCTAGGTCGAGCGCAGTCCCGCACAGTCCTGTATTTTAGCTTGCCAATATCCATATCACAGGAATGCAATTACCCGCAAGAATTGAAACACATTTACCCCATTACGTGGTCCACCGCAACCAGAAATCCCACACACTGAATGACCGACTCTGGATACGGGGGGAGACCTTTATAATACAACCCTCCCTCGCCCTCTCCTCCTCTCTTCTATCTCCATCGAGCTCGATCTTCACATTCACTTGTCTTTCTCTCACCCTTTCTCGCGAGCCCTTCCTTTCTTGCTTTGAGGCTTGAAGCCCATATTAGTCTTTTCTTCTACTTCTTGAGACAAGTTCCAAGAATTCTTCATCCATAACCACAATAATACCCTCTGTCACTACCTGCTGAGCGTTTCGTTCTTTTCCCAGAAGAAATATCGACGAAAATGAAGTCGTCGTTTATCTTGTCTGCTCTCGGCGCCGCCGGCGCGGTAGCTCATGGATTGGTCTCTCAGATGTTGATTGATGGTACCCTGCACAACAATTTCAACCCAAACCTCGATCCCTACCAGAACCCAAAGCCTCAGAGAATTGGGTGGACTGTTCCTAACGACAGCCCGGCTGAGGTATGTTTTAATTTTACGCGTGGATGGAGGTGGAGATACTGACATTTAATAATAGAGTATCACTGCTGCCGCAATTGCTTGCGGCACTGGATCTACTGCTGGATCTTTGAGCGCCCCGGCTACCGCCGGATCCTCCATTAAGTTCTTCTGGACTAAATGGCCCGAGTCTCACCGCGGCCCTACCATGACCTATCTCGCCAAGTGCCCCGGCACCGACTGTACAACCGCAGAACCCACCACTCTCAATTGGTTTAAGATCAATCACGCAGGTCTTAACCCTGATGGAACTTGGGTCTCAGACACTATCATCGCTGATAACAACACCTGGACTGTTACTATCCCCAGCGATATTGCCCCCGGCCCTTACCTGGTCCGCCATGAATTGGTCGCTCTTCACTCAGCCAGTAACGCCAACGGTGCCCAGTTCTACCCAATGTGTGCCAACCTTAAAATCACGGGCACTGGAAGCGCCGCGCCAACAGACACGGTCAAGTTCCCGGGTGCTTACTCTCCTACTGACCCCGGAATCCTCGTCAACATCTACTACCCGGTCCTCACTAACTACACCATTCCTGGCCCTGCTCCATATGTCTCAGGAGGCGCTTCAGGCCCAGTCCCCTCTTCCACCACCCCCTCCTCTGCCCCGGCCGCAAGTTCCATTAGCGCCGGACCCCGGACCCCAATCCTTTCGCCTTCTGCTACCCTTCCATGTAGCAACGACACCAGAACCCACAGTGAATTCCCCAAGACAACCCAGAGTGTTGGCTCTCCTCCCAGAGAGTTCACTCCTGCTGGCGAGGCCCCTAATACACCTACCAGAGTGGCCGCCGTCCCCACTGATGTTCCCCCTGTTGTCAGCACCGTCATTCAGACAGTTGGAATCACTCAGGTCATTACCATGACTGTCCCCGCTGTCGAGACAGTCACTGTTACTCAATCTCGCCCTGGTGGCCAAGCTCCCGAGTGTACACCGATCGGCAGATACAGACGTAGTATCTACGGGTAGGAAGTGTAGACGCAGACTGATGCATGTCTCAGTTATTAGCAAGACGGGGCCTGGAGTTTCTTGTATAGCTTTTTTTTTCCCTTTTTTTTTCTTTTGTATAATATATTGCAGATGGCAACCAGTTGGGTTACCCCCCTAAAAGTGGTATGGCTAATGGGGGCGTATATTGCGACATCTTGTCATTCTATCCCCACCACTATGGTCCTACTACTGTTCTTTTTTTGGTCTCAGGTATAACCTCGCTCGTGTAATCCCACCCGTCATTCCCCACAACGATTTGCATGGACTCGGGAGGATAATATGGGTGGGAACCATCCCTCATCGCGTCCTAAACGAGGACCCATTTCAAAAAAGGATTTGACCACTTGGTAGTGTACTTCAGTTGTATATAGTTAACCATATCAACTTGCTCCTAAGAGCTAGCTTTGCTCGCTGGAACCGGGCGCTCAAGCTATTTGACTCGCACAAACTACTTGACATCTTTTAGTTCCCCTTAGAGTGAATTACACGCTGTACCCAAGTTACAGTGGTTCTTGCAAACTCCCCTAAGACCTGAGACCATCAATTATAGCATAAGGGGCATCTTGAATGTGGGGATTGATCCTATGAAAGTCTACTGAGCTATTGAAGAGGTCCAACCTAACCCCTGGTTCCTGACTCGCCCTTCCACCACGTGTTGATCCGGACGACCTAGGTAGATAGGTATAGAGTTGCTCGTTTACGATAGTAGAAACTTGAATAACTGAACCGTGTGCTATATAACCAAAGATTCCTTTCCCTGGTATGCTAAAAGCACGGAAAAAACAGAGCTCTTTCTTCCTTTTGGACAAGAAAGAACAAAAGCTGACCGACCCTACTGAAAGGGGCGCCCAGCCTCATACCACCCTGTTCAATTATCCAAGTCTCCACGGTGCCTGACCAGGAAGAGCGTCTGCATCAGCGCCATATAGCGTACCCCGCAGCTGTCCAGCCGACCAGCCAAAGAACCCATCCCCACACCACAGGGCCCTCCTTCAATATCACTTCCAGTCACCTCTTAGGTTGGGCGTATCCACCAACCATTGGTAATCCTATTGTTGTCCACAAAAACAGTACCGTGGCTAGACATAATGAATATCCATATTTAGTAGAACCTGCGCTACTGGTCTAACTTGACATATCCAGTTTTCACTCTTCTACTATCCCCGTCAAGCCGACACAGTCGAGCACTAAAGAGTGCTTGGTAAACCGCTTTTGCTGGATGATGGTCGCGGGTGGCTAATGCCCTGATATCTACCCTGGGGCAAACAGAGATATAGAGCACTAAAAGGGATACAGAGTAGGTTCTGATAAAAACTCGTTCAAAATATAAGAGCTACAGTGCTTGCCAGTGATACTGTTATATCACTTTTTGTTTTTGGAAAACTTCCTGTCTAAGGAAGATTACACTTAAAATTCAAAAAGGAAGGTGAATATCGACCAGTTCCGATGATCTAAAAGCTAAAGAACTGATCCGTACTAATTTGAAGCAGGGACCACCTCAAGTTCGAATCCCGCCAAGTCGATGTAGTCGGGCATTAAAAAATGTCCGGCGAACCACCTTTTTGCCGGATGAAGGTCGAGGAAGGTTAATGCCCTGATATCCCCAGGGAAGATAGAGATATAACGGCGGCTTGTTTGACCCACGGGTAACATGTTGAAGTACTTATTGAGGCATGTCCTTTCGTCAAAAATCCGACATCAATCCTTTCTAGAGCCCAATTTAGTACATCAGGTCCATTCCTTCACTTTCCTGCTCTCCTTGAATCCCTGTTCCCTAGTCTCTCCTCGACAATTGAAAAATCCGGAAGCTAATCTAATGAATGAAGGAACTATAACAACGGCATGCTATGTTCCCCTCCCCAAAGCCATGCAATCCACCTGCCAGCTATATAACCTGGCAACCATCCACCCCCATCTCGGGGACCGGGCTCCCGAATACCCCCCTCCGGGTTGTTGGTGTGACAAGACTCCCACCATTAGTTCATGACTGTATTAGTGGGAACAGGCATTGAGTCTGCTCGTTCTGAAAGCACTTTACTCCCTGGGGGTAATAGGAGCAAGGCTTTCTGGCGCCAGGACTAAAGCTGCCCTCCAGTGATAACCCTCAAGTGTGTAGGAATCTCCCAGGACTTTAACACACCAATCTGCCCCCCCCCCCCCCTGTTAGAAACGGTGAGATGCTGATCTACATGCTCATGCCATTGTTTCATTTTTCGCATGGTTTTCGGGAATACGCTTTGGATCGATACATCTGCCGGAGGGAAAGCGGAAGAGCCGGAAGTGAGCGCGAAAGAGTAGGATGCATGCAAAGTCAAATGCAATGAGGGATGGATGCCCGGAGGCTATGAACTATGGGAGTCTTTGTCTTTCTTTCATTTTGTTAGGAAGGGAGTGCGCAAAGGGGAAAGGGATACATAGGCCGACTAGAATGGATGTTTGTGGTGATCCACGGAAGTACAGGAGGATGACTTCGTTGTGATTTATTACTCCTGTCTTTACCGTTAGTTGGTTGAGTTATGATAGATAGCGAAGTGGAGAGATCCTTGAACCTCCCCACTCCCCCAGCGTCGTGCTTTGGCGATCCTATCCTTGTTGTGAACTCCCGGCGTTCTGTTTAGCTGTGGCCGTCGATTCGTTAATCGGTTTAGCCCCCCGGAGCTCTCCTATTATGCAAGTAGATATTCTAGTACCAACGGCTACAAGTGAGCGTTCATGTATGTTCATATCGTATCACTCGTTGAGTTTCTTACTCCTAGGGGGGCGGCCCGGGGGTGGGGGGT
>Ga0307513_10003699_pt1 | contig 20671 bp, 19 predicted proteins | sample 15_EM_MG_FD_202174 | JGI IMG/M metagenome (GOLD analysis project Ga0307513, IMG submission 202174) | Populus trichocarpa ectomycorrhiza microbial communities from riparian zone in the Pacific Northwest, United States - 15_EM | ecosystem: Host-associated > Plants > Roots > Unclassified | place...
CCAGGGCTACCCGTACCCGTACCCGAGAAAACCCGTACCCGCATTCAAGGGTAGGGGTTTCGGCGGGTTGGGGTCCGGGTTTTGCAAAAACCCGGGGGTACTCCAACCCGTGTGCGGGTATGTTTCCAAAACCGACTAAGAAACCTCGCAACAGCATTCTAGGCGTGTCCGCCGTTCGATTTGTCACATTGTCCATCATCTTAGACTTTTTTTTGTTGTAATTTAGTTCTCATCCCAGTGTAAATTTCGCCTTCCGAAAAGTGAAGTCTGTTCCGAATTTTCATCAGAGGTAATATATTCAACGCAATACAGAAACGTGAGAGCAGGATTCCCAACTTCCAAGTTCCATATCAGCTAACAGACTAGACCGACATAACTGCTACTGAAATTCTAGACCTATATATTTCCATAAGCGACCACAAGATGGTGGACAATCGCGCGTTGTCGACCTGCATGGTTAGAGGAGGGGGTTAGATTTAGTTTACCCAGATGACGATGATGCTTTAAAGAAAGGAAGATAACAATATGTGTAAACCTAAGGGGTAAATGAAGGCCTGAGTGGTATAGGGAATATCGCAAAAGAGAAGGCGAGCGTCGAACGAATGATGGTCGAAGAAGAGAGAAAGCATCTAAAAAGCAAATTGTCCACGGATAACATAACACGTGGTGGCGGCTGGTTTGCCTCCAGATACGCTCGCCAGGAAGCGTCAACGTCAGCGCTGGGCGGCATCGTGGTCCGTCCCTTTTCGACTTTCCATCTAAAGTGGGCGGCGATATGGTTCCCGGGACAGCACCAGAAGATCCTCACTGCGAGGATCCACGTTAGTGCTGAGCAGAGACTCGACCGGGCTTGAGGCACTGTTAGCTTGCTGCGATGACCTGAACGTCACTGACGTCCAAAGCGCAAAATAGCAAGGAAACGGAAATGAGACGGGAGTTGGGGGAAGTGTAGGGAAAAAAGGAGTAAAGAATTCTATTACCATCACTGACATGAACGGGAGGAAGGGGGATGAAGGGGAAAGCGAAGCTGGGACGGATGAACCACATACCAGATACGTAGACTCTAACCTCGGTCTAGTTAGCTGATAGATCCGGATCAACAGTCTATCTCTCCTTTGAGCCCCAGATCCAAGATGTTATCCGTTTATCATATAGGTGGCATGGGTATATATACCTTCAGAATTGAAGGACTCTGCAGCAGGTGGAAGACAAAGTGGCGACTGGGCGAGTTGCTTAGACCTATCGCTGTGGAAAGACAGAAGGAGATGCGCTCGGAGATCGATGACAGGCTAGGGAGTAGATAGATGACTGATTAGAACGGAGTAATAGGTCAAGAGAAGAAAAAAGACGCACGGCTGCCACCATGGCAAGTAAAGGTCTCATGTATTCGTTCGTTGCCCAGGTATGCGGCAGGTTGGGAGCAATATAGGCGCGACTAGGTTTCGCCATCATTACCGATGGCGTCGATACCGAGTTCCTGGGGGCGGATTAGGGCAGCGAACGGGCGGCTAGGAGGAAGGTTACGCACCATGATTCTGTACGAGCAATGACTTTCTGGATGACACAGTGACTTGGCAACTTGGTGATGTGTGAGAGTTTTGCGTCCTTCACCGACAACGATAACAAAGAGCTAGAGGAAGTTTAGGGGCGTAGATTTCTAAGACAGAAAAGGGGAACCATACGACGAATAGGTTTTCTTTATCGCAGTCCAGAAGGTGCACTTAAGAACCCTTGTGCAACAGAGACGAGGAGAGGAAGGAATAGCGTGGGAAGTCTCTATGGTCCAGACTCGGAGGATGCCGGGGTGCCGTGGTTCTCAACCTCGTTTTGATAATTTAATCTCAGATATGCGATTCAATACCGGCTGTGCAAGTCCAGGTTTAATCAAATCTATCGTGGTATGAAACATTTTCGGTTGACAGGAGTCGTGCTGCAGGCGTCCGGCAGTGTTCTGTGTGGCGCACTCCCATGAGGTTGCCAGCGGCGTAAAGCCGTTGTGCGCAATCTTGATAACAGTAACACTGCCATATTCGATGTACAGAGTTCATTGGTGGACGCCACGATCATAATCTCTTCGATCGTGCTGTGGCACGAAAGCTGTGCGCCAAGCGTGTCGTCTCTTTCAGCCTCTTTCCCTAGCCTTTATATACGACCTTCAACTCAGCCAACTTCCACTAAAAAAATTTTCGATTGACAAGCTTTAATCAACTTCTACAACATCTCGTCACCATGCCAGAGTCAAAATTGCCTTTTGATAGTTATCGCAAATCAGATGCGCCTTCCATCCAAGAGCTAGGATCTCATATCGTGGAAGTTCGCGTTCGTATCACGAATTAAAGAAATATCTTTTGTGGTTGGTAACAATACTTATACAGATCCCAGGTGGAGAAAGTGGCAGTAGTGAGTCCAGTGCACAGGAGAGCCCTCAACTACTAGTACATTTTTTACAACATTCAATACACCGTGATCTAATGAAGAGCAGATCACAGACATCGTCCCAGCTGGAGGCACTGCAGACATCGATGGAAACACCATTGTGACAGATGTAAGCAAAATGAAGTCGTCTGACTTCCGGAGGTTGTATTTATAACGACCTATAATGCAGGATTTTATTAACGATGGCGAGAACGATGTGTCCGAAATTATCGATCTTGCCATCTCGCTCATGGCAGAATGCAAGGCAGGGTTATCGCTTTCAAATCTAAACACCGCGGTCGTCCTGTTTCGTCAAGTTCTAGATAGCCGTCCAGCAACACACCCGCTCCACACTGATACCATGAGAGATCTTGCGTCCGCATTGGGCGTCAGATTCATGTACACCAATCAGATACACGATTTAAAGGAATCTTGGACTCTGCGCAGCGAGACAGTCAAGGGTTGGAATCCCGACCAAAATTCAAGCCATAATGTGAGCGCAGTTCATTCGTGACAATGGTATATTAGCTCAGACAAGATGAAGGCCATTACTGCCATCCGAACAGAGAACGAGCGGGATACAGAAGACATATTGGAATTGGCGAAGGGAACGTTGACAGACTTCCAGAAGTCAATTTCCCTTCATGTTCTGAACAACGTCGTCTTCCTTGTTCAACAGTCACTGGCGCATATTTCGGCTGCACCTACTAGTCGTTTTGTGGCGTTGACTACTCTGGCTGATGGATTATATGCCCGTTTCAACCATTCCTATGATATGACAGATCTGAATGAAGCAATTTGTACTCTGCAGGACGCCATCGAATGTTGCACGGAGCGAGATAGGCAACAATCAGTCATAAGCTTTCGGATCTGCGGGCTGTTGGGTGCAAGATTCGACTTAATGGGGGACATTTCCGATATTCAAACAGGATCATATTGGCTGGAAAATGGGAATATCAAACGCACTGAAACTTCCGCAGGTATTCTGGACTCGCTTGAGTTCGCCGATGAACTTTGCAAACAGTTCACAACGTCAGGTAACATGGCTGACCTGAATACTGCAGTGACACTTTTCAGGGAAGGGATTGCAGAACTACCTCAGGGAAGTGATAATTATGCAGCTGTCATCAATAATCTTGCAAATGCACTGTGGACCCGATTTGAGCAAGGAGGTCAGCAAAGTGATCTTGATGAAGCCATTTCTCTGCACAGGCAAGCTCTTGGGCTCCGACTTCCACCCCATCCCAATCGATCCAGCTCACTCGACAATCTTGCTTCTGCACTGCGCACCCGATTTGAGCAAGGAGGTCAGCAAAGTGATCTCGATGAAGCCATTTCTCTGCACAGGCAAGCTTTCGAGCTCTTCCTTCCACCCCATCCCAATCGATCTGGCTCACTCAACAATCTTGCAAATGCACTGGGGACCTGATTTGAGCAAGGAGGTCAGCAAAGTGATCTTGATGAAGCCATTTCTCTGCACAGGCAAGCTCTTGGGCTCCGACTTCCACCCCATCCCAATCGATCTCACTCAACAATCTTGCAAATGCACTGTGCACCCGATTTGAGCGAGGAGGTCAGCGAAGTGATCTCGATGAAGCCATTTCTCTGCACAGGCAAGCTCTCGAGCTGCTCCTTCCACCCCATCCTGATCGATCCAGCTCACTCAACAATCTTGCTTCTGCACTGTTGACCCGATTTGAGCAGGAAGGTCAGCAAAGTGATTTTGATGAAGCCATTTCTCTGCACAGGCAAGCTCTTGAGCTCTTCCTTCCACTCCATCCCGATCGATCCAGCTCACTCAACAATCTTGCTTCTGCACTGTCGACTCGATTTGAGCAAGGAGGTCAGCAAAGTGATCTTGATGAAGCCATTTCTCTGCACAGGCAAGCTCTCGAGCTCTTCCTTCCACCCCATCCTGATCGATCCAGCTCACTCAACAATCTTGCTTCTGCACTGTCAACCCGATTTAAGCAAGGAGGTCAGCGAAGTGATCTTGATGAAGCCATTTCTCTGCACAGGCAGGCTCTTGAGCTCCAACTTCCACCCCATCCCAATCGATCCAGCTCACTCAACAATCTTGCTTCTGCACTGTCAACCCGATTTAAGCAAGGAGGTCAGCGAAGTGATCTCGATGAAGCCATTTCTCTGCACAGGCAAGCTCTCAAGCTCCAACTTCCACCCCATCCCAATCAATCTGGCTCGCTCAACAATCTTGCAAATGCACTGCGGACCCGATTTGAGCAAGAAGGTCAGCAAAGTGATCTTGATGAAGCCATTTCTCTGCACAGGCAAGCTCTTGGGCTCCGACTTCCACCCCATCCCAATCAATCCAACTCACTCAACAATCTTGCAAATGCACTGTCGACCCGATTTGAGCAAGCAGGTCAGCGAAGTGATCTTGATGAAGCCATTTCTCTGCACAGGCAAGCTCTTGAGCTCCGACTTCCACCCCATCCTGATCGATCCAGCTCACTCAACAATCTTGGATATGCACTGTCAACCCGATTTAAGCAAGGAGGTCAGCAAAGTGATCTTGATGAAGCCATTTCTCTGCACAGGCAAGCTCTCGAGCTCTTCCTTCCACTGCATCCCAATCAATCCAGCTCACTCAACAATCTTGCAAATGCACTGTTGACTCAATTTCAGCAAGGAGGTCAGCAAAGTGATCTGAATGAAGCCATTTCTCTGCACAGGCAAGCTCTTGAGCTCTTCCTTCCACCCCATCCCCATCGATCCAGCTCACTCAACAATCTTGCTTCTGCACTGCGGACCCGATTTGAGCAAGGAGGTCAGCGAAGTGATCGCAATGAAGCCATTTCTCTGCACAGGCAAGCTCTCGAGCTCCGACTTCCACCCCATCCCGATCGATCTGGCTCACTCAACAATCTTGCTTCTGCACTGTTGACCCGATTTGAGGAAGAAGGTCAGCGAAGTGATCTTGATGAAGCCATTTCTCTGCACAGGCAAGCTCTCGAGCTCCAACTTCCACCCCATCCCAATCGATCTGGCTCACTCAACAATCTTGCTTCTGCACTGTTGATCCGATTTGAGCAAGAAGGTCAGCGAAGTGATCTTGATGAAGCCATTTCTCTGCACAGGCAAGCTCTTGAGCTCTTCCTTCCACCCCATCCCAATCGATCTGGCTCGCTCAACAATCTTGCTTGTGCACTGTTGACCCGATTTGAGCAAGAAGGTCAGCGAAGTGATCTTCATGAAGCCATTTCTCTGCACAGGCAATCTCTTGAGCTCCAACTTCCACCCCATCCCAATCGATCCGGCTCACTCAACAATCTTGCAAATGCACTGCAGACCCGATTTGAGCAAGGAGGTCAGCGAAGTGATCTTGATGAAGCCATTTCTCTTCACAGGCAAGCTCTTGAGCTCCGACTTCCACCCCATCCTGATCAATCCAGCTCGCTCAACAATCTTGCAAATGCACTGCGGACCCGATTTAAGCAAGGAGGTCAGCAAAGTGATCTTGATGAAGCCATTTCTCTGCACAGGCAAGCTCTCAAGCTCCAACTTCCACCCCATCCCAATCGATCTGGCTCACTCAATGATCTTGCTTCTGCACTGTCGACCCGATTTGAGCAAGGAGGTCAGCGAAGTGATCTCGATCAAGCAACATCCTTATTCCTCACTGCTACACAATACCACTTTCAACCTCCATCTCAGCGTCTCCGCATTGCCAAGGGATGGATACGTTGTGCTGACAAAAATCAACATAGCTCTGCAATTGACGCTTATGAAGCTGCCCTACAGGCTTTACCACAGGTGGCTGCTCTACGCTTGGATGTAGGATCACGGCATAAGGCCCTAACTGCAGGCAGTGATGGCTTAGCTCGGGATGCATCTAGATGTGCTATTCACTCTGGACATCTAGACAAAGCCATAGAATTTCTGGAAGCAGGACGAAGCATCTTCTGGTCACAGGTCCTATCTCTCCGTTCTCCCTTTGATCAACTCCACAAGGTTTCACCAGAATTGGCAGATAAGCTACGAGTTATTGCGACTGCACTGGAAATTGGATCTCATCGTGATGTGTCTGCTGAGATTTTGGACAATCGGAAGAAGTTATCTATAGACCAGGAAGCATCACGACTTAATCGCCTTAATGAGGAATGGACAGCATCTATTCATGAAGTTAGGAAATTACATGGATTTGAGGACTTTCTACGTCCATCCTGCATATCATCACTCAAATCTGCTGCATCTGAACACCCATTGGTCATTCTCATTGCGAATGATGATGGCAGCCACTGCCTCATCATGACATCGACCAATGTCCATCACATTCCCTTGCCCACCTTAGGGACCCCTGTATTGGATAAAATTGGCCACCTTGTCCAGATAGCTCAGTTGCCGGGCTCGCGATCATTCATAGAGGAAACCCAAGAAACAATTCTCTGGCTTATGGAAGAATGCACCTCAAGGATGCCTGTCAGGATCAATTATAAACTTGGATCGTCAGATGACATCTTCAGATACATCTTGAGAATACTGTGGGATGAATTAGTGAGCCCTGTCATTAATTTGCTTGAAATCAAGGTCAGTCATTAAACCTCTACTGAGTACTTATATATTTACGAAAGATCATAGAAATTGGGAGAAACACTGCCTGTCCTGCAATGGTGCCCAACTGGCCAATTTACTTTCCTTCCCATCCATGCTGCTGGTTGTTATGATGGCGAGCAAGCCATCGAGTGCGCTTCAGACTACTTCATATCTTCCTACACTCCCACCATCAGTGGTCTTCTTGGTCATGAATCCCCTGTTTCTGCTGAAACGTTCAAAATGATAGCTGTAATCCAATCTCATGACTTACCTTCCACGAAAATGGAATTAACCAACATTCGCCGACATGTGCCTCACAGTGCACTGACCGAGTTGGGAGTTCCTGGAGTCCCAGCTAGGGTCGAAGACGTTGCCGCCTGTCTTCCAGATGCATCTGTGGTTCACTTTGCTTGCCATGGAATTCAAGATGCACTTGAACCACTCCATAGCGGTCTCAAGCTTGATGATGGCCTACTCCGAATCTCGAGAATAATGAAAGAGAAAATGCCGAATGGAGCGCTGGCCTTTCTTTGTGCTTGTGAGACTGCCAAGGGTGATGCAAAGCTCCCAGATGAGGTCCTGAGTTTAGGTTCGAGCATGATATTTTCAGGATTCCAGCGGGTGGTTGCCACCATGTGGTGAGTTTTATTTCATGTTTCAGTACCTCAAAAATAGGTTCTCATCGTTAATTGTATCAGGGAAATGAAGGATCAAGATGGACCTACTATTGCAGACGCATTCTATGAGGAACTTTTCTGTGGTCCTGATGGAAAACCAGCTCATGAACCTGATATGACGAAGTCTGCCCTAGCACTTCATCTTGCAGTCAAGAAACTCTGTTCGCAGAACGTTTCATTCCAGCGTTGGGTTCCTTTTATCCATCTGGGAAAATAGTATCAGCAGCATGATACCCTGTAGTTTATATTTTGGCTTCCTTAAAGATATATTTCATTCCTCCAACTGGCTACTGGTACTTACTGGTTTGTAAAACAAGGTGTCTATGAAATCTAGTTATGACTTATTTCCCCACATTTTGTCTGGTTGATCTTCCCCAGCCTGTAAATTCTTTTGTGCATTCTCTGTTAACAGCAAAATATTTCTATGGAACTCCCTTGTGAGCGATAGGCCTTGGAGGGTTATCGTCACAAACTGTGTATCCGCCATGTAAAGCATATTCTGTTCCTACCCTTCTAATTCCTTCCCATAAATTCTTGAGTGAGGTGTAAATGTGGCTTTGGCTGACCTGAATTACCGGCCACAAGGAAATTACCAAGCATTACCGAGCAGCTACCATGCGCGGGGATATGCCTCAGGATCTACAGTAAGTTATGCACTGCTACGCTCGGTACCGCATGGCTTTCGAATGGCCCCAATAACAGATGGCCTAGATAACGGAAAGAAATCAGATTTGTTGGATATGTTAACTAATAAGAGGGAAATGTACTGATGATCTGTAAATGACTCCCTATGAAGAAGAGAGAAAGAAACAACAGGCAACAGTGCTAATCTTAACACACAATAGTGCACCGGGATCATGTACCTAAGTAATTATTATTTCACTGGGTAGGCTAGTGATGGTTTAATATTGGTAGGGTGTGGATTAAGACCATTTGGCAGGCCCAATGAATCCCGAGTTGGGTAGAGGCTTGAAGGGTATGCCATTCATGTCTGCTGTTTTCTGCCACACGCTATTGGAGGTCAGGTCAGGTATCAGTTGAAATTCAAGGTTAGGTAGGAAACTCATGTATTTCCCCACCAGTTGAGCTCAATACCACCTCTTTTTGGTAGTGTTAACGTGAAAAATATCAGGACCATGGAGATCAAAGTGCCAGCATTGAGAGCAGTGGCAAGGATATAATTGTATTGCATCCACCATCTGAAGCAGAAGCGACGCATGACATAGTTGAAGATAAATCCACAAATTATCCCGGAACTGTAGCTGATCGCTGAAAGCCGATGCATAAATACAAGCATGCTGAAAAACGCTGGGATATTGATGTATTGCCAAGTGGAGAAAGGGAAGCACCGAGCCAGGAAGTAGAAAGGGATGGGTGCAAGGAACCCAATGGGGAAGAACCAAAGAAGAGCAGAGTATCTGGAGGCATAAGAGTAAGTTAATTAAAGGTTAGGTGGGTTAAACATGTGGCGTACGGAGCTCCTGGGCTAAAGAGGCATTGAGGACCAACAACCCCAAAGATGACAGATGCAGTAGCAAATATTGTGGATGATGGGCATATGAAACCGTGTTTCTGGTGGGGTGTGCAAATGTCCTTGATGTTGTTAAGCATCCAATGCTGAATAAAAGTAACCCAGAGGGAGCTAATAATAGTAGAAACAATTTGAGTGGAGAACATGACACGGGGAGGAACCTTCATATAATGCCTGAGCTTCAGGTTGAAAGCAAAGTTACTGGCCTGGTAATTTGTCATGTATCCAATTGTTTTGAAGATCATATTGGCAATGGGCCGCCCTGGAAGGATGTACCCAGCAAGTAGTTCAAACATCACAGGTGTGGCAGTTTCCTGGTTGGTGATGGCCAGAAGAATGGAGAGAGGAATAGACAAAATGAATGACAGAAGGATTGCAATGACAGCGGCCCATATAGGAAGCTGAGTTGGAATGATTTTGCATCAGGAAAATGACCTTTGGTCCTAAAGCAACCTGGGTAATTTCAACCTTCCCAAAGCAACTTGGACTCTCTAGGACTCTTTAGGCTGCTTTAGATGTCTTTGCAAATAATCAAATTGTCCAACTCTCTCTGGTGGTAGCCTTGGGTATCTTTGGAAAAGTAACACTTCCCTGAGTCTCTCTGGAGTCTTTGAAAGAATCCAGTCTTTGGCATCTTTGAAAGAATCCTGTGGTGCTTCCAGGTGTAGTAGATACAATTTTTATAGTATTACGACCTAAATACATATTATCGGCTACAGAAAGAGAAAAAAATTGAATGGGGTGGCGTGTGGTATAAACGCCACCCCTTCATCACGGCCATAGTAATGCCTACATTACTTGCGTCAGCCTCTCCCCCTCTTATCCATTTTCGCCGTTCTCGATTCGCGGGCGGTGATGATGTGGTGGCCACAGGAGATGCCTTGAAACCGCCGAAAAGGACCACCTCCGGCTCGCGTTTGGATGCAAGGGAGGAGGTGGTGGTGGGAGGCATGTCGAAATGGCGAAATGAACCACCTCTGGCTCGCATTTGGAAGTGAGGGAGGTGGTAGTGGTGGGAGGCATGTCGAAATGGCGAAATGAACCACCTCCAGCTTGCGTTTGGATGCGAGGGAGGTGGTGGTGGTGGGAGGCATGTCGAAACAACGAAATGGACCACCTCTGGCTCGCGTTTGAATGTGAGGGAGGTGGTGGTGGGGCAAATGCGTCGAAACAATGAAAAAAACCACCTCCGACTCGCGTTTGGATGCAAGGGAGGTGGTGGTAGTGGCAGTCATGTTGAAATGACGAAAACAACCACCTCCGGCTCGCGTTTGGACACGAGGGAGGAGGAGGTGGTGGCAGAGGCGTTGGAAGGACGAAAACAACCTCCTCCAGCTTGTGTTTGGACACGAGGGAGGTGGTGGTAGTGGGAGTCACGTTGAAATGACAAAAAAAACCACCTCCAGCTCGTGTTTGGACGCGAGGGAGGTGGTGGTGGTGGGAGTTGTGTCGAAACGACAAAAAGAACCCCTCCAGCTCGCATTTAGATGCGAGGGAGGAGGAGGTGGTGGGATTTACGTCGAAATGGTGAAATGAACCACCTCCGGCTCACATTTGGAAGCGAGGGAGGTGGTGCATCAGGAAAACGCATTTTGATCCTGACTAAACTTAGGTAAACACAACAATGCCAAAGCTCGGGCATCACACCTAGGACGCATCACACAGCTTTGAGAGTCTTTGGGGGTCTTTGGAAGTTGTTTGTCCTCTCTAACATCTTCTGAATTCAAAATATTGTATATTGTATAAATTATTAGTCTCTTGTATGATATTACTTAATGCTGGTGGTCATTTGGGGTAAGATCCAGATCGAAATTGCCCTCCCTGAGGAAGCAGCTTGCAACTAATTTCACACGGCTAGAGGGCAACAAAATCAGAAAATGGTTACTTGTTGAGGTCCTTTGGTGCATTGGAAAGCTGGTGATTATAGCTTCCAGGACCAGGTTTCCCCATGTTAATATGTTCAGTACTCATGTTGCAATTCAATTTCGAGTTTTTGAACAATGATGCAGGAAGAGAAGTAGAACTAATCACTTGTTTACTTTACTTATTCTGGGCCATTCTTGAAGTTATTGGGTGCATTAGAAAGCTATAAATTAGAGCTCCTAGCACGAATTCAGAGCTTGTAAATGTGGCCAGCAAAAGTGAAGGAATGTAGTGATTAGATGTACCTCTCTTCCTGCATCATACTCAAAAACCCGAAATTGAATTACTCAGTGAATACTGGCCACATTTACAAGCTCTAAATTCGTCCTAGGAGCTGTGATTTATAGCTTCCTAACGAATCTAAGAACTCTAAGAATGGCCCAGAGGAAGTGAAGAAATGAAATAATTAGATGTACCTCTCCTCCTGCATCAATACTCAAAAGCCCGCAATTGAATTACTCAACGAATACTGGCCACATTTACAAGCTCTAAATTCGTCCTAGAAGCTGTGAGTTATAGCTTTCTAACGAACCTAAGAACTCTAAGAATGGCCCAGAGGAAGTGAAGAAATGAAATGATTAGATGTACCTCTCCTCCTACATTATTACTCAAAAACCCGAAATTGAATTACTCAGTAAATACTGGCCACATTTACAAGCTCTAAATTCGTCCTAGGAGCTGTGATTTATAGCTTCCTAACGAACCTAAGAACTCTAAGAATGGCCCAGAGGAAGTGAAGAAACAAAATGATTAGATGTACCTCTCCTCCTGCATCAATACTCAAAAACCCACAATTGAATTACTCAGCGAATACTGGCCACATTTAGAAGCTCTAAATTCGTCCTAGAAGCTGTAATTTATAGCTTTGTAATGAATCTAAGAACGCTAAGAATGGCCCAGTATTCGTTGAGTAATTCAATTGCGGGTTTTTGAGTAATGATGCAGGAGGAGAGGTACATCTAATCATTTTGTTTCTTCACTTTCTCTGGGCCATTCTTAGAGTTCTTAGATTCGTTAGGAAGCTATAAATCACTGCTCCTAGAACAAATTTAGAGCTTGTAAATGTGGCCAGTATTCGTTGAGTAATTCAATTTCGGGTTTTTGAGTATTGATGCAGGAGGAGAGGTACATCTAATCATTTCATTTCTTCGCTTCCTCTGGGCCATTCTTAGAGTTCTTAGGTTCGTTAGAAAGCTATAAATTACAGCTCCCAGGACGAATTTAGAGCTTGTAAATGTGGCCATTATTCGCTGAGTAATTCAATTGCGGGTTTTTGAGTAATGATGCAGGAAGAGAGGTACATCTAATAATTTAATTTCTCCACTGATTCTGGGCCATTTTTAGCGTTCTTGGGTTCGTTAGGAAGCTGTTAATTACAGCCTTCAGGAGCATGTTTAATATTGTTAATGTGTCTGGTGCTCACCTTGCAATTCAATTGCGAGTTTTTGATCAATAATGCAGGAGGACAGGTGAAACTTATCACTTGATTTATTCACTCATTCTTACTTTTTTTATGATCCTTGGTACATCTGAAAGCTATTTATTATAGCTTCTAAGAGCATATTTTATATCATTAATGTGTTCAGTATTCACCTTGAAATTCAATTTCGGGTTTTTGATCAGTGATGCAGGAGGGTTTACACTTATCACTTCGTTTATTTACTCATTCTTGCTCATTGTTCAAGATCTTTGGTGCATCTGAAAGCTATTAATCTATACCTTTCAGGATCATCTTTGATTTTGTTAATACATTCAGTATTTACTTTGCAATTCAATTTCGCATTTTTGATAAATCTTGATTATATTTATAGGTCAGATCCAGATCGAAAACGCCCTCCCTGAGGAAGCAACTTGCATCTAATCTCCCACGGCAAGAGGGCAAAATCAACGTCGCGTCTTCAAATCATGTGATCTTCTAGTTCAACATTTCGTTCCTAAGTTCTATCGCTCTCTTTTAATTCCATCACTACCACCACCACCACATCCCATTGTCTGCCACATCACCACAGTTGCCCCTCCTCTAGTCCACACACAATGTCATTTAGCCACACATGCCACATCACTACTGACCAACTGGCAACAACTGCGCACACCACATCACTGGCAAGCCACGTCACCATGACTTCTCCCCTCTCCTTGAGGATGTGGCATTGACAATAGGGGGCGGCAGCATGTGGGTATACGCTGCCCTTGTTTCACTGCATTTACTTACCCCCTAATGTATCCCCTTCCAGAAGTGCTTCACAACACCACTCCCAACTGTCGAACACTACACTAGTTGCCGTCGCCACCTCCTTCACCCATGTGCCCCTCCCTCAAAAGATGTGGGCCATGTTCAGAACTCCCAGCACATCGCACCCCCCTCAAGCCTTGTCGATAAGGACTCACCACCATGTCATCAGCCAAACGCAGGGGATCGAGACAATAAGAGCCCCCGCTATGTCGTCGCCTGAATGCAAGCATTCGGGCACCCAGGTGAGACCCTCTTTGCCTCTCAAACAAAACAGATACTGACCCCTCCCTTCCCTTTACCCTTGACGAGCACCACCCCTTGCGCCCTCCACTCTGCCACATCACTCGATGCCGAGTGTCGAGGACGCTTCCCCCCGGCACCTACCACTCTGGACATGTAGCATCGAGGACATTTCCCCTGGCGCCTACCACTTCACCTTCGCTCTGCCACATCACTCAATGCTCAATGTCGAGGATGCTTCCCCTGGTGCCTGCTACCACCTTCTGCTCTGCCACGTTGAGCGTCAAGGACGCTTCCCCTGGTGTCTGCCACTGCTGCCATGTCATTCGACATTGAGTATCAAGGATACTTCGCTGGTGTCTGCCACCACCCTCTACTCCATCTAGTATTGTAAGCAATTTTATCGTTATTACTACTATTTTAACTCATCTTATGTCTATTTACAGTACTTTATGATGCAAAAAAACCACATGCCATCTCCTTCAAGCTTGTTATTCAGCTTGTTATTCCCCTTATCATTAATAGTATTCTTTTCCTACTGCCTGAATGTATTTAATTACTATAAATTAAATTAAATTGTTACTTGAATTTTGAAAAGTGACTAAAATAAGAAAGACAACTAAAGATTCTAAAGATTGCCAAAGACACATATCTAAGGGTGGCCCAGGATGGCCCAGGATGGCCCAGGAAGCTCCCAGGATGTCTCAAAGAAGTCAACATTTTTGACTTTGCTCTGGGAGCAACTTGAGATGCTTTGTGTCTTTGTGTCTCTAACACATCTTGGGCAGTCCTAGGACGTCTTGGAGACAAAGTGCATTTTCCTGATGTTGGTGGGACCGACACATACGGCATCAATTTCGGCTTGTGTGGCACAATAATCACTGGAGCATCACTCGTTCTATTCTTAGATTGCGTCGGTGGGCGCCTGTTTCTGCGCTCTTCCTCTGATTCCAACTCCTCTTCTTCTTCTGATTCTTCTTTGATACAACTGGGCTTTGTTTTTAAGTTCTCCAGTGCTTTCGGTGCGGACCTCGTCGTTGTTTTTCTAGTCCCACCAGCTTTGGCCTTCATCAAACTTAGGGGAAACCCTGCTGTGATTCGTCTGCTAGGCTTGCTACTCCTGGCCGTGTCAAGAGCTGTTCGAGTAACTCCTTAATGGTTCGGTTTCGCTCTTCCCCTAATTTTTCCTCATACATTTTCATCCATTGCATCTTCTCTTCTTCCATCCCCGCTCCAATCCCTACTGTAGGCGCTACTGTGGTGTTCGCCATCAGCTGGGATGCTGCTGGCTGCACAATATTGTGATTGAGCACCCCTTGAGCTTCTACTTCACATCTCATTTTCTCTATCAGTTTGTCCCTTGTATCTTTCGGCTTGTTCGTATAGAGGGAGAATCTCGTATCTTTTTACGGCATTTGCATCATCCCCGGGATCTCTGCGTCGCAATGATAAAATTGTGCATTGGTCTCTTTCACTGCATGAAACTCCTCGACTTTCTCTCTCAGAGTTTTATCTGCTGGTTCCCATGGAATCTGCTTTCTGTCGGGGAATTGAACCCTCCCATTTTCTAAGATTATTTTTCCACTTTCTAGATGTACTTGTCTAGCTGGACATGAACTAATGAAGTGTCTCGTCTGATGACAATAGTGACACTGTCCAGAATTCTGTCTTCCTTCCGGGTTCTGATATCTCAGTCCTTGGGGCACATATGATCGCTGCTGTCCCATGTAAGGCGGTTGGTGGCCTATGTGCGGTTGCTGATATTGCATATTCGGAATAGTCTGTTGTGGCTGATACATAGGTTGCATTGGCACAGGCGCTGGCGCGGGCTGAGTCAACTTCTGCTGCAGACTCTTGAAAAATTTGAGAAGCTCTTTCTGCATTTTACTCTGTGTCACCATACCATCTCATACATGACTAATATCCTGCTTTCAATGTCCTCTTTCATGGGTGTCAGGTAAGCGGGTTCAGTTTTAACTGTAACAGCCGGTGAGGCCATCATGCTGGGTCTCGAAGACCTAGCTAACTCTTCCCATCTCTCCGATCCCGGATTCATATTCCTTGCCATTGTCTCTGCCACTTCGATGACTTCCTTCCACTGATACCTGTCTTCAGGTCTTCTGGGAATTGGGTCTGGTGGTACCACGGCCGCTTGTCCTGCTGCGGGCGCTGCACCCATTTGAACTCCCAGCTTTGCTAGCGCTTCCTTTAATCTGTTCCCTTGGTTCATGATCATATCTAGCCTTGCGAACACGTTCTCCCTAAAGGCGTCCGTCAAACAATTCGCAAACTTGGCTACCAATGCATGGTTCTTGATGACTATTGGCGGTTTCTGTAGTTTCTTTGCTTCCATCGTGAATGCGCGCTTAAAGCTTAGAAGGGTTTTCAAGTCCTTCGGCCCTATCCTCTGGTTCTCTCGACAAATTTGTTCCAGGCGCACTAGCGATCCCTTCTCGAGCATCGCTGCTTCCGGGTAACTATTAATAACCTCCTCTTTGAATTTCTCGTACATGAATTCGTCATCATATGTGTCGAACGCCATCCATTCTTGCTCTGTTACGGAAGGGACATATTTACATAGCCCTTTCTTCTTTCCTGCTTTGTCTAGGGTTTTGCCTTTCCATATTTCCTCTACTTGTGAAATATATCTTAGGAGCTCTGCTGGTTCCTCTGGATCAAACTTGGGCGCCTCCTTTGATCCTCTAATGGGCCATTTAACTTCTACCATATTGGTCTGTGTTACTAGATCTACCACTAGTTGTGCAAATTCTGGGCTGAGGTCTTTGTCTCGGATATTTTCAAGTTCTGGTAAATTTCCAAATCCTAGTTCAGATAGTTTTACTGTTGGGCTCTCTGGAGACGGAGGGAAATTATATCCTCCTAAGTTACTGGGTCCCGGGAAATTAAAACCTGAGATGCTCGGTTTGAAGAGATTCGGATGAGCTTCGTCTCTAGTGGTCCAGTCGAATGGCTCTTCTGATGTACTCGAGAGCTCCTCGTCTGCAGGTTCTGTCTTTATTTTCTCTGGGCTAACAGTTTCTTTTTCTTTGAGCTTTTCAAGTAACTGATCAGTCGAAGATTCTTCTGCTACCTGGAACAAAGGGCTGGTCGCTGTCTTTTTCTTCTTTCTTGTAGGTGGGGGTAATCCTGTGGATACTCCCGCCAACAATGAATTAAACGTCTGTCTTGGAATTTTGTCTGCAACTCACTCTCTAAGATTTCTTCAAGAGTTCGTCTTTTCTAATTTGTTTTTGATCTGGTTTTGTTCGGTTATTACACCGGATGGCTTTCAAGTATTTTTTTTTTTATAGAATTTTATAAGTTTTCTTGTTTGTCCAGCTTTCGCTTTTTGAGTGTGTCAAAAAGTCTTGTCTGAACCAAAAGATCACTGTCTAGGGTTTCCCCGTTGACAATTCTTTTGAATTTAATTGTAAACCACCCCTCGCGGTGGGCTCCAGATGAGAGGTGTGACGTGAGTCTGACCGAAGAAACAACAAACACCAAACACACACACAAGCGGAGTGAGGCTCAATGACTGAGCGACGCGATCCACACAAAATTAGTGTTGAAGACACTAATAAATCCTGACTGTGACTGTGGGTATGCAATTTGTTCGAATCTCGACGATGCAAGGGCTTAGTTTGCCACCTTGCAGTTCGTTTATTGTGGTGAGGAGTTATTCACAATTAATTCTAAGATTTGGGAGGTCTTAGAAGTGTTCTTCCGAAGATGTACAATGTTTATGCAATGTTTTGTTTGAATAAATGTGTAATCTCGTTGTATTGCTCGATTTCAACAATAAAAACTTGTTCAGCAGTTTATGGGATCGTAGACACTGTTCTGTACGCTCTGAGGTCTGTTTCAACTGTTCACAAGGCCTGTTTCAGCCGTCTGATGCAACAATTCAATCAAATAAGCGCTGGAGCTCGATGTCTGTACGTTCTGATTGCAATGCCTCATTTTAAATTCGTTCTGATCTCTCGCAATGAAGTCAAACGTCTCAATCTTTTCGTTCTCGCACTGGGGCCTTACCCAGTCGACCAACAAAAGAGTTAAGAAGGTTGCTTGTCATTATTCTACCAATCTTCGAACTTATATACTGTACCTACTATTTGGCTCAATCTTTACAATCAAATATAATCTACTGTTCCCAATTCATTTAAATAGTATCTGTGGCCAATTTCGAAGATCTACGAGTTGCCTGACTTATTTCTAAGTCCGAGATGGCCTCGAGGAATCTAAGGAACACTATCTCAGACATGGCATCTGAGACGTGCATCCTGTATTCTATTTTCTGGGTTCTTGGCAGTCCTTCCGGTCCACCACATAAGTACATCAGGAAAATGGACTCTGTCCCTAGGATGTCCTAGGATGTCCTGAAGCACGTTAGAGACATAAAGACATCAAAGATTCAAAGCTACGCAGGTTGCTCTGGGAGTGCTCCCAGAGCAAGGTCAAAAATGTTGGCTTTCCTGGGACATCCTGGGACATCCTGAGGACATCCTGGGATGTCCTGAGAGAGATTTAAAAACATGTGAAGATAGAACTTATCCTGAATCTTTGAATCTTTAGTTGTCTTTCACCATCTTTGGTTCTCTTTCCTGTTTGCAGATGCTTTTACAAATATAGGATGAATTGACAACAATTTATTGCATGAAATAAAATAAAAAGCGCTACAGAAAATATAGTGTACTCAAGCCAAGGGGGAGTCTGCATCTGCCAGCTCAGCAATCTTGTCCAACTCGCTGAAGTCGACTTTCGCTACATTTCTTGCTGAGGCTTCATCGTTATTCTGGTCTGCAGAGGCCAAGATATTAGAAGATGAACTAGTGGGGATTTTCAATTTAATTGCATGAGGATACTCTTTAGAATCTTACAGTAGACGTTTGAAAAGATCTTTGGGCCAAAAGGCAGCCCAACGTTTTGAATTGTTCTCTAAAACCTTCCATGCATTGAGATGAGTTTTATAGCTGTGGATTGAATATGTTAGAAAAGTGTTATATTGAATGCTAAAACGCACCTTGATTTAGCCAAGTCTTCAGAAAAGTCGAAATGCGCCTGTTTTCCTGTGCTAAATTCCTTTAGACTATGTTCAATCTAGAAATAAATATATATGAGAATAGTGCTATTAAATATATATGAACGTACTGCAGTGGTTACAAGAATAATCAAGGAGACAGGAAGAGTGGCGTCTTTGACGATTGCTGCTGTTGTCGTGTTGTCAGATTTAGATCTGGAAGAACTTGGGAACCATTGGCTTTTGATGATTGTAAAGATGAGCTCAGAACCGAAAGGCTTGTTGGAATTGAAATCTCGATCCTGTTATCTTTCAATTAGTGGGTAAATGGTAAAATATTGTAGAAGCGGTACCTGTAGTTTGATATCTCCATACATGAAGGCAGCGTCTTTGAGCAGCCACTCCACATCATCCTTGACTTTCTGTAAACTTCCAGATAGTTGGTAATGACCTTCAACCTTGGTGCGAGCTTTGGTAATGATGCTATTCATGATAGCGTTACGACCATACATAGCCTATAGTAAAAAAAAGAAGTATTTAGCAAATCGTTCACATTTTGAATAAAGACGCACAAATGTAATCAGATCTCTTTTGGTGTTCTCAGAAGCTGCAGCCTCTCTTAAAGCCTGTCGAAGCACTGGTGTTGATTGAGAACTTTGCTTGATAATATCCCAGGCAAAGGTTGCACGACCTGCTGCATCAGTGGGTGGAAAAACATCACCATATGCAACATGCATCCTTATATAATCCTTCGCAGCTCGAGCAAGTATAACAACCTTGTCATTAAAGCTGTTTTCTGTAATCTTCCCAGAGGATTTCCCCCCGGCTCCAGATTTAGGAGTACTTTGATGGGAACTGGTATTGGAAGAAGTTATGGAACTTGTGTCGTCCATGTTGATATCTGTGGAGGTAATCTGGAGCTAATACAATGTTAGAAGAATAAACAATAATAATAATTCGAAACGAACACCATTATCTGTCAAGGAACCCCAATCCGCTAAACCACTGTTGGTGTCCTCCTGGGATATATCCTCCTCCTGTTGCATCTCCTCATCTTCGCTACCAGGGTTCCTATGCTGGTCTTCGTCAGCATCAGATACATATAGATCTTCATCATTAGTATGTGCCTGTGGCAGAGAGAGAAGCTTAGATGCCATTTCTTCTTCTTCATCATCCAGAACGATTTGTCGGGGCTTTTTAGCCACAGGGGCTTCTTCATCTTCGAGATCAGAATCAGATATGTTTTCATCTTGAGCTTCGGCAGCCATAAGTTCTGCATTTTGGTTGGAGATTGCTAAGAAATACATTTTAAATGAGTGAAAATATTAATAAAACAAAAATACAGCACCTAGATCAGCTGCTTCCTTTTGTGCCTTCTTGGATGCATTTAGATGAGCAGAAATCTTGTGAAAAAGAGCCATGTCCTTGGCAGAAATGTCAGTGGCACTGGAGGTAGCCGTTGTTGCCGAGGTCGCTGTTGCGGCAGTAGATGTGGTGGTAGATGTGGCAGTAGATGCTGCTGAGGTTGATGTAGCCGTCTTTCTACCACGTTTAGATGGTACTTTGGGGGTTTCAGTGGCGTCAGTGGCAGCAGTCTTCTGATTCTTTCTCCCACCTGCTGACGTGGAGGTGGCAGATGATGCAGGTGCCTTATTTTTAGCTGCGCGTGCTGGACGAGAGGTTTTGCCAGAAGTAGAAGGTGCCATATGAGAGACGTTGTGGAGGTGTCAGAGAAAAAGTGAGATAGGAAGAGTGGAAAGGCTAAATAATGAGTTGAAGCAGTGACAATAGAAGAATGGGAGGGTGTGAGAAAGTATGGTTCATATGCAAATATTTATCATATTATATCATGAATTATTAGACGCATTATTGATCTAATTTAAATTCTAATTCTAATCCTCCTCCTCCTCTGGAGCAAATTCTACCTGGCCTGTTCTAAAAGTACCATCATCCCAAACATTCATAGATAATGTATGTTTCCAACCATTTCTATTTTCCACCCAGGCCTTTGCAGAAACATCGGAGTGAAATACCAAGGAAGCTCGTTTACCTTTGAAGTGCGTGTTGAAATGACTGAGCTT
>Ga0307513_10003700_pt1 | contig 20671 bp, 24 predicted proteins | sample 15_EM_MG_FD_202174 | JGI IMG/M metagenome (GOLD analysis project Ga0307513, IMG submission 202174) | Populus trichocarpa ectomycorrhiza microbial communities from riparian zone in the Pacific Northwest, United States - 15_EM | ecosystem: Host-associated > Plants > Roots > Unclassified | place...
GGATTGTCCTCGTGGGCGAAGGTCGCCGCGCAGGTGAGCACCCGCTGGGCGGCCTGGGCCTCGGGCGCCATCCGCAGGCCCGGTCGCACCACGCGGCCGTCGCGCTGGTAGAGGGCGTGGAAGGTGTTCAGAAGCTCGGGCTTGAGCGGGTGGAGCATCGCCGTCTGGACGTCGGGATGCTCCATGAAGAAGCGGCCCACCAGGTCGTGGCGGTTGCCGACGCCGCCGCGCTCGACATCGTCGGACGACAGCAGCAGCCGGGCGTTCTCGATCGCGCCGCAGGCCAGGACGTAGCGCCGGGCGCGGACGCGGGCCGACTTGCCGCTCAGCGAGGCGATCTCCAACTCGCGCACCGCCTGGCCGCCGGGCTGCAGGCGGATACGGGTCAGGTTGGCGTGCAGCAGCACGCGGACATCGGCCGCCTTGCGCAGGAACGGCCCGTAGTCCTTGCCGAACCGCACGGCGTCCACGTCGGTGAGCTCGGGCCGGCGCACCGCGCTGTAGCGCCAGAAGGTGTACTGCAGCTTCTTCGGGTCGATCTTCGCCGGGCTGTGGCCGAAGGCGCGCCAGACCTCCGGGCCATAGGAAAAGGGGCCCAGGCTGCACAGCTGCTGGGCGCGGGGATAGTAGGGCGCGATGTCCTGGAAGCCGATAGGCCAGCCGCTGCGCGGGACCCAGGCCCGGCGCGTCAGGTCCCAGGGGGCGAGCGGCTGGCTGCGGCCGCCCCAGTGGTTGGTGGTGCCGCCGAAGAAGCGCAGGCGGCAGGCGTCCAGCGGATAGTAGGGCAGACCCGTCTCGGCGCCCTGGTAGAGCGCCTGGCTGTCGTCCTCGAACTCGGCCCCGCCGCCCTCCAGCAGGCAGACCTTCAGGCCCGATCCGACCAGGGACAGGGCCATGGAAATGCCGGCCGCGCCCGCGCCGACGATGCAGACATCGGTATCGATCACGGCCTTGTCGCCCAGGCTGCGCAGGTCGTCGAACATGCTCTAGCCCGCCGCCAGGGCGCAGAGGTCGGCCTCGGCCCGGGCCAGCACCCAGCCGTCGACCACCACCACCTCGTCCTCGCGCCAGGAGCGGCGCAGTTCGGCGGCGAGGGTGCGCCGCGCCCGGCCCGGACCCGCGGCCCAGGCCCGCGTCAGGACCCGGCCGATCCGCTCCGCCCCCGATCGCGCGGCCGGATCCGCGGCGAGGTAGGCCCGCCCCACGGCCCGCGCGGCGGCCGGATCGCGGAACAGCCGGCGCGCGGCCTCGGCGCCGGAGGCCCCGGCGACCACCGCCAGCGCCCACGGCGAGGCCGCGGCGCCGAGCGCCAACAGCCTTCGGCGGCTCAGTCGATGGCGCATGGCCGGCGATGTGGAGATGGACGCCCCCTGCATGGCAACGCTCGCGTACGGCCGCAGAGGCCCGTCACGCCGGCTAGTTTAGGGGGCCCGTCGCCGCCGTCCACAATCGAGCAGCCGGATGTGGCGACAACTTGACCATTCGCCCGGCGCAGAGGCGCCCGTATGGTTAACCGCACCTTAAGCGGAGACGGCGAGGCTGGGGGCCTGATGCGCCGCGCCGCCCTCCCGATCATCCTCAGCCTCGCCCTGGCGACCTCCGCCGGCGCGCAGCAGAAAGGCCGGCTGACGGTTGTCGCCCCGCCGGCGGCCAAGGCCGGCTTGCGCGGCCCGGTGACGGCCCAGCCGGCGGCGGCGGCGGCCCCGCCGATGACGCTCCCGCTCCCCGCCTACGGGGCCTCCACCACGGCGGCGGCGCAGGATCGCGGCCAGTGCCGGCTGGCCTGCGCCCAGCGCTATTATTTCTGCCTGGCCGGCGACATGGCCGACGATTGCCCGTCGACCTGGGGCCAGTGCCGCGCCGCCTGCGACGCGCCGAACCCCGTGCGCGGCGCCCCGGTCCCCGGCTGAACAATTGACCTGGTGCAGGCCACAGCGGCGTTGGCGTCGCGGGCAAGACGCCTCTAGAATGACGCCCGTCAGTTTTTTTACGGGGTCGCATGTCCCAGGTCGCCTATCTGCCGGTCGGCAAGCGCGAGCAGACCAAGGTCCAGAACCGCCAGGCGATCCTCGACGCCGCGCGCGAGGTGTTCGGGGAAATGGGCTACGAGACGGCCACCGTGCGCGACATCATCCGCCGCACGGGCCTCGCCGCAGGCACCTTCTACAATTACTACAAGTCCAAGGAAGAGGTGGCGACGGCGCTGGCCGACGACGGCGCGCGGCGGTTCGCCCCGATCCTCAAGGCCCAGCGGGCCCAGGCCTCCGATTGGGAAAGCTTCCTGCGGGGCGCGATCCTGGCCTATTTCGGATTCCTCGCCGACGAGCACAGGAGTTGGCTGGCCCGCCGTCCGCCGGAAGAGCCCCATCCCCGCATCCACGGCGAGACGCCGGAATTCGGCGCGGTGTTCAACGAGGTGCGCGAGGCCATCGTCGAGGAGATGGTTCGCGAGGGGACGCTCGCCGCCGACCCGGACTATCTGGCCGCCGCCTGCATCGCCGTCGCCCGCGAGGTCGGCGACAAGATGCTGGCCCGGCGCCCCATCGACATCCAGGGCGCGACGGACTTCTGCGTCGCCCTGATCCAGTCGGGCCTGAAGGGCCTGCCCAAGGCGGGGACCTGACACGGGCATGACCAACGCCTCGGCCCAGCGATTCGCCCTGCGCACCCTGCTGTCCCTGCCGACGCCGGTGCTCCGGGTGCTGGCGGGCGGCGGCGTGGTCTATCGCGGGGGCCGCACCCTCGACCCGCGCTTCCAGTTCCTGGCCGCCGCCGGCCGCAACGCGCCCAGCCTCACCACGATGTCCCCGGAGGAGGCGCGGTCCGTCAATTCCAGGGGCCTTGCAGCCTTCGCCGGCAAGCCCGAGCCCGCAGTGCGGACCGAAGGCCTGACCATCGAGGGCCCGCTTGGGCCGATCCCGGCGCGCGCCTACCGGCCCGCGGGCCAGGACCCCGACGCGCCGCTGATGGTGTTCGCCCATTTCGGCGGCGGGGTGATCGGCGACCTCGACACCGGCGACAGCTTCTGCGCGATCCTGGCGCGGGTGGCGCGGTGCGCTGTGCTGTCGGTGGACTACCGCCTGGCGCCCGAACACCGGTTCCCCGCCGGCCTGGAGGACGTGCTGGCCGCCTACCGGTGGGCGCGCGACAACACCGCGGCCTTCGGCGCGCCGGCCGGCGCGGTGGCCATCGGCGGCGATTCCATGGGCGGCAACTTCGCCGCCGTCATCTGCCAGGAGATGAAGCGCGCCGGCGAGCCCCAGCCGGCCCTGCAGCTCCTGATCTATCCCTGTGTCGATGTCGCCAGCGAGAGCGCCTCCATGACCACCTATGCCGACGCCTTTCCGCTCTCGCGGGCGGTCATGGCGTGGTTCATGGGCCATTATCTGGGGCCGAACGACGACCCGGCCGATGTGCGGCTCTCGCCGCTCCACGCGGGCGACCTGGCGGGCCTGGCGCCGGCCGTGGTGGTGACCGCCGGCTTCGACCCCCTGGTGGACCAGGGCGAGGCCTATGCGTTGCGTCTGAAGGCCGCCGGGGTCGCCACGGCCTATCGCTGCTACGACGCCCTGCCCCACGCCTTCACCGCCTTCACCGGCGCGGCGCCCAGCGCCGACACGGCCTGCCGCGAGATCGCGGGCCTGGTCCGCGAGGGCTTCGAAGGGCGGATCCGCTAGATGGGCGCCCCGACGATGCGCGCCCTGGTGGTCGAGGCGCTGGCCCCCGACTATGGCGGCTGCGCGCTCAGGGAGATCGAGACGCCGGCCCCCGGCCCGGGCGAGGTGCGGATCGCCATCCGCGCGGCGGCGGTGAACTTTCCCGACCTGTTGCAGACCCGCGGCGAGTACCAGCACAAGCCGGCCCTGCCGTTCATCCCGGGCCTGGAGATCGCCGGCGAGATCGATGCGATCGGCTCCGGCGTCGAGGGCTGGAAGGTCGGCGACCCCGTGGTGGGGCCCGCCCGGATCGGCGGCTTCTCGGACTATGCGATCACCCCGGCGGTGGCCCTGCAAGCCAAGCCCGCGTCGCTGAGCTTCAGCCAGGCGGCCGGCTATGGCGCGGCCTATCTCACCGCCTATGTGGCCCTGGTCCGCCGCGCCCGGGTGGAGCCCGGCGAATGGGTGCTGGTGCATGGCGCAGCCGGCGGCGTCGGCCTGGCCTGCGTGGACCTGGCCAAGGTGCTGGGGGCGCGGGTGATCGCCGCCTCGGCCTCGGACGCCAAGCTGGCCGTCATCCAGCAGGAATACGCCCCCGACGCGGTGGTCAATGTCACCGGCGGCTTCCGCGAGCGGGTCAAGGAGATCACCGGCGGCCGCGGCGCGGACGTGATCTATGACCCGGTGGGCGGCGACGTCTTCGACGAGAGCACGCGCTGCATCGCTTTCGACGGCCGGCTGCTGGTGATCGGCTTCACCTCCGGCCGAATTCCGACGCTCTCGGTGAACATGCCGCTGATCAAGGGCTTTTCGGTGATGGGCGTGCGGGCCGGCGAATACAGCCGCCAGCTTCCAGAAAAGGGGCGCGAGAACAAGGCCGCGATCTGGGCCCTGGCCGCCGAGGGCAAGGTCAAGCCCCGCGTGGACCAGGAATATCCGCTCGACGAATGGCGCGCGGCCTTCGAGTCGCTGGCCAACCGCAAGGTGGTGGGCAAGACCATCGTCCGCCCGGACCTTTAGGCTCCGTCCGGCCACGTCGCGGTTGACACCCGCCCCCTGTTCCCTTATCCACCGCCGCTCGATTTTGAGCCCGGAGCCAGACCTGTGAAGCGGACCTTTCAGCCGTCGCGACTCGTGCGCAAGCGCCGTCACGGCTACCGCGCGCGCATGGCCACCAAGAACGGCCAAAAGGTCGTGCAGCGGCGCCGCGCCAAGGGCCGCAAGCGCCTGACGGCCTAGACCCTCGGCGGTCGCAGGTGTCCGCATGACGGACGCCCCCTCAAAAACAGCCCCCCCGCCCGGGATCGAGCGCCTCAGGAAGCGCCCGGACTTCCTGGCCGCCGCCCGCGCGCCGTCGTGCGCCCGCGGGGCCGTGGTGGTGCAGGCGCGCCCGCGCGGCGACGCCGAACCCCTGGTCCGCATCGGGTTCACCGCCACCCGCAAGATCGGCGGCGCCGTGGTCCGCAACCGCGCCAAGCGCCGCCTGCGGGAGGCGGCGAGGCTGCTGATTCCCCAGTTCTCCCGCCCCGGAACCGACTATGTTTTCATCGCCCGCGGCGGCGTGACCACCCGCGCCTGGCCGCGTTTGCTTGACGATATGAAAAGCGCGCTGATAAGCCTCGCGGCCGATAGCGACAGCCGGGCCCGCGGGCCGGCGCCCGTCCCTCCTTTTCCCGCCTGAGCGCGATCCTTCATGAATCCGGACACCAACCGCAACACGATCATCTTCGTGGTCAGCGCGATCGTCATCCTGCTGCTCTACCAGCACTTCGTGATGGACCCCGCCGCCAGGCGGCGTCAGGCCGAGGCGGCACGCCTCGCCCCGGCCACGGCCACGGCCAACCTCAAGGCGCCGCCGCAGACGCCCCAGCAGCAGGCCGTCTCCCGTCAGGCCGCCGCCGCCGCCAGCCCCCGGGTCGCGGTGGACACGCCCGCCCTGGCCGGCTCGGTGGCGCTGCGCGGCGCGCGGATCGACGACCTCTATCTCAAGCAGTACCGGGAGACGGTCGACAAGACCTCGCCGCCGGTGGAGCTGCTGCGTCCCGAGGGCGCCGGCCACGCCTGGTTCGCCGAGTTCGGCTGGACCGGCGCCAACGTGCCGGGCATGCCCACGGCCGACACCCTGTGGCAGGTGGTCGAGGGCGCGAAGCTTTCACCGGGCCAACCGCTGGTCCTGCGCTACGACAACGGCCAGGGGCTGGTCTTCACCCGCCGGGTCGAGGTCGACGACCGCTTCATGTTCACGGTGGCCGACACCGTGGCCAATACGGGAACCATCGAGCTGACGCTGGCGCCCTACGCCTCGATCCAGCGGCAGGGCCTGCCCGCCGAACTGGGCAAGAACCAGATCGTCCATGAGGGCGCGGTGGGCTGGCTCGACAAGGAGCTGCGCCTCTTCAAGTACCGCAAGTGGGCCAAGGACGGCGGCGGCGAGTTCGACTCGACCGGCGGCTGGGTCGGCATCACCGACAAATACTGGCTGGCGGCGCTGATCCCCAGCCAGTCGGAAAAGGTCAACGGCGCCTTCCGGGTGACCCAGGCCGGGTCGGTGGACATCTTCGAAGCTAATTATGTCGGCCAGCCGCGCAGGATCCCGGCCGGCCGGCAGGTCACCGAGACCACCCGGTTCTTCGCCGGGGCCAAGACCGTGCCGGTGTTGAAGGACTACGAGACCAAGCTGGGCGTCGAGCGCTTCGACAGCGCCGTGGACTGGGGCAACTTCTGGTTCTTCACCCGGCCGATCTTCCAGTTCCTGGAATTCATCTACCGCCACGTCGGCAATTTCGGCGTCGCCATCCTGCTGCTGACCGTCGCCGTGAAGCTCATCTTCTTCCCGCTCGCCAACAAGAGCTACGAGTCGATGAGCAAGATGAAAAAGGCGCAGCCGCAGATGGAGGAGCTGCGCAAGCGCTACAAGGACGACCCGGCCAAGCAGCAGCAGGAGCTGATGGCTCTGTACCAGCGGGAAAAGATCAATCCGATCACCGGCTGCCTGCCCGTGCTGGTGCAGATCCCTGTCTTCTACGCGCTCTACAAGGTGCTGACCGTCACCATCGAGATGCGGCATGCGCCCTTCTTCGGCTGGATCCAGGACCTGTCGGCGCGCGATGCGACCACCATCTGGAACCTGTTTGGCCTGATCCCGTGGAACCCGGCCACAGCGCCGTTGATCGGCAGCTTCCTCGACGGCGGCCTGCACCTGGGCGTGCTGGCCATCGTCTACGGCGTGACCATGTGGCTGAACACCGCCATGAACCCGCCGGCGCCCGACCCGATGCAGCAGAAGATCTTCCAGCTGATGCCGATCATGTTCACCTTCATCATGGCCCCGTTCGCCGCCGGGCTGCTGCTCTACTGGACGTGGAACAACGTGCTGACCATCGCCCAGCAGTACGTGATCATGCGCAAGTTTAAGGTCGACAACCCCATCGACGGACTGATCGCGCGCCTGAGCGGGCGCGCCAAGGAAGTCGGTTGAGCCTCGAGGCCCCCTACGGGGACGAGGAGATCGAAGCCGCCCGCGTGCTGTTCGCCCGGCAGGCGACGTTCATGATGGGCTGCGTCGCGATCGACGGCCTGCCGGCGCCGGACCTGCCGGAGGTGGCCTTCGCCGGCCGCTCGAACGTCGGCAAGTCGTCGCTGATCAACGCCCTGGTGGGCCACAAGCACCTGGCGCGGGCGTCGAACGAGCCCGGCCGCACCCGCGAGGTGAACTTCTTCGTGCTGGACGAGCGGCTGCGGCTGGTCGACCTGCCCGGCTACGGCTTCGCCAAGACCTCGCGCACCACGGCCAAGAAGTTCCAGAACCTGGGCCGCGACTACCTGCGCGGCCGGCCCAACCTGAAGCGGGCCTATCTGCTGATCGACGCGCGCCACGGGCTCAAGGCGGTGGACGGCGAGGCGCTGGACGCCTTCGACACCGCTGCGGTCTCCTACCAGATCGTGCTGACCAAGGCCGACAAGCTGAAGCCCGCCGAGGTCGAGGCCGTCACCGAGCGGACCCTCCTGGCCATCGCCAAGCGCCCCGCGGCCTTCCCGCGGGTGATCGCCACCTCGGCGGAAAAGGGCGCCGGCCTGCCCGAACTGCGGGCCGAGATCGCCGCGGCCTGCGCGGTCTGATCGCGGCGCCGGCCGCTGCCGAGGTGACAGGCGCGCCTGCGTCCGCTATCGCAGCCCTCCGACCGGACGGAGCCGCCCCCAGTGACCGACAATCCCCAGGAACAGGGCTGGGCGACCGCCAAGACGCTCGCCGAAGCGCTGCCCTTCATTCAGATCTATGACCGCGAGACCGTGGTCATCAAATACGGCGGCCACGCCATGGGCGAGGAGTCGGTGGCGCGCCTGTTCGCGGCCGACGCCGTGCTGCTGAAGATGCTGGGCGTCCACCCGGTGGTGGTGCACGGCGGCGGCCCGCAGATCTCGGCCATGCTGGACCGCGCCGGGGTGAAGTCGACCTTCATCGACGGCCTGCGGGTGACCGACGAGGCCACCATGGAGGTCGCCGAGATGGTGCTGTCGGGCGCCATCAACAAGGAGATCGCCAACTGGATCACCCTGGCCGGCGCCGAGGCCGACGTCCGCGGCGTGGGGCTGTCGGGCAAGGACGCCCGGCTGATCACCGTCGAGAAAGCCACCCGCACCCGCAAGGACCCCGACTCGCAGATGGAGCAGGTGGTGGACCTGGGCTTTGTGGGCGAGCCCAGCATCATCGACCCCAAGCTGATCCAGGCGCTGATCTACGCCGAGGAGGACTATATCCCGGTGATCGCCCCGATCGGGGTGTCGGCGCAGGGCCAGACCTACAATATCAACGCCGACACGGTGGCCGGGGCCCTGGCCGGGGCGCTGGACGCCAAGCGCATGCTGCTGCTCACCGACGTGGCCGGCGTGCTCGACGCCAAGGGCGAGCTGATCCGCCAGATGACGGTGGCCGAGGCCCGCGACGCCATCGCCTCGGGCGTCGCCACCGGCGGCATGATCCCCAAGCTGGAGACCGCCATCGCCGCGGTGGAGGGCGGCGTCGACGCCGTGGTCATCCTGGACGGCCGCCGGCCCCACGCCATGCTGGTGGAGCTGTTCACCGAACACGGCGCCGGCACCCTGATCTGCGCATGACCGCAGGCGCCGATCTCAGTCACGTCGAGACCTGGCTCTTCGACCTCGACAACACCCTCTACCCGGTGGAATCGGGGTTCATGGCCCAGGTCGAGGGGCGGATGACCGAGTTCGTCGGCCGGGTGACGGGGCTGGAGCGCGACGCGGCCTATGTCCTGCAGAAGAAGTACCTGGCCGAGCACGGCCTGACCCTGCGCGGCCTGATGCTGCACCACGGGGTCAAGCCGGCCGAGTTCCACGCCCTGTTCCACGACCTGTCGCTGGACTGCCTGGCCCACGACGCCGAGCTGGTGGCGCAGCTGCAGAAGCTGCCCGGCCGGCGGCTGGTGTTCACCAACGCCGATGCGCTGCACGCCGCGCGGGTGATGGAGCACCTGGGCCTCGCCGCCCTGTTCGACGACGTCTTCCACATCGAAAGCTTCGGCTTCACCCCCAAGCCCGACCCGGAGGGGTTCCAGCGGATGATCGCGGGCCACGCCATCGACCCGCGGGCGACCGCCTTCTTCGAGGATTCCGAGCGCAACCTCGCGCCCGCCGCCGACCTCGGCATGACCACCGTGCTGGTGGGGCCCCATGCGCAGGCCTCGACCGCGCCCTTCGTCCAACATCGCACCGCAAGGCTCGCGCCGTTCCTCTCGAGCGCGCGGGTCAGGGAGTCCGCCCGATGAGCAAGATCACCACCGCCGACCTGAAGACCGAGATCGAGGCCGCCTGGGAGGGCCGCGACGCGATCAATGTCGGCACCCGCGGCCCGGTGCGCACGGCGGTGACCGAGACCGTCCAGCTGCTGGACGACGGCGAGCTGCGCGTGGCGACCCGCGGCGAGGACGGGGTGTGGACCACCCACCAGTGGATCAAGCAGGCGATCCTGCTGTCGTTCCGCCTGAACCCGAACCAGCTGGTCTCGGCCCCGCCGCCCGGCCCCTACTGGGACAAGATCCCCACCAAGTTCCACGGCTGGAACGCCGCCCGGTTCGAGGCCGCCGGCCTGCGCGCCGTCCCCGGCTGCGTGGTGCGCAAGGGCGCCTTCATCGCCCGCAACGTGGTGCTGACGCCGTCCTTCGTGAACATCGGCGCCTATGTGGACGAAGGGACCATGGTCGACACCTGGGCCACGGTCGGGTCCTGCGCCCAGATCGGCAAGAACGTGCACCTTTCGGGCGGCGCGGGCATCGGCGGGGTGCTGGAGCCGCTGCAGGCCAACCCGACCATCATCGAGGACGGCTGCTTCATCGGCGCCCGCTCGGAAGTGGCCGAGGGCGTGATCGTGCGCGAGGGCAGCGTGCTGTCGATGGGCGTCTACCTCACCTCCACCACCCCGATCGTCAACCGGCAGACCGGCGAGACGAGCGTCGGCGAGGTGCCGCCCTATTCGGTGGTGATGTCCGGCGCGCGGCCCAACCGCCACGACCCGAGCCTGCCGTCGACCTATTGCGCGGTGATCATGAAGACGGTGGATGCGCGGACGCGGTCGAAGACCTCGGTCAACGAGCTGCTGCGCGACTAAAGAGTCCCGGCGCGGGCGTAGGCGGCGCCCCCCGCCGGCCAGGCCAGGTCGATGTCCGGATAGACCGTGGCGTCGTCGGCCGGCCGGCGCGAGCCGACCTCCAGCAGCAGGGCCGGGGCGCCGCCGCGGTTCTGCAGGTGATGGCCGTCGGCCACGCCGGCGGCGAAGCCCGCGCAATCGCCCGCCCGCAGCACGGTCTCGCCCGCGTTGGTGACCAGCACCACCTCGCCTTGCAGCACATAGACGAACTCGTCCTCGGCCGAATGCCAGTGGCGCTGGCTGGACCACTGGCCGGGCGGCAGGCGCAGCAGATTGACCCCGAACTGGTCGAGTCCCGCCCCATCCCCCAGGGCGCGGCGGCCACGGCCGGCGCACGGCTGGTCGTATGGCGCGGGGTAACCCGAACCCAGCCGCTCGGCGACCTGGGCGATGTCGATCCTGGGCATGGCGGCCTCCTGTCTCGCCCGCGGACTATCGCCCCGCAGCCGTCCACAGGAAACACCCGCCCGGCCGGTTTCCTCCACCCAAACTGGGCGGCGCTCGCCTTCTCGGCATGGGGGCGAAAAGCTAGAATAATTGTCGGTCGGACACGAAGTCGCCGCACTATTTCGAGAGACAATAAGCGTCGGCGTCCAGAATATCAAAGCAACGATATCCTCTTCAACCATAAGTAGGTCTGTGTATACTGTGGTTAAGCGGGCATTAATTTTCAGGGGGTTCCAATATGCTTCCAGCATTCGTCTTTGACGGCACGGATAACGTTCGAGGCGGGCGATTCATCGCGGCCGAGCCGCGCCAAATCCCGCGCGACGCCGAGCCCGTGGCGGGCTATCTCAACCAGGACGCCCTGCGGTTCTTCTATCGCTGGGGCGGGCACCTCTCGGCCACCTTGATCCGCATACGGTCACGCTTCGAGGGCGATCTCGACCAGTATCTGCTCTATCTGGTGTTCCTGCTGACCGAGCTGTCGCAGACCATTTCGGCCGGCGGGCCGGAGCACAGCTTCGCACGCCGGGGGCTGAATGCGCTGAGCCTGTCGGACATCACCCAGATCCCGCGGGAGACGGCCCGGCGCAAGCTGCTCGCCCTTGCCGATCGCGGCTATCTGCATCGCTCGGACGACGGCCTGTTCAGCCTGGGCGACCTCTATGGGCTCGACGAGTTCTTCGCCGACCTCAAGCCGCTGTTCTGGGACGCCGTGCGGCTGGAGACCGGGCGTTGAGCTATTCCACCCCGTCCATCCAACGCCACAGGGCGCGGATGGCCAGCGCCCGCAGGGCCGCGTCGTCCGACTCCAGCGGCGCGAGGCCCGCATGGGCCAGGCAGTCGCCCAGGGTCAGCGGCGCCCCGCGCGTGAGCGCGACCCCACGGGCCCGCGCCACGCCTTGAAAACGGCGCCAGGCGCACTCCACCCCGGCGGCGGCGCGCACGGCCGCGTCGGGCAACAGGCCGCCCTGCAATATGCGGTGGTAGGCCACCAGGGCCGCCCCATGACAGACCCGGTGCATCAGCTCCTTGAACGCCTCCGGCTCCAGCGGCGGGGCGGCCAGGTCCTCCGGCGGGCAGCCGGCGACCATGGCCAGCGGGCTGGGCGCGCGGGTGAAGGTGCTCAGCGCCACGTTGCCGCGCTCGTCGGCGAAGGCGTACTGCAGGATATGGTCCCGCCCGGTGACCGCCACGGACCGAACCGCGAAGAACAACCGCCCGCCTTCCGAGACATACGGACGCCTTTTCCTGACCATATCAATCGATGCCTGATCCGACTCCCGTCGTCCCAAGACGAACGCCATGCGGGACGCGGGCGGAGCGGCTGGAGATCGGCCGAATAGGGAGGCGAACATGCGGGAACTCCTGATCTATGACGCACATCATTTTCCAGGACTGGCCGATCGTCTACGACGTGACTTCCCAGGGTGAGATGGTTGAGGCGCGTTAAGCATCCCAGAGTGAGCCGGGGCGGTTGACACGCCTGTTGCCCGCGCCCGGCGCGGCGGCTACCAGCAGGCCATGGCCGCGCTCGACCCCGTCGCCCTCACCCAGGCGCTGATCCGACGTCCCTCCGTCACCCCTGCGGACGCGGGCGCGATGAGCGTGCTGCAGACCGAGCTGGAGGCGCTGGGCTTCGCCTGCCGCCGGATGCCGTTCGGCGAGATCGAGAACCTCTACGCCCGCTACGGGACGCAGCGGCCGAACCTCTGCTTCGCCGGCCACACCGACGTGGTGCCGGTGGGCGACGCCGGCGCCTGGAGCCAGGGCGCCTTTGAGGCCAATATCGTCGACGGGGTGCTGATCGGGCGCGGCGCGGCGGACATGAAGAGCGCCATCGCCGCCTTCGCCGCCGCCGCCCAGGCCGCCATCGCCCGCGGGGTGGTGAAGGGCTCGCTGTCCTTCCTGATCACCGGCGACGAGGAGGGCGTGGCCACCCACGGCACCAAGATGGTGGTCGAGGCCCTGGCCGCCGAGGGCGAGATCCTGGACCACTGCGTGGTGGGCGAGCCGACCTCGTCGGAGACCTTCGGCGACATGGTCAAGATCGGCCGCCGGGGCTCGATCAATGTCGAGATCGTGGTCGACGGGGTGCAGGGGCACGTGGCCTATCCCCACCGCTCGGCCAATCCCGTCCCGGTGCTGATCGCCCTGCTGAACAGGTTGCAGGAGACCGAGCTGGACCAGGGCTATCTGGGCTTCCAGCCGTCGAACCTGGAGATCACCACGGTGGACGTGGGCAACCCCACCACCAATCTGATCCCGGCCAGCGCCCGGGCGCGGCTGAACATCCGCTTCAATCCCGGCCACACGGGCCAGGCGCTGGCCGACTGGATCGCCGCCGAGGCGCTGGAGGCCAACGCCGGCTTCCAGGGCGACGTCACCGTCACCCCGTCGATCAGCGGCGAGGCGTTCCTGACCGAGCCCGGCCCCTTCACCGACCTGGTGGCCGCCGCCGTGCGCGACGTCAGCGGCGCGGTCCCCGACCTCTCCACCACCGGCGGCACCTCGGACGCCCGCTTCATCCGCGCCCTGTGCCCCGTGGTCGAGGTGGGGCTGGTGGGCAAGACCATGCACGCCGTCGACGAGCGCGCGCCGGTCGACGAGATCCGCAAGCTGCAGGCGGTCTATGAGCGGCTGATCGCGCGGTACTTCGAGGCGTTCGCTTAGCGCGGCGGGGCGCTGACGCGCTTCCAATTTTCCATCGTCATCCTCCGGTCGTCGGAACGACGATCCGGGGGACCCATACGGCCTCTCCCTGTCGGCCCTTCAGCTTGGGTCCCCCGGATCAGCCTGCGGCTGACCGGAGGATGACGAGCTGATTGTGGCCGCCTGCTCAGCCGGCTCGTAGCTGACGCCGGTCAGGTACAGCCCGCCGGCCGGGGCGACGGGGCCGCAGGCGGCGCGGTCCCTGGCCTCCAGGGCGGCCTTGAAGTCGTCGGCCGTCCAGCGGCCGACGCCGACCTCGGCCAGGCTGCCGGCCATCGAGCGCACCTGGCGGTGCAGGAACGAGCGGGAGGCGAACTCCAGCAGCACCTCCTCGCCCTCGCGGCGGACCCTGGCGACGTCCAGGGTCTTCATCGGCGATTTCGCCTGGCACTGCATGTGGCGGAAGGTGGTGAAGTCGTGGTGGCCCACGAGCGCCTGGGCCGCGACGTGCATGGCCTGGGCGTCCAGCGGCTTCTTCACGTGCCAGACCCGGCCCTTATCGAGCGCCGGCGGGCTCTTGCGGTTGAGGATGCGGTAGAGGTAGCGCCGCTCGGTGGCCGAGAAGCGCGCGTGCCAGCCCGGGGGGGCCTCGGAGGCTTCCAGGATCGAGACCGCCTCGCCGACCAGGTGGGCGTTCAGCGCGTCGCGGACCACCTCCGGCCGCCAGGCCTTCTCCAGGTCGATATGCGCCACCTGGCCGGTGGCGTGGACGCCGGTGTCGGTGCGGCCGGCCGCGTGAACCCGCAGGGTCTCGCCCGAAAAGCCCAGCACCGCCGTTTCGATCGCGCCCTGGACCGAGGGCAGCTCGTCCTGGGCCTGGAAGCCGCGGTAGGACCGGCCGTCATACTCGACCAGAAGCCGGTAGCGGGGCATCAGCCGAGCCTCGCGCCGCGCGCCAGGGGGAAGCCGCGCAGGAAGACGTCGGCGCCCTGCGGCCCCTTGCCCTCGCGCTGGACCCTGAGCAGCCGCACGGCCCCCTCGCCGCAGGCCACCAGCAGGTCGTCGTCCAGCAGCGCGCCGGGCGCGCCGTCGGCGTCCTCGAACCGCGACAGCAGCGCCTTGACCCGCACCGGGCCCTTGTCGGACGGCGCCTCGAACCAGGCGCCGGGGAAGGGCGACAGGCCGCGGATCTTGCGGTCCACCTCGGCGGCGGGCCGGGTCCAGTCGATGCGCGCCTCCCTGGGCCGGATCTTCCTGGCGTAGGTGACGCCGTCGTCGGCCTGGGGCGTCTGCGTCGCCTCGCCCCGTTCGACGGCGGCCATGGTGCGGACGAGCAGCCCCGCGCCCACCTCGGCCAGCCGGTCGTGCATGGAGCCGGCCGTGTCGAGCGGGCCGATGCGGACGCTTTCGGAGGCCAGCACCGGGCCCTCGTCCAGGCCCTCGGACATGCGCATGACCTGGACGCCGGTCACCGGGTCGCCGGCCATCACCGCGCGCTGGATGGGCGCCGCGCCGCGCCAGCGGGGCAGCAGCGAGCCGTGCAGGTTGAAGGCGCCCAGCCGGGGCGCGTCGAGGACCTCGCGCGGCAGGATCTGGCCGAAGGCGACCACGACGGCGGCGTCGAGCGCCAGCGCGCCGAACGCCGCGATCTCGGCGGGATCGCGCATGGAGGCGGGCGTGCGGACCGCCAGCCCCCGGGCCTGCGCATAGGCGTGCACCGCCGACGGCTTGAGAGCCTGGCCCCGACCGCGCGGGGCGGGCGGCTGGGAATAGACGGCGGCGATCTCATGGCCGGCCTCCAGCAGGGCGGCGAGCGAGGAGACGGCGAAATCGGGGGTGCCGAGGAAGGCCAGGCGCATGGCGAGGGTTTAGCGGGCAGGACGGCCGGCGCAAAGCCGGGAACCACCCGGGGAGCTTCGCCGTTGGACAGGGTCGACACAGGAGACACCCCTATGCGCAACCTCATCCTCGGCGCCGCCATCGTCGCCAGCCTTTCGCTGGGGGCCTGCTCCAAGGCCGAACAGAAGGACACCCAGGCCGACGTCAAGGCCGCCGCCGATCGCGTGGCCGTCGAGGCCAAGGACGCCGTCAACAGCCCGGAAGTGAAGGAAGCCGCCGCCGACGTGAAGGACGCGGCCAAGGATGCGGGGTCGGTCGCCAAGGACGCGGCCGGCGAGGTCAAACAGGGCTTCAAGAAGGCGGGCGAGGAAATCCGCCAGGGCCCGGACAAGACAGCGGACCACGCGGCCGACGAGAAGAAGTAGGACTCTATGGCGCCTTCCCCTTGCGGGAGAAGGAAACGGGGCTACGCCGCCTTCAGCTTCTTGACCTTCTTCACCGCCTGCTCGCGCTTGAGGCGCGAGAGGTGGTCGATGAACAGCACGCCTTCCAGGTGGTCCATCTCGTGCTGGATGCAGACGGCGAACAGGCCCTCGGCGTCCTCCTCCACCGTCTCGCCCTGGTAGTTCAGGTAGCGCAGCTTGACCTGGGCCGGACGCTCGACCTCGTCGAAGATCTCCGGCACCGACAGGCAGCCCTCCTCGTAGGGGGCGGTCTCCTCGGATTTCCAGAGGATCTCGGGATTGATGAAGAAACGCGGCTGCGGCGGTTCTTCGGGCCGGTGCAGGTCCATGACGATCACCCGCTTGGGTTCGCCCACCTGGACGGCGGCCAGGCCGATGCCGGGCGCGTCGTACATGGTCTCCAGCATGTCATCCATCAGCGCGCGCAGGTCGTCGTCCACCGCCTCGACGGGGGTGGAGACCTGTTTCAGCGCCGCCAGGTCGGCGGCCTTGTCGACGGTGAGGATGCGACGGATAGCCATGGTGGGGAGGTAAGATTGCAATTCCCAAGCGTCAAGGTCGGTTTCGCGGCTCAGCCCTCGTCGCCGCGGACCGCGCGCAGCTGCGGCGGGTCCGTGACGGCCGCCAATTTGGCCAGGGGACGGACGCCGGTCTCCACCGCCGTCAGCTCGGCGATCTCGCGGCCCTCGTGGTCGACCTTCAGGTCCTCGAAGCGCCGGGCCTGGGTCAGGACCTGGGTCTCCATGGAGCCGACGAACTGGTTGTACTTGCCCACGGCGCTCTCCAGCGCCTTGCCCACCGCGGCCGCGTGGCCGCCCATCACCGACAGGCGCTTGTAGAGCTCGCGGCCCAGCTCGGCGATCTGCTGGGCGTTCCTGGCCTGCTCCTCCACCCGCCAGCCATAGACCACCGCCTTGCAGAGGGCGAAGAGGGTGGTCGGCGTCACCACCAGCACCCGCTTGTCCATGGCCTCGGTCATCAGGTCGGGCGCCCGCTCCAGGGCCGCGGCCAGGAAGCTGTCGCCGGGGATGAACATGGCCACGAAGTCGGGCGAGGCCTCGAACTGGTCCCAATAGGCCTTGGCCGAGAGGCTCTGGACGTGGGCGCGCACGCTCTGGGCGTGGCGGACATAGCCCGCCTCGCGGCTGGCGTCGTCGACGGCGTCCTGGGCGTCGAGATAGGCGTTGAGCGAGCACTTGGCGTCGATGACGAACACCGCCCCGCCCGGCAGGCGCACGGTGACGTCGGGCCGCCGGCGGCCTTCCTCGGTGTCGAGCGAGAACTGCTCGTCGAAGTCGTAGCGGTGGGCGAGGCCCGCGGCCTCCAGCACGTTGCGCAGGGTCTGCTCGCCCCAGCGGCCCTGGACGCCGGCCCCGCGGCGCAGGGCGGCGGAGAGCTTGCGCGCCTCGTCCTGGGTGGCGGTGGAGGCGACCAGCAGCTGGGCGATCTGGGCCTTCAGGCCGCCGGTCTCCTCGGCGCGGGTCTTCTCAACCGCGACGACCTGCTCCTGGAACTTCAGCAGGGTCTCGGCCACCGGCTTGAGCTGGGCTTCCAGGCGCGCCTCGGCGAGCTGTTCGCGGGCGCGGAAGGTCTCCTCGGTGCGCTTGAGCAGGTCCTCGGCCACGGCGTTGGCCGACTGGGTCGCCTGCAGCCGCAGGAAGTCGGCCTGGCCGGCCGCCTGCTCCTCCAGCATCCGCACGCGGGCTTCGGCGCCGGCCGCCCGGTCCGACAGGTCCCAGGCCCGCGCGTCGGCCTGGGCCGCGCGCCGACGCTCCATCAGCGCCCAGACCAGGGCGACCAGCGCGACGAGCCCGCAGGCGACAGCGGCGACCAGGATAGCGTTCATGGTGTGTTCTTAGACGGAGTCGCGGGTCGCCGCTAGGCCGGCCGCCTGGCGCGCATGGCCTGGGCGATGGTGCCGTCGTCCAGCCAGTCGAGTTCGCCGCCGACGGGGACGCCCCGCGCCAGCATGGTCACGGCGACGCCGGTGGGGGCGAGGCGTTCGGCCAGGTAGTGGGCGGTGGTCTGGCCATCGACCGTGGCGGGAAGGGCCAGGATCGCCTCGCGGACCAGGCCGTCGGACGCCCGCTCCAGCAGCGGCCCGACCCGGAGGTTCTCCGGCCCGACGCCGTCCAGGGCCGAGAGCAGGCCGCCCAGCACGTGGTAGCGGCCGCGGAAGGCGCTGGCCCGCTCCATGGCCCAGAGCGCGCCCACCTCCTCGACCACGCAGATCAGCGCCGGGTCGCGCGTGGGATCGGCGCAGATGGCGCAGGGGTCCTGGGTGTCCAGCGAGCCGCAGACCCGGCAGGTCTTCACCTTGGCCGCGGCGTCGGCGAGGGCCGCCGAGAGCGGGTTGAGCAGCTGGTCGCGGCGCTTGAGCAGGGCCAGCGCCGCACGCCGCGCGGAGCGGGGGCCGAGGCCCGGCAGCTTGGCGAGCAGGCCGATCAGCCGCTCGATCTCGGGTCCGGCGGAAGCGGCCAAGTCAGAACTTCGGCATGCCCGGCAGGCCCATGCCGGCCAGCGGGCCGGCGGCCTCGCGCATCAGCTCGGCCTGCTGGGCGTCCAGCTTGCGCTTGGCGTCGGCGTGGGCGGCGACGATCAGGTCGGAGAGCACCTCCCCCTCGCCCGGCGCCAGCAGGCTCTCGTCCATCTCGACGCCAGCCAGTTCGCCCGTCCCGCGCAGGGTCAGCCTGACCATGCCGCCGCCGGAGGTTCCCTCCACCGTCAGCTCGGCCAGCCGCGCCTGGGCGTCGGCCAGCTTCTGCTGCATGGCCTGGGCCTGTTTCATCAGGGCGCCCAAGTCTTTCATGGCCGGCTAGTCCTCTTCACTCTCGCTGTCGTCGTCGCTGACGGGCGCCGCCTCGGGCTGCGGCAGGGCGCGGACGCCGACGATCTCCGTGCCCGGGAAGGCGCTCATCACCGCCTGGACAAACGGGTCGGCCTCGATCTGGATGCGCGCCTCGCGCTCCTCGCGCTTGTTGCGCTCCCACAGGCTCTCGGCGCCGCCGCCGCCCTGGGCGGCGATCAGCCAGGGCGTGCCGGTCCATTCCTTGAGCCGCGAGGCCAGGCGCTGGATCAAGTTGCCAGGCGCGCCGGGCGCCGGCTCGAACTCGATCACCCCCGGACGGAAGCTGATCGGGCGGACGAACCGCTCGACGTCGAGCCGCAGGGAGATGTCGCGGCGCTTGTCGATCAGGGCGACGACGTCGGCGAAGGACTGCAGGGTCGGCGCCGGCTCGGCGGCCTGCATCTGCGGGGCGGCCAGGCGCTGGGCCGAGGCCATGCCGCCGCCCCCACCTCCGCCGCCGCCCGATGACGCGCCGCCGCCGGGGGACGGGCCCGCGCCCACGGATTCGCCCGACTGCAGCTTCTTCAGCGCCTCCTCCGGCCCGGGCAGGTCGGCGGCGTAGGCCAGGCGGATCAGCGCCATGTCGACGGCCGCGGCCGCGTCGGGGGCCTTGCGGACCTCCTCATAGCCGCGCAGCAGCATCTGCCAGAGCCTGGCCAGCACGCCAGGCGACACCGCCGCGCCCACGGCCGCCAGGCGGGCGGCCTGTTCCCTGGGCAGGGTCAGGGCCTGGGGCCCGACGGCCTTGGCGACCGAGGCCCCGTGGCAGTGCTCCAGCAGGTCCAGCATCACCTGGCCCGGATCGGCGCCGTAGCCGTAGAGGGTGCGGAAGGTCTCGATGGCCGGCCCCGCCTCGCCGCGCATCACCTGCTCGAACAGGCCGATGGTCTGGGCCCGGTCGGCCAGGCCCAGCATGTCGCGGATGGAGGCGGCGGTGACGGTGAGGCCCGCCTCGGCCTGGACGATGGCCTGGTCCAGCATCGACTGGGCGTCGCGCACCGACCCCTCCGCGGCGCGGGCGATCAGCATCAGGCCCTCGTTCTCGACGCGGGCGCCCTCGGCCTCGGTGATCATCTCCAGGTTCTTGGTGATCACCTCGGGCTCCACCCGGCGCAGGTCGAAGCGCTGGCAGCGGGAGAGGATGGTCACCGGCACCTTGCGGATCTCGGTGGTGGCGAAGATGAACTTGGCGTGCGGCGGCGGCTCTTCCAGCGTCTTCAGCAGGGCGTTGAACGCCGCGGTGGAGAGCATGTGCACTTCGTCGATGATGTAGACCTTGTAGCGCGCCTCGACCGGGGCGTAGCGCACCCCGTCCAGCAGCTCGCGCATCTCGTCGACCTTGGTGCGGCTGGCGGCGTCCAGCTCCAGCACGTCCATGTGCCGGCCCTCGATGATCGCCTTGCAGTGGCGCCCGTCGCTCCGCAGGTCCAGGTGCGGCTCGTGGACGGTGTCGGACTCGTAGTTCAGCGCCCGCGCCAGCAGGCGGGCGGTGGTGGTCTTGCCCACGCCGCGGACGCCGGTGAGCATGAAGGCGTGGGCGATGCGGCCGCTGGAGAAGGCGTTGCGCAGAGTGCGGACCATGGCCTCCTGGCCAAACAGGTCCTCGAAGCTGCGCGGCCGGTACTTGCGCGCGATGACGGTGTAGGCGGCGCTGGGCTCGGCGGGCTCGACCGGCGGAGGCATGGGCGCCCCGAACATGTCCGCGGTGTTCGGATCACGCTCGGGCGCCAAGGGTTCGAGCGTGAGGTCTTCGTCGGCCATCTGCGCCTGATACTGGGATGGGTGGAGACCGAACGACGACCCGGAGCGAAACTCGTTGCGGCTGCTTCCTTCCGGACCTGACCGGGTTGGCGAGGCGTCCGCCCGTCGCCGATCTCCGCCCCCAATATCGCGATCCCCGGGCTCGCGCGCAAGCGCCACGAAAGGTAGAAGGCTTTTCATGCCTCTGGACGCCTTCGTGAACACCTTCGCCGGCAACCCGCTGAACCGCGCCAGCGACCGCCGAACCGACCCCGCCTGGATCGCCGAGAAGCTCGCCGACCCCGAATCGCTGGGCGTCGCGCTGTGGGACGGCAAGCCCCTGGTCGAGACCGGCAAGGCCGGCGGC
>Ga0307513_10003701_pt1 | contig 20669 bp, 24 predicted proteins | sample 15_EM_MG_FD_202174 | JGI IMG/M metagenome (GOLD analysis project Ga0307513, IMG submission 202174) | Populus trichocarpa ectomycorrhiza microbial communities from riparian zone in the Pacific Northwest, United States - 15_EM | ecosystem: Host-associated > Plants > Roots > Unclassified | place...
GACCGTGTTAAAGCCTCGGAAATGGGCATGTCGAACTCTCCCCGTGGAAAAAGCAACCGCGGCAGGAGCATCACGGCAGAAGTCCCGGCCGTGTGTAGCCCACCTCGCCTAGTTCGAGCCTAATCCCGTAGAGTACCCCTGCCAAAGCGACCCAATCCGTCGGCTCGCGAACCAATGGGGAGGCTGAAGATTTGTCGAAAGCTGGCCAGGGGCGTGGCGAATTGCGCCAAGCGGCACAGGAGAAAGAGGAGAACAGGGATGGCTGCTAAGTCCGCGGAGCACACGTCGGGAGCGAGGCGCAGTTGCGGTTCTGTGACAGTTTCCTTCGGATCCTCGCTGAGGATCTCCCGTGGTTAGGCTACTGGTCGAGGGGTGCGCCTGGCCCGTGTTCATCAGGTTAATTAAAAGAGGAGGATGCCGATCATCTCCGAGGGCTTTTGTGCGAGTTGCCGGTACCGTTCCCCGGGATCCGCGCCGTCCCGAGTTTCTTCAACCGATCTGCACTTGAACGAAATCCGGTTTCATTCACATAGATACATACAGATCTGAAAAGACGACGAGAAGGAAACGGAGATCAACGAATGTAGCGGATGCGTCAGGAAACTGACGTCGAAAGAACTTAGGAACGTTAGGGAAAGTGACTGAGGAATAAATTACAGAAATAAATAACCAGAAGGGTGGGTGGGTGGCGACGAGAGAGAGGGGGGGAGTGATACAGCAACTCGAGGACAGAGCAAGGTGACAAGAGAAGATAGCCCCAGATCTCGAATCGCCGGGAAGGTCGGAAACACCAGAACCGGATCTCGATAACCAAAGTGTAGCAGGGTGCAGGGAAAGAGGGAAACCCATAATGGCTGACCAACCTTCAAATGACCTCCCAATCCCACGACGACGTTTTGGCCATCCCAGGAGAAGGAGGAAGGGGGACCACCTGCGAAGGACGTGCCGCGACCTTTTCTGGACTCCTTCTCCTTGGCATCCCCACACCCTCGAATCTCTTTCCGTTGCTCGGTGAAGGCGGAGGACCCATTTTCACACGACCTATCGGCCGATGGAACACCCCCGAGACCTCAGGCAGTTTATCCCGATCCCTATCTTTCACCATGGGAACTAGCACTTGTGCTGGCGGTGGTGGCGACGTCTGGACTGGGGCCTGAACCGGCAGGCTCTGATGAATCGAGTCGGGGGATGACCGAGTAAAGCTGCGGCTCCGCTTGCGAAGTTTGTTCGGCGGGCGTTGAGGCTGCGTGTCAGAGTTCTGTGAGCTGGGTGTCCCAGGTCGCGACGACGAAGGCTGAGACTGGTTGGAGTGAAGAGTCAACGCAGACGGCCTCTTCTTCAGCTTGTTCGTGGACCTCTTTTTCATGACCTCCACCGAAGGCTTTCGGGGGACCAACGGAATCAGTTCCACTCCCTTCTTTCTCCGTAGTTTCGCCTCAAACATCATCACCAATTTAGCCAAAACGGTATCCGGGATGACCGGAATAGGATTATCTTTCGCGACTCCCGTTTTGAGGTGTCTCGTCTCCAATCCGAAATCCGTAATGTGGGAGGCGAAAACCTGGGATAGGAACCATTTCTCGATCCAGGGAACTTTGACGAACGTGTGTGGTTCGTACGTTCGTTCGATGTCTGGAGACCGTGCGTCAATGACGCGCGTTGTGAAATTTCACGAGAAAAGAAACGAAAACTCACCCCAGATCAAGTCTGCAAGATTCAAGAACGAACCAACATCGATGCGGCCCTTGCTCTTAAATTCCGGTAGAGAGAAATTTCGGGTCTGCTTGCACAACCCGCGAAGACCGCATTCTTCAATGTAAATCCTCCAGCGGATAAGGACGTCTGGAAACCGTCAAGGTAAGCCCGTAAATACTATTCTGCAGTCGACGGGGGAATCGAAAGGTTCTCACGAGAAACCGGAATCGCAGGGAGAGAACTCGAGTTCATCTTGCACCACCACCCCTCGCTTTCGTACAGGCGACAAACCTTCCAGAAGTCATATATCGCGTTCTTGTCCAGCTGCTCCAGAACCTGAGACACAAGCAACACCCGTCAATCTCACGCCCTGAAATCGAGTAACTGTGGATAAATCCGGCTCACGTGTCGAGTAATGGCCATCTTCTCAAACTCTGGATCTCCCAACACACATGTTATCTGGCACGCCGTGTTGAAATTCCGATATTGAATACAGCACTAAATCAACGTACACCACAGATTCAGCTTACATCTTCAAACAACGAAAACGAAGAAACCGGTTCCACGTACCTTCGCAACCTCAAACCAAAACTCGATGACATGCGCCCTCTCGATCGGATCTTCCGGATTCACGATCGTCCAAACAATCCAAGCCTTGTACCGTTGCTCGAAATCTCCCAATTCCTTCCTCAGCTTCGACGTGTGCTCACTCTTGTAGTGCACCAAGCTCTCGGGGGTCAACTTGTGGTAATACCGAGACTCGACCGTCGTCATCATCCTCGCAAACTCGACCACGCCTTCTGGAGTCGCAAAGTGGACGATCGTCAATCCAGATGGGTTCCACGTAGCGAGGGCGGTGAGGTCACTCCTCGCTGCGAACAAAGTTGGAGGGGGAGGGATCGTAGTGGGCCTGTACCTCTCTTCCGTTCGGAACCTTCGACCGTGATAACTCTTGTCCGTGACGATCCGATCCAACGACATCTTGAGGCTCTGCGCGTGGAACGCACAATCCTCCTCAATCGTCCCAACCAGCTGTCGCAACCTCACAACCGCACCTAAATCCTCGGGTTTCCAATGAAGTTCTAACCATAGGTGCAGAATCGTCGCGACTCGGGCTTTCATCCTCTTCTGGGCCATGCTCCACTCGAATCGCATCTTGCCTTTGCGACTCAACCACTCGGGTCGCTGCTCGGTATATCGGAGGTACAAGGCATCTGCGAGGTCCAAACCGGAAGCGAAGAGTCGGAATGTCGTCAGGACCATCGATACGAACTCTTCGTGTTCGATCGCGCTTCCGGAGGTTATCACTCCGATCAGTCCCCGCAGATTCGCCTTCTTCACGCTGCTGTCGGAGTCGTATTCGACGTATGGAGCGTTGATATCATCAGGGTCGGATCTTGGGCGGTCGGTTGGGAACGGAGCCGAATGATTGATCATTGCGAGAGAGTCCCTGAGAGGTAGTGAATCGTCTTCGAGATGGTGTTGGTGGACAGATTTCCTCAGGTGACGGATGTCGTATTTGCCTTTGCTTGGACGTTTTACCGGGATCAGAGCTTCTTTCCTCGAATACAGGGGTTGATCGGGAGCTGAAGAAAGGGGGGGTTCGCAAGGTGGAGTAAGTTGATGCTTAAGGTCTGCAATGGAAATCTTCCTTAGACGGCCGACCAGAGAGAGGTTTCGTTTTGGCTCCTTCGACTGTACAAGTCAGCACTGACGAGAGTCTGTGGGGTTCCACTGAAAGACTCGATTACTCACCGGTGAACTGGAATCAGGATCATTCGTCGTGGGGACCAGCCAACTGAGTGGACGGCCACCCATCGAAGAATCGACACCAGAGCCAAAATTCCGTTCAGCCTTGTCGCTGTCCGCTTCGGTGAACTCCTCTGATCGTGTACGCTCCGCTTCTGCGCCTTCGATAGCTTGTGCGGCGAGTTCTAGAAGTGCGCACATTGAAGCCATGGCTTCATTAAGCATAATCTCCAGTTCCTTCTGTCGCTCCTCCCACCCCTCCTGCCCAACGCGATGCCTCTCAGCCGAAGATCCAAAACAATGAACCTCGAAACTGCACCCTTGCAGTGCGGATATCAAAGCAGGTGTGGGAGGTACGTCGTCAGGGAGATGCTGAAGCTCTTTGAACAAGTTCGTAACCGCATCCTGGAATTTCTTGACGTAGTTCCTCGTCGTGACCTCGGAACCTGCTAGGAGCGCGGATCGCAGCGCCGTCGAGCGTCCACAGACGCGTTCGAACGCGGCGCTGATTTCGATCGCACGCGGGGAGGGTGTTGAGGGTGTGGGTGAAGGAGGAGCGGACGAGTTCGAGAGTGAGGATCGTGAGTCGTTGGAGTGTGCTGAGATGTGGCCGATCGACGCGTCTGAATGCTTAGATCGTAGTTGATGGGGTGGCCGTCCGGCAGGGGATTCACTGATAGAAGGCATGAGTACTTTAGGGTTGTTTAGAAGTAGAAACAGGGACGATCAGAAGAATTGTCCGTGAGGGAGTTGGCTGCCGGGTCAGGTTATATACCTAGTGCTAGAACGGCTTGGATTGACACAGCGTCCAACCAAGAGAGAAGCAGGACAAAGAGGACGCCATTTGAATAGACCAAACGCTAGTTTGCATGGCCCAGTAAGCGACCCTGATTGACAAGGGCAAGCCGTGATCGATTCGCGACAAACGTCTGTCATGCCATGGCCGGGGTCACGGGCGCGATTCGGTTTCCACGTCCTAGATACGCGTCCCAGATACATATCACGCACCAACATCTCGCAGGCAAGTCGAATGCTACAGAGTCGATAGTATTCATGAGGAAATTACTATAACCACAGTATAACCTGTGAAACGCGCGCCGCACGGATTAGTAGAGCACGGACAACGACGGTTATGAGCAAGGCCAAGCTCCACGACCACTCACGTAGATATGCACGAAGGAATGGCACCCCAAGCAAGCATCGACCCAACAAAAACCAGGAGTCAAATCACGGAAAGCGGGAGGTCATGGATATCAAGCCAGGATGCAGGGAGCCGTCCAGGACCTCACACGGGTCGGCCCGCGGTTTTTGTTTCTCAGTCGGTCCAGATACACCCTCCTCGGGACCTTTCTGAGCTTTCATGGGTCTCATAGCTAGCGTCGGTTCTGTGGCGCAAGAGGTAAGCCCCTGAGGCAAACAACACGTCGTGGTTTTAGTGAGGAACAATAAAATTTTGTGTTTTCACGAGTGAAGAAACTCCCGGGCCGCCCGGACGGGGACATGCGGACAACTCTCTCTCCGACAACGTCCGCACACTGCTATGCATAAAAAATACCACTCCAAAGTGGGTATTCTCATTGTAACGTCCCTGTCCGTTGTATTACGCGGAGTGTTCGTGGATTCACTCATTCCTACGGCCACCATGGATCTGGTTTGATAGTATCTTTGTTGGATAGACCCACGTTGTGGCTCCCTCCCCCCAAACCGTCATCTTCGTTGGACACTTACCGGATTGCTGTCGTGACGCGTGATATATGGCAACGGCTGTCATTTCGTGGTCCGCCTTGGCACCTCATCAGGGACCTGGTGGTACTACTATGATGGCCGGGTTGATGGTCGTCGGGAAAATTCCGAGTCAGCTTGTAAGGAAATGCAAGTACCACAGAAGCGCTTCGAAGAGCTTCTGGTATTGACGGTCGGCTCCAAACGTACCGAGCCCCGTACAATCGTGGCCGAGTAATCCCCTATCACTTGGCTTGTTCAACTGTGAGTGCCGGATTTGGGCGGAACGGGTGACCCTTGTGCTTGTGGTAAGCGCCGATTTACTCAACGATACACTCCACAGAACTTCGGGGGAGTACTTTAGAGCGCTTCCATGGACTGGGCGTTTCGATGGAAACACGCTCGTGAAGAAGTTCCCTGGTGAAATTTCTTCAACCCGCCCGGAAGCGGATGGAACATATGGAGGTTCTCCCGGGAAGCGCACAGATTGCACACAATCGCATAGAACCTGACGATTCGATCACCTACGAGGAGGAACTTATTATTACCTGCAGGAACAGATACACGATGAGCGCGTTAGTCTACTGCTTGACCTGCTGATACACCGCATCCAGTACATCTCGTGTACGTTCTCCCTTTCGCATACACCCTCAATTTCCATCCTGGGTTCCACTATTGACAATGGTAGCGGATCCAGCTCGGTCTCGGGTGTATCTCAGACATAAGGGGCAACAAATGCCTATCTCAAGTTTTACAAATGATCCTCCGGCGACCTTGGCCGCAATGTTGGGAGGGATCCTCGACAGCAGGATGATCTAATTTGACATCTTTAGCGACCCGGCTGTTGAGATTTAAATGGCACATGTCTCGAGCCTCCGGAGTAACCATCCCACGCAGAGTTTTGCCTTCCTGAAAAGGCCACGTTAGGCATAGATGCGCTATCACGCTGTGTGTTATTTCCGTGCATCCTAATCTAATGTTCCTACTTTGGACGTGGAGCGAAAGAGTTGAGAAGCTTACATATCCGATCGGCCCCGCTGTGAAGCGATTTGAATGGATACGCATGACCAGGGCGAGTTCCCCGGTCCCCAAATGGTGTTTGAAATAGTCAAGATCGCGTTCCAGGGCGATCCAAGTGAGAATTGTGTCCCGGGTTCGGGTCCGTGCGGGCACGTTCCGACAGATTTACCATCCCCTAGAGCGACCGGCTGGGGGTCGGTATATGATGTGTCGAACTGCATTTCGACTCATGCGGACACTACCCACCGTCAAACTCCTCTCTGGATCGTTCCGGCCACATTCAGGGGAAGGGAGATGCCTCAAAGGTTTCGAGGGAAACATGGGGTTGCATACGGAGGAAGATTTACATCGGGGATACACGTGCCAATCAATTCTACGAATTGTGACCACGTGGGCGAGAAAGAGAAAAGAAAGAAAGAGGAAACTACCAGCCATCCCAAGACCCTCGGTCACCTACACAAGTCCCGGAATGAACCAATATCTGACTTTGGTCGCATAGTGCTCCCACTCTTCACCAAACCTATTCCTCATCTGTTCGTCCTCCGCCACAGCCCTTACGTATGCAGCCCCCATCGTGTAAACCCACCAGGAAATCCACGCGCACTGTGTAACGAACATTGCGCCAGTTCGGTCCGACCCAACCGCGCATTCAACGATCCAGCTTCCTTGCGTCATTCCCATGAACGTCAGCCCTGCCGTGAGACAGAGCGCACCGATATACGAGGGATGTCTGACAAGGCCATACGGACCTGAGGTGACCAGTTGGTGCTCTGGCTTAACGCAGAGGTCGAAGGTGAAGAGCGATCCAAGGACTTGATAACATCGCAGGCGAACGAAAGTTCCAAAGGCGACCAGGAGGAGTCCGAAGCACGTGATGGGGGTGACGGTGAAGTGGGGTATTTTACCGGTACGTGAAGAAGGGCAGAAGGGAGACGAAGCGAGTTCGAGTGAGTCGGATGTGGATTGAATGTAGTAGTGAGCGATGGTTAGAAACTCGAGGGCGCATGTGAGGTAGAGCAATGGCCGTTGAAGCTAGTGGTCTGCGTTAGCGATCGACCAAGCGTTCCGACATATCTGCCACAGACCCAGAATACGAGAGGAATGAGTCTGAAAAATGTTTCTCCCTTTGTCTTAAAGCGACCCTGTTCGGGAGACTTGTTTGGGGGAGCAGTTACCAATTGGTTGAGAACAAGCTGAGAGACATCAACTGCGATTCGCGCGAGAGACATTGCGATTCAAGCTTTGTGGGAGGGAGAGATAGGAGAGATAGAGGAGATGCCTCATCCTGGGAGGTTTTATACCCCGGGGGATGCGGTTTCGAAATTGGGGTGTCTTGGGGTCTCCCAAAAAGCTGGACGGTGCCGGTGCCTCGGAAATGGATATTTTGAACTCTGCCCGCGGGAAAGGCAACTGTGGCGGGAGCATCACGGCAGCAGTCCCAGTCGTGTGTAGCCCACTTCGAACCGAATCCCGTAGAGTACCCTGCCAAAGCGACCGGATCCGTCGATTCACGGATCAATGGAGAGGCAGAAGGTTGGTCGAAGGCTGGCCAGCCCACAAACTTTGGCGTCGCAGAGCGTCTCGCCCCCTCAAACCGACGACCTCGATCCAAGGCCCAGAATGCAGCTCCATCGCGCGGCCTAGGTAGTATGCGTCGTTGCCTGCGTGTGAGTTGGCCCGTTCGATCTGAGCGCGTGCATCGCCAAACCTGTCTTCATCGCCAAACCTGTCTTCATCGAAAAACAACCTATGGGTGACCCTAGGGAGCGATGGACCCGAGCCAGCGGATCATCCAAACAGAAAGAGGATGGCACAGTTCCGAGGGCCGCCTCGAAATGGCGAGTGGCCTTCCCCTGGAACAGTATGTCCCGCCAAGAACGCGATAACGTCGGCAGACCAGAGATTGGCCACGTCTCTCGGAAACCAGATTGATCGCGCGGGATGCAGCTTCTGCCGCGTCGGGTTAGTCGTCTTGCCGCAACAGCCAAAGTCATCCGGACACCGAGTGGAGACGACTCGGGGCCCTTTGAAAAAGGAGAGTCTCGGAGCAGTGCAAGCATCGTGGTGGATTTATTGCTTCGATATGTCAGAAAAATAATGCAGAACTTGTTTGCTCCGTCCGAGATGGTGGGAAAGCCATTCATGGATGTTCCCATCGATATCTTGAGAGGAGGACTCGGAGCATTCGGCATCGGACCCGCAGGATTACGCATTACACCCGCGCTTGAGCGTCAAAGCCACGAGGCCAATCATCCACTATCGCACCACCACCTACTCCGATCTATCCAGCACCGACAAAGACAACATGCGAGCTTCACTCTCCAAAATGAAGAAGAAATTCAAGCAGCAACTCACGGGGAAAAAACACAGGCCGGACGGAACGGGGGCTAACCCCGGCGAGGAAACGCCTGACTCGACGAGCTCGCTTCCTCAACCAAACCCTCATGTCGTAGCGGACGAAAGTCACAAAAAAAGAGATAGAGCCGACGCAGCTGGAGAGCGAGCTTCTTCGACGGTTCGACCCCCTCAGCCAGATGGACCGGAGTCTGTGCCAGCGCGTGGAAACGACAATCGTCAAGAAGGGGAAGAAGCAGATGTCGATGAAAGGGAAGCCAGTCAGAAGGATTCGCACCCAAACCCGGACGTTGAGGTTATGGTGGGAAGTGGACGCAGCGGAGAACTCGAGGCGGTCGATCCATCTCCATCCACCCCTTCGATCTCACATGGTGCGGAACCCGACGGTACGTGGACATGGCTGTTCTGGTTTTTGTCTCTGATCGCTCCCTCTGACAATGTAGACACCTCTGCACTTCCTAACCATGGACCGGAAGCTGTTCGTCCCGACGAGTCCCTCGAACCGAGCGCCGCCGCGGACGATAAGAAATCGAACCCCAAGCCTACGGCCTCCCCCACGGCAGAACTGCTCCGCGAAGTGAGAGACTCCCCAGGTGGCTACGGTCTGCTCAAGTGTGTCGCGAAATCCCTCTGCTCCATTCTCGACAACTGCGAGGTATGGCCTCCTTCCCGCACACTCGTTTCACGGTGCTCACGGTCGTTCTAGGGAACGGAGGTGAACGAAAATGCCATAGAGTTATTGGCACCTAGGGTCAGAATGCTTTCCGGATCGCTCTCCGCACCTACAAGTGACGTCAATGAGGTGAAGAGGGCAAACAAGCTGGAACAGTGAGGCTACATTCTCCGAGCTCGACAGCAGGGTCTGACGCACTGGGATCGCCAGGAGATTGAAAGAGATCAGTCAAGTTATGGATCCGATGACAACCCAGAAGGATCTCGCGCTTTTCCTCAAAAACCCCGAGAATGCACAGAAGCTTAATGGACTGGTGCAAGATATCAGCTACGCCTTGATGGACTATCAGGTTCGCTCTCCCAAAAGTCCCGCTCTTGTCGTAACTAATGTATACATAGACTTTGGTGCAACGAGACATCTACAAGGAGGACTGTCAGAAGATCGTGAGTCTCGCTCCATTGCAGTCCCGCCTTTTGTAGTAACTTGTGAATAGGGAGACGCGGATCGCGAACTTCTGGAGAAGATGCGTCACACCACTGACGCTGGGTACCGTTCCGGGAACAGGCAGGGGTGCCTGAGGGGAACAAGGACAGACGTACTTCTGCAACTCGAGCGCTGGATGGGAGACGAACAAGACCATCGCGTGTTCTGGCTCAATGGCCTCGCGGGAACCGGAAAATCGACGATTGCCCAGACGTTCGCCGAGATCAGCTTCGCGGCCGGAAAGCTCGGTGCGAGTTTCTTTTGCTCGAGGAACTTCGAGGGCAGAAGCAACCTTCAAGCAATCTTACCAACTCTCGCTTTCCAACTTGCCTACCGGTACTTCCTGTTTCGACAGCAGTTAGTCCAAGTCTTGAAGGCCAATCCTAACATCGAACAAGAAACCCTTTGTTCCCAAATGGAGAGCATCATCGTTGACCCACTGAGGGCCACCCGGATCCGGACGCTTATCATCATCGATGCTCTGGATGAGTGCAAGGACGAAGAACCCGCCTCGGCCATTCTCTCTGTACTCTCCCGCTACGTGGACGAGATCCCAAACGTCAAATTCTTTATCACCGGTCGTCCAGAGCATCGGATCCGGTCCGGATTTCGTCTCGAGTCACTCCGACCCATCACAGAAGTGCTCAGGCTACATGATGTTGAACGTTCCTCAGTCGATAGTGATATCAAGCTGTTTTTCAGGACTCAGTTAACTGACATCGCTAAGGCCCGAAGTGACTGTGACTTCACAGAAGATTGGCCAAGCTCGTCCGACATCACTGCTCTTTGTGAAAAAACAGCAGGATTCTTCATCTATGCTTCAACTGTTGTCAAACTCTTCACATCAAGGAATCGCACACTCACTGAACACCTGGACCAGATCATCTCTCTCCCACAAAGTACTGCTCATGAGGGAAGGTCTGGGATTGACCTCCTTTACACCCAGGTCCTAGAACAAGCAGTTGACAACATGGATGCAGATACAGAGATCTACTCCCGCTTTAGGACTGTGGTTGGGGTGGTGCTACTTGTGCTCAACCCTCTTTCAGCAAGGGAACTCTCAGACCTCCTGGGAGTGTCCAGCATCTCAACTACCCTCTCTTCCCTCCACTCTCTCCTTCTTGTCCCTGAGAACACAGAAGACCCCATTCAAGCCTTCCACAAGTCATTCCCTGACTTCCTCACAGATCCAGTCCGGTGCAAAGACAAGAGGTTCCTTGTGGAGCCTGCAGTCCATCATACAGAAATCCTACTTTCATGCCTTGACCTGATGAGGAAAAGGTTGAAGAAGAATCTCTGCAACCTGCCCAACCATGCTGTCCTCAGTGAGGCCAAAGATCTTTCTGCCTGCTACAAGGACCACATCGGAGAAGCTCTGAAATATGCATGTTGCTTCTGGACAAAGCACCTTCTGATGATCCCCAGAAGCAGTTCCTGTATCAAGGAGGCAGAAAAGGGAATTAACCAATTCTTCACAACATGTTTGCCATATTGGATTGAGGTCCTTGCACTCACAAGAAATCTTGGAGCTGGGGTGTATGCCTTAAATGATGTTGAGCAATGGTGTACTTCGGTGGGTGCTGTGTACAGCTGTTTGCTTAGACCTGTGTTGACACTCATTTAGATAGGGGTTGTGTGCCAGTGGACAACTGACAGTCAGAGACTCATCCTAGAACATTTTGATGTGATCTATAGCTCACCCTCCTACATCTATTCTTTTGCCCTCCCAATTTGTCCTTCTTCATCCTGGCTCCATCAATACTACAGTGCAGAGTTCTCACAAGAGATCAAGGTAGTTAAGGGGGTCTCAACTGGATGGGGAACATGTTTCCGCACAGTTCCATTAGTTAATGCCTCATGGGTCCTTACATGCTGGAAGGATGCAGTTGCAGTTGGTTTATATTCTGGTTCTATCATCATTCTCAATGCCACCACAGGCATACAGATGGCCATTCTTTCTGGGCACACTGATACAGTGAGATCCCTTGTCTTCTCACCAGATGGGACATTACTTGTATCTGGTAGTAAAGATAAAACTATCAAGCTCTGGGATATGCAGACTGGTGGGGTTATCAAGACCTTCCAGGGTCATACAGACAAGGTTAACTCTGTCTCCATCTCAGCAGACTGCACCACAATTGCTTCAGGATCTAGGGATCAGACAATTAAATTGTGGAATATTCAGACAGGGGAGCTCCATCACACCATAAAGCAACGGGGTATGGTGAAATATGTTTGCTGCTCCCCCTTGGACCCTAAACTCCTCATATCTTCATCTAATGGAAAAATCTGCCAGTGGAACATTGATGGTCAGAAAATTGCATCAGAATCTGATGGTTCTCACATTGCTTTCTCCTTGGATGGTACTCAGCTTATTGTGTGGAATGAACCAGATGTTGAGGTCCAAAACCCTGATTCCAGAGCAATTGTAGCTAAATTCTCCATTCCCACACAGTCTATTAAGTGTTGCTGTGTTTCTCCTGATAATAGGCTTGTTGCAGTAGCTGATGATAGAACTATCTATGTTTGGGACATCACCAGCTCAAACTCTCACCCCCTTGATGCCTTCATTGGCCATACTATACCAATTACCTCCCTTGCATTTTCCTCTCCCTCCTCTCTCATCTCAACATCCTATGACAAATCAGTTAAGTTCTGGCAGATTGGTGCCTCACCCACAGATCCAGTTCCAGCCAATCCAAGATCTACATCCCTCACTCTGGCTCCAGTCAAGTCCATCACTCTGCAGGCAAGTGATGGTATTGCAATTTCAAGCCATTCAGATGGAGTGGTGAGGATCTGGGATATTTCAACTGGCTCCTGTAATGCATCCTTCCAAATCCAGGCCAAGGATGTCCAGGGGATAGACAGTTGTTTGACTGATGGCAGGTTTATCTCTGTTTGGTACAAAGATGGGGAGATCTGTGTCTGGGATGCTGAGAAAGGAGAACTCCTCAGAACAATGAATACATTTAGTCCCCCTATCGAAGATCTCAGGATATCAGGGGATAGATCTCAAGTTTTCTGTTTGGGATCAGGCTATATTCAAGCCTGGTCACTATGGACAGGAGAGGTTGCAGGGCAAGTGAGGATTAATTGCACATATGCTGGTCCCATCTTGGCTGTTGATAGTTTAGGAGTCTGGATGGATCTCCCTGCCCCAAAAGGAATCCAGGGGTGGGACTTTGGGGTTATAGGCTCCTCTCCTGTTGAACTATCATATACATCTCAAAACAGGCCCCACCTGGATTTTATTGGTGGTATTAGGGAGGTTAGGTCACCTCTACCTGGGATCCAGGATACAGTTACTAAAAAGGTGGTTCTCCAACTGCCTTCAAGACTTGCAAGGTGTTCAGATGCACAGTGGGATGGTCAGTATCTGGTTGTTGGTTATGACTCTGGAGAAGTGTTGATTCTGGAGTGCAATCATGTACTTAGCTAGGGATCTGTACCTTATGTATTCTGTCCATTCTTTCTGTAATTCTACCTTCCAAAAATCTCCTTGCAAAACAAATGAATCCCTTACAGTTTACATTACATGACTAACCACTGTGTTCACTTGAATTTATGCAGTCCCACCACACAGTCAGTCTTTTCAAGGCACTCAAAATCTTTAAAGTTTCCAGGCTCTTGTATTTCTTCTATCACTTAGAGATAATCGAAGACCAAGCCAATAAGCAAACATCAGTGCTGGAGGTAAAGATTCCATTAGAAGGGAACAAGGAATAAATTCCATGACACTGTTAGATGGTACAGTGATATCCATTGATTGTAACCCAAAACAAAACATGGGAGATAACTAAGTTTACAAATATGATCAGGTGGAAGGTAGGAAAGATAAAAACTAAACAGAAATGGGCAGATGACAAGGGGCAGAGAGCATTCTCCAACTAACCTCAATGGTGACACAGGGGGGAGAAAGACCAACATAAATAAGAGACCCCACAGACACACAGATTGATCTAGTTGCAGTTGACCATGGTTAGAAGGTAGATATCCAGGAATGCTCCATCCATAGCAACACCTGACAAACTATTAGCCAAGATAGCAAACACACCACAGTCCAGGAAAGTCACTGACCAACAGCTCCTTTGGTGTTTTCTTAACCTCAGGATCTTTCAACAAAAATACAACTACAAGCTCCCCAGCAGTTCTCAGGAACCTGCCCTCTGATGTCAACCTCAGTGCTGGCTCATTGACAATATGCTGTAGCAACTCCAGAGTGCTCACTGTCCTCACACCCTGAAGACAAACCCCCATACCCCTCCACCTTATCCTCCTTTGACCTATTCTGTCCTGTGCAGACAGCGATGTGGGGGAACATGGAAAGTGGAGTGGCCAAAAGCCCATCTTGGTGAGCGATCCAACGAACATCACACAAGTGCATCAACCTCTCCAACATGGCCAATGCAATCTTCTCAACAACATCGATATCAATAGGTCCAATCTGCTTGTAGACCCGGCCAAACGACCCCTTGTCCATGAACTCCATGCAGATGCAGATGTTGGGTTCTGAAATGAAGGCACCGCGGAAAGAAATGTACGGGGAATTACAGTCGTGCACGATCTGTGCTTCCGACAGAATTGGTTTCCTCGCCAACAGTTTCGTGTCAATCAACGCGGTCTGTGTGCAGGTACTTGTGCTAGGGGGAAAATAGGGCGGTACCCTGGGTGATGAGTTTCATGCATTGACCTGTAGGCAGAAACAGAAAGGAAGAAGTCTGTGGGGGCAGTTGAAAGTGAATGAGGAAAATGTAAACCCTCTTGGCCATAGTCCTCCCTGAGGGTATGCTCAACCACTTTAGTGTCCTTCGAATCCTCATTCTTCAGAACTTTCCCAAAACCCGCCAACCTCTTCGAAAGCACACTATGGTCCATTTTCGACGCCGTGCGGCCGAGGATGGTGGGCCGTTTGGGCTGACCAACGCGAGCCCCCGTCGTTATCGTGGGATGTGGTAGCGATTTTGGGCACGACCCTTTGAAAAACACCGGGAGCGGTCTCTTCTTCCATGTCACCTGCTCGGTCGGAAGGACCACGGAGAGCTGGGGGTCATCGCCACGGAGAGATCTGAGTGGTTCAGGCCTTAAGACACCCTTCCCGTGTAGCGGGATGACCATAACAACGAAACCGTCGCCGAAGAGAAGGGAGGCCAGCCAACTCTGTCTGGAAGGAGACAGTCAGCAATAGTCGAACGGAACTGGCTGAACGTACATTGAAGACTTGAAGGATCCCAGGTCCAACTTACAGGCGGCGATGATATCCCTGTCATTCTTCGGGTGGGCGGGCCGGGAAGGTAAATTCCGTTCCCTTTCTCGATGACCTTCCCCCGTGTTCCTACCACGTTGCTGCGATCAAGGTCACAGTAAGCGAAGCGCGGACAATGTCCATCACCGTTTGAACTCACGTTGTCAATCGCACATGCACCGGCCGAGCTCACCCAATTGTCTCCCGTTCATCTCACGATCAAGGTTGCACGTGCGTCCGTCCAGGCTAGCCCGAGTTTGACATAGGTCAGTTTGCTGATCATGGCGTCCTGGCTACGTATGAATTTGAGGTGTTTCGTCGCAGAGAGGAGGATACTGACGGAACCAAAAACTGCCTTGACCGGTGTGATACATAAGACCGGTACCTCCTTCGCAAGGTTCGGGCTTCGGTGGCCGTGTTCAGCGGCGAGGTGACCCCACGTTGCGACAGATTGCATGGTCGAAACTAGAGGTAGCCACGGGGGAACGGCGTGGAACGCAGGTCGTGAGGAAAGCTACGAACTCTAATAGGGGTAATCGGCCATCACTGAGCACACGCACGTCTCGTGTGAACAGAGCCACTCGATGGGGGAACTGTACTCGGGGTTGGAGCGCTGCTCTAATTTTCCGCCATCTCTCTCACTCCATGAGTCCAAGAAATGAAATCCAGCGGGTATACCAGGAGTCGCAGATGCACTCTGCAGTCTTACAAATGTCCGCGGGAGCACAAGTAAACAGATCAGGTCCTTATGGCCCGCAGTCCAATTGGCCGTGATAAGCTGTGGTCGGTTTGTGACCGGGGTCCGTGTCTAGGGTCACGGGCGGGGTCCCATCTTCATGTTCTGAGTACATCTCACGCACCAACATCCCGTAGGCAAGCCAGACGGTGCAGAGTCGGTGGTATTGGTGGGGAAATTACTACAATTACAAGATAACCTGCGAAGTGTGCGTCGCACAGGCGAGGGTCAGTAAAACCCTGATAAAGAGGTGCTCGTAGGAAAGCTCGAGCTCTACGGCGACTCACGTAGATATGCACAATGGGAGGTTCCCCTAAGTGTAGACCCGCCCCCCCAAAAAAAACTTCGGAATGAAAGCACAGAAAGCGGCAGCCCATGGCTGGCTGTAAACCCAGGATGCGGCGAACAGCCCGACGCCATAGGATCAATCTCTACCGTTTTCGTTTCTTGGTCGGTCTAGAGGATGCAGCGGCCGCACTCGAACGAGTACGCCCAGATGCACCTTTCTTAGGACCTTTCTGAGTTTTCGCGGGTTTCGTGACTGGTGCCGGTTCTGTGGCAGCGGAGGAGGATGTGAGAACCTGAGCAAAGCAACACACCCATCCCATATAAACGACAGCAAAAGGATACTCACCGGGTGACGAACGTTCCGCCATTTCTACTTCCTCCTCTTCTCCAGCTTCCGTGCCGACTTCCGTACCTGGTCCTGATGGGATTTGGGGAGGAGGTGAACTGTCTCCCCCTTCGTCCCCGCTCTGCGTCAAGGCGCTACCATCACTATCGTCCAATCCAGCAAATTTGAGTTTCTCCTTATGCTTCTGCTTCTTCCCGACGTCGCTCCCCCTTACGCTTGAGTTTGGCGCGCTGACGGTGACGGTGGGGGCTGGCGGGGGTGATGGGGTTGGCGTTGGAGTGCTGGAGGAGGGTCGAACGCGTCGAGCCGCGAAGTATGATTCGAAGGATTCGTCGTGAGCGGATGGGTTAAACTCTTCCTTGAAGCCTGGATGCACCGCAAGGTTCTCGTCCGGAGATGGGGAGTTGGAGCCGGAGTTGGGATCATCGCCGGTGAACTCCTACGAACACGTAGACAAAGAAAGTCCCAAAGCAGGACGTGCGGGTGGTGGTACGGGGGAAAATTAAGGAACGAATGCATCAGCCATGTCCATAGAACACCCGATCCTGTTGAAAAAGGAGCGAGAGAGAGACTCACCCCATGCTCGAGAACATCTAAATCATACATCCTCCCCAACTTGGCCCAAATATCCTGCATGGGAACCTTGAACCCCGTATCACGGTAGATCGAATTATGTATGGCCAGAATGTGTACGTGACGATGAATGCCGACGGGTCGAGTGCGCATTATCGAACGGAAGAGGGAGACTTCGCCTTCCGCGCTGTCGAGGAAGTCCCCTGAGTCGGACATCGTCGTCCCTGTCGTGATGACGTGGAAGAGGGGGGAAGGTTGGATATGGGTTTATGGTGGGGGCGTTGAACGTTGAGCGCGAGCTTCCGAACCCCTTCGGACTCGTGGATGGCGAGTCGCACAGTTGCCTGTGCCTTCCGCTTTTGGGTTACACACTTGCATGATGTGTTCCTTGCAGCCGTATGGCTCGGGCTTAGGTCTCAAGAAAATTATGTATACGCTCAGGTAAGGTACTGGTAAGTACAACGAAATGTATCCGAAATAAGTAGCCCTAAGTGAGTTGGGTATGGCTAGTGCGTTATCCACTAGGGTTACCATCGTCGAGGTTATAAAAAAGTCATCCTACTGGTCCGAGTCTGCGATCATTAGTTTCGTAAGTTTGTCAAACAAGCATCCGTTGTGAATCGACGTCTCATTCAACGTATCGTTCCGTGCCTGGAGTCCACCTTGCTCTGGGCTTATACTTGAGTTCCCCGATAGCCATTCTCTGGCGAACGGTTTCGTGAAACTCTGGTTCCTCGGTTCTGATCAGCCGACCTCGACCAAAGTTGATTCTGAAAGGGGAATTCGACGTAAATTAGTGAGGGTTTGCCAGACAAGATGAGCGAAATCCGTGGGTACGTACCCCCACTTGGACTTCCAGGTCCCATCAGCTTCCTGCCATGTGAACTTCATCGGCATGAGTTCTAATAGCCACCACATCCGTTGTAACTTGAGCTCATCATGGATATCAGCCATAACGTCCTGCTCTCGCGGCCAGGTCTGTGCCTCGATATCTTTATCCTTTCCCTTTCGGATTATATACTCCCCGCTAGTGTCATCCCCAGGTGAAATTGGCGACGACGGGGAGGAAACTCCAGCTTCGGCCTCTGACTTCCTTCTCCAAACCTGCTCTACGGTTGGTTGCGCGGGACCAGCAAGTACGATGGTCGAAATATTGATATCAGCCCTCCTTAGAGCCGTCTCATCGAACTTGATTCCGCATTGGGAGAGAACGACCTGCTTGACCATCCATCGGAGGGAGATGTCCGCGAGCGAGTAACGGACCGTGTCCTCGACCGCACCACCGCCGACATCAGAATGGCATCCAGAAAACCAGACCTCCTGCACCGCCGGAAGAGGCACCATCTGTCTCGACGCCTTCGATGAAGTTCCGGAAGGTACCTTCCTCTCCGGGCCTAGAGCCTTGGGGGTGCTCGGCGTTGGGCGGTTGGCGCCACGAATCCGGTACTGTTCTTGCGAAGAAAGTCGTTGAACAGCAATGCCCCATCTCGTCAAGCCGAACTTGGGACGCGGACGAGGGTGCGCCTTCTCAACGGGCTCTGGGTTCGGCGAGGTGGTGGTGGTGCCCGCAGGAGTAGCGGGTTTGGTGTCATCCCTGTGCCTGGCGGCGTCTTCCGGCGTTTCGTGATGGAATAGGTTGGGCTGGAATCGCGCGCGACGCTGAGGACTTCAGGTTAGAAAGACGTCGACCTCGATTTCTATGATTTGGTACCTCGTCCAAGGATAAGGCATGCCTGAACACCCTGACAGCGGAGTTCGCTGACGTGAAGGGGAGGTTGCGGCTGTAAATCAATCCGACGCTCGCCACGGTATCCCTGGTGCCGTTCCATCAGCGCTCTGTTCTCAGCGAAGGTATCGGATCACGGACCATACTCCAACGAAATCAATGAACACGGGGGCGCAAAAGGTCCGCTTGAATCCTGCGGCGAGCTCGAGCCCAGCTTTGTCGGTGCGCGTGTAGAGAGTGTAGGCAAAGGGGATCTGCTCTTCGTTGTCTCGTGGCAGCAACCCTATCTGGTCACCGGAGAGTCCGATGAAAGTGATGAGACCCGGCCCCGAGATACGCTTTTGACCAGACCGGCCCTTGGGCGGGAGAACTTACCTTGTGGAGTAGCCCAGCCAAGGCACGTGCGGTGTAGGCGCCGCGAGAGAATCCTAAATTCGAATTCAACCACACGCGCGGCAATCAGCTGGGTGAGCTTTCTCGGTTCTCCCCATCACGAGGACAAGGGCTGTGGGGTCACACACCAAAGATACAGATTTTGTCCCCATCTCGATAGTTCTGCATGAGGAACTTGTATCCTGCCCTGACGTGCTCGCCGAGATACCTGGCCGGCGACGCAACAGGCCAATCTTAGCTTGGGAGTCGGGCAAGAGATGGAGACTACGTACCATGCAACGGCCTGGTCCGCCATCTTTGCGATCCATGTCAATAGGGGACTGACTACTCCTGGGTCGAAAAAGGTTCCGATGCCAGGCTGCATGCGAGACAGGTCAGGACGTGATCGAACTGGCAATCAGGACGGAGGCAAAGGCTCGGAAACAGACCTGATAATAAACAATCTGTTCGAGCGGACAACACTTGTCTAGCAGAGCGTAGAACTTGACGACGTTCGTGTTCTGGTGTTTGCGCGCGTCAGCATGAGTGCTATGGGAGAAGATCTGCCGGGTGACTGACGGTCGCGTCGTATTGGTTGGCGGTTCCATCGAAACAGAGGACGATGACCCTGGGCTTGGGGACTGTCGAGTCGGTGGACATTGTGGGAGGGTGCAGGTTGGGATTCTGGGCGATGAAGCCGCCCAAGACTCATAATAAGAGGACTCATCGGGAGGATCAGCTGCCGCCCATCAGTCCACCCTCCAAAGATAGCCTGATGTATAGCCCCGGCCAAGAATGCACGGGCTGGACGGCGAACGTGCCTATTCCAGCGGACACTAGTCTACACCCAACCTCCTCGGACTGTGTGCATGGTCCGAGGTGGTTCACCGGCCGGGTGGCTCGGACGGAAGCCGTCTGGAGTCGGGGCCTGCCGAGCGGGGAACGGGCGGCGATTACCGAAGGCATTTGACACTGTTGTCGACGACGATGGGCAACACGTCCTCCAACGCGAACCCCGCAAACGGTGGCAAGGTCCCGAGATCCGTTCCAACCACCCCCTCTAATGGCGCCAACAACGCCACCCACAAGTCGATGCGCACCAAGAAGAAGTCCCTGGAACTCCCCGACCTCGCGATGCTGGGTATCTCCCCGCGACCCCCCCAGCCACCCCGGCCCTCCGCTCCCATTCCAATCCCCATATCCCCAAACCCAAATCCAGATGCCCACAGACACAGGCCGCGAAACGTCCACGATGATTCGCGACTCACCGTCTCAGATTTGGTCGTTCAGCCATCTACTCATATCCCCCTCTACCCCCAGGCCAACAGCAGACAGCCATCCTACCCCAAATACGATTCCAATCGCTCCGAATCCTCAAAGGATTCTGCCCCTCCCTCTAATCCGCCAGAAGAACAGCAGTCTCCTTTCCAGCAGGAGGTCGTTCACAGCACCATCCCAATCGCACTTCATAAACCTCCCGATCACTCGATAGATGATGACGGCAAGCGTCGTCACAAGAGGGAGGAGATCCCTATGAAAATCTACTGGCGGGGAGGAGGAAAAAACGTGGTTCTCGTCCGTGCTGGCGACGACAACTGGAAGGGACGACAGCCCATGGAAAAAGAGTAGGTCACCTCCCCACGACGATGAGAACTTTTACTCATATTACGTATTATGGCACCCTAC
>Ga0307513_10003702_pt1 | contig 20669 bp, 18 predicted proteins | sample 15_EM_MG_FD_202174 | JGI IMG/M metagenome (GOLD analysis project Ga0307513, IMG submission 202174) | Populus trichocarpa ectomycorrhiza microbial communities from riparian zone in the Pacific Northwest, United States - 15_EM | ecosystem: Host-associated > Plants > Roots > Unclassified | place...
GAATGGAGTCGGTTATGGTACATCTCGCCCCGTTCGGTTTACTCGTCACCATCGAAAGGTGCCGGCTTTAGTCGGCAAGATCCTTGAACACCCGACATTCGTGCGTTTGTGCCGGTCACACTCTACGGCGGCCATGTACACACGAAGTACTACATTAGAATGTTAAAGCATGCTTCCCCTACCGAATCCCGTTGTCCGTGCGTGATGAAATGATGTTTTTGCAGCTCTCAGCTTGTGTTGAGTTCGAGCGCCGGCCGATGCACCCGTCCTATAAACCCGATATGAACACGGTAACCAGTAATTATGCTAGCCATGTACTCCAATGATTTGGATTTCCAGGATTTAACATATCGAGCACCGCGTTCGTTCTGAACCAACTTTCGGGGTGGTCGTTCGAAGTGACTTCGCGCAAGAGGCGAGAAACGCGTGATACCCCTGCAGCACTGCTACGCACCACGAGCTATATGACAGATGCGGCGGTCAATGTTGCACGCGGCATGCGACAAGGTAAACGCTTCAACTTCGTATTGAGTGTAAAACGTTCGCTTAATAGGAACAGCAGAGTACGAGCTTGAGACACTGCCTCCACGTTTTTTTAATTTTTTCAGCGTAGTTGATTTCTGAGCAATACGCCCTACGATTACTCATGGGAGGCAGCGGACCGGACGGAAGCGGGGTTAAGCGCCAAGGAGCAGCAATACCAAACAAATGCGCAGATTCTTCGCGATCACTCTCGTGATTCGGTAAGTTATATTTGTACCATGGACGTTTGTATGTGGTTATGTGTGGCGGAGAGCGTGTGTGCTGGGCGAAAGCCCGCAGGGCTTTTGGGTCGTGGAATCCAGGTGCCGAGGTCAGCTGTGTGGGCGGGTGGGACCCACAAAGCTGGCTCGGAAACCATTTTCCATTGCCTAGTAGGTTTTGACCAGTGAGTTTGAAGGCATTCGCAGATGACGAAAGTCTTCAAGAAGAAGTGCGAAGGGTGGGAGGTGGTCACGTGCCCTCGAAAGAGGAGCACGTGCCAAATCACTCTTCGTGTCACAAAGATATGATTGGGACTCCGGATAGTCTTTTTTGGGGGGTTTCACGAAAGGGGGCGTTGCTCTATGGTAAACTACAAAAAGGGTAGTGTCCCGGCGGATTGAATGCAATAGGAAGGCTTCTGATGTCTGAGTCAACAGGCGAAAAACGGGGGTGGAGAGCCGGAGACAGGAGTACTCGGTACAATCGGACTGCGACGCGTCGTGCTCTCCTTCCGGGCAGCAACCATCCCACGCGTACGCAGGCCTACTTCCAAAGCACGTTGCTTTTGCCGGTTCAAGCCCAAGACCGTTGACGTGGAGAGAACGTTCAAGGTACGTGATCCCCGCAGGGCAATGTGCTATCAACACAATGAATTGTTCAGACACCTCAATTCCTGTGGTAGCCTTAGATATCAGACTGAAACAACAGTCGGCCCATTCAAAACGGCCGAGTGACTGCAAGCATCAACGCTATTCAGTCTATGATGGAAGGTCCGGCGTTCACTGCTCCACCCGGCGCGGGATATCGTTCCTCCATATTTCCTCTCACTAATCGGGTATAAGGCCGGGGTCGGACGGATAAGACCGATGACTCCCTGCCCACCTCTCCTCTCCTCAACTTGCCTCTCGAGATGATTAACAAGGAGGCCCTGCTTGCGGCATCGCTTTGCGCCACTGCATCTTTGGTTCTGATCTGGAAATGGCGAAAGAACAAGAGCAGGCCGCCATATCCTCCGGGACCGAAGGGATATCCCCTCATCGGCAATATCTTGGACGTCCCTCAGGATATTCCAGTATGGCAAACATTCATCGCTTTGGCGCAGAAATCTGGCAAGTGCCCGCTCTACCTTCACCGAAAACCGCCCAACTAAAATTCTATCGATCAAAGATACGGATGTGCTGTATCTCAACCTACTTACAAAGGACTTCGTGGTTTTAAGCAGCACCGAGGCTATCACAGATCTGTCGGAGAAGCAGTCCAACATTTACTCCGATCGAGTGAGTCCTCTTGTAAGGCTTACAAGTTAACGTTCACTGATGCGAGATCAGCCACACACGCCGATGCTTGAGCTGTAAGCTATCTACACCGCCCAAGCCTCCTCCCTCGCTAACCACCAACCTCAAGCATGGATGTGCGCTCGTGGAATTTCAGCTTGTTGGATTACGGAAGCCAATTGAGAAGATGCCGCAGGTTCTTTCACGAGTTCTTGAATGCGAATGCGATGTCGAGGTTTGACAGTTATCTGTACAAACATACATACCGCTTTCTCTCTCGTCTCGCTAAAAACCCCGACGATTTCCTGGGTCACGCTCAACTGTCGGTTCTTCTATGTTTAGTCGTCATCGCATGTTCCATACTTACTTTCGATCCTTAGTGTCAATGGGGGACTTTTCATGGAAATAACCTACGGTATGGAAATCGAATCCTACGAAGACAAGTTCATGCAAGCCGTGGAACAGGCAGCGGAGCACCTCGAAAATGCCTTGATACCTGGGGCGTTCCTCGTTGATACATTCCCGATATGTTTGTCCCCGAATCCTTGAATCCCTGTAACATCCGGCTGATAATCCGGTCTCAAGTGAGGCACGTCCCAGACTGGTTCCCTGGGGCCGGGTTCAAACAATTCGCCAAGGTTGGTCGAGAGCTGTTTGGCGTCGCCGTCGATGGCCCACTCGATCACGCGAAGGAGTCTTTGAAGGTCTGTCGATGACCTATACACATATTTCGGTTCTGGGACTGAAGATCGGCAAGGTCAATGGGACCAATGCTTCCATTGCCGCCTCGTGTTTCGATCGTGTTGCAGAACTTGCGGATCAAGGATTTGACGAGAGTATAATCCGATTGATGACCGCGACAACGTATATAGGTGAGTCAATTTGTCGGAGGTACACTGGGGAGTGCTCACCCACAATATTATAATAGCCGGGTCTGATACGGTAAAGATTCCGTCTTTTCAACGTCCTTGTCTAACCTCGTTGTGAATGACGGCAGACCCAGTCGGTCCTGGAAACCTTCTTCCTTGTCGCGGCTTTACATCCTCACGTTGTGAGAAAGGCGCAAGAGGAGCTGGATAGGATCGTGGGAACCGAACGTTTACCACAACTCTCGGACCAGGAAGACCTTCCTTACATCTCCGCGTTGATCAAGGAACTGCTCCGGTGGAGTTGCCCGGCCCCGATTGGAGTTCCGAAACGTGCCACGGAGGACAACGTATATAAGGGGTATTTCATACCTGCAGGTGCTACAATCGTTGAGAATGTCTGGCAAGTATTATGTCTTACACGGCGACTGTTGCAAAATGGTACGTGGGTCATCTGCTTACCATGTTGAACGTGTAGGGCAATATGCCATGACGAAACCGTATACCCTGCGCCATACACATACGATCCTGAACGGTTCTTGAAGGACTGGAAGTTGGATCGGTCCGTGAAGGACCCTGAGGATCGCGTTTTTGGAACGGGCAGACGGTGCGGTCCTGCACAGGCTTACGGTTCTTGCCGCTCTCTGACGCCTGTTGACAGGATATGTCCCGGAAAATTATTTGCTCTCCGGACCCAGTTCCTTAATATCGCTTGTACCCTCGCCGTGTTTGACATTGAGGTACCGGCTGGTGAGAAGCTGGAACCAAAGTTCCGCGAATATCTCGTCCGGTACGTCATACCTTCTGGGGTTTCGATTAAAGCAAGCTGAGGGGGTTTACTGATTTGTTACGTGTCTGTTGTATCCGTAGACATCCCCTTCCTTTCAAATGTGTGATCAAGCCTCGATCAGAGGCCAGAATGAAGATTGTTAGGGATGCAATCGCGGGTTTGAATTAAAAGGATGTGGCGGATGTTGTGAGTGTTAAATTTTAACCTCTGTACTTTCAAGCGCTTGACTTATGGCTCTGGATTTTAATCAATACCGAACCATTGCAGACGAACGATCCCAGCCTCACCTAAACGGAATCCCCGGCTTCGCTGTTCCTCCATTCATTTCTCCTCCTACAATCACGTTCTGCAATCAACTTAGGACCGTCTTGTAGCTACGACGCACTTTCATGACTCTGTACACCTTTTCTGTACGCTTGAAGAAAAATAGAGAAGACACATATGATGTTGCTACAGGCTGAACCTGGAGTCGACGTGAGACAATAATACCATTCATTCCAATCGATCTAGACCCGTATGGTAACAACATAAATTGATCGGGCGGAGCATATGGTGGTTTATCAGATCTTCCAGTGCAGTACCGGGGACTGGAACATCGCGCCGCTATGATCTGATATCCAGATAGTCACCTTGGTTATCCGGACTTGAGCACTGCTCGCTCTATACCGGTAAGCGCCCCTTGGCTGAGGAGTATCCGACGTAGGTAGATCACTTCGTGAAAATTTACCCTTTCAAAAAAAAATCTGATATCCGAGTCAACAGACAGGAGCCGGGGGTGGAGAGTCTCGGAGATATGAGCACTCGGTACGTAAATGATCGGACTGCGACGCGTCGAACTCTCACCCCGAGCAGCAGCCATCCCACGCGTACCCAGGCTTGTTTCCAAAGCACGCTACTCCAATTTCGCCGGTTCAAGCCCAAACCCGTCGGGTTAAAGCTCAGGGTCTCGAAAGCTCGCGCAGGACCGTTGACGTGGAGAGAATGGAAGTTCAGGGTACGTGTTCCCCATAGTAGGGCAATGCGTTATCAACACAATGAATTATCCAGGCACCCCAATTCCAGTGGTAGACTTACTTGACATACAGAAACCTCATCCAGCCCATTCAAATCGGCCGAGTGGCTGCAAGCATTAACACCGTTCAATCTACGATGGAAGGTTCGGCATTCACTATACCACCCGGCGCGGGGCATTGTTCCCCCGTGTTATCACGCACCAACCGGGTATAAAGCCAGGGTCAGACGGACGAAACAGACGACCCCCTGCCTGCCGAAACTACTTCTGATATGATCAACGAGGAGGCCCTGCTTGCGACGTCGCTTTGTGCCGCTGCATCGCTGGCCCTGATCTGGAAATGGCAAAAGAATAGGAGCAGGCCGCCATATCCTCCGGGACCCAAGGAATATCCGCTCATCGGCAACATCTTGGACGTTTCGCAGGACATTCCAGTGTGGCAAGCATTCATTAATTTGGCCCAGAAATCTGGCAAGTGTCCACTCTTATTTTTGCCGGAAACCGTCCAACTAAAACTCTATCGATCCAAGATACGGACGTGCTATATCTCAGGCTGCTGACAAAGGACTTCGTGGTTCTGAACAGCACCGAAGCTATCAAAGATCTGTCGGAGAAGCGGTCCAATATTTACTCCGATCGAGTGAGCTCCCTTACGAAGCTTACAAGATAATGTTCACTGATGCGTGCGATGGGGGACCAGCCACACATCCCGATGCTTGAGCTGTAAGCTGTTTGCACCATCAAAGTTTATTCCCTCTCTGATAACCAACCTCAAGCATGGATGTGTACTCGTGGGATTTCAACATGTTGGATTACGGAAGCCAATTGAGAAGATGTCGTAGGCTCTTTCACGAGTTCCTGAACGTGAATGCGGTGTCGAGGTTTGACAATTATCTGAACAAACATACTTGCCGCTTTCTCTCTCGTCTCGCCCAAACCCCCGACGATTTCCTGGGTCACATTCAATTGTCCGTTCTTCTATGTTGTGTCGTCGTCGCACGTTCCACACTTACTTTCGATCTCTAGTGTCACTGGGGCTCTTATCATGGAAATAACCTACGGTATGGAAATAAAATCCCACGAAGACAAGTTCTTGCAAGCCGCGGAACGGGCGCTGGAACACCTCGAAAGTGCCATGATACCTGGCGGGTTTCTCGTTGATACATTCCCAATATGTTTGTCCCCGGATCCCCGAATTCCTGTAATATCCGGCTGATAATCTGGTCTCAAGTGAGGCACGTCCCAGACTGGTTCCCTGGGACCGGGTTCAAACAATTCGCCAAGGTTGGTCGAGAGCTTTTTGATGTCGCCGTCGATGGTCCACTCGATCACGTGAAGGAGTCTTTGAAGGTCTGTCGGTGGCATATACATACATCTCGGTTCCGGGACTGAAGAATGGCAAGGTCAATGGGTCCAATGTCTCCGTTGCCGCCTCGTGTTTCGATCGTGTGGCAGAACTTGCGGATCAAGGATTCGATGAGAATGTAATCCGATTGGTGACCGCGACAACGTATATAGGTGAGACAGTTTGTCGGAGATATACTAGAGAGTGCTCACCCACGACATTGGGATAGCCGCGTCTGGTACCGTAAGGATTCCGTCTTCCAACGTCCGTATCCAAGCTGATTTGTGGATAACGGCAGACCCACGCAGTCCTGCGAACCTTCTTCCTTGCAGCAGCTTTACACCCTCACGTTGTGAGAAAAGCGCAAGAGGAGTTGGACAGGATTGTGGGATGCGAACGCTTACCCCAACTCTCGGATCAGGAAGACCTGCCGTACATCTCCGCGCTGATCAAGGAATTGCTCCGGTGGGGTTGCCCGACTCCCATTGCAATCCCGAAACGTGCCGCAGAGGACGACGTATATAAGGGATATTTCATACCCGCGGGCGCCACGATCGTTGAAAATGTCTGGTAAGTGTTAACTTATGCGGCGACTGTCGCAAAATGGTACGTAGGCCGTCCGCTTACCGTGATGAATGTGTAGGGCAATATGCCATGATGAAACTGTATACCCTGCACCACACATGTACGATCCTGAACGGTTCTTGAAGGACGGGAAGTTGGATCGGTCCGTGAAGGATCCCGAGGATCGGATTTTCGGCACGGGCAGACGGTGCAGTCCTGCACAGGCTGCAGTTCTCGTCGCTCTCTGACGTCTATTGATAGGTTATGTCCCGGGCGACCGTTTGCCCTCCGGACCCAGTTCCTTAATATCGCTTGCACTCTCGCCGTGTTCGACATTGAGGCACCAGCTGGTGAGAAGTTGGAACCAAAGTTCCGCGAATCTCTCGTCCGGTTCGTCATACCTTTTGGTGTTTCGATTAAAGCAAGCTGAGGGGGCCTACTGATTTTTTACGTGCCTGATGTCTCCGTAGGCAACCCCTTCCTTTCAAATGCGTGATCAAGCCTCGATCAGAGGCCAGAATGAAATTACTTAGAGATGCGATGATGGATTTGAACTAAAAGGAAGTGGTGGATTTCGTGATCGTTACATAAATGTTGACCTTTGTACTTTCAAGCGCTTGACGTACGGTTCTGGATTTGTATCGCTACGGAAAACCCGCAGACGAACGATGGTAATAGTGAATGAGAGCCTCCGGGTGCACCAGGGGAAAACAACGCGAAGAAGACACGCCACGGAAAAGCGCCTACAAGCCAAAGGCTCCGCAACATGACGTCACAACAAGCAGCAGGCGATGAATGAAGATGTCCGGACTCCGGATAAAGTCGCTTTACAGAAGTTGCGCGGGAGCCGACACTGCTCTACAATAAACTACAGAGTGGGTGGCGGCCTGGTGGATTAAATGAAGTAGCAAGGGTCCTGATATCCGTGTCAACGGACGAAAACGGATATAGGAGCGCTCGGTGCAATCGGTGCAATCGAACTGTGACGCGTCGTACTCTCATCCCGGGCGGCAACCATCCCACATACGCAGGCTTGTTTCCAAAGCACGCTGCTTCAACCTCGCCGGTCCGAGCCGAAGACCGTCGAGTTAAAGCTCAGGGCTGCGAAATCTTGCGCAGGGCCGTTGACGTGAAGAGAACGCCAGTTCAGGGTACGTGTTCCATGCAGGGCAACATGTTATCAACGCAATGAATTGTTCAGATACCCCAATTCCTGCGGTAGACTTATATGGCAGACCGCAACCTCATTTAGCCCATTCAACACGGCCGAGTGACTGCAAGCGTTAGCACTCCATTCAGTATACGACGGAATGTTCGGTGTTCACTATTCTATCCGGCATGGGGTATTATTCCTCTGCGTTACCGCTCACCAACTGGGTATAAAGCTGGGGTCGGACGAACGAGACTGATGACTCCCCGTTTGCCGAACCTCCCCAGCCTCTCGAGATGATCAACAAGGAGGCCCTGCTTGCGGCGTCGCTTTGTGCCGCTGCATCGTTGGCTCTGATCTGGAAATGGCAAAAGAATAGGAGGCCGTCATATCCTCCGGGGCCGAAGGGATATCCCCTCATCGGCAACATCCTGGACATCCCTCAGGACATTCCAGCGTGGAAGGCCTTCATCCCTCTAGCGCAGAAATTCGGTGAGTGTTCGCTCCACCTTCACCGAAGACTATCAAACTAAGACACTACCGATCCAAGATAAGGATGTGCTATATCTTAGGCTACTGACAAAGGATTTCGTGGTTCTGAGCAGCACCGAGGCTGTCACAAATCTGTCGGAGAAGCAGTCCAACATTTACTCCGATCGAGTGAGCTCCCTTGTGAAGCCTGCAAGTTAACGTTCACTGATGCATTGAGAGACCAGCCACACATGCCAATGCTTGAGCTGTAAGCTATTCACATCACCCAAGCTCCCTCCCTCGCTAACCCCCAACCTCAAGTATGGATGTGTGTTCGTGGGATTTCGCCATGATGGGGTACGGAAGCCAATTGAGAAGATGCCGCAGGCTCTTTCACGAGTTCCTGAACGCGAATGCGGTGTCGAGGTTTGATAATTATCTGAACAAACATACTTGCCGCTTTCTCTCTCGTCTCGCTGAAACCCCCGACGATTTCCTGGGTCATGTTCAATTGTCGGTTCTTCTATTTTTGGTCGTCATCGCATGTTCCGCACTTACTTTTGATCCCTAGTGTCACCGGGGCTCTTATCATGGAAATGACCTACGGTATGGACATCAAGTCTCACGAAGACAAGTTCCTGCAAGCTGCGGAACGAGTAGTTGCACTCATCGGAGAAACCTTAGAACCTGGGGCGTTCCTTGTTGATATATTCCCAATACGTTTGTCCCTGAATTCCGAATCCCCATGGCACCCGACTGATAATCCGGCCTCAAGTGAGGCACGTTCCAGACTGGTTCCCTGGGGCCGGGTTCAAACGATTCGCCAAGGTCGGTCGAGAACTATCCGATGCCGCCGCCAATGGCCCACTCGATCACGTCAAAGAGTCCTTGAAGGTCTGTCGATGGCCTGTACATACATCTCATTCTGGGACTGAAGAATGGCAAGGTCAATGGGACCAATGTCTCCATTGCCGCCTCGTGTTTCGACCGTGTGGAAGAACTGGTGGACCAAGGATTTGACGAGAGTGTAATCCGAGCGATGACCGCGACGACGTACGCAGGTGGGATAATTTGTCGGAGATACACTCGGGAGCGCTCACTCACGACGTTACAATAGCCGCGTCTGATACCGTAAGGATTCTGTCTTTCTGACGCCTGTATCCAAGCTCATTCGTGGATAACGGCAGACCCACACAGTCCTGCGAACCTTCTTCCTTGTCGCAGCTCTACACCCTCATGTCGTCAGAAAGGCGCAAGAGGAGCTGGACAGGATCGTAGGATGCGGACGTTTACCACAGATCTCGGATCAGGAAGACCTGCCATACATCTCTGCGTTGATCAAGGAGTTGCTCCGGTGGGTTTGCCCGGCCCCGATTGGAGTCCCGAAACGTGCCGCGGAAGACAACGTATATAGGGGTTATTTCATACCTGCCGGTGCTACAATCATTGAGAATGTCTGGTAAGTCTTATGTCTTATGCGTGCCGCAAAACAGTACGTGGGTCATCTGCTTACCATGTTGAACGTGTAGGGCAATATGCTATGATGAGACCGTATACCCTGCGCCGCACACATACGATCCTGAGCGGTTCTTGAGGGACGGGAAATTGGATCCCTCTGTGAAGGACCCTGAGGACCGGGTTTTCGGAACGGGCAGACGGTGCGACCCTGCATAGGCTGCAGTTCTCGCCGCTCTCTGATGCCTTTTGACAGGATATGTCCCGGGAGGTGGTTTGCTCTTCGGACCGTGTTCCTTAATATTGCTTGCACCCTAGCCGTGTTTGACATCGAGGCACCAACTGGTGAGAGATTGGAACCCAAGTTCCACGAATCTCCCATCCGGTTCGTCATGTCTTTTGGTGTTTTCGATTAAAGCAGGTTGAGGGGATTTACTGATTTGTTACGTGTCTTTTGTCCCCGTAGACACACCCTTCCTTTCAAATGTGTGATCAAGCCCCGATCAGAGGCCAGAATGAAATTAATTAGAGATGCGATGGAGGGTTTGGACTAAAAGGAAGCAGTGGATGTCGTGATTGTTCAATGTTAACTCTTGTACTTTTACTTGACTTGTGGTTATTTGTATCATTACGGAAGACTCGCAAACAAACGGTGACAACAATGCATAAGAGCCTCTGGGCGCGCCGGGGGGAAACAACTCGAAGCAGACACGACGCAGAAAAGCGCCCAAATGTCAAAGAGCCCGTGTTACAAGCAAGAGGCGAATGAGGAAGTAGGGACTCCGGATAGAGTCTCTTTGTGGAAATTTCACTGGAGCCGACACTGCTCTACAATAAACTACAAAGAGGGTAACAGCCTGGTGGATTGAATACAATGGCAAGGGTCCTGATCTCCAAGTCAGTGGGTGAAAAACGGAGGGTCGAAGATTGGGACACTCGCAATCTTTTTATTGTGTTTTTTGAATTGGCATTATATTTATCACTCGCTAGAGCTATGTACACCGCAAGACGACAAGACGCGAGGGGTCTATCAAGGCACTGACGAGGAAATCGGGAGGCCCCAAATTTCGGCGTTTGGGATGGTGATGGTGGGAAGAAAAGATGGGTCGGCGCGCTTACAATTGAACTGCGACGCGCCGTGCTCTCCTTCCGGGCAGCAGCCGTCCGACTCGTAGGTGGGGTTGTTGCCAAAGCACACGCTTTTTGCCGGTTCGAGCGCCAGACTACGCCGAAGATACACCGGGTTCAAGCTCGGAAAGCTTACGGAACGTTTAGGGTAAGTGTTACCCACAGTGCAATGTATTGTCAACCTTGATTCCAGCGGTGGATTTACGTGACAGACTGGAACCGCCCAATCAGAACGTCCGAGTGGCTGTAAGTATTACCCTTCAGCAACTCTCTCTGTTCAGCCCGCAATTGAGAGTGGGCGTTCGGCGTTCCCTGCTCCACCCGGCGGGGGGTATTGTTCCTCGGCGTTCCCACTCACCGACCGGGTATAAAGCCGGGGTCGGACGGACGAGACTGATGGCTCCCCGCCCGCCGAACCTCTCCTCAACTTCCCTCTCGACATGATCAACAAGGAGGCCCTGCTTGCGGCGTCGCTTTGTGCCGCTGCGTCGTTGGCTCTGATCTGGAAATGGCAAAAGAACAGGAGCAGGCCGCCATATCCTCCGGGACCGAAGGGATATCCGCTCATCGGTAATATCTTGGACGTCCCTCAGGACATTCCAGTATGGCAAACATTCATCACTTTGGCACAGAAATCCGGCAAGTGTCCGCTCTACCTTCATCGAAAACCATCCAACTAAAATTATATCGATCCAAGATACGGATGTGTTATATCTCAGGCTGCTGACGAAGGATTTCGTGGTTTTGAACAGCACCGAGGCTATCACAGATCTGTCGGAGAAGCGGTCCAACATTTATTGCGATCGAGTAAGTCCTCTTGTGAGGCTTACGAGTTAACGTTCACTAATGCATGCTCTGCGAGATCAGCCATACATGCCGATGCTTGAACTGTAAGCTATCTACACCGTCCAAGCTTCCTCCTTCCCTAACCGCCTACCTCAAGCATGGATATGTACTCGTGGGATTTTGTCTCGTTTGGTTGCGGAAGCCAATGGAGAAGATGTCGCAGGCTCTTTCACGAGTTCCTGAACGTGAATGCGGTACCGAGGTTTGACAATTATCTGAACAAACATACTTGCCGCTTTCTCTCTCGTCTCGCTGAAACTCCCGCCGGTTTCCTGGACCATATCCAATTGTTGGTTCTTCTATGATTGGTCGTCATCGCATGTTCCACACTTACTTTCGATTCCTAGTGTCACTGGGGCTCTTATCATGGAAATGACCTATGGTATGGAAATAAAATCCCACGAAGACAAGTTCCTGCAAGCCGCGGAACGGGCGCTGGCACACTTCGAACGTGCCATGATACCTGGGGCGTTCCTCGTTGATACATTCCCAATATGTTTGTCCCCGAATCCTCGAATCCCTGTAACATCCAGCTGATAATCCGGCCTCAAGTGATGCACGTCCCAGACTGGTTCCCTGGGGCTGGGTTCAAGCAATTCGCCAAGGCCGGTCGAGAATTGTTCGGTGTCGCCGTCGACGGCCCACTCGATCAAGTGAAGGAGTCTTTGAAGGTCTGTCGATGGCCTATACATACATCTACTTTTTGTGACTGAAGAATGGCAAGGTCAACGGGACCAATGTCTCCATTGCCGCCTCGTGTTTCGATCGTGTGGCAGAACTTGCGGATCAAGGATTTGACGAGAGTGTAATCCGATCGATGACTGCAACAACGTATATGGGTGAGATAATTTGTCGGAGATACACTTGGGAGTGCCCATTTATGACATTATAATAGCCGCGGCCGATACTGTAAGGATTCCGTCTTTCCAACATCCGTGTCTAAGCTCATCTGTGAATAACGGCAGACCTACGCACTCCTGCGAACCTTCTTCTTTGTCGCGACGTTACACCCTCATGTCGTCAGAAAGGCGCAAGAGGAGCTGGACAGGATCGTGGGATGCGAACGCTTACCACAAATCTCGGATCAGGAGGATTTGCCCTACATCTCCGCGTTGATCAAGGAATTGCTCCGCTGGGGTTGCCCTGCTCCGATCGGGGTCCCGAAATATCTCACGGAGGACGACGTATATAAGGGGTATTTCATACCTACCGGTGCTACAATCGTTGAGAATGTCTGGTAAGTGTTATGTCTCATGCGGTCACTGCCACAAAACAGTACGTGGGTCATCTGCTTACCATGTTGAACGTGTAGGGCAATATGCTATGATGAGAGCGTATACCCTGCGCCGCACACGTACGATCCTGAGCGGTTCTTGAGGGACGGGAAGTTGGATCGGTCCGTGAAGGATCCAGAGGATCGGATTTTTGGAACGGGCAGACGGTACGACCCTTCACAGGCTGTACTTGTTACCGCTCTCTGACGCCCGTTGACAGGATGTGTCCCGGAAGATGGTTTGCTCTCCGGACCCTGTTCCTTAATATCGCTTGTACCCTCGCCGTGTTTGACATTGAGGCACCAGCTGGTGAGAAGTTGGAACCTAAGTTCCACGAATCTCTCGTCCGGTATGTCATGTCTTTTGGACAGTGTTTCGGTTCAAGCAAGCGGGGGTTTACTGATTTGTTACGTGTCTGTTGTCTTTGTAGACATCCCCTTCCTTTCAAATGTGTGATCAAGCCTCGATCAGCGGCCAAAATGAAGATCGTTAAGGATGCAATGTCAGATTTGAACTAGAAGGAAGTGGTGGATGTCGTGATTGTTCAGCGTTAACTCTTGTACTTTTAAACACCTGACTTGTTGTTCTGGACTTGTATCACTACGGAAAACTCGCGGACGAGCGGTGGTAATAACACGAGAGAAACCACCAAACCAGTATTCCTCACTCCCTCGGACGTTGGCGGCCGAAATCTTTGGGACATCAATAAGATCGCCAGGTTCGACGAGGTCAAAGTACCCGTTCGTTAGAAAGAAGCAGTACGGGAAACTTTTTTTGGTACACGCGTATGCAACGTACAACAGGGACTCCTTACGAAAGCACAAACATACGTGCAGTGACACACCGTAATTGAATCGTTCATCATAGGTTTTGGGTATTGCTATTTCTCCACTAAGAAAAACCGCTGCGATTAATAAGTACAGCCTATGGGAACGTAGCACGCTATCAGTGGTCGGGAATGAGCCGAACGCCCGCTTGGTTGGACGCGGAACGTGAAGGAGCCGCTCACCCAACCCTATCCGCTATGCGAAGGGCAAATTTTCCAGATGACGAGATTACTTGCTCGAAACTCCGTATATAGGTTTCGTACGCGAGCGACCGCCACCTGCCTGCCATACATACGATTTCGGGGTCAATTTTGTTGGCCATGTAGAAAGATGCACCGTCGATGCGGAATGAGTGTCCGAAAGTCCTGGGTGTGCCATCGACCGCCAAAATCGAGCTGATCTTCTCCAAGATTCTTGGCCTGACCATTGGTTGTATAACGTTCTTGCTGTCGCTCCAGGAAAAGAGAGGATCTGTCTCGTGAGCTGGGACTACCTTCACCAAGTTGTAAAGCACCTCGACAGCGCACAACCCCCCTTGAGGTACGATCCAAACTGATTGTGACACACCCGGCTTGTCGGTCTTGGCAGCTGGGATATCCAGCGAAGTGGTCCAAGGCTTGGACAACATACCCGCGTGAGGCACTTGGACAAGTAGAAGTCGTTCCGGCTTTTGACCGTGGCCTCCCCTAATCTCATTATCCCCCGGAAGGCACATGAAGAAATGGCCCGCGCATAAGCATTGAATGGAGAGTTGATATCCAAGGAGTTCCTGAATAATCAAAGCACCGAAAGGGTTACTGGGGGTTGGATCGGCTTCCTGTGTCAGCCGGCCTGCAACCTCGCCATACCCCTCAGCGACCAATTGACGTAATCCAATTGGTCGTTGCTGCGAGGGTGCGGCCAGACCTGAACCATGTGCCACACCTTTACGGCCGTGAGGTATTTGTGAACTGTTGAATCCGCGATAGGTATGGTTGGCAGGGTGAGAGGAATCAGCATGCCTGCCAAGTCATAATCCACAGTCGACCACCAAGCGAACGAATGAAGGACCTCAAAGGATGCCGGGAGACGATCTTCCTCGGGGACTGAAAACAGGTCACGGAAGATATGGAACTTTAGAAGACCAGACCCGTAGCTTGCTCCGAAACAGAAGCTCGGGAAGCCACTTGCGCGAGGCTGGAAATCCATGAGCTGGAAATGGTTGATGGTGGTGGATCCGTCACCCCCCGCCAGCGGAAAAGCCTCTCTCCTGGCCTGCAGTCAGGACACAATGGGGATGGCTTTGAATTGAGACGGATGGGGACTGAGGGGACGACGACGAAGAGTTCATAAACACCGTAACTTCGACGCGAAATGAGAAGGAGAGTCCAGCCGGATGTGAACAGATGCTTTTGAGAAACCCCTCAAGAAGGTGGTGACGTCGCCCCGAGACAACGCGTTTGAGACATTGTCGCGGCTGAAGACTGCTCCACCTTGAGGCAAATCCGTTCCTCTGCCAATAGCCAATAAATCCTGACCGGAAAACATTTTTCCGACACCAGATAGGCCGGAAAACATAGTTCCGCCAGCAAATTGACCGGAGAACATTGTCCCATCACCAGATCGGCAGGAAGACATTGTTCCACAACCAGACCTGCATTATCTCGCCCGAAGATAGGATGGGATCGCTGCCCACTGTCATCGTGGACGGAATCACTGCACCATCCCGATGTGTGGGCCCAGAGCCTGCCCGGGGATAGGCCTGGCCAAGTGCGAGAAAACAAACGCGCTACCCAACACAAAGGCACAATACCCACCAAAGGTGAAAGCATCAGCCTTGAAGCTTGAAACCTTTGACGTTAGGCTGATATTTCGGCGCATCTCCCTTCGCCTTGGCCGCCGCCTGTTCAAGCATCTCGGGCAAAATGCAGAATGGTGTGAACTGTTGAGAAGACTGAGGAGGAGCTGGGGGAGGAGGGGGAGTGGGGTGGCGAGAATGGTTGCCTGCCCCTGTCTGTCGTTGTCTTGAGGCATGGATGCAAAGAATAGTACTGTTGGAGGAACCTTGACGCAGAAAAATTCGGCACTGAGGAAGGAGGAAAACTGATAACATGAGAACGCTGAACAGGCGTTTGGGCGTAGGAGAGAAAGGAGGGATGCCAATCGAAGAGGCGTTCCCCTCCTCCGTTGGACGTTTGTGCCAATCGCTTGCTCACGGCATCTTCCCGACACGACGAAAGAAGACAGACACGTGATTGTCACAATGTGACTGTCACGTTCTTACCGTAAAACACGGTTTTCTACAATACATAACATACCATTCAGTCTACGATGGAACGTTCTGCGTTCACTATTCCACCCGACGCGGGGTATTATTCCTCTACGTTACCGCTCACCAACTGAGTTAGTCTAGAATCAAGCCGGTGGGGAGGACACCAGAGGATATCCCCTGGACTCCGTCGTCGTCTGACTGGCGGGGTAGTGCCGAGCGGAGTCTAATTTTTATGATCGGCTATCAGAGGATCCGGTACCCAGATCTTTGTCGGGGCCTGGACAGTGACGTTACCCTCTCTATACAAAGTACACCAGGCGTTCTGGAACCACCCCTGCACCGCGCGGGTAGTTTTAAAACTCAGAACGGATGGGTCCGAGATTACAACTGAGTATAAAGCTGGGGTCGGACGAACGAGACTGATGACTCCCCGTCTGCCGAACCTCCCCTAGCTCACCTCTCGACATGATCAACAAGGAGGCCCTGCTTGCGGCGTCGCTTTGTGCCGCTGCGTCGTTGGCTCTGATCTGGAAATGGCAAAAGAATAGGAGGCCGCCATATCCTCCGGGGCCGAAGGGATATCCTCTCATCGGCAACATCTTGGACATCCCTCAGGACATTCCAACGTGGAAGGCCTTCATCGCTTTAGCGCAGAAATTCGGTAAGTGTTCGCTCCACCTTCACCGAAGACTGTCCGACTAAGATTCTATCGGTCCAAGATACGGATGTGTTATATATCAAGCTACTGAGAAAGGATTTCGTGGTTCTGAGCAGCATCGAGGCTATCACAGATCTGTCGGAGAAGCGGTCCAACATTTACTCCGATCGAGTGAGCTCCCTTGTGAAGCCTACAAGTTAACGTTCACTGATGCATTGAGAGATCAGCCACGCATGCCGATGGTTGAGCTGTAAGCTATCGACATCATCCAAGCTTCCTCCCTCGCTAACTCCCAACCTCAAGTATGGATGTGTGTTCGTGGGATTTCTCCGTGATGGAATACGGAAGCCGATTGAAAAGATGCCGCAGGCTCTTTCACGAGTTCCTGAACGCGAATGCGGTGTCGAGGTTTGACAGCTATCTGAACAAACATACCTACCGCTTTCTCTCTCGTCTCGCTGAAACCCCCGACGACTTCCTGGATCACACTAAACTGTCCGTGCTTCTATGTTTGGTCGTCACCGCGTGGTTCACTCTCACTTTCGATCCTTAGTGCCACCGGGGCTCTTATCATGGAAATGACCTACGGTATGGACATCAAGTCTCACGAAGACAAGTTCCTGCAGGCTGCGGAACGACTAGTGGAGCTCGTCGGAGAAACCTTAGAACCTGGGGCGTTCCTTGTTGATACATTCCCAATACGTTCGTCCCCGAATTCCGAATCCTCATGGTACCCGACTGATAATCCGGCCTCAAGTGAGGCACGTTCCAGACTGGTTCCCTGGGGCCGGGTTTAAACGATTCGCCAAGGTCGGTCGAGAACTGTCCATTGCCACCGCCAATGGCCCACTCGATTACGTGAAGGAGTCTTTGAAGGTCCGTCGATGGCCCATACATACATCTCATTCTGGGATTGAAGAATGGCAAGGTCAATGGGACCAATGTCTCCATCACCGCCTCGTGTTTCGACCGTGTGGAAGAACTGGTGGACCAAGGATTTGACGAGAGTGTGGTCCGTTCAGTGACCGCGTCAACGTACGTAGGTGAGACAGTTTGTCGGAGATACACTCGGCAACGCTCACTCACGACGTTACAATAGCTGCGGCTGATACCGTAAGGATTCTGTCTTTCAGACACCTGTATCTAAGCTCATTCGTGAATAACGGCAGACCCACACAGTCCTGCGAACCTTCTTCCTTGTCGCAGCTCTACACCCTCACGTCGTCAGAAAAGCGCAAGAGGAGCTGGACAGGGTCGTAGGATGCGAACGTTTACCACAGATCTCGGATCGGGAAGATTTGCCGTACATCTCTGCGTTGACCAAGGAATTGCTCCGCTGGGGTTGCCCGGCTCCGATTGGAGTCCCGAAACGTGCCGCGGAGGACAACATATATAAGGGGTATTTCATACCTGCCGGTGCTACAATCATTGAGAATGTCTGGCAAGTGTTATGCCTTATGCGTCAACTGCCGCAAAACAGTACGTGGGTCATCTGCTTACCATGTTGAGCGTGTAGGGCAATATGTTATGATGAGACCGTATACCCTGCGCCGCACACGTACGATCCTGAGCGGTTCTTGAAGGATGGGAAGTTGGATCGGTCCGTGAAGGATCCCGAGGACCGGATTTTCGGAACGGGCAGACGGTGCGAACCTGCACATGCTGCAGTCGTTACCGCTCTCTGACACCTGTCGACAGGATATGTCCCGGGAGGTGGTTTGCTCTTCGGACTGTGTTCCTTAATATCGCTTGTACCCTCGCCGTGTTTGACATCGAGGCACCAGCTGGTGAGAAGCTGGAACCCAAGTTCCACGAATCTCCCATCCGGTTCGTCATGTCTTTCGGTGTTTCGATTAAAGCAAGTCGAGGAGATTTACTGATTTGTCACATGTCTCTTGTCCCCGTAGACAAACCCTTCCTTTCAAATGTGTGGTCAAGCCTCGATCGGCGGCCAAAATGAAGATTATTAGGGATGCGATGGCGGGTTTGGACTAGAAGAAAGTGGTGGATGTTGTGATTGTTCAATGTCAACTCTTGTACTTGACTTGAGGTTATTTGTACCACTACGGAAAACTCGCGGACGAGCGGTGGTAATACCACATGAGAGAAACCACCAAGCCAGTATTCCTCACTCCGTCAAACGTTGGCGGCCGAAATCTTTGGGACATCAATAAGATCTCCGTTTGATGAGGTCGAAGTACCCATTCGTTAGGAAGAAGCAGCACGGAAAACCTTTTCTTGGTGCACGCGTATGCAACATACAACAGGGACTTCTTACGAAAGCACAAACATACGTGCAGTGACACACCGTAATTGAATCGTTCATCATAGGTTTTGGGTATCGCTAGCGCTCTCCACTAAGAAACATCGCCGCGATTAATAAACACAGCCGACACGATCAATCATATCGGATCCACCGATCGGGATGGAGCTCAAAGAAACCCGGGCCCACCGCTTGGTCCTCGGACCGAATGGCCCTTACCCGCATCTCTCGCCCAGCTGCCCCTCACGCAATGCAGCGGGTCCAAGAGTGTCAGAGGTGCACCGGAAGGTCATCGACAAAATCACGTATTCCTCTCAGTCCGGGACGAGACTTTTGCAGGTCCTCTCGTTGCGTGACATCTGTGGTGGTGATCGGAATACGGTCAGATGATGCCGGGGATCTCGAGAGTTATCTCGTGGTGCTCGAACGACTGGATTAATTGGATTAATGAAAGCAAGGCGGACAAACCACAAACAACAGAGTCAAGGAACTGCCATGTCGAATACACACTACCTCTTGGCCTTCTTTATACTCCTTCTTGTCTTCTTGTCTCCTTTGGTCTTCCTTTTCTTCTCATCGCCACCCCCTTCATTCGAGGCTTCGTCGAGTTTCCGCTTCTTGTCGGTTGAACTCTTGACGCTAACCACCGTAGAAGTCCCACGTCCGGCCTTGGCGATCTGGTTCTCTGCCGTCGTCCAATCCGCGGAATCCGTGTCGATCGCGTACCTACAATGGAGCCGTAATGTCGGAGGGAAGGACGGGACAAAGGTTCACGTCGTCAGTCTACGTATTGCTGAGATTTCTGGGACCTCATCGTCCGAGACTCGACACGCACTTCGACAGATCCAACGAATTGATCATCTCCCTCTGTTTCTCCCTCAATTCGCGAGTGACCTCGTTGCCCGCTTCCCGAAGCTCATCGTCGATTGTGATCTCAACCGGCTTCATCTTCTCAAGAGCTTCCGCCGCTTTAATAGACCTCTGATCTTCAGTCCCGTTTGAGGTAGGTGGTGGTGGGAGTTCTGCTTCGAGGGCAGACTTTTGAATATCCATCAATCGTTTGCTGATCTTCCGTATCGACTTGACGAATAACGCGAGCGCCTGGTTGACGGGGAGGCTCAATTCCTCCTACTAAGGTGTCAATCGTATACTTGGAGCAGCATCGCCAACTTACCTCAACTTTCTCGATGGTCTTCCTCTGTAACCCAAGAGCAAGAAGAATCGAACATTGTACTGCGCCCAACTTCACCTCTTCGCCGAGCCGTTTCTCAAAATAGAACGATGACACGATGGGGAGGAGGTCCATGATTACGTGGTAGTCGACCATATTGTTGGCGTATGATTCGAGTCGTTTGAGGTCAAATGGCCCAAGGTGGATATTCAACTCAGCAGCGCCGAGATCTGGGTCGTGTAAACTTACGTATGCAACTGGAGGAATCAGAAGTAGCTGACCTCGTTTCGGTTGATCTTGTTCCGCACTCTTGGCACCGACATTAGCGGCTTCGATGACACTCAGTGCAGTGACGCTGCCGAACTCCCTGAAGTTGTAGGAAAGTAAGGTGAGGAAACGACGACGGAAATCTAACCAGGGTTCGTTTAGCGCAATTGGTGTGGGAAGTCTGCCGCCCTACATACCCTTCGCGAACTCAGACAACCACTCTAATTCACTTTCCACAGAGCTATTCAGTCCACGGACCATGATGCAAGAATGTTCGCCGGTGAGTTCGCTCGTTGTCTGGCGAATGTACAAC
>Ga0307513_10003703_pt1 | contig 20669 bp, 13 predicted proteins | sample 15_EM_MG_FD_202174 | JGI IMG/M metagenome (GOLD analysis project Ga0307513, IMG submission 202174) | Populus trichocarpa ectomycorrhiza microbial communities from riparian zone in the Pacific Northwest, United States - 15_EM | ecosystem: Host-associated > Plants > Roots > Unclassified | place...
GATCACGGCGCCCGGATCGCGAACCTGGTGGCGCAGCGGCTGGTGATTCCGCCCCACCGCGTCGGCGATCAAGCGCAGTTCGTGCCGCGCGCCATGCAGGACGACGACGCCGGTCGGCTCGTGAAGCTGATGGACTGGATCCGCGGCCACCCCGCCGAGCGCCACACCCTCGGCTCGATGGCGCGGCGCGCCGCGATGAGCGCGCGGACGCTGCAGCGCCAGTTCCAGGACTCGACGCGGTGCTCGCCGATCGAGTGGCTGGTGCGCGAGCGGGTCGCGATCGCCAAGGAGCTGCTCGAGGCGGGCCGCGCGTCGATCGGCGAGGTCGCGGAGCGCACCGGCTTCCGCTCCGAGGAGTCGTTTCGCCGCCACTTCCGGCGGACCGCGGGCCTCGCGCCGAGCGCGTACAAGCGGCAGTTCTTCGCTCCCGCGCGCGCGGGCCGGTAAGAGCCGGGATGCCCGCGGCGGCCGCGCGATGCACGCCGCCGCCGACGATCTGTAGCCGCCGCCGTGGCAACGTCCGGCGGAAGGCGGCAGCGTTGAAGACCCACGCGCCGACAGCATGTACCGGTACAAGGTGCGACGCGTCGAGAGTTGTCAATGCGCGGTCGAGTTTCGGGCCGCGCGGCGATAGCGTTCTTGCAATGACGAACGCTGTGGAATGGGGGGTGCCGCGACGGATCGCGTTTCGCTTCGCGGTGATCTTTGCGGGGCTGTTGATGTTTCCGTTTCCGATCTACGTCATCCCGAAATCCGACGACCTCTCGACCGCGTTGAGCAAGCCGCTGGAGTGGGCCACGCAGTGGTTCGCCACGAGCGTGCTCGGCTTGCCACGCCTGGCGGCGGAGACGACGGGCAGCGGCGATCGCATGTTCGACTACGTGCAGTTGCTGCTCTTCGCCCTGTGCGCCGCGATCGGCACGATGGTCTGGTCGATCATCGACCGCCGGCGGCGCTCCTACACGAAGCTCGCGGCGCTTGCGTGGGTCGTGCTCCGCTACTTCCTCGCCTGGACGATGCTGAGGTACGGCGAGCTCAAGGTCATCAAGTCGCAGTTCCCCGATCTGTCACCTTCGACCCTGCACCAGCGTCTCAGCGAGATCCCGCCGATGAGACTGGTGTGGAGCTTCATCGGCTACTCCGTGCCGTACACCGTCTTCGCCGGGCTCTCCGAGATGATCGGGGGCGTGCTCTTGCTGTGGCGACGAACCGCCACCCTCGGCGCGCTGCTCGTGATCCCTGTCATGACGAACGTGGTGATGCTGAACTTTTGCTATGACGTGCCCGTCAAGCTGTTCTCGACCGAGCTGCTCGTGATGGCCGTCGTGATCGCCTGGCCCCAGCTCCGGCGCCTGATCGGCGCGGTGCTCGGCCGCGCGGCGGTCGAGGTTCCGCCTCGGCCGCGGATGTCGCGCGCCCGCGAGCGCGCGCGCCTGTCCGTGAAGCTCGCGCTCCTGGCGGTGATGGCGGCAAACCTCGCGCTCGATGTTGCGAGCCAGCGCAATCACGCGGACCACGTTCACGAGCTGTACGGGCTCTGGACGGTCGATCGCTTCGTGAGCGACGGGGTCGAGCCTGCCAAGCTCGTCGACGATCCGGTTCGCTGGGAGAGCTGGTCCGCAAGCACCAGCTACGCGCGGATCTGGTTGCTCGATGGCCTGCCCGAGGGCCGGGCCGAGCCATCGTTGGGCTGGTACGCCCTCAAGGTCGATCCGGTCGCGCACACGATCACGCTGACGCCCGAGGCGCCGGGCGCGGGGAAGGAGGTCTGGAGCTACACGCGACCGGCACCGGACCGGCTCGTGATTGATTGCGTGCACCGTGGCAAGCGCTTGCACGTGACGTTGCACCTCGCGCCCGAGGGCAGGTTGCTGTCGCGCGGGTTCCACTGGGTCAACGAGGAGCCCTTCAACCTCTGATCCGTCGTCCCTGTAGCGCTGGCCAGATTTCGAGCCGGTGGTAAGAGCGGGGATGCCCACCCGCACCGAGACCGACAGCATGGGGCCGATCGAGGTCGACGCGGCGCGCTACTGGGGCGCGCAGACGCAGCGCTCGCTGCAGAACTTCCGGATCGGCGGCGAGCGCATGCCGCGCGAGCTGGTCCGCGCGCTGGCGACGATCAAGAAGGCGTCGGCGCTGGTCAACCGCGAGCTCGGGCTGCTGGCGGCGGACAAGGCGGCGCTGATCGTCCGGGCGGCGGACGAGGTGATCGACGGCGCGCTCGATGACGAGTTCCCGCTCGTCGTGTGGCAGACCGGCAGCGGCACGCAGACCAACATGAACGTCAACGAGGTGATCGCGAATCGCGCGATCGAGCTCGCCGGCGGCGTGCGCGGCAGCAAGCAGCCGATCCACCCCAACGACGACGTCAACCTGTCGCAGAGCTCGAACGACGTGTTCCCGACCGCGATGCACGTCGCGGCGGCGGCCGGCGTGACGACGCACCTCTTGCCGGCGGTCACGCTGCTGCGCGATACGCTGGCGGGCAAGGCGGCCGCGTTCGCCGACATCGTCAAGATCGGCCGCACCCACCTGCAGGACGCCACGCCGCTGACGCTGGGCCAGGAGATCAGCGGCTGGGTGGCGCAGCTCGAGTACGGCGCGGCGGCGATCCGCGCGGCGCTGCCGGCGGTCCACGAGCTCGCGCTCGGCGGCACCGCGGTCGGCACCGGGCTCAACACGCACCCGGCGTACGCCGTGCGGGTCGCGGCCCAGCTCGCCGAGCTGACCGGCGCGCCGTTCGTCACCGCGCCGAACAAGTTCGCCGCGCTCGCCGGGCACGACGCGCTGGTCGGGCTGCACGGCGCGATCAAGCTGCTCGCGACCGGCTTGTTCAAGATCGCCAACGACGTGCGCTGGCTGGCGAGCGGGCCGAGAAGCGGCCTGGGCGAGCTGGTGATCCCCGAGAACGAGCCGGGCAGCTCGATCATGCCGGGCAAGGTCAACCCGACGCAGTGCGAGGCGCTGACGATGGTGTGCGCCCAGGTCCTGGGCAACGATGTCGCGATCTCGATCGGCGGCGCGAGCGGCAACTTCGAGCTCAACGTCTACAAGCCGCTGATCGCGCACAACGTGCTGCAGTCGATCCGGCTGGTCGGCGACGCCTGCGTGTCGTTCGACGAGCACTGCGCGCGCGGCCTCGCGCCCGACCGCGCCGAGATCGATCGCAAGCTGCACGGCAGCCTGATGCTGGTCACCGCGCTCGCGCCGCATATTGGGTATGACAAGGCGGCCAAGGTCGCGAAGCACGCGCACGCGACGGGCGCGCGGCTGCGCGACGCGGCGATCGCGCTGGGCTATGTGACCGGCGAGGACTTCGACCGCTGGGTTCGGCCCGAGGACATGGTCGCGCCCGCGGCGCGGTAACGGCAACGGCAACGGCAACGGCAGCGGGAACGGCAGCGGGAACGGCAGCGGCAGCGGGAACGGCAACGGGAACGGCAACGGGTACGGCAGCGGGAACGGCAACGGCAGCCGTTGCTGCTAGCCGATCTGCAGCGACAGGTTGGTCGCGGTGACGCGGTGCACGATCATCGTGACCGCCTGCGGCGTGAAGCCGTCGAACACGACCTCGAGCTGATCGAGGCCGTCGAAGTGCAGGCGGTCGGCGGTCAGCTTGGCCGGGCCGAGCTGGACGTCCTTGATCGTCGTGTCGACGCTGCCGATCGTGCCCTTGAGCTGGCCGGGGCCGCGATCGTGGATCGAGCCGGTCACCTTGAGGTCGACCATGCCGGGCTGATCGTCGCCGCCAAACATGATCACGCCGCCGCCGGCCTCGACCGAGCGCGGCGCGAGCAGCGACAGCGCGATGTCGATCGCGTCGAGCGACAGCGACTGCAGGGTCTGGCGCTTGCGATCGTCGGGCTTGCCGGCGCCGATCCGGAAGTCGGTCAGCGAGCGCACCGGCACGCGGCCGAACGCGGCGAGCGCGGTGGCGTCGTGGTCGAGCTTCCACGCGATCAGCTCGTGCTTGGACCCGAAGATCGGCACCTTCCACACCAGCTGGAGCTTGTCGCCGCTGTGCTTGATGTCGAGGAACGCGCCCTCGAGCCAGTCCAGGCTGTCGTCGAGCTTGCGGAAGTCGAGGCTGCCTTCCTTGATCGGCACCTTGAGGTCCTGATCGAGCGAGCGGTTGCCGATCACCGGCAGGTCGAGCACGACCTTGACCGTCATGTCGATCCGCCCCGACAGGCTGTCGAGGAAGCGCAGCTTGGATTGCCGGAGGCCGGCGTCGCTCGGGCGCGGGGCGGGCGCGGGGGGCGAGCTGAACGGCCCGCGCACGGTGAGCTTCATGTCCGACAGCGAGACATAGGGCGCGACGATCTCGACGCCGCGATCCGCGCTGACCATGCGCAGGCCGCGCGGCAGCTCGAGGCGATCGACCGCGATCTCGAACCGGCCTCGGCTGTCGCGCAGCCACGCGCCGCCGAGCGAGGCAGCCTCGGCGGTCCACCGCAGCGTGTCGAGCCGACCCTCGAGGTCGTCGAACACGCAGTCCTTGGCGCCGTACGCGACGCCCTCGGTCCCGCCCTCGATGTCGTGGCTCTCGGCGCGCGGGAAGCGCAGCCGTCGGCCCGCGTCATCGCTGAAAAAGCCGAAGCGCTGCACTGTGATGTCCGTCTCGACTCGGTGTCCCATCCGACGATGACTGTACTGCCAGGAAGGTGGTTTCGTGTATAGAGCGAGGTTACAGGCCGCACGGCCGGAAAAGAGAAGTTGATGCGCCTGCTCCCGATCGTCCTGGTTGCCTCCGTGCTTGGCTTTGCCTCGGCCTGCGGCGGGAACAACAACTCCGATCGACCGGACGCCAACCTCGGGGCCGATGCGTCGCTGACCGACGCCAAGGACCCGCCGAGCGGCGATGGCATCGCCGAGGCCCGCGCGGCCGCCGACGGCTCGAGCCTCCTGCTCATCATCCACAGCGCGACCGTGACGTACCTGAAGCCGCAGGTCGGCAACGCGACGAGCGACCCCGCCGGCTTCACGATCCAGGCGGCGAAGACCGGCCCGGCGATGTTCATCGCGGTCGATCCGGCGAGCCTGGCGCCGCCGCCGCAGGTCGGCGACGTCGTCAACTTCACGATCACGGCGAAGAAGACCGTCGCGCGCCAGCCGCGGGCGCTGTCGCTGATCCGCTACACGCGCAGCTCGACCGGCGCCGACGTCGGCGCGCTGGCGCAGGATGTCTCGGCGGTGACCGACCTGGTCTCGAAGCTCGACAGCTACGAGAGCGAGCTGGTCTCGGTGACCGCGACGGTGTTCGCCGACGTCTCGGCGGGCGGCACCGGGTTTCAGCGCGCGCCGATCAACACCGCGGGGGTCACCGGCAACACGGATCTGCAGCTCCGCGCGCCCGACGCGGTGTTCGACGCGATCGACATGGCGAAGACCTGCCAGGTCACGGTGACCAACGTGCCGATGGGCCAGTTCAACACGCAGGCCCAGCTCGCGGTGTTCTCCCCGTCGGACCTCGTGCTCCACGACTGCCCGGCGCCGGTCCTCGTCAGCGCGACCGCGACCGCGGAGACCACGCTGTTCTTGACGTTCAGCCGCAACATCTTGCCGTCGACGGTCACGCCGGCCAGCTTCACGTTCGACAACGGCCTGGTCGCGAGCGCGGCGACGGTCGCCGGCCGCTCGATCACGCTGACCACCACGAAGCAGGCGCTCGCCACGAGCTACATCGCGACGATCGCCGCGACGGTGACGGATCTCCAGGGCAAGCCGATCACCGTCCCCACCGCGTCGTTCGTCGGCTTCGATCCGAGCAGCGCGGGCGCGGGCGCGCGGCTCAGCGTGCACACCAAGATGGGGATCCCGTCGCCGACGTCGTCGACCGATCCCAACAGCTTCCTGTCGGTGAAGTCGGAGTACGTCGTGTCGTACAACGGCAGCAAGAAGGTCCCCAACTGGGTGAGCTGGGAGCTCAACACGTCGTACCTCGGCGCGATCGATCGCCAGGACGACTACCGCCCCGACGACACGTTCCCGGGCAACGAGCCGCAGGCCTCGCTCGCCGACTACAGCGGCAGCGGCTACGACCGCGGCCACATGTGCCCGTCAGCGGATCGCACGCTGACCACGCTGACCAACTCGCACACGTTCTACCTGACCAACATGATCCCGCAGGCGGCCAACAACAACCAGGGGCCGTGGGCCGACCTCGAGATCGAGTCGCGCAACCTGGTGCGCACCGGCAAGGAGCTGTTCGTCGTGTCCGGCGGGACGTTCAGCACCGGCTCGAACACCGTCGGCGCCGGCATGGTCGTCCCCGATCAGACGTGGAAGGTCATCGTCGTGCTCGATCAGGTCGGTCAGGGCGCCGGCGAGGTCACGACGGCGACGCGGGTGATCGCGGTGCTGATGCCCAACGAGAACGCGCTGATCTCGAAGGAGGCCGACTGGCACACGTACCGCGTGTCGGTCGACATGATCGAGACGCTGACCGGCTACGACCTGCTGTCCGATGTCGCGCCCGAGATCCAGGCGGTGATCGAGGCGCGGGTCGATAGCCTGTAGGTCGGAGCGCTCAGCCCAGCGTGAACCAGAACGTCGCGCCCTCGCCGGGCTTGCTGTCGGCCCAGATCCGGCCGCCGTGCCGCAGCACGATGCGATGCGCGATCGCCAGGCCGACGCCGTTGCCGGGAAACTCGCCGGCGAGGTGCATGCGCTGGAACGGCACGAACAGCTTGGTGGCGCGCGCGGCGTCGAAGCCGACGCCGTTGTCCTGCACGAACCACGCGCCGTCGCGCGCGCCGACCTCGATCCGCGCGTCGGCGCGCGGCGCCGAGAACGTCCACGCGTTGCGCAGGAGGCTGTCGAGCACGACGCGGACCAGGCGGGCGTCGCCGCGCGCCGGCAGGGCGTCGGCGATCACGACCTCGCCGCGCCACGCCGGCTGGTCGCGACGCAGCTCGCCGACGATCTCGCGGGCGAGCGCGGCGACATCGAACGGCGCGTGGACCAGCTCGCCGCGCGACATCGTGGATAGCGTCAGGAGATCCTCGAGCAGCTGGTTCATCCGCGCGGTCGCGGCGCTGATCCGGTCGAGGTGCCGCGTGCCGTCGCCCAGCTGCGCGGCGTGATCCTCGCGCAGGATCTGGCTGAAGCCGCCGATCGCGCGCAGCGGCGCCCGCAGGTCGTGCGACACGGCGTAGGAGAACGACTCGAGCTCGCGGTTGACCGCGGCGAGCTGCTCGGTGCGGGCGGCGAGCCGCGCCTCGAGGTCGGCCCACTGCGCCGCGCGGTCCATCGCGATCGCGGTCGCGTCGGCCAGCGCCTGGAGCAGCCGGAGCTGGAGCTCGGTCGGGCGCTGCCGGGTCGCCCAGTAGGCGCCGATCGCGCCGACCGGCTTGGCCCGGCGGATCGGCGCGATCGCCAGGCTGGTCACGAAGGTCGGACGGTAGACCTCGGCCGGCACGCGCGCGTCGGCATAGATGTCCTCGATCACGACGGTCTCGCGGTGCAGCATCGCCCAGCCGGCGATGCACTGCTCGATCGGACACCGCGCGCCCTGCCACAGCGGCGCGACCGCGTCCTCGCCGGCGTAGTGGCAGTGGTCGCCGTCGCGCACGACGAAGGTCGCGCCGTCGGCGCCGGCCAGCTCGCGCGCCGCCTTGCTCACGATCGCGATGATCGCGGGCAGGTCGCGCGCCGTCGTCAGCGCTTGCTGGAAATGCAGCAGCAGCTCCATGCCACGCACATGGAGCTGCGGGTCGTCCTTCGCAGCGTTGGTCACGATATGCAATCTGGCTCGTCCGCCGCGCGGCGATCTTGAGCGGTCGCGTGCGCGGGTCGCGAGATCTCGAGGAGGTTGTACGAGATTCGCCGTTGCGTTGGGGGGCGAGCTTCTACTACGTTTCTGGCGGCCGCGGCCGCGAGACGACTCCGGAGCGCGCTGGGAAGAAGGCGATCCACGTGGCGGTTGTCGACGAGCGCAGCGAGGCGACAGGGGGTGGGGGCACCGCCGGCTCTGCCGGTGGGGCGGGGGACAACGTCCCCCGTGGGATCGACGAGCGGAGCGAGGCGACAGGGGCTGGCAATGAGGCGGAGGCGCCCGCTCCCGCGGTCGTGACGCCGACCGATCGGTTGTTCATCCCCAATCGCAAGCGGTTGTCGCACACCTATGTCACGAGCAGCGCGGGCGTCCGCGAGCTCCACATCGACTATGGCCTCCAGGAGATCGTGTTCGATGACGAGCGCTTCTTCGCGTTCGGCGAGCACGTCGTCCGCGAGCCGTGCTTCACCGGGGCGCAGGCCACGACCTGGGGCGCCGGCTACGCGTGGGACGAGGTCCAGCCGCTGCTCGAGGCGCTGGTCGACAGCGGCATCCTGAAGGTCGGCGACGGCGTCGACGATCCGCGCGGCGGCGGGCTGGTGCCCTCGATGCTCCCGCCGTCGGTCTGCCCGGTGGCGCGCTCGTGGTCGGGCGCCGACTGCGAGGCGATCACGCGCGACCTCGCCGGCCGCGCGGTCGAGGTCGGCAACCTCGAGGTCGTGGTGCCGGTGTTCAAGATCGCGCACCCGGCGCTCGACGCCGATGACCGCCAGGTCGGCGAGGGCAACGTGTTCCCGCCGCGCCTGCGGCTCGATCGCGAGACCGAGTGGCGGGTGTGCCAGTACGCGGGCAGCCGCTATCGCGACGACGCGCCGATGAACGTGACGGCGCTGCGCGCGATGATCAAGCACTGGAAGCCGATGATGGCGACCTTGCTCGAGGTCCGCGCGGCGCTGCGCGCGCGGCTCGGGCCGACGCCGGGACCGTGGACGATCGGCGAGCTGCACACGCTCGCCGTCGCCGTGCTCGCGCTGCCGGGCTACCAGCTCATGAAGCGCGGCGGAACGTCGCCGCAGCCGCCGCTCCACCCGGTACTGTCGTCGCTGTTCCGGATCACCGACGGGATCCGGATGACGACGTTCGAGATGACGTTCGTGATCTCGCACACCCGGCGGGTCGACGAGCCGATGACCGCCGCCGAGCTGTACGCCCACGCCGAGCGCCACGGCGTGCTGATCGGCGCCACCGGCGTGTGCGCCGGGCCCAAGCCGCTGATCGACGAATTCCTCGCGACCGCGATCGACGGCGCGCCGGCCGACGGCATCGCCGGCCTCGCGCTGCCCGACGAGGTGCGCGCGCTGCTCGACGAGCTGCCGGCGGCGATGGACTACGCGATGTACGGCCTGCAGTCGTGGGCGCTGTCGCTGTCGGTCTGGCTCGCGATGAGCCGGGCCTACGAGCCGTTGCTCGCGTTCTGCGCGGCGGCCACGCCGACGAGCGACGCGACCGAGCACGCGGCGCTGCTCGATCAGCTGCGCGCCGACTGGGCGATCCTCGTGCACCTGCAGATCACGCTGCCCTACGATCGCGGCGTCCACCACGGCGGCTATGCCGACGCCTACGCGCAGGCGCGGCGCGCGCTGCGAGCGCCGATCGGCGCGGCGACGCTGGACGCCGAGCTCGCGCCAGCGGCCGCGACCGCCGACCACGCAGCGGCGGAGGCCGCGCTGCGCGCGCTGTTCGACGCGCGGTTCGCGCCGGGCGAGGGCCGGCCGTCGAGCGCGCCGCTGTGCGCCGCGCTGGTCGACTACCTGCGCGAGGAGCAGGCGATCCTCGCCGCGACCGCGCGGCGCCAGGACGCGATCAACGCGCTGCTCGCGCGCACGCCGGCCCGCCGCGAGCTGCGCGTACGCGACTTCCTCGTCCATTACTCGATCGGCTCGGGCCTCGGCTCGTTCCCCTACCTGTTCGACACGCTCGAGCGCGAGCTCGGCATCCGCGTGCAGTGCAGCGCGGCGTCCATCGAGGTCATCGACAAGCGCGCCAGCTAGACGGAGCGGTCATTCACCCGCACCGCGCGTCGCGTCGCGCGGATCGGGTCTCCTTGGCCAGCTCGGCTCGGGAGCGGCTGGGGCAGGTGCGACCTCTCGCTGACGCGGTGCGGCCCGGCCGGCTCGACGACGAAGGCGGAGCGCGCGGGGCCGCGCTGCCTCGGGGCTGTGATACGCCAGGGGCGATGTTCCACGCTGTCTCCTGGTACCGCCTCGTCGCCGTGGCCGCGCTCGTCGCCGGCTGCGCCGGACGGCAGGCGACTGTCGCGCGCGCGCCTGCGATCGCGGACCCGCACTCGCACGCGCGCGCGGATCGCACGGTGGTCACCCACCTGGCGCTCGACCTCGCGGTCGACTTCGCGACCAAGCAGCTCGCCGGCACGGCGACGCTCACCGTCGAGCGCCGCGTGCCGGGCGCCGAACTCATCCTCGACACCGACGGGCTGACGATCGCGGCGGTCACCGCGTGCGGCTCGAGTCAGGCGATCCCGTTCACGCTCGGCGCCCGCCACCCGATCCTCGGCGTGGCGCTCACCATCGCGCTGCCGGCGTCGGCCACCTGCGTCGCGATCCGCTACCGCACCTCGCCCGACGCCAAGGCGCTGCTGTGGGTCGATCCGGCGGGCACCGCCGGCAAGGTCCAGCCCATGCTGTTCACGCAGTCCCAGCCGATCGTCGGCCGGACCTGGGTGCCGATGCAGGACACGCCGAGCGTGCGCTTCACCTACGACGCGGTGATTCATGTCCCGCCCGCGATGATGGCCCTGATGTCGGCGGACAACCCGCAGCAGCGCAGCGCCGACGGCGTGTATCGCTTCGCGATGCAGCACCCGATCCCGTCGTACCTGATGGCGCTCGCCGTCGGTGACTTCGCGTTTCGCGCGATCGGGACGCGGACCGGCGTGTTCGCCGAGCCCGGCGTGGTCGAGGCCGCGGCGCGCGAGTTCGTCGAGGTCGACGCGATGGTCGCGACCGCCGAGCAGCTCTATGGCCCGTATCGCTGGGGCCGCTACGACATGCTGGTCCTGCCGCCGAGCTTTCCGTTCGGCGGGATGGAGAACCCGCGGCTGACGTTCCTGACGCCGACCGCGATCACCGGCGATCGCGCCATGGTCTCGCTGATCGCGCACGAGCTGGCGCACTCGTGGGCCGGCAACCTGGTGACCAACGCGACGTGGAACGACAGCTGGCTCAACGAGGGCATCACGACCTACGTCGAGCGCCGCATCATGGAGGCGCTGCGCGGCCAGGACTTCGCCGACCTGTTGTGGCACCTCGGGCGCCAGGATCTCGACGCCACGGTCGCCGAGTCGGGCGCGGCGTCGCCGGTGCTCCGGCTGGCCCAGCGGCTCGACGCCTCGGGCGATCCCGAGGACGCGTCGGGCACGGTCGCGTACGAGAAGGGTGCACTGTTCCTGCGCACCCTCGAGGTCCGGCTCGGCCGCGCGCGGTTCGACGGCTTCCTCAAGGACCGCTTCGATCGCCTGGCGTTCCAGTCGACCGACAGCCGCGCGTTCATCGCCGACACGCTCGCCCGGCTCGGCGGCGACGCGGCGGGCAAGGACCTCCCGGCGCTGCTCGAGGACTGGATCTATGGCACCGGGGTGCCGGCGAGCGTGACGCCCGATGCCTCGGTGCTCGCCACCAAGATCGCCGAGGCCGCGCGCGCGTTCGCGGCGACCGGCGCCGCGTTCGACCCCGGCGGGTGGAAGACGCTCGAGTGGATCGCGTTCCTGCGCAGCCTGCCGGCCACGACGACGATCGAGCGGCTGCGCGCGCTCGATCAGCAGTACCACCTGACCGAGTCGCCCAACACGCAGATCTCGATGTACTGGCTGCCGATGCTGATCGCGCGCGACGAGCGCGCGGCGGTGCCGGCGGTCGATCGCTTCCTCGGCGACGTCGGCCGACGCTGGATGGTGCGCGAGGTCTACGGCGCGCTCGCCAAGCAAGGCGGGTTCTGGCTCGCGCACGGCCGCGAGATCTTCGCAGTCGTGGGCGGCCGCTATCACCCGATCACACGCCGCTCGATTGCCGAGTTACTCGCCGACAAGAAGCCGTAACACCGCATAGTGCGCTATCGTGGGCAATCGCTCTGCGCGATGTCACTTGTACGTGTACAGCGCTGTTTAGAGCACGTCGAAATGCCGATCTCGGCGGCGCCTTTTGCCTCATGATGTGAGGAACAACGCGCCAGCCTGTCACGCGCGGCGCGCTCGGCGAGGTCTGACGCATGGCGCCGCCGTTCCGACGAAGGATGACGGGGATCTTCGCTGCAAGCCCATGCAGTGGCTCGGACTTCACGCGCGCCGCGCGGCGTGTCGCGGCGCGGCGTTCGCGCTCTCCGCAAGCTGGCAATGTGCGGCGAGAGACTGAAACCGCGCCGGGCATTGTTGTTGAAATTCGAGTCGTCCGCCGTCGGCGTGGAATCGATTCCGCCGTTTGGATAACAGATCTCGGACCAGAGCGAGGAGCAACAGAATGTTGACGAAGGCCATTGTGTTTGCGGTTGGCTGTAGTGCACTGACGTTCGGCTGCGGTGCCGACCAAGCAGGCGATGACACGCAAGAGATCACCGATAACCTCCTGCTGGCGGGCTACCCGGCCAGTGACATCCGGATCGCCGACGGCGTGGTCTATGCTGGCGGCGACGCGGTCGTCACCCTCGAGGCCTCGCGCGAGATGATCAGCGACGACAGCTCCGGCCAGGAGCAATATCGCACCAACAACCTCGTCAGTCGCACGCTGACCAACATCTGCGTCAACGGCGCGACCTTCACCGGCGTGTTCAGCGACGCGCTCAACCGCGCGATCACGAACTACAACAACGAGGGCCTGACCTTCCGGATGACGCGGACCACCGGCGGCACGGCGGGCTGCGGCGCGACGATCACCGCGCGGCTGTCCGGCGGCACCGGCGGCTCGTCGGGCTTCCCGTCGGGTGGCCGGCCGTTCAACGTGATCAACATCGGCCCGAGCCTGAGCTCGTTCGACGTCAACACGATCGAGCACGTGATCACGCACGAGCTCGGCCACACGGTCGGCTTCCGCCACTCGGACTTCTTCAACCGCAGCATCAGCTGCGGCGGCGCGGCTACCAATGAGGGTGACGGCGGCGTCGGCGCGGTCCCGATCCCGGGCACGCCGACGGGCGCGGTGGTCGGCGGCTCGCTCATGAACTCGTGCTTCCGGACGCTCGAGACCGGCGAGTTCACGGGGAGCGACCGCACGGCGCTCAACGCGCTTTACTGATCGGCGGTAGATCCGCTATCTCTAGGCGATGATTCGCCGAGCGCTGGCCGTCGCGGCCCTGGGGATGCTTGTCCTCGGTGGCTGCGATGACGAGGCGCCAGCGCGGCCTCCGGTTTGCGAAGCCGCGCGGCGCGGACCGGCCGGCCGGATGGGCCGGCTCGGCGTGGTCGGGCAGGTCACGCCGCACACGCAGTGCGGCCCGACGCTCGACTTCACGCCGATCAACGCCTACGACGGCGAGATCGCGATTGTCCAGGATCGGGAGGACGCGGTCGTCCTGATCGATGGCACCTGCACCGGCACGCTGATCGCGGCCGGCGCGGGCCCGGCGGTGCTGACCGCGGGTCACTGCGTCGGGCTCGGCGATCGCGCGCTGCTCGCGTTCAACGTCGAGGCCAATCCCGATGGGGATCCGCTGGTCACCAACGGGACGGTGATCGAGCAGTCGAACGAGCCGGACTATGCGCTGATCGCGCTCGATCAGGTGCCGACCGCGGCGCCGATCGCGCTGACCAGCACACCGACCGACCGGCTGGTCGTGATTCAGCATCCGCGCGGCGGGCCCAAGGTGATCGCCGAAGGCGACTTCCTGATCGATTGTGACGGCGAGATCCAGTATGGCGATCTCGATACCCTGGTCGGCAGCTCCGGCGCGGGCGTGTTGACCGATCGCGGCGATCTGTACGGGGTCCACACCGACGGCGACTGCACGCGCGACGGCGCCGGGTCCAACACCGGATGGAGCGCGGCGCGGATCGTCGAGGCGTCGGCCTACCTGCAGGACGCCGACATCGCCGCGCGGTGAGCGCCTCGAGTCGACTGACGCGTAGGACCCTACGCGACCTCGCCACGAGTCGACAAGGGCCTTGCGCGATGCCGCGTACATCACGTCGCAGAATCATGTGGGCTGTCAGCCGCGTGCGAAGAGGGCTATGCATCACCCTCGCTCATTGCGCGTCTCACTCCCGCTTTCGCGACACACTCCCGACTTCGCGTGGCGCGCGTGACGCGTCGCGGTGACGCGGCTGGCCGCGGGCCCGGGGTGCGAGTTGGCGGCGGCGGCGCTGGAGCTGGCGGGAGCGCGGGGCTACCGTGGGGCGAGCGCGCGCCGCGCCTCCACAACAAGATGATGAACAAGCTGGGCCTGCTGCTGCTGATGTCGTGCGCGCCGATGGCGGCGGAGCGCGCGCGGGTCTCCGAGGGCGAGCGCTGGGAGCGCCAGGCGAAGCGGGTGACGATCGTGCGCGACGACTGGGGCATCGCGCACGTCCGGGGCCACAGCGACGGCGACGCGGTGTTCGGCATGATCTACGCGCAGGCCGAGGACGACTTTGGCCGCATCGAGACCAACTACCTGAACGCGATGGGCCGGCTCGCCGAGGCCGAGGGCGAGGCCGCGATCTGGCAGGACCTGCGGATGAAGCTGTTCATCGCGCCCGAGACGCTGCAGGCGCAGTACGCCGCGAGCCCGCCGTGGCTGCGCGCGCTGATGGACGCCTGGGCCGATGGCCTCAACTACTACCTGGCGACGCACCGCGACGTGTCGCCGCGCGTGATCACGCGGTTCGAGCCGTGGATGGCGCTGGCGTTCAGCGAGGGCAGCATCGGCGGCGACATCGAGCGCGTCGATCTCGGCGAGCTCGCCGCGTTCTACGGCGACGCCTCGACGGCCGGGGCATGCCCCCGGAGGTCAGCGCCCCAGAAGCGGGGCGCGGCTCGAGCGCCCCGGCCGCCGGCGGCCGAGGTCGGCGGCGCGCCCGAGGAGCCGTCGGGCTCGAATGGCATCGCGATCGCGCCGAGCAAGACCCTGGCGCATCACGCGCTGCTGCTGATCAACCCGCACACCTCGTTCTATTTTCGCTCCGAGCTGCAGATGTCGAGTGACGAGGGGCTCGACGCCTACGGCGCGGTGACCTGGGGCCAGTTCTTCGTCTACCAGGGCTTCAACGAGCGGGTCGGCTGGATGCACACGTCGACCGGCGCGGACGCGGTCGACGAGTACGCCGAGGTGGTCGTCAAGCAGGGCGCCGCGCTGTCCTATGTCCACGGCACGGGGCGGCGGGCGCTGCAGACCAGCCAGATCGCGGTGCCGTATCGCACGGCGAGCGGGATGGCGACGAAGACGTTCACGGTGTACCGCACGCACCACGGGCCGATCGTGCGGTCGACCAACGGGCTCTGGATCGCGATCCGGTTGATGCAGAAGCCGATCGAGGCGCTCAGCCAGTCGTACCTGCGCACCAAGGCGCGCGACCTGCCGGCGTTCCGCGCGACGATGGAGCTCCACGCCGACTCGTCGAACAACACGGTGTACGCCGACGCCGACGGCCACATCGCGTACTTTCATCCCCAGTTCGTGCCGCGGCGCGACGATCGCTTCGACTGGACGCAGCCGGTCGATGGCACGGATCCGGCGACCGAGTGGCAGGGCGTGCACGGCGTCGAGGACAGCCCGCACGTCGTCGATCCGCCGACCGGCTGGGTGATGAACACCAACAACTGGCCGTACTCGGCGGCGGGACCGGACAGCCCGAAGCGCGAGGGCTTCCCGCGCTACATGGACGGCGCGGGCGAGAACGCGCGCGGGCTGCACGCGACGCGCTTGCTCACCGGTCGCGCCGACTTCTCGGTGGCGGCGCTGCGCGACGCGGCGTTCGACAGCTACCTGACCGGGTTCGCGATCCTGTTGCCGCCGCTGCTCGCGGCCTACGACGAGCTCGCGGCCGGCGTGCGGAAGACCAAGCTGGCCGAGCCGATCGCGGCGCTGCGCGGCTGGGACCTTCGCTGGGCGGCCGGCTCGGTGCCGACGGCGCTCGCGGTGTACTGGGGTCAGGCGCTGTGGCAGCCGGCGGTCGCCGAGGCGCGGCGCGCCGGGCTGCCGGTGTTCGACTACATCGCGACGCGCACGACGCCGGCGCAGCGCGTGGCGGCGCTCGAGGCGGCGGTCGATCGCCTCGCGGCGGACTTCGGGACGTGGCGCACGCCGTGGGGCGAGATCAATCGCTTCCAGCGCCTGTCGGGCGACGTCGCGCCGCGCTTCGACGACGCGGCGCCGAGCCTGCCGGTGCCGTTCACCAGCGCGGTGTGGGGATCGCTGGCGTCGTTCGGCGCGCGCACGTATCCGGGGACCAAGCGGATGTACGGCGCGAGCGGCAACAGCTTCGTCGCGATCGTCGAGCTCGGCCCGCGCGTCCGCGCGGTGGCGATCACCGCCGGCGGCGAGAGCGGTCACCCGGCGTCGCCGCACTTCGCCGACGAGGCGGCGCGCTACGCGAGCGGCGACCTGCGCGAGGTCTACTTCTATCCGGCGCAGCTCGCCGGCCACACCGAGCGCACGTACCGGCCTGGCCGCTAGCGCGCCTGATCACAGCAGCGCGAGGAAGGCGAGCAGGGCGGCGCGCTCGTCGCTGGTGAGCCGGACCAGCGTCGGGTCGGCCGGCGCGGCGGCGTGATACGTCGCGGTCAGGCTGAACGCGTAGCCCGCGAGCAGCTCGTCGAGCCCGTGCGCGCTGCCGTTGCTGAAGTACGGCCACTTCTTGGCCAGCCGGCGCAGCGGCGGCACGCGCGCGCCGCTGGGATGGACATACGGCGTCACGCCGGTCTGCGCGTACGCGGCGTCGCTCCACACGATCGGCCCCGACGGCGAGAGCACGAGCGGCTCCCAGCGCTCGAACGGCACGGCGGACGCCGGCGCTTCCGCGATCAGGCGCGCCGCGTGGCAGCTCGCGCAGCGCTCGAGGAACGCGCGCGCGCCGCGGCGCTCGAGCGCGGTGAACCGCGCGTGATCGATCGCCGCCGGGTTGGCGCGGTGGGTGAAATCGCCGAGGAAGGTCAGGAACGCTTCGCGCAGCTGCACGGGCGACAGCTCGGCCGGCGCGTCGGGCACCAGCGCGAGCCACGGCGCGTCGGCGCGGGTCAGCGCGAACCACGGGTCGCGGCCGTTGTGGCGGTTGGCGACGCGGAACTCGGCGTGCACCATGTCGGTCGTGGTCCGGTCGAGCGCGCGCGAGAAGTGCGGCGCGTTGTTGAACAGCCCGAGCAGCGGGCGGGTCGCGGTGTGGACGTCGCCTCGGCCGGTGAAGTGGACGCGGCCGTCGACGTAGCCTTCGTGGTGGCAGGTCTCGCAGGTGAAGCGGCTGAGCTTGCCGTCGGCAGAATTCCACGGCGACATCAGGGTCGTGAAGAACAGCAGCTCGCCGAGCCGCGACGGCCACGGCCGCGGGCCGCGCGCGCTCGCGACCGCGATGACCTGCGGCGCCGCGCCGCGCCGGACGACCCACGCGTCGAGCAGCGGGTTGGCGGCGATCAGCGCGCCGTCGTCGGCGAGCTGGGCGTCGCTCGTCCCGGGCGGCAGATCGACCGACGCGAGCCGCGGCGCCGCGGCGAAGTCGCCGTCGCGCCAGGTCAGCGTCACCAGGTGCGCGCTGGCGTAGCCGGCGGTCGTGATCGCGAGGTCCGCCCCGACCTGGCGGAGCGCGATCCACTTGGGCGTGACGACGTCGAGCGCCGAGCTGTTGATCGCGGCCAGCCGCGTCGGCTGTGGCGCCCCGAGCGCGAGCCGGTAGAGATAGACATACGAGTCGATGTAGCCAAAGCCGCCGTCCTCGCGCACGAGCGGGTGATCCTCCACGCCACCGGCGGCGACGAGCAAGCCGCCGTCGGGCGTCCGGTCCAGCGCGAAGCTCCACAGCGGGCCGTCGTGCTGGATGCGCGCGACCTCGTCGCCGCGCCGCAGCTCGATCGCGTGATCGAGCAGGCAGTTGACCGCGACCGTGCCGGCCAGCGCGGCGACGCGGATCGGGCCGTGGCAGCGGCCGAGCTCGCGCATGCCGGTCGCGCGCAGGGCCGGCGCGCCGACGGCGCGAGAGAGCGCCACGGCGAGCAGGCGGCCCTCGCGATCCTCGACGATGTACGCGGTGCGGCCGTCGTCGGCGAGCGCCACGTCGCGCATGCCCAGCGCGTCGACGCGCATCGTCGCGACCCGCGCGAGGTGGCCGTCGCGCACGCGGTAGTGCGCCAGCTCGCGCGCGGCCTCGCCGACCACGAGCACGTCGCCGTCGCGCGAGACCGCGAGGCCGCTCGGCGACCGCGGCGCAGCGAGACGCTCCTGCTCGCGGCCAAGGGCGTCGAGCACGACGACGGCCGACTCGCCGCGCAGCAGGCCAATCCGCAGCCCGCCGGCCAGCGTGGCGACGCGGTACGGATCCGGGCCGAGCGCGACGTCGGACGGCGGCAAGGTCGCGAAGTCGGTCGCGGCGCGGCGCTGCTGCTCGAACGTGCGCAGCGTCGCGAGCTCGCGCTCGTGGTTGTCCACCGGCGCGGCCGCCGGCGCGGATCGCGCGGCGGTGGCCGACGAACGCGCGCCGCTGCGCGACACGTCGGGCGTCAGATCGCCGCACGCCGAGACCAGCGCGACCAGCGCGATCGGCAGCGCGCGGGTCACTGCAGGCTTACCAGCCGCCGGCCTTGGGCTCGTCGGCCTTGGGCTTGTCGTCGGCCTTGGGCTCGGCGGTGCCAGCCGCGGGCGCGGCGGGCGCCGCAGGGGCGGCGGGCTCGGCGGCGGCGGGCGGCTCGGGGGTCGGTGCCTTCTTGTCCTTACCGCACGCGGTCACGGACAGCGCCAAACCGAGCGAGAGGAGGAGGCTCGATGCGATCGAGAGCTTCTTCATGCGCGCATCACAGCACAGGACGCGGCCGTTTGCACCCCACGATGCGTGATCTGGCCGACGCTGCGGCGCCGCGGTCCCGCGCGTGATGCGGCGCGCGTTGCGGGCCGTAGCCCACCGAATTTTCTCGGCCCGTTCGCTCGGAAATCGCAGGCGCTCAGATCAGCAGACCGCGGAAATCGTGCGGCACGTACTCGAGCACGAGGATGCTCGAGCGCTGGCCCGCGGGGAGCGCGGCGCGGTGATGGCTGAGCGCGCGGCCGTGATAGAGCACGGCGTCGCCGATGCCCAGATCGGCCGCGGCGGGCCGGCCGTCGTCGAACGTGAACGCCAGCGGCCAGCCGGTGGTCGCGGCCGGCTCGGGCGTGTGATCGATCTGCAGCGAGATGCTGAACTCGGCCTGCGGGCGATCTTTGTGCGGCTCGAGCGCGGCGCCGGCGAGATACGAAAAGAAGTACGAGAACGACGGCACGACCGGCTGGCCGGTGACGGCGGACATCGCGCCGGCGAGGCGCGCGTGCACGAAGCGGCCGACCGGATCGTTGTAGGCCGAGTAGCGCGCGGCGTTCTGCCGATCACCGAGCGGGAGCAGACCGGCGGCGAGCACCGCGGCGTAGTAGCGCCGGAGCGCAGCGAGCTCGGCGGCGGGGAGCAGGCCGCGGACGATCGCGTAGCCGTCGGCGTCATAGGCGGCGCGGTGGCGCGCGATGCCGGCGAGCGGCGACGCGGTCCGCGCGTCGCCGTGGACGAGCACGCCGGCGTGCGCGAGGGCGCGGGCGAGCTCGGCGGGCAACGCGGGAGCCGCCGCGCCGGGGACGAGCTCGGCGAGCCGCGCGGCCGCGTCCGTCGACACCCAGCGCGGCGCGACGAAGTCGGCCGGATCGCCGAGCCAGAACGCGGGGCCGGGCGCGAAGCAGCGCAGGCGGCCGTCCTGCTCGTCGTAGTCCGTCGGCCAGCGCACGCCGGGGTGCAGCGCGAAGGCGGGCTGGAACACGAACGAGGCGTCGATTCGCCAGGTCGCGTCGGGCAGCGGCGTGCCGGCCGGCGGGTCGGCCAGCGCGATCTCGAGCCGCGGCCACGCCACGACGTCGTCGTCGGAGATCAGGAAGCCGAGCTCGACCAGCGCGTCGACCAGCGGCGCTTCGGAGTCGAGCGCGAGCTCGCCGCCGCGGGCGACCAGCGCGCGAAAGAACGCGAACAGGGCCGGGTCTCCGGCGAGCGTCAGATCGCGGACCACGAGGCCTCGTCCGCGCACCGGACACTTGACGCTGATCGTCGCGATCCGCGAGACGTCGATCGGATAGGCCTCGGGCGGCGGGTGGATGTGGATATCCACGAACGGGTTCATCACCAGCGGGCGATCGACAGGCTCGGCAGGCTCGACAGGCTCGGCAGGCTCAGGCATGGCCCTGGATCCGGCGGGCGGCGGGATCGACGAGGACCTCGGCGATCGCGTCGGCGATGGCCGGCGCGAGGCTGGGGCCGAGGAAGGCGAAGGCGCCGGACGCGTTGAGCTCGAGGAACACGTGGCGGCCGTCGGGCTGCTCGATGAAGTCGACGGCGCCGTAGTTCAGGCCGACGTGGTCGAGCAGGCGCAAGACGCGACCGACGAGGTCGGGGGGAAGCTCGCAGGGGGTCCACATCGGAGCGCGGTCGAGCGCGTAGCTCTGCCGCCGCCAGTCGGGGTCGTCGCCGCCGCGCGCGTCGGCCTCGAGCGCCGCGCCGAACACGCGCGTGCCGACGACGGTGACGCGGAGATCGCGGCGATTGGCGATCCGCGCCTGGAAGATCATCGGGCACAGCTCGAGGCCCTCGAGCTCCGCGAGGTCCGCGGCGCTCATCGCGGTGGTGAACACCACCGCGGCCTCGCCGTCGACGACCGGATCGCCCGGCTGGACCAGCATCTTGGTGATGATCGGCCCG
>Ga0307513_10003704_pt1 | contig 20662 bp, 33 predicted proteins | sample 15_EM_MG_FD_202174 | JGI IMG/M metagenome (GOLD analysis project Ga0307513, IMG submission 202174) | Populus trichocarpa ectomycorrhiza microbial communities from riparian zone in the Pacific Northwest, United States - 15_EM | ecosystem: Host-associated > Plants > Roots > Unclassified | place...
TGGCAGTCGCGGCCGTCAGAACGATCGGGGTCGCTCACGTGGCGCATCTTCCCTATCCGTCACCGTCACCCTCCACAACCCACTACTGACCCTACTGCGTCTCTGTTGAACCCGCGAGTATGGCCGACGCTGGTGAGCTGACTGGATATATGCTATGGTATTCTCCTGGTCTGCTCACGCCGCCGCTCCTGCTCACTCGGTTCAGGATTCTTCAAGGGCACTTCTGCCGACCAGGATCGTAGGTTCTCCGACAAAGAGCTCAAACTCTTGAAAAGCATGAAATTTCCCAAAAACTTTGATAAAAAGGTACGGGGCTGGCCTTGGCTTACAATTAGGCTTACGGTATTTACGCGTTTTTGATTGTAGGTCGACATGAGAAAGGTGAACCTCCCGGTCATCAAACCTTGGATCGTGAAAAAGGTTATCGAACTTCTGGGTTTCGATGACGAAGTGGTTGTTGAATACGCCATGGGTTTGCTCGAAGATCCTGCCCATCCGGTAGGTCGGCTCCTCGGTATTTCCAACTCTGTCTCCTTACCATTCTGATAGATCCCGGATCCAAGGAAGATGCAGATCAATCTCACCGGCTTCCTAACAAATTCTACCCCAGCCTTTATGGAAGCGCTCTGGACGCTCCTAGTGGAAGCTCAAGAGACCCAAAGTGGCGTGCCCCGCACCTTCATTGATGAGAAGAAAGAGGAAATGCGGAAGGCACGTGAAGGTGACGCGCGCGCTATGGAAGAAAGAGATAGACGCATGCGCCTGGATGATATTAGAGAACGGGAGAGGGCAGAGCGGAATGAGAGGGGTCGTGGCCGAGGGAGAGGTCGTGGGCGCGGTAGGGGCGGTCGAGGAGGTTTTGACGATGATCGTGGCGGACGCGCTCGAGACAGTGGCTGGGGCGGCAGGGGTGGAGTACGTCTCGAACGCTCCGAACAGCAACCCAACTGACAGTATGTTCCACAGCGTCCCCGGCCCAGATCACGATCCAGGTCCAGGTCGCCTCGAAGGCGAGGGTCCCCTCCTCGTGATTCCCCTTTCAGTACGAGAAGTTCTCGGTCCCGTTCTTTCAGCCCTGCCCGAAGGCATCGCTCGCCAAGAAGGCACTCGCACTCACGCTCAAGGTCCCGCTCTCCCCCATCTCGCAGGCGTCAGCGTTCCGTCTCCTCCACACCTCCCCGCGAACGTCAACCTGGTCCTCGCGGCCAGAAGCGAGATAGCCGTAGTCCCCCTCCCCGCAGAAGGCGTTACTCGCCTGATGACCATTCTAGATCACGTAGTCGAAGCCCTGGCTATGGGTCGAGCAGGCGTCGTAGAAGCCCCACCCCTCCACGACGTCGAAAGCGGAGCGTCTCCAGATCTTCTACCCCGGAAGGCAGGAGGCGCAAAAGAAGTCCAAGCCACAGCCGCAGCCGCACTCGTAGTAAATCTCCCGGTGACGGAGACCGCATGGACACCGATCGCGGTGGCTTGAGGATTAAAGGTCAAGCCCGAGTCGAGAAAGCAAAGGAGAGGCGAGGCCTTGAGGTCTGCTACCATCCTCCTTAATTTTTCACCAAACTCTGATGTGCTGCGATCCCGTCTAGGATCGTCACACCGATCAACCGCGTAGCGAAGACCTGAGCAAGAGGGAAAGTGAGCTAAAAGAAAAGGCACTTCGGAACAAGGTTGTTAGAAGTAGGAAAACAAGTGTCAGTCAAGGGTGATTTAAATCTGTTTTGCACCTTTTTCAACCTATCTCGCCTTCCGTGAGCCAATCCGCTCCTTCTATTCCGTCTGTCGTCTGTTATTGTACATCACACAATCTAAAATGATCAGCCTTGTCATGTTTCAGGGTTCGAAACGGTGTACTTGACCTCTCCGTTGAGCACGTACCTTCCAATTCTGAGTCGTAGGGTTTGAGAGATCCAATCAAGCGAAGAATGGTATACCTCCACATCCCCCAGACACCCACACCGTCAAGCTTCTGCTTCATCGAATTTCCCCTGCCGCATTGGATTTGGAGCACGATTTAAATCATCATGGATGGGGCACATCTCATGTGGTCCAAGTGGCGTTCACACAGCACTCCGATTTTGCTCACTGGTGGGGATGTCTCTCTGAGCTAGCGTATTTGGCCCTCGCCAGCCACCCCAACGCTCTTTGCCCTCTTCAAGGCTCTTGATGGGTTTCTGGCCACGGACTGCGCAATGCACTTCATCACATACCCCCGCAGTCGCCATACATTCCCCACCGCAAGACCCCCCGGCGCCGGCTGGAGTACTCCATGTACAAGGGCGATCATGCAACAGTGACCCGGTCACGGGCGTCGGTAAGCCAGGACCGGTATGCAGTGTAAACCCGGTGAGTGCGAAAAGAGTTAGCACACTTTGTCGTATCCTCGGTAGTTGTTGCCTTCGCGCAACACCTGACTCGAATTATACCAGGTAACCATACAAAGCTGTACTACTACCGTTATGCTGAGCAGAACCCGTGGACCTGGTAAGTATACCGATTTCGATAACTGTTCCCGTACTCACAATTGTCGGTAATTCAGGCAAGGGGCGGTTTCTGAGGCCTAGTTCAACATCAAGTATCTCTCCCACTTGGCATACTCTAGACTTCGCTGGAACAGGGTTGGTTTTAACGGCTTGTCTCGAACAATCCCAACTACTAGGCCCCTGGAAGTTGACTGTTGAAATGGCGAAGGATGCAGGATCACAAATGGTTTTTTATGTCCCTGACGACAATTGAGTGTGTTGTTGATTCGAGCTCCTCAAGTTTGTCCCTGGCTAATCCCCTCTCCCCGCCGAGCTCATCGAACCTCCGAATGTCAAAATTGGGGGTGCCCATAGATTCACGTCGATGTCTGTGCCCTTTCTACCGCACGCTTTATCTGCATGCAGGTTTTTCTGTGATCCGTGACCTGGTCCCAAGTGAACGTGGACGCGTCCTGCGCGCCCGTCCCCGACCTCGTCAACCAACCCCGCTCGCTGCATCAACAGAAGCTTTTCTCTTCATCGGTGTGCGTGATCTCAATTGTGTCTGCCATCAGACACCGGCTAAGCCTGGGCGAGGTATACGCCTTCCAACGCTGTTGCCCGCCCTGTCGCGTCAATACGTGAATTGGTCTCATCGATCTTTTATGGCTACTTGGACTACCCTGTATCGCGGCCCCCATCGGTGTACTTACCGACGGCGGCCCTCCACCGGGAGCCGATAATGTGACCTAATGAACAACTTCACCGGAACCTGCGAAGTGACCTGGTGGTATTTACTGTAGACGGCGGTTGAATGTGGTATCATCATAACACCATACAATAGATCTGAGTTCATCGATGATGTGATTTATCGAAATCCAGGAGCAATTTCTTATTTCAGCGCTGGCCCCGCGGAAGCAGTAATCATGGCTTCTGGAACGGTTCGCGGTCAGGCTCAGGGAAGCGTAGCAATCGTGAGAATATAATTTTCGCGGTCTGCCGAACGACTGTACAGGCTAGACCACTCGATCAACACAACTCCATCCACCCCAAAAGGACAGTAATCACTTGGAAAGTCCTCCATCATGGTAAGCCTATCTGTAAAATTACAGTGGGGGATGCAGCTTATGATATGCGTCGTAGCCAAAGGAAATCCGCGAAATCAAACAGTTCATCGAAATCGCCAGGAGGAAGGATGCCTCCGGTGTGTGGACCCCTTCCAATGATTCGGTTATGCGCGAGAACCAGAAGGCTGATGCCTACGGCTGCACACAGCTGCCCGGATAAAGAAGGTCGCTCCTCGAGTAGCTGGCGGCAAGACAAAAACAAAGTTCAAGATTAGGTGTTCACGATATCTTTACACACTGTCACTCGATGATCCCGAAAAGGCGGAGAAACTGAAGCAGAGTCTGCCACCTGGTGCGTCTGTCTGCGTAGTTTAAATTGATCCAGGTGCTGACCTCGCTCGCTCGCAGGCCTGAACGTCGTGGATGTGAAGAAGACTTCGAAGAAGTAAATTTCTACCATCTCTGGACGAGTGTATCGACTAGGTTGCTCTTTTGAGCATGTTTCCGCAGTATGACACAGTACAACCATGGCATTCTCTCATGCAACTTTCATCATGTTCATCCGATAATGGATTAAATCGCCCTCAAGCGTCATGAACGATACCAGTGCACCAAACCGAGTGTGGATGATGTTCCTATCAGCGCCCAAGTGGCAATTTCGGCCGAGCTCTTGATGAGAGTTTTGCGCCTTGCTATTCTCCCACCTCCATCCAGACTCCTGAAACCCCTACCCCCGGCTTCGAGATCCTGAATCTTCTCGGAATCTTTGAGTAAGAGATCCACCGCGGCTTGTAATACTTGACCACCATCAAGGAATGAGAGCGGAAAGAGGTTCATGACGAACAGAGACAGCATTATGGTCTTCAGGTATCTGTGCGCCATAATTGGGGATAATGTGCAGATAAGCCTGTCCAGGAGACGTACGACGTGTAAATCTCGAGCGACTTTGGTAGCCACGGCGGATATATGAAAGCTCGAGGACGAAGTTCCCCTACCTCAACTACGGTGAAATGAGTGGGTGCGCCACTACGAAGGGAAAGGATTTACCCTGCTGCCACACCTCCAGCGGAGGACCACTCCATAGAACCGTTCCCGGTTCCTCGTCTCGACTTATCTCGATTCTGAGGAGCGGATTCGATGAGGCGTATGTGGCACATGTGGAATTGTCTGCACAGGTGTTGCTGGAGGAACACCGCTTTCTGCCACTCTCGGTCATTACGGGTAGTGGGTCGAGACAACGGTTTATTTTTGTGGCTGAACGGAGTAATGATGAGAAACAGGCGACGCCCGGCGCATCGCTGGAACAGCAGGCGCTTGGTTGACCTTGGGTGCGGTAAGCAGAGATCGGTTCCTTGAAGGGATAGTCTGCTTACCCTGGAACCATTCCGTTTCAACGCACCATCCTGCTGGAGGAGATGCTGGTATGGCATCTGGTTCTAGGAAATATTTGGACCACTGGTCTTCGGGGGAATCCGATCCCAAAATGAAGTCGTCGAGCCTCGTAATCATATCTCCCGGCATGATGTGTCCGTTTAGAGGCGAATCCTGTAAATAACTGGTTAATTAGTCTCCTTCAGGGTGGGCCTTGCTTGACGTACACCGTCAATACTGATAACAACCTTTCCCAGCCGAGATACATCTTCATAGCCGATGACCAACATCCGGTTGCCAAACCTGATCCACCCAAGGAGAAAGGCGATTACGAAGATGAGGATGTTGTGGTATGCACCGGCCGAGGCTATGCGTAACCTCCCAATTGGAGGTAATCGTGACATGGTTCCAGAGGAGATGGAGACAAATGCTGATGGAATTAATACAAACAGTGATGCCCCTGCCGAAGTCAAAGGGACATTATCCCTGCGAATGGAGGTCAGTTTTCGGGGGGAACGGGAGTCAATGGAACGACTCACACCGCTGCGGCTACTGCATGCCCAAACTCGTGGAAGCATAAACTGATAAAGAGGGAGAACAAAAGGACTGGGAGGTCGCTGAGAGGGGTGGTGACACCAGGTACCTGTATGATTGCAGCGGTCGGATCATGGATCATAAGGAGCAACTTACGATGAGGTAGAATGGAAGCCCAGCATTCTGTGGAGGTGGTGGAGAGGCACCACGCTTGACCAGCCCGTCTCCGGCATGTGGGGTGGTCAGAATCATGTGTGAGAGCTTCCATGTCGTCCACACCAGCGTTCCAACGCCACCAAACATCCCAATGACGCCCAAGACTGCGCCGACGCCATAGAAATGTTTCAAGCCTCCCTTTAACGGTGGGTTCCGGAGCAAGGTCCAGGCGAACTTATCGTGGGTTTGATTGAACGCAGTGGTCTCGACGATCAGATGGAGCGGTCTGAGCTTGACATAATATTTTGCCGCCTGTGTCGGCGGGATACCATATACTGGCAAGGGGAGACGGCCGGGTTTTTCCTGTCGACGTTTGTTCACAGCGTAGATGATGGCCCAGAGTAGTGCAAGAGAATAGAGTAGCCCGAGCATGGGCCGTGGTGGCCGTTCGCAGCAAGCACCGCAAACAACAGCTTAGACCGACACGCTCATCGACCACTTACCACCATCCACATCGTTGCTCTCTGCCCCTCATGAAGATTTACTCCCTCTCTATAATTCTCGCGCCCCCTGCTAAGGCCTGCACGACGCTTTCCACTGCTTCGGATTTGTCGTCGTTTCCGTTTTATCAGAGGGGATCGGTTGCGGAATTCGTTGCCTTCTTCTCCAAGACCATCGCCGAACGAACCCCTCAAGGACAGCGTCAGAGCGTGCAGGAGAACGCCTATACTGCGCATGTGTACAACAGAGGGGGTGCTGAACAGCTGGCTGGTCAGTCTGTGTTCGGTGTCCGTGCTACGTCTATTCGGGGTTCTGATGTGACCCTCCCGTTACAGCGGTGCTCATCTGCGACCACGAATACCCCGTCCGACCGGCATTTTCACTCCTGACCAAGCTGCTCGATGATTTCACGACAAAAATTCCTCAATCTTCGTTTGGAAACCCGCCCGCGATTGACTTCCCGGAAGCGGCGATGTACTTGCAGAAGTACCAGGATCCAAGGCAGGCGGATGCGATCATGAAGGTGCAACAGGAGCTCGACGAAACCAAGATCGTTCTGGTACGTTTTCGCCTTCAACGTCACCCGCGGCTATTATAACGACGTGGAACCATAGCATAAAACGATCGAGTCAGTGCTGCAACGTGGAGAGAAGATCAACGATCTGGTGGACAGGTCCCAAGCGCTGTCAGCTCAGAGCAAGATGTTCTACAAGACGGCCAAGAAGGTGCGTGCCTCGTTGTGCCTCACAGAGGGCGCGTACTCACTGTCCTTGTCCTTGTATAGCAAAATTCGTGCTGCTTGATCATGTGAAGGCTATACGCTTGCTTGTTTCTTCTGTATACCGCAGCAGCAGAGGCTGTATTCCATCTAAACGTGGAGTAGGACGGAAAAATGCTTCTTTTGTTGAGACACGCCTACTTGTGTATTGACCAGTGGTAACCGGTAAATGATTCATGACCGAATTCATTCAGACGATACCTGGCATTGTTTCCTGGTTAGTACGGTCGCCTCTTCTCGGGCTGTGCCTGAGCGTTGGTGGATCTCGAGCCTGCGAACCCATCTAGCCTGATTTTACCATCCTTGGGCGATCTGCTGGAGTTGTTGGTTCAGTAAATTCGTTTCCAGAATCGAACGTGGCAGTTGCCCGAACACGTTCCAGTCTGAACATCTCCACTATCCGGTTTCAATTTCGGGGTAACCCCTCGGATATATCGGCCCACCCCGCCCATATTATGGTCGCCCTTGCCCCGAACCCAACTCCCTCTCCTCCAACCCTTTTCACCCTCGATGCCCTCTCCCTTGACGAAACTCGCTGGTGCCGCCGCCAACTTCTCGAGAAGTCGGGTCGAGCTCAACCAAACAACTGGGACGCCTGTTCCCAAGCTCCTCACCCGGGACATACACGAGGTGGACAAGATATCGCGAACAGGGCCCCCGTTCAGTCTGAGCGATTTGGTGGGTGCCCCCGGTCGAGCATAAGATCCCCGATCGCCTCACCCAGAGACTTTTAGCCCGCATACATCGATGCAGTGAAGAATATGAATGGAGTGGGTATCGATGACAGGAAGTTTCTGGTAGGCGAACTTCCCATCCATCCCCATCAGCGGCGTTTTTCTTACGGAGAGATAAAATGGAGCTCGAGAAGCTGCTGACGCTCATGTCACGCCTTCCCAAAGGTTCGAGACTTGGCAAGACGATCGAGGAGTACGTCATTGGACTCTTGTACAGGGACCTCCCGCATCCCCCAGGCCCGTACCTTGCATTGCCTCCGGCGGGCGCGATCCCATATCCCCAACCGGCAGGAGTCAACTATGCCTATCGGCCCGCAGACGGATCATATTATAATCCACTTACCCCTTCTCTGGGAAAGACGGGGATGCCTTACGCCCGTTCTGTCCCAACAAGGGCCACGGTCCCGGTTTCGCACCTTCCCGACGCGGCTACAGTATTCGACTCTCTCTTGCGTCGAGACCAGTTCGTTTCCCACCCCGGAGGGCTGTCGAGTCTCTTCTTTGCGTTCGCAGATCTGATCATTCACTCCATATTCCAAACGAGCCACGCCGATTGGTCCATTAACAATGCGAGCAGCTACCTTGACCTCAGTATCCTCTACGGGAGTTCAGAGAAGCAGGTAACCTCTGTTAGACGGTTGGACGGATCTGGGAAGATTTGGAACGACGTTTTCGCCGACTCGAGGTTGTTATTCATGCCCCCATCCGTCTGCGCACTCCTCATCATATTCTCGCGGAATCATAACGTGAGTTGCCCACTAATACTCGACGGGCATTCCTCACGATACTGGGTAGTATGTCGCAGACAAAATCTTGAGCATCAACGAGAAATCTTCTTATTCACCTCTGCCTCTCACCGATTCTGCGGCACGGACCGCCCAAGATGACGATATTTTCAATCGGGCAAGGCTGGTGAACACCGCGTTCTTCATGCAGGTGATTTTGCGTGATTATGTTGGTGTAATCCTGGGAATGGTCCGAGATGGCTCGACCTGGCGGTTAAACCCACTAGAGGTGACTATTACTAGCGCCACGAGTTCGATCAGCCGCTGATTTCTGCCTCTGCCAGGTTGCCAGGAATTCCGATCATTCTCTCACACCCCGAGGCGAGGGGAACGTCGTTTCTATCGAATTCAATCTGTTGTATCGATGGCATGCATGTGTATCAGAGCAAGACACCGCGTGGACCGAGCAGGTTTTCAAGAGGTTATTCCCGGGGAAAGAGTGGGATCAGGTATGAAGGATCCGTGTTTCCCACCACCTCCTAACCCTATCCTAGATTACTGTCGCAGATTTCCAAGCAGCCTCTGCTGGACCGATGCGGCCAAGCCCTGACATCAAATCGTGGACCTTTGGCGGGTAAGTCTTCCTGGAAACCACATACAGCTTGGGTACTTGACCGCTCCTCAGTCTTGAACGTGGGACGGACGGTTCATTTAAAGATGCGGACATTGCCAACTTCCTACTCAACGCGACAGAGTCGGCTGCGTGCGCTTTCAAGGCTCGCGGAATCCCCAGCGTCCTTCGGGTGATTGAAATAATGGGCATCGAGCAAGGGAGAACGTGGGGCGCATGTTCGTTAAACGAATTCAGGAAGTTCCTTGGTCTTAGACGTGAGATTCCTTCCAAGCAAGTTTTGAACCAGTGCCTGACGCCCGTGTATAGCCTACGAGAGCTTCGAGGAATGGAACCCGGACCCTGAGATCCACCAGGCTGCCGCCAACCTGTATCAAGATATCGACCGCCTGGAATTGCACGTACGGTTCACCTCTTCTGATCCACCCCTAGCCTGCTCAAGCACTTTTAGGTTGGGCTACAAGCTGAGGAACCCAAACACCCCATGCCTGGGGCCGGGCTATGTCCCGGATACACGATTTCGAGAGCGATTCTTTCCGATGCGGTCTGCCTTACGAGGGGGGATCGCTTCATGACGACCGAGTTCACCCGTGCGTGGGTATATCTACGCGTGTGACCTTGCCTTTAACATCAGTACCACACAGCACCCAACCTGACTATTTGGGGATACAATGATTGTCAATTCGACGAGAACGATGGTTCCTTCGGAGGGATGTTGCCTAAACTTCTTTTCCGTCATTTGCCAGAGTACTATCCTCCGGGTTCCGCATATGCCCATTTTCCATTCGTCGTACCGGAAACTATGCGTGGGTACATCGGCGCTCAAGGGTGTTCGGAAGATGATTACACTTGGACGAGACCGACGAAAACACCGCTTGGACTGGGAAGCATTGAAAATCGCATGCAGAAACTCGTTCGTCACCCACTCGTCAGCGTACGTCCTCGAAAACTGTGCTCCTCCGGTTCCTCTCTGATTGTGGTGTAGGTGAAGAAGCCATTCTTCTCGAGCGAGGCAGTGGATCGCACAGCATCCTGCTTCTTCCACATTACAAAGAGGTTGATCGAGGAAAGATTTGGGTTGGATATCGACTCAACTCAGCGGCATCTGAACATCGTCGGAGATGTTGTGAATCTTGTCCCCATTTACTGGATCACTGAGGAAATCGTAAGCCGGTTACCTCCGTATTATCTCCAGGTCACTGACGACGTATATGAAGGCGGACTTATCAATCAAATCAACGATCAATCCGGGTGGAGATGTCGATGCGAAGGATGTGTACAGCGCTTTCTCGGAAGTGACTGAGTACGTTTGACTCGAGATAATCTATCAGAGGCTGATCACGCCACATTCCAGTTACATTTTCGTGAATATCGAGCATTCACGGGACTGGTCATTACACAATGCATCAGCTGAGACGGTCTGCAAGTTCACCTCATTGATTGAAGTGCTGCTTAGAAACTCGTCGAACGGACTGGTATGTGACGCTTCGCTTGGATGTTGCGCGACCGCTCAACATTCTACCTTCGTTTGCTCCAGCTTAATGCGTTGAAGCGCTTCTTGAAGTTGAAGCCCTCCCACTCGGACCATGAATCCCTGATGAAACGCCTCGATAGAGTCTACGGCAGGCCACAGAGTGTGGCTGTCAGTGTGTTCATGGAGACAGCGGCTACTGCTGCCCTGTTCTCAAAGGCGGTTGCTCTTGTCGTCGACTACATCCTCAATAACTCGAAGGCGAAGGACGTGCACAACCATCTGCATCCGAAGGACGTGAAGGGTGACGGGAAAGTAATTTCGTTGATCAGAGAAGCACTTCGTAAGAAGCTTGAATCTCGTCAATTGGAATCCATATTTGATTCTCGAGTTTGCAGACCTTCAAGAACTTGGACACTATTGGGATGGGCAAGTTCTCGGCGTTAGACCAACAGAATCTCCGTTGGAGAATTATGGGTAAGGCTTCATTGTTCTGGGGAACGGCCGATGATTCTGACCCTCTGCAGGCTGATGGACGCCTCGTTCTTTGAAAAGGTCCGTGTCAAAGTATTTTGAAGTGGATCGAGTACGTTTCTCATCCCTCGTTTCAGACGACAGTTGAAATTCTTCGGGCCGCGTTTGCCCGCGACGACGTTGTGAAACGTCCCGGCCAGCCGGCTAACATGGGAAGGTGATTGAACATGGTCTCAGTAGTCTGGTGTATTGATTTCTGACTCTGTTGTGTGTTGACCGTATAGCTTCAGCAATCAGGTTGCGAAGGACCACACCATTCAATCCTATCTTGACGATGAGGGTTCAGTTACACCCTGGCCCGCAACTCTAATCATCCATTTCGATGGTCAGCACTCCAAATGAGTTGCGAATATCACAACTGGAATTTGTCCCTTACGAACGCCCTCGGACTTTCGCGATTACATAATTCATCCGGACTCTTTACGACCATTACGAACTTATAATATCACGGCACGACCACTTCTCACCTTCTTGTGGATCCCATCACATGATGTATTTGGGACGCAGTGAACTCTGATTAGACCTAATTTCGCCTCTCTGTATATATGTGAATGAATGATGATGGGTTATTATACGCGCATGTGGAAACTCGTATCGTAAGACTATTAAGCCGCCTTTTTAGTCTCCTCTAGACGTCTCTGATCTCTACGTTCTCGACCCTTGGTGATCAGAGCTCTTGGTTCTAAGTTGGCGAACAAATACTTGCAGGCGTTCTCGATGAACCAGCAACCGACGTAGTCAAGGACCATCATCGCAGTCAACTTGAACTTGAACTGTAAAAGTGGGGATGAGAATACTGTCACGTTAACCGAAACCCTTTACACTTACGTGGCCCTCCATCTCGACGATCTGTAACCAACGGTTAAGTTCTGGCATAAAGTCGGTTGAGCCGGAGAAGGCGACAGCGGCAGCTCCGACCAATCCCCAGTAAAGAGCAGGGTTCTCCCGGATTCCCTCGCGGAAAGGTCGACCCTGGTAATTAATCGCGAACGTAGAAACCTGTTGCGACAGCCCGAGCAAGTAGATGGCGGTATTGAGCAGGGAAGGCTCGAATTTGGCCTCCAAGTCGATCACATCTCGCCTATTAGCAAATTAAGATTTGTGAAAAGAAGGCCAAGGGGAAGACGTACGGTTCTAGGAGATGGGACAGGTTGGTGATGTACACCATGGTGCCAATATGGAGCGCGAACTGAAGCAGCACGGACAGCAACACGTAGAAGTTGAAGATGTTCCCCAGCGGTCTTTCTCTCGATAACTTCTCCACCGGCTAACGAAAGTTCAGTAACAACACCTCTCCGGATGTGTGGAGGCATCCTTACCTTTGCCCGAGAGATACACAGGAAGCAAATGGACATGAGCATCCCAGTGATCGTAATCTGGTAGTCGCCAAACTTGATTCCGTCGAGGTATTGCACACTGAGACTGTACGCTGTGATCAAACAGTTCAAAGCAAGGATCTTGTACATCTGGATAGTAGCAACGAGAGTGCATCGCCCTTGTCTAATGATCGAGGTAACTGCGGAAAATGTCGGCTTAGTTCCATTCCCAAGACCCCCGGACAAAAAGACTTACTGGCAGACACGTTAGAAAGTTTACTGGTAAAAGGAGCAGCACAAGAAGCATCTCCGAGCTTGATTTTCGGGACTTCGTCGTCGCCCTCCATCTCCGCAAGCTTATCCGTGATGGAAGCCATATCAAACTTCTCGAGCGGGTTCTTCTTCCTGGCAACTTGGTGGTCCGAAGCAGCCTTCTGTTGAGCGGCCACAACATCAGGATACAAGTGAGCAATGGCAGGAGGAACGGGAGGGGGCGGTTGATTGAACCGAGCGGAGATACCAAGCTGAGTCTCGTAAACCTTCTTGATCCTCTCTAATCGGTGATGCTCTGCGATCTTTTGGAGGTCCTCTGGAGTACCATCGAGGAGGGCGACACCAATATGGGCTTGCTTAAGCGCTCCGACGTCGTTGGTACCATCTCCGGCCATCAACGTGGTATATCCGAGGGACTTCAAGCTTGTCAAGATAAATTCCTTCTGTGAGGGCGAGACACGAGCGTAGACCCAGGTGTTCTGAACGAGGTGATTCCAAGCCTCGGGTCGAGTTTCATATTGCTTGAGGGCGGCACCGGTCATGCAGATATCGTACCGGTCGAAGAGGCTCAAGTCGAGGGGTTTGTCAGGGTTTACCGGGATGATCTTCGTCTCGTCCACCGTCCTCCACTCAAGGTCGCCTGGATGTGCAGGATTTTCCTTCAAATCCAAGATCAATGCGTCTCGGTCCATAATTTCCACATCCGTGGCGACGTGAACTGCCGTAAGGGGATTATCACCGGTAATCATGATGCACTACCGAACGTGTGAGTAGTGGAGGTGTGTCAGTAGGTCAAGGGGCTCACCCTATGGGACGAGTCGATAAGCATCTTCAGCGATTCAATGGCATCCGATTTTAGGGGACAATGGAAGACGAGGAAACCAGCGAAAGTGAGACCACTCTCGATCTCATCTCGGGCTAGTTTGTTGATCTGTGGAGAGGTCAGGTGTTTGGCACTCCGGGGTAGGGTGGGTTTCACGCACCGCGGAAGTGGGCAGGGAAGGCATTTGTTTGAATCCAAGGGCAAGGACCCTGCTTCCGCGTCTCGTGAACCACTTGTAGGTCTCGTCGTAATGCTCGGGAACAACGGTCAACATGGTCTTAATCGTCTCCGGGGCTCCTTTCACGGCACCGATTAGTTCTCCCGAGGGCAGAGCGGAGACCGTGGACATTCGCTTGAGAGCAGACGAAAAGTGGAACCGACGTCGGATGATCAACTTGGTGGCATGGGGAGCGTCATTCTCCGAGGGAGTGATCGAGTCACCTATATAGCTTGTGTCAGTGCTGGGAAAAACCGGGGAGTGGACTTTTCTTGTTCACCATTGCCAAGGGTCCATTCCATGGCGTCCAAGGTAGTTTTTTCCATAGGGTCACCAACAATGGTACTGTCATCGAGCTTGACCAGTGCATGGGCGGAGGCCAAGGTCAAGACCGTCTCCCTTCCCACCTCCTTCACATTGACCAAGACCTTACCGTCGGAGCTATTACGCAGTGAGCCACGGGGAAGCAGCACGTTAATAACACAATCGTACCCGACGCCAGCTACACCCTCCAAAACAAGGTCCGTTGCCGTGATCGTGCCAGTTTTGTCGAAACAGCAAACGTCAACTCTTCCTGCGAATGGAATACGGAAAGGTTCCGTACAGAAGATCGCTGAATTGGCTAGATGAGCTATAGGATTATTCAACGGGAGGATAAAAACCCACCGAACTTCGATAAAGCAACCAGAGACGCATTCACAGCCAAGGAAAGTTCCATGGGAAGCTCGGGGGGGACAACGCTTGTGACAATCAAAATGCAATCAAGAAGGAGTTTAGATTTCTTGAGGTTCCTTTCAAGGCCTGTGCGATGGCATAAGTACGTTTCAAGCTCTGGCGGGATAGATAGCGCACCTTTCGTCCACACATACCAACTAGCAGCGACGGCGAAAATAAGTAGGAAGCCGATGAAAAGGAAAGATTCCAAATTGTTGGCCGAAACCCGCTCGGTCGAGAAGATCATGGTGCGGACGAGTTGACCCTGGGAGGTTCCGAACCCTGTACGTTGCACAACTCCTAGGCATCCACCATCAGGAGTTGATTCGTTGCTTCTGGCTTGCAGAACTTTGGTTCCACTGAACAGCATGGCATTTTTGTGAGCAGAATCAACGTCGAGTTTCTCAGTACCCTCAAGGAGTTCTATAGACTCCTTCAAAAGTGGGGTGGATTCTCCAGACAACATGGCTTCGTTGACGATGCAGGTTCCCTTGATAAGTAAGATATCCGCAGGAACGGTGGTTTCGGTCTGCTGTCGAGCTAAGGCAGGATTAGAAAGGCCGGTGACAGCGACAAGGTAAAACCATCTTACCGACGGAAACTACATCCCCTGGTAGGAGTTCCTCAGTTTGAATGGTGACCCATTTACCGCCACGCATACACCGGATGGGGAACGGGGCAACGGCCATGGTACGGAACTCTGTCAGGGTTTTCAGTCTCTAAAAAAGAAAGAAAAAAATGAGCATATGATCCTCGTGAGATTGCCACGCAGAAACTGTACCTGCCACACAACAGTGCACTCGAACACGACAAGCATGAAAAGTGTAAAGAGACTGTAGTACCAATACTCGTCTAAGCACCAAAGGCCAACGCAGAAGATCTGGAAGACGAAGAAAGGTGCTGTGCAGTGTTCCGAGAACAGTTCCGTGAAGGTTGGGATGGGGATATCAAATTCGTTCTTTCCGTACTGCGTTATCAACCCTTCGGCTTCCCCCCGCGTGAGTCCCCTGGGCTTCATGAAAGTGGAGATAGGGGGTTTGGTGGTACATGGGTAAGCCAGAGGACTGAACGCGATTGGGTTGGAGTTTACAACGATGTAAGTGTCTTTTTGATATTGGAATGTCCAGGTGGAAACGTCGGATGGGTTCCTCTTGATCAAGGGAACGATTTCGCCCTTCCCGCGGTGAGGTGCAGGTACAATTCGAATGCAATCTGCGGTTTGTGGGGTACTTGCCTAGAAAGAGTTAGCAAGTGTCAGTGATACGTGGGTTTGCGCGCATACATTTAAGGTGGTAATCCGAGCCCGAGCGGCTGTACTCCATTTTGTGACAAGAAAACTGAGAGCATGCCCAGCCCCGAGGGAAACACAAGCCAGGAAAGTCCATTCTTCGCTCTGAAGCCAATCATCGTACTTGACGTAGTAGGCGTATGCAAGCAGGGGGTACAAGGAAAGGAAGGGGAAGGTATACAGGTGCAGGTACCATGGGATTGCGGTTTGGAGGGTTGCCCAGGATATTTCTGGGGAGCGAATATCGACGTGAACCCTAGAAATCGACTGTCAGGAATGTCCGGTGAAGAAGAAAGGGGTGGTCTACATTATGAGACTGATGTGGCGGCCCACGTCAGCGGTTCGTCATCTCGGGAGGAAAGAGAACGGACGTACTTCGTATGGTAAATTAAGCTGAGAGATGCTTCAGTATACCATGGAACAGGGGTCGACCTTGACTCTCTCTAGGTTGTCGCGGGGGTTTGGTTCGATCTAGCGTGGTTTTCGATTCGAAAACACAGAAGGGTGGGAGGAGACACACGGATCCATCACGTGACAAAACATCCGGCCTTCACCCGCGCCGCGGGCCCGGCTTGAATTTCAAAGGTCAACTTCGACGGTGATCCTGGATCCTGGTCTGGCTCATACTACACTCGCACGACTTACTCTTGTGCGCCGGCCAAGAAGTGTTTCCAATGACGAACGCGCTGTTTCCCACTCTACAGTACGGAACATTCAGACGGCCCATCCGATATCACGGCGGTCTCTCGCTAATGACGGCACTCGACCGCCGTAAACCATGCGAAAGCCTGCATCCACTGGAGCCCGTTTTTTTTCACCGCACACATCACGCACAAATGTCAGTGCCACCGGGAACTTACCCCGTTTAGAGGCCGCCACTGACGGGTGATAAGAGTGCACGACTGGGGATACGAATGTGGTAGCTGTTTCCGGCCGCCTCGCGGTCGCAACGATGCAGGTTCCACCCAGGAACGAGGCGTGAATCGTGATATATTTTTACCCACAGCCCCTAACGTGATTGTTCTGGTTTAGGCGGCGACCGCGGTGAGAACAAAGCTGCCCTCCTCACTCAAGAGTTGGATCGTGTTGCAGAGAGCTCAATGGTACGCAAGAGACGCCAACCAGGTAAACGCATTGCTACCTCGCGTACCTGATGCTTCTGCGACAAAACAGAGCAACGCCCCTGAAACGTCTGTTCCTACGTTGACGTTTCCCTAACAGGCACAGGGCGCGCGCATCGTGTACAAACACACCAACGGTTTCCGTCCCGATCGGTTTGATCGGGATGTCCATATCCCCAAATATTTAATCCACGGAAGAGCTTTCCCTCGCTCCGTCCGCCTTTCCCTAATTATGGCCGGCCACCTCCTGCTCGCTGTTTTCTCCCTTGTTGTATATATCCACGCCGCCTACTCCGCAGTAACAGCGCAGCAAATGCTGGTGGGAGTCGCCCAGTTCTCCAAGGACTTTACCTGGCCCCGCATAAGCGAGGTCGCGTACGTGCTTGGTTGTTGGTGTTCAGCGGCCTCATGTCTGACTGAAGAACAGTGCCCAGATCAACTACACTGGATTTACGCCTGATGGTACGTCTGCCCACGTTGTTTACATGGGGTTCAACGATTTCCTCAACACCAACATCCACAGTCGTAGGAAGGGTCGATGGTGTGTTGGTATCCCCCTCGACACGGTCGTATTATTGACTCCGAGATCCAGTTACGAACTCATACGAAGGCAGAGAGTTGAATACCGAGGTTCACACTAACCATCCATCATTTACGTTGCGCTTTCTCACGCGGTCACACAGTATATCTTTGGGCTGTTTTCTTCCGTGGGGAATGGCAACACTACCAGGCTCCTTGGAGTCCCCGGGAACGCAACAATCACGTTCGTCGTTCACCTCTTACACACCCCCCTCCATGGTGACTGATCTGTGTATTCAATGTAGGGAATTAGCGATCAACCCCCCCGTTATCTCGTTCAGCAGCATTCGCAGCTTTGATTGGGGTCCTGTTACGATCCCTATTCAGATCGATGGTATGGCGCAATCTCAGAGAACGAACTCGAGGTTTACTCACCTCGAGACTACAGTGTGGTTCTTATTTGACAATGAGTCTGGATTGATCGCACAGTATGACATCACCTTCCGGCGCCTCCAGTGGGCGATCGACTACCTTAAACCATTCCTCAAACCGCAACTGGTTGAAGAACTTGGGTCGATGGCTGATAACTGTGACGATGTCGACGACCTCAAACACCTCAGGGCGGCTATAGATGTTTGCCGAGAGCACGAGCTTCACTGTCTCGGTGCTGACCAACAGTATGAGTCCACTCAAGCGTGTATCGATTACATATATCACAAAACACCGCTGGGGAAGGTTTATGAATGGGGCGGCAATACTGGTAAGCTATTTTTTCTCCACCCTGGCAATCTCCAGCACTCACGAAACCACGTTGCGTACACAGCCATGTGTAGATACATTCATAAAGGTAGCGCCCTAAACCGGTCATCAGCGTTCATGTTCAGTGCTCATCTATCTTCAGGCATGATCCAATACCGCCCCAGTGTACATTGTCCGCACATTGGGTACGTTATTACCCACGTGTTCGATCCCCACACTAACCCTCAGAACAGCCCCTCAGGAGGTGGAATGTGCATCGAGCGCAACGTACGTGCTCCCTTCTTACTCGAGGCCTTCCGCCGTGCTAATATACATTAACAGTATATCAATGAAACAACTCAAAAGCTGTACCCAATTCCATTTTTGCCATTGGCACTGGGTTAAACGTTCGCGACACCCCTTCCTCCCTATCTCTCTTTCTCCCTGGACTTCGCGAGGCTTGATGCTTCGTACTCCATTTTTTATGATTTCCCACGAACCATTCCATGAACCCTGGACGCTCACGAGTAATGCTACGATCTTCAACGACTCGTGTACATTGCAATATCTTTAATGTTTTCTGTACTCGCGACCTCATTTTAGCTAGACCACTTTCTACCTAATACACTCTGATCAAGGAGAACTATGACATGATTTTTACTTCATGCCTTGAGAACTCTCCGGAATGTCTGGGGTGCTCATGATTGGCTTGACCCAATCATGCTGACCAAATGCGCCCGTCTTCAAGCTCCAAGTTTCAACGTCTAAGGGTAAAAGATTTAACCTCGCAGTAGATCACGTCTCGGCCGAGAGGTCCGACGATTCTTCGATCCGATGAAGTCCGACGCTCAGCGCTGGAGGGAAGGGCTGACAGCCTCAGCCGTAGCCATACAGCCACGCAGCCGCAGCCCTAGCAATAGCTGTGGCCGTGGCCGCAGCAAGCGCTGAGGACCTAACTGTAACATAGGAACTACCAATCTCCCTACTGCTGCCAGGTGACCACAGGACTAGCTCACACTTGGTGGCTCGGCCTTGATCTCATCTCTGGACTGCCATTTCTACTGTTTGACCCTGGAGCCCACATGTATCGCTCCAGCGATCACCATTAGGTGATTTTGAAATGACGAACTTGAACGGCACGGCTCCTTTACGAAGAACCTAGGCGGTGACCTTACCGGATGAACACAACAGCCACGGAAGTCCCCCGTTTAACCCTCACGATCGCCCGGGCTTCTATGGGCCGTCTTATTTTGGTCCCTTCGCGTGACCGGGGTGACTGTTGATGCCGTCGGTATCGCTGTCCGGGAGGTCAAGGTCTGACCGTGTTACTCCCTCGTTGGGTCGTTCAGGTTGGATACCCGCGGTAATTCACCAAGATATTCATTGAGTTTGACAGACAGGGGACGATTTTACCACCAGACCCAACGACGAGGGATTCAGACGTTCATGAATGAACGGATTTCGCGCGCGGCGCGGCCCCGCCCCGCGTTTCACCAGTGTGTCCCGGGATGACATGTATGAAGAAGAACCGCTATGACACGCATCACTATACAATACCCGCCACGGCACACCGGAGGGACATTTTACCCTCACCATACAGGTGCATTGGAGAGAGGGTACACTCCACATCCGTCGAGGATGACAACTATGATGGACAGGTGGTGAAAACGATGGTGCGACCCACAAAGTTTAACCCAGGCGACAGAAGTAGACACCTCACAACTGTTGACATGAATTTCCATGAGAACCACGCAGGGCAATCCAATATTCCTCGGATATGTCTTCTGATGAGCTGCTCAGGCGCAATGCTGACGAGAGTGAAAGCGAGTCCTGTGCAGAGATTTACACCCGTAAACGTTGATCCACCGAGCTCGAATGCTCACCCCGTTCTACAGTCTCTCCTCAGGCTCCTCTTTTCGCCTTGAGGATTCACTAGTCGCGGGTTAATCTAAGCTTCTTCTCGGCCTGGCAGCCCTGGTTTCGAGCGGACATAAGGCTCCTGTCAAGCGTCGACAATGCATCCGCAGGAAGCGCAGGGTGATTCTACACGAAGATCTCACATATAATTTCAATTTTGCTGTAGGTTATTTGAGCGAACAATCCCGCTCAGAGCCCGCTCCATGGAAGCCACGTTCGCGCACTGACAGCGGAGATTAACCTTGTAACCAGCGAGAGGGAGCGATAGAAGAGGAGAAGACAGGGCCCCCGCCACGTGCGACGATTCGAAATCAAACTTTCTGGCCTGCAACCGGAGGGTGCATCTATGAGCCATTTACATGACAGCCGAGTTCGATCGGGGGTATGGGGTCCGCGCAGGTCGGAGACCGCATCGATAACGCACACTTGGCGATGGTCAGCAAAGGGATCGATGCCTTTCTCTTGCAGCTAGGTATGCTGCAGCTGCAATGAGAGTGAGAGTGCCATTGAGACGGCTGGAGAGGATTGTGAATGGGGGATTTGATCGGAGCCACGTGGATCAGCATTTCTTCTCGAGGACCATCTTTGACGAACAATGGCCTGCGACACTGCAAGACCATGGCGACGCGGAAGCTGTTCGGGCTCTATCCCATTGTTTATTGTCCCCTTCTCTGGTTCTTACTTATATTCGCCTCGTAATTCTTTTTGTCTTCGCTCCGCCCAGCCCCCGCCTCTTAATTGTTCATTACGCGTTACGCCTCCTTATAATAACCTC